>Ga0157374_10002342_pt1 | contig 16000 bp, 14 predicted proteins | sample M25metaG_FD_115308 | JGI IMG/M metagenome (GOLD analysis project Ga0157374, IMG submission 115308) | Miscanthus rhizosphere microbial communities from Kellogg Biological Station, Michigan, USA - M2-5 metaG | ecosystem: Host-associated > Plants > Roots > Rhizosphere > Soil | place: USA: Michigan...
AAGTTGAGTCCATGAGTAAAGACCTTAGTTTGCAGACCAGACACATGGCATTCAAGTTGTTCTGAAAAGAGATCTCTCTCTTCTCTTCTTCTCTGTTGGAGTGAAAGAACTTACGTGGATCTCACGTCGTTACCCGTTTCCTGTTTATGTTCTCGTTGTTGTACTTTTGATGTCGCGGATCAGACAACGGTAACATCTCTCTCTTTTCCTTCTTCTTACCCTTCTTCTCTCTTCATGTATGTAACTCAAAAAATATCCATCTCTGATGTCATCCATTTGTTTCATGGAATCTCTTGAACGGAAGCACAAGGGGTGTGATGCGTGGATGATTCATTGTTCTTTTCTCACCATTTTATGTTGCTGTTGTTTTTCTCCTTCTGTTTTGTCCTCCTGTTCTTGTCCTCATGTTCCTCTTTTCTTCCGTCTTCTAGTTGTCTCTGGCCTAGCCTGGTCTAAACGTCTAGTATAGTATAGTATCGTGTCCAGTTAACCCTCGACTCGACCTGACTTGCATGCAATACATTCAGAGAGTAATTGTTGTACAGGAACAGGAGTTAATGAGCTTTTTGTTCTTTTTATGAATCGAAAAAATTGTTTCTCTATAACCTTTCTAAACGTTTCTAGTATTTTATTGAAAAGGAAGTTGGTATCATTAGCCTTATTTTTTTGTTGAATTTTATTTCGTCAGATTCAGATTCAATCCATGCCACACGTCAGGTTGGGATCTTCTCTTCTCCAACAACTAATACTTTTCTTGCGTTGTATTTTCATCTGCTCATCATCATGTTCTCTCAAACGACCCCTATGGATGAAGGTATTGTCTTGAAACATGATGTTTTAAGAAGTTGCTTCTTTTGTCACCAACCAATTTCCATCCATTTTTCCACATGAATCGAGACCATATACGCAGCTTACATGCAGTCATGTGAGAAAAAAGCTTGAGAAGAGAGGGAGACAGACAGGCTGAACAAGATTGTCATCCTTCCTTCTCTCTTTTCTTCTGTTCAGTCTGGATGGCTGATCGAAAAATGAAGAGAAAGAAGATTGAAGATGAAGGAATAGGATAAAAGTGCCTTCACTATTCTTTTTCCTAGTCTTGTGTTACTCCTTTCTCTTGTGCTTGAACAGTGCTTTCTATTAAATTGAGAAGAGATTTGCAAGAGGAATGGAATCTGACTTGAATAGAAACCTGATACTTAGTTTTCTCTTTTTCTTTCCTCTGGTTTTACCACCAAAGGGTTCAACTCAACCCATGCATCTTCTTTCTTTGAAAAACACAAGAGAAGAGAAGAGAAATCCTTTACATTGCATTCCACTCTTGATATACTTTTTCCCGGGTCATAAAAGGAAGATGATGCATAGCATGTTTGAATAAGGAATGAAAAGTGTAAGAGGTAACACAATCCTTTACTGTTTTCTCTCATTTCCTTACTAGTCTTGCTAAGGGTTTATGATGATGCCGTCTGCTTCCTCTTCTCATGGTTTTAGAGAAAAGGAAAAGGAACCCTTTGAATGATTAAAGGCAAGTGAGTGAAGCTGAGACAAAATAGAGAAGAAAATTCTCTCGTGAAGTAAAGAGTGAAGTTAGAACAAGTAGGGCACTTTACTGATCCTTACAAATTTGAACCTCTACTGTAGAGGAATAGATTGGCAAAGGATTCAACTCAAGAAGAAGAAGAAGAAGAGAGAATCCTCTGCAACAATATAATTGGAGAAGGGATTTAGTATTTTACTTGAAGATTAGAAACGCATTTTTCATTCAGAATACCCTCCTCAAGCGATACCTGGCGGTGATGCAATCCTTGTAGACTCAAAGAGCTTTTATCTCCTTGACTTGCTGTCCTTTCTCTTTGAATTTCATTCATTCACTCACTCACTCAGTCGTCTCTTTTCTTTAGTTTGCTTTGAAAATGCCTGGGATTTCTTGCAGGAAGTGCAAGTGGAATGAACAGTTGAAAAGATTGAAGAGGTTGGCGAACGACAGAGAAGCCTGTGAAAGCAAAGCAAAGAAGAAAGGATTCTCTCTCTCTTCTCTTCTGAAAAGAGACCATTTCTCGAAAATGTACACACATCTGTATACCATCAGGAGAATAAACATTCACTCCCAACCGTTGACACTAAAATACACAAGACTACTTCATAGAAAGTGCTACCCATGTCACACGAGAAAAAGGAATATAGCATTTCACTTTTATTTTGTGAAAACGCTTTTCATACTCAAAAGGACGTCTTCTTTTCAAAAAATAAGATGTTTTAGAGAAGAAGTCTAAAGTTTTCTCTGAAGGACTCACTCTTTTCCATTCAAACTGACAGCAAAGTTGTAAAAGAGAACAAGAGCAAGAGATAAATCGTTTCTGAGACCTTTTATGAAGTAAAGGGTAGAAAAATAAATCCTCGAGGATTCAAATCACTATCATTATCATCCCTCGAATTATATTATGTGAATGTATGTATGCCTTAATTTGTATGTGTATACATTACATTATTACACCCCAAGAGTGTTAGAAAAGAGATACAAAAACTTTTCATACTTCTGTTCACCTACACCTCCTACACATCTTCCTCCTTTTCTTCCTAGACTTTAATTTATTCTACTGCTGCGACACTGTCTCAAAGAAGAAACAAAAGGTCTCCCTGAAGAGTACATGTGTTCGTCAAGGAATTCAAATGTATCATCTCTCCTTTTCATGCTGTAATCGAGCAAAAAGAGATCATTAGACTCCGTTGAGAAGCCATAACTTGATGTTCATGAGTTCAGTTCATGTTCATGTTGATAATGATGATGATCTTTTCTTCTTCGTTGCCTCCTCTCGAATGATAAAACAGTTCTAATGTTTGCTTCTTTTCCTTTTGTGATGCTCATTCTACTTCAGGACACACTGTCATCATGAATGATAAAACCATTTAATTCGAAATCATACAGTGAGTCTTTTTACCTGACAATGTATTCTCTTCTTGAAATAGTACTTACATTTTGACCGTCGAACTCATTCTCTCACAAGAGAACAAGACAAGGTTGCTCATTTGCATTTGCAAGTCGTCGTGATATCACGTAAAGTTCAATGATCGACCTGAAGATGATTCATGACACTTTCTCTTTCATTCATGTTCACTTTGTTCAAGTGCTCTCTTCTACAGCAGTGACTCAAAGGACTATGTTCATGTTCATCAGATCTTGTTACGGACAGCCATTTGTCGACTAATTCCCTGGGAAACAAATGACTCACTGCTGCATAATAATGTCAAATGCATGTTTGAATGTCAACAAAAAACATGGGTTGTAAAGTAAGCGAGAGAGAGAGAGAGAGAGATTGGCAGTTATCGTGTTTCCAGTCTGTCGACTGGATTTGAGAGCAAAACCTGGTTCTCTTTTCCTGAAAATAAACAAAGAACTCTCTCGAGTGAGTTAGTCAGTCAACAACTAAACAAGTCTAGTCTAGAAAATCATGTCAAAATTTAACGGACTCGAGGAGTTTGGTTTCACACTCGAGTTCATACAAAGAACCACAAGAGATACCATCACAACTTTTCAAGAAGAAAAGACTTTTTGGTTTTGGTTTCTCTTTACCTTAAGATGCTGGTCGTTTTGTTTGAAGTCAACGGCATCGAAAAGATTTTTCTTTCTTTCCTTGATTTTGCTAAAAAAGAAGCAAAAATCACTCCCACAAACAACTATTGATACCATGCCATGATACCATAATACAATTCTAGTCGTTCACGTGGATGCGGTATTTTTCAAAGGAAAGGGTTTTGGAAACAACCTGAGAAGGAGAGCATCAAAAACATTGTAAGTTATAATGCCATTTCAGTGCGAAATTCCTGTCACGATGTCTCTCTTGTCGAACTCTTTCTCTTCTTGTTTTTTTCTTGCTCTCTATTCTTCCGGGAAAAGAGATCTCACGACAGTCAGCCAGGGATGAGGCCGCCCATTCCCTCCTTCTCTTTGTCTTTTTTGGTTGATGCTGCATTGATTTTTTGGTGTCAAGAGACATGTCTGCCGATGACTTGCTGCTTCCATGAGTTGCCCAGTGAACACACACAAAATACAGAAAGATATATACTGAGAACAGGGTGAGACATGAGATGATAGTGAGGTTCCAAGTAAAGCAAGAAGAACAAAATGCAATCTTAGACTCTTGAGAGGAAAAAGAGAAGAAATTGTCTTGCTTCTTGATTTGATTACTTTTGATACGGAAAGAATTGAGAAGGAGAAGTAGTCAGAGTAAAAGGAAGAAGACGGATGAGGGAATGCAAGTTCGGAAGGAAATGTACAACTTACTCCACACTCACACTCGACTTCAATTTCATTCCCAAGAAATCATAAGATATATCTCACACATCCTGTTCTAGCAGTTTCTTGATTCTCTTCTCGTTTTGTAACCAACATGAACCAAATACAAACAGACATGTAACTCGAGTAGTAGTTCTCAGACTTCTTTGACTCAACAGAACAAGAAGAAGAAGCAAACTTGCACTGCATTTCATCTTCCTTCTCCTCCTTCTCCTCCTTCTCCTCCTTGTTATTATTGTTGGGAAGAAGAGTCATGGATGCGAGAACTAAAAGAGAAGGACCTAAATTACTGTACAGAGAGTTTCTTAGTTTTCTTAGAGTTCTTTTCCAGTTGAAGCAGTTACACAACAAGAAAAGAAAGAACTGTAGCAGATGTTGTTTCATTTCCTTCCCTTCGAGTTGCTCGACCGTTTCCTTTTTCATTTGAGATGGCAAACATGATTTCTGTTGATGCAGACCTTACACACTTTTTTCAAAGACCATGGAGGAGGGTAAGGCTACTCACATACAATACAATGAAAGAGATATCACACGTTTTGATGTTTACTGTCATTCACTTTAATTGCATTTCAAGGGGAAAACGATCGAGAGACCGAGAGATGATTCCGTGAGAAAAGAAGTAAAAGAAAAAAGAAACACCAGACATTCAAGTTATTGTCGACTGGTCAGTGAGATTAGAAGGGAAGAACAAGTCTGCCTGTGAGTGACCTGCATTCAAGTCTAACTCAAGTTAGTATGGAAAGACGATTCTTGGGAACGACATCTTCCCTGACAAAGAAAGAGAGAGAGAAGGTGTCTGGGGATGAACTAAAATACGATGGACATACACATGTTATCTCTCCTCCTCTTGTCTTGTCGTGGAAATGGATTGGACAGATTGATGTGGACCAAGAGAACGCAGGTGTCTCTTGTTCTCTTCCTTCGGGAGACATCATCATCCCTGTCTTCCTTTTCGTGTACTCCTGTGTAATCGTCACTAACCTTCACCTTTTCTTGGGCAGAAAGAAAGGAGGAATAAGTCAAGGAAATCCCAAGTCTACTCAGGAAGAAGAGATGGCCTGCTGGGATCCAAGAGAGCAATAGAACAAATGACTCCTCTCGATATAAATGATAGTGATATGATTTGCGAGCCTGAAACATGTATCAGTGGTTGGAATTGTTGGGATGGAAGGAGATTTGCCTTCTTTTTCTTCCTCTTCAACAGAAAATGTGTAATAATGCTTGTCCTCCTTTGGGACCTAAAGAGATATAAAGAGAAAAGAGTGCTGACTTGACATAGTAATGAAGTGGTCACGATAAGAAATGAAGCGAAGTAATTTATATCAGGCCTGATTAACTTCACACTCTGATCAGGGCGTGAAGTTCTCTTTCTTTGGATTCTTTCCTTGAGTTTTGTTTCAACCAAAGTTTCAAGAGCCATAAGGAACGTCATCATGATTTCATCAGCAGATCCGTGAGTGAGCAGTACATCATATTGATGTGTAAAGGACTGGACGAACGGCAAACTAAACTAAAAAAGGAAGGCGATCAAGAGTTCGTATCCTGAGAGAAGTTCATCCATTTCCTCTGGAGTTGATAACTGTACTGTTATTGGTAGTACAGTTAGTCTCCTGAAGTCGACAGACCAGAAGAGAAGTTGTGTCTGCTTCAACTCTTTTCCTCATACACTTCTGGTGTTGAACTCTTTTTCTTTCTTTCTTTTTCTCTTTTCCTTTCTTTCATTCTTTCTTGATCAGAGCAAGAGTATGGTGTAGAATTAAAGCAGGAAGAAGGCATCCAACAGAGGACTAAAAAGGATCGAAAGAGGAAAAAGCTAACTGCACACATGAAGCAGGATGCAATGCAAGTGAAGGGAATAAAAAGATGTTAGGAAGCAGAGGGATCATCCATGAGGAAGAGACTGCTGTAAAAGAAGAGTAGTTGCCTCACTTCATGTTTGGAATTTCTTGCCATCCTTCTTTAGCACTTGAGAGCTTGAGAGTTCCTTCACAACAAAAAGAACAAAGGTATAGTCCATGGATTTCTTCTCATCCTTCTCATGTGACCTTTTCTTCCATTCAATTAATGGTTTAGTGAAGGTTTGACGACGACGTAATTATTTTTCTTCTTAACATACAAGACAAGAGAGTACAGGGACAAAAACAGCAGTAAAATGAGAGGAAGGAAAGAGGATCTTATTCGTGAAAAAGAAAAGAGATTTTTCTTTCCCTGATGATGCCTAAAGGAAAAGGGATGATAAGATGAGATGGATCCCTTACAACTCTTTGACTATGACTAGTATACCCCTTTAAGACCCTCACAGTTCGAGTGATGCAAGAAAAGTATTGGTTATTGAGTGTCTCTTGCAGGTCACGTTTACCAGCTTTCTTTCCATCCTTCGTCTCTTCCTTCTTCTTTCCATCGTGTTATTTAGGGATCCAGAGCATGAAAAACGAAGGGGATAATAAAGAACAGCTCCATCATTAACAGGATTCTTCATCACTTTAATGATAAAAATACAGAAGAGATGCCTCAAGTCTAGCCTTGTTTTGATCATCTAAAGGGTTAAGTATACAACAACACAAGGCATCTAACAAGACATATTCCTTTTCCATTTTCTTCTCTCAAACATTTATCTTAACCATTTTTCTCTCTTCTTCTCCTTCTGGATCTGTCACTCATACGGCTTGTAATTCTCTTTGCATTAAGTTCTCTCTAAATTCTCTCAAGAAACTTGGTTTGACAGGATGTTGGATATCTCTTTCTTACTTGTTCTGTTTTATTTGTTTTAATTTTGCATGTCTTGTTGTCAAAACAAAACAAGACAAGACAACAACAAGAGAAAACTAAAAACAAAAACACAGAGAAATACTCTACAGAGACAGAGAGGTTAGTAAGGATTTATCAATGCTGTTCATTAGTTCTTCTTGTTTAGACTAATACTTTAATTTATCCTAATGTCATGGCTCTTCAATTATTACAGTACCATACCATCCTCACATAATAATAAATTTACCCTCCTCTTTCTTGCTCTAATCTTGTCTGAATGTATTTGATCTTGAAATGGCGATGGTAAACATACACACATTTTGATCTCTGCCTCCTTTTGTTTTGTTTGGGTTCATGTAATTGCATTTATCTTCGCCTTCTCCTCTTGTTCTGAAGGAAACTGCACGAAAAGGGAGGGAGTAATTAATGTACACTTCAAAAGAATTAAACCCATGTATTTATGCACAAAGAGAACCAAATTAATGACCTTGTCTTTTCCTTGACTACCTTTTGCTGTAAAAAACGTCCATTTTATTTCGAGTTCTCTTCCCAGTTGTCTTCAGAATGGATTCTTCAGAACCTGATCAGTTCTCTTGGGAACTGGGCTTTTATTCCTCTGATTAACTGCAGACATAGGTTTAAACGAACGAAAACAATCCTTTCCTTCTCTCTTCTTGATGTCAAAACTTTGATGAACCAGAATAACATGATCTGAGTAGCCATCATCTGAGTCATGAGTGAGTCATGCCTTATTATTCGACGACGGCATCACACACTGATTGAGGTAAAAGAGTGATGTAAAAAGATTGCTTTGGCTGTTGTCTCCTTAAGATTATCAATTTATGCCACGACGACTACTTTGGTCTCTGATGCGAAAAATTGGATTCCTATGACTTGCAAGCAAGGAAACAACAAAGATACACTCCAGGATACACTCAAACCTTTACAAGAAAACAAGAGGAAGAGAAATACAGCGTAAGTATACGAGGAAGTAGAGGAGAGAAAATTCGATGGAAGTAAGTGAAGCAGAGAGAGACACTTGAATACTCAATGACCATCATTCCTTGGAATCTCTCTAACCTGTAGTCTCTTTCAAAGTAGTCTTTCAAATGGAGGATCAACTCATCTCATGTTGTACTGACTTGTGTCTCGCAAGCCCTTTAGATTCTTCTCAATCTTGAAGTGAAATCGTCTGTTCTATCAAGAGTGAGTCATCTTCTTGCCATCCATGTCTTATTCTTCTTCTCTACATGTTGTTGACGATGAGATGAGATACACTTTTGAGTAGAGACCTTGAATCTCACTTTGCAAGTGTAATGAGATCAACATCTAAAGGATAGACATGTCTATCTTTTCACTGCAACTGACATGAGGAGGACAGTTGCAGTACCGAACTCTTGAGGGAATTTGAACACAAAAAGAAAACTTAAAAGTGAAAGGGTATCTAAACTAAAATTGCCAGTCAATGGAGGCAGAGGAGGAGTGAATACAAAATAAAGTTGAAGTTGTCCTTCATCCTTTCATGTCTCCCTAGTTTTTAAATTTGCAATATAATATAATACGTAGTTTCTCTAAAATTGAAACGGAAATATATTAAAGCAAAGTGTTATCCCTCCCTTCACTGCTTCCTCTCTACTTGATATCATCATCATCTTCATCATTTCTTTACCTCATTTCACAAGTGTTTGGAATTCATCATCTCCAGATGGAATGAAGAGACTTGCTTAGGTTACAGGCTCTGACTCATTTCAGAGGAAAAAGTGCTTTTCCTCTCAATTTCCCTTCAGGTGTCGAGAAGGAAGAAACCCCAAGAGGATTTGCAATCAACACCTTTTTCTTTGACACCTTCTTCGACTTTCTCTCTGTCAATTGGATTCTTTCTCTCGAGTCTGCTTTCTGTCAACCCTTTTACATGCATGGCTTATATTTGCATACTTCATTTGATGATATGATTTAAATTTAAATTCCATGTGAATGAATGATGATGCTGCAAATTCATGACATTCTCAAGAAAGAATGGAGATTTTCTGTTATCTCTACATTCGAGACATCATTCATCATAATTCTCTCTCCTCCTGAACCTGCTTTTAGTTTAGTTTAGTGATTCCCCGATCATCTCAATCATTGTCATCGATATTTTTGCCTACAAAGGTATTCCATCTGACTTAGTGATTTGTTACCTTTAAGTCTCAAGTCTCTAGTCATTCTTTTATTGCTCACGAAATGAGTAATCCTTTTCCCAACTCAATTTCGTGGATTAATTTGCGAAGTAAAGTAGGACACTTTGAATCACTTTTGAAGTAAAAGAGAAAGAGAGTAAGGAAGTACTGCATTGTAATTCGAACTCAAACTGGGCCAATTCATTACACTTTTCTCTGGTAAAGAATAAGAACCCTTCACTCGTGACTGCAAAGTCTCTGTAGAAGGTCTCTTTTACTCCTGTTCAAGAGACCCTTTGTCACCATCATCGTGATCATGAAGGCACTTTTAGCACTGACTGACTCCTCTCTCGAGACAGGAAAAGACAGATGACACATGTCACTCAACTTTTGATGGAAAAGAACACGCATACAAAGTATGAGGATAAGGTCTGATACCATTCCTCTGATACCATGTTCACAGTTTAATAATGAAGTTGCTGCTGCTTTTATTCTGAATGACTTTTTATGTGTCATCTGTGTGTGCATGTCAATCACAGGAACCAACCATGTAATAGACTCCATGCACGAAAAGAAGCAAGAAAAGGGACAGGAAATAATAATAGGACTGAGACATTATTGCACATTATTATCAAGGAAAGAATCAGGCAAAGAATCTCTTGTCATTCTTATGCACATTCTCTTCATCATCTTCTCATCTACTTTGCAGTCTGTTTTTCTTGTTCTCTTTCTTATTCTCCTTCTCATTCTCAAGAAGATCCTCATCTTCAAGTTTGTTCTGACTTGACAAGTCACCTCCTCCATCTCCTCGTCAGCATTTCTTTGTCAGATCCTTTGTAATGGTAAACGAGGAGGAGGAGGGAGATAAAGTACTACAGAAAGTCTACTACTTCATCAAACTCTGTAGAAATAAAACCCAAACCAACTCAACTGACTTGTGTTCTTGAATCACGAATGTTTGAGAGGAGTGTGGTCTCAGAACCAAAGTCTGTTTCTCTTCTCTTTACTCGGACTGATGATGATCAAACTTTCTTCTCTCCTTCTCTGACTAACGGGCTTACCATCAGGGGAAACAGACTACATGAAGGAACCCCTCGGTTGTTAGAGAATGTGTGTAACTGATAGAGAGACCACTACCACTACTGACTGCTCATTGACGAGGTCTCAGGAGTCCTACTCCATCGAGTCCTCCTTGCTTTTCATGCTTTTGTTCCGTTCAATTCTGTGTACAATTCTTTCCTTTCCTTTCGGTCTGTTTTCTTGATCCTGAGCTTCTGCTGATGTCATGAAAGAGCCAGAGGAAGAATGAAACCTTTTCAACAACGACTTGTTGTAATTTGTTCCCTCTGTGTCTTGAGAGGGAGGAGGCATCTATCACTACGTGTCGTGGGGTCTGTTGTTGAGGATGTGATGAGGGAACTGTACTGTAGTTGCTAATTTTCTTATCCTTCCCTTGAATAACGACGTGTTAGCTTGCACTACTTGTACTTGTATTTACTTGAATGTTGATGTGATGGGAGTTCAATCACTCGTCTTCTCTTTCTTGATGACCTCTCGAGAAGAATTCTTTGTGGTCTCGGCCGACATTGTTCTCGACCGACAGTCTTGATCAACCCCTTTGCTTCATTCATTCCCTGTTACAAGGAATCAGTTTCTGATTCCGATACTGATAGAGATCGAACAACAACAACAAGATTGGAACACATTTACAAAGAGAGTACAATTGAATTCCAGGAGACTGAAGTCATGCAAGTTGTTCTCTTATTACGAGGAGATGAATGGGATGAGAACCCTACTGCTACTGATTTATCTTCCAAAGAAACCCTTGCATTCTTTCATCCCGATCTCATCCTGATCTTGTATCCTCCTCTGCATTGGCTTCCGGACTCTTTGTCTCGACATACATGAGTATCCTCATCGAGAGGTCTGAGGATTCGGAAGAAAATGAGAAGAGAAGAGGGAAGTGATGCCAAGAATATTGAATGGTCTTCTCTTCGTGATTCATACCCAGTATCAGTTGAAAGAGAAGAGAAGTAGATGAGCAAGAGATAAGAGGCATGATATTCCGTCATCGTTGCAGTCGATGATGAGAAGAAAGAGAAAGAAAGAGAAAAGACTGCCAAATCAGATCCGGGTTCTTTGTCTCTTCCGAAAGGATTCTGTTCTGTTCAGTCTGTTCTGTCTGTGTCTTTTGTTGTTGTTTCTCTCTGTTACTCAATGATCATGAGAGCAAGAGAGAAGCTGATCAAGAGAAAGAGATTCACCAGATCATACTCATCATCATCCGGGAGAAGTGGATGATAGAAATAGAGAGGATGATGAGGAAGTAGAATAAAAGAGATCACAAGAGATTCTTTTCTTCCTCTTTATATTCCCTGAAGCCTGTCCAGCGAATAAACAAAGACTAGTGTATGATTCGACAGAACGGGAATGAGAACAAGAACTCGACTACAACTCGAGGAAGAAATAGAATAAAAGGAAAAAGTAAAAGTGTAAGGGTTGTTGTTACAGCCCACCCGAGTAAACTCTTTTCTTGTCTTGTGATCGAATTGGCTTCATCTCGTTTTCTTCTTGAATTTCTTTACACGAATACACTGTCTCTTCCCTGTGTAGTTTCATAGAAAATTCCTCTGGTTCTTCTCCCACAAGACATGAGAGAAATTTATATATCAAATACAGAGATGTTACCTCAATTTTCTTATTTTCATGGTTGTTCTACTGCCACTTGAATGTATCTATCTATTCTGCTTCGGAATGTTGTTTTCTCTTTCTCTTGCCATTTCATTTCTATCATCTCACTCACACACTGGCTGCCCAAACATCTCCCGAGACAACCATGAAACCTGAAGGCTTTCGAATGAATGAATCCAACCATGAGTCCAGAAAATCTTTATTTCGCCTGCTTTTGTTACTGTGATGACACAAAACAGGATGACTCTCAGTCGTGTAGATAAGAGTATATCGTAAACACATTAATTCAGGAGATCTTTCTTTTCTTTGAGAGGAGAAGTGTCATACAGACAGAGCTATCAAGATGGAGAGGAGATCCTGTTGAGAACAAAAACAGGGCTCGAATCTGGTCTCCTGAAGGTGTATATAACTCATTCTGCAAATAATAATATCGAGAAGAACAGAACAGAATTAGAACTAAAGCCCTAGTCCTTCACAATATCTCTGTGACAAAAGTAGGCATATAATCGGACAACAAGACAAGAGATATATCCAAGGAAACGGCATCCTTTGTCTTGTGGATTTATAACCCCTGATAACGAGGACGGTCTTGTACTTCAAGAGAAGAAGATGAGATGATGACTCCTTGTGCTTTACTCTCTCCATCAGTTGTAGTTGTAGTGGTCATGTTGGAGAGGAGATGGTCAGGAATTTGTCATGTCTTCTTCCCTGTCGAATGTAATACAAGTTCAAGGGAAATGATGATTCAAGAAGTAATGGAAAGAAGAGTGCGAGAGTATGAGGATGAAAAGAGAGGATGAAAAAATTCTCAAGACCTCAAGACCGTTTTTGATTGATTTCTCTCTTCTTCCAGTGGTCTCACTCCCTCTCAGATGACTTGGGTGATGATGACATCATGTGTAGGCGGAGGAGGACCATCATCAAAATCTGTTAGAGAGAACACGTTTTCTCTCCATCATAGTCATCATCATCATCTGACCCTGAAGTAGAAAAAAGAAGAATTCTTTTCAAGGAAACCATCTCAAAAGGGAGAGGAGGGTGGAAAAGAAGAAGTGAATTCTCTTTTCTTCCCTGACTTGACTTCCCGACTGAATCATCTTCCCTGACTCAGAACATGACTTATGGGTTTCCTGTAACTCCCTTACAACTTTATATCCTCTAAAGGAAATAAAGAAGGTGCTTATAAAGTAAAGAATTCTCTTGCAGTGAAGCTCACTCCGCTGTGTATCTGTATCAAACCTTATATATCGAGAAATATATCGTGAAATAGTGTAGTCGAGTAACAATCCATGAGAGTTAGATTGATTTTACCCCTGATTCCTCGGGGCAGGTCTATCATGTTCCTTCGTGTGTGTCGTGCATGAACCACCCAAAACTAGACAAAACGAGAATGAAGTGAAAAACTATATGTGGGAGGAGATCAAGAGCAAAACTATTTCGTGTCAGGGTCTTGTGATCTTTGTCATCCTCTGAGGGAAAGGAGACCATTTCCCCTTTCAATCCTCCTCCTCATACTCTTGGATCTCAAGACCAGGGCCTCCTCCCTCTAGAATTTTTTGTCTTCTCTCTCTGTCTCAACTCCAAGTCTTGTCTTTTCCCGTTTCCTTTAGAGAATAAGAACATTCCTGATTTGATTTCTGTCGTTGACAACCATTTGACATGTAATTTTCTTGGAATAAAAAAGAAGCGCTTTCCTTACTTTCAATTTTATGTCTGTGTCTGCACCCAGACAAGGGAACAAAAGCAAGATGTGATACTACTACTACAACACACTTCTTTCCTGGAAGATAAAGCGGAATCGAAAAAGAAGAAGTTCTAAACAGAGTTGATCAAGTAAAGTCAACAGCAGGGAACAACACATTGGCCTGAGGCTACATAACTGAGAGACAGTGGTCGGAATAAATTTTCGAACCACAGTCAACAATGACTTGAGGCATAGAGTTATGTGTTCTTCCATTAGAACTACTGTTGTTCCTTCGACATGACATGACGAATCCTGACTTGAAAACAAAGCGATGGTCAACTCAACTCAACTTATTCTAAATACATGCATGTTCACTGGTATTTGTTGAGTGGATTTGACTGAGGCAGCCATCAAGTCATGAGGACTGACACGCAAAGGATTGCATGCAAACACGGACATCCCTTGAGAAGATGTGCTCAACTGAGTCATCCCAGTCACTTGTGTGTCTGGAAAAGAGAAAGGATGCTTCTTTTCCTTCTTTGATTCATTCCTTTGTACATCCAACTTTTGTGCATCGAAATCAAATCATGTTTGAGGTTGAGTTGAGCATCACCATTTTCATGTGTAGTCTGCGTGACTTTCGATCTCCCTGTTCATTCAGTTGAGAAAACAAAGAACCCTTTTTTCTCTTTCTTTTCACACAAGACTTCTTTACTGATGAAAAGCAAAAGTGTGTTGTAAAATGCTCATCACTCTGTTCTCCCTCTTCTTCTTTGCATCCTGTCGTTTAAATTCAAAAGGATTCCTCTGAATAGAGAGAGTTACACACTCTTTGACTTGTCAATCACATTACAAGGAAGAAGGAAGAATTTAGCAGCTGCAGCTACAAAGTTGGGTCGAAGAGAAACAAGAGAATCAAGTCTTGTGTTGTGTGAGAGTGAGTGCAAGTTCGAGACTGGAAAAGTAATTAAGAAATTGGTTGGGGAGTCAAATTCGATCAACAGACTGAGGGAGACACACGAAGCAAGTGTCTTCATCCCTGTGTGCAGTCGACCTTTGATTACTTCCATGAAATGAAAAGATAGATAGGAAGGAAGAGGGTCCACTGGAATAAAAAGAACCAGAGAAAAAAGGAATTCTTCACATTCTTTTCCGGTAACAATTAAACAGAGTGATCAGAAAATTACGATGTCTGTCTGTACTGTACATGTTGTCTTTCATCCCTCACAAGTGATCACACACTCAATACAATACAATACACGGACATGACATGACTGACGAAGAGGAATGTTTGGAGGAAAAGAAGGAGTCACTAGTCTTGCGATCGAAAAGACATCACACTATGATTGCAAGGAATTTTCGTCGACTTCCTCTCTTGGATTGAAGAGAGTACTTTAGCTTTTCTGTGTACACTTCTCTCCATGAGCTCTGGTACTGATACTGGACACACTGTATTTTGAAAGAGATTTATGGCAACTTACTTTCCATCGACCCTTTGCTTTGTCCTCATGGTTTGTTTGACGGTCGACTGCTATAAATTTTCAAGTTGAACTCTTCTTTGAATCAATTTAAGATGGACGACCAGACCAGGCATAGAGTGGAAGAAGAATGAATCCAAGAGAATTTCATTCTTGACATGTTACTCCCTTCTCTTGCTCTCTGTATGCATTGCAACTTAAGAAGCCTCTGTTATCCTTCCAAGAAACCCAAGGAAATAAATGGAGACGAAGGAACCACGATTAAAGGATTCAGAGTAAGATCTTGATACACAACTGACTGACTTCTTCTTCCCTTCAATATCTTGGCGATTCTTTTCTCCAAAACAAGCTTAGAAATGATAGCACTTTTCAAAACTGCAACATCCATTAGTTCATCCCATCCCTCGAGCCATGACTTTCTATTTTACTATTTTCCTTTCGTTTGACTTGGTCTCCTTCTCGATTTCAGACCAAAAAGAAAAACTTTCTCTCTTTCTTTCTTTCTTCACGACTTTTTCCGTATAAACTCTTTCCATTCCATTCATGGATGTACACAGTCGTGTAATGTGTCATCGCCCTCTCAATCTCTTTACGTGTATGCACTGCATCATCAACAACAAGGACCCAAATGGCAAAGATCAGTCAAGACTATGAGGTGGAAGGATGTAATGGTTTCCAAGATGAAGCACAACAACAACAAAAAGAGCAGGGAAGGAATAAACAGTCATAGACGTAAAAGAGGGGTTTGTGAGCAAGAAGGAACATCAACATCAAGTTAAGATTCCGGCATCACATCAGGACTGAGACCGTGATTCAGAGGGTCTATTGGGACTGTGATTCACGTCTTGAGGGACACGTGAGCATGTTTCCCTTCCAAGAGAATCCAAGAAGAAAAGTAAGCAACATAGACTTTTTCGTGTCTGATGTCTCTTGTTGTTGGTCCTCAATC
>Ga0157374_10002343_pt1 | contig 15998 bp, 4 predicted proteins | sample M25metaG_FD_115308 | JGI IMG/M metagenome (GOLD analysis project Ga0157374, IMG submission 115308) | Miscanthus rhizosphere microbial communities from Kellogg Biological Station, Michigan, USA - M2-5 metaG | ecosystem: Host-associated > Plants > Roots > Rhizosphere > Soil | place: USA: Michigan...
CCGGCCCCTAGAGACAGGACCGTGCTTGCGATCGCAACCGTTTCACGACACCCGGCGATCGCTATAGCTTTGGCAAGCGCCAACGTGGGAGAAGGAGAATCGAAGCTGGCAGTAGCAGCGATTCTCTTGTATCTCATAATGAGTTCCATCGTCGTAGCTCCGTATATTCGCTGGGTGACGAGCCGTCCTGATTACGCAGAGGAGGCAGTTATATGAACTCGGACATCAAAGACGGAAATGACAATGCATTAGGCGGCGGGCCAGGCAGCTCTACCGGAACTCAGCTGGCTATGCGCAGAACCGGGCTTGCCTTTCAACGAACTCGGATCGCCACCGACCGTACGCTGATGGCGGTCATTCGCACATCGCTATCGCTGATCAGCTTTGGTTTCACGATATTCAATTTCTTCAAAGCGTTGTATCAATCCGGTAATGTGAACCAAAGCGCATTTCACGCGGCGAGGAATTTTGGCACGGGTCTCCTCATTACCGGGATCGTGCTGCTGATATTGGGACTGATGTTTCATGTCCGGTTTATGAAGGCGCTTCGAAAGGAAAGAAACGAGTTGATAGCCGACAATATGCTTTTTGGTCAGTTGCCATATCCCGTTTCGCTGACCGCGATCATTGCGATCGCTTTGTTAGTGATCGGCTTTATATCGCTGATCAGCATTTTCGTGCGGGAACTCTCGTCTGAGTGACCGGCAGGGGTGGCGATCGGATGAAGGACGGTCTCGCAATGGCTGTTTTGATGGAGATACGGATACGCGGACTGGGTATTGCGCAAACTTCACGTACGGCGAAGATCGGGCTCATCGGCCAAAACCATTCCGATCGCTTTTCTGAATACCGTCGCCAGGCGCAACAATTTGGGATAGTCGAGAAACTTACTTGGTTCGGAGGGACAACGCAATGACGGCTTCCAAACAAATAACTAGCACGAGGATCAACAGAGCCTCAAAAATACAGTCAATTCCTAGGGACATGGTCTGGGTCGAGGGCGGCACCTTTCAGATGGGGTCGAACGATCACTATCCCGAGGAGGCTCCAGCGCATGCCGTAAGCGTCGACGGGTTCTGGATCGATAAGTGCCCGGTGACCAACGCGCAGTTCACGCGTTTTTTTGAGGCGACCGGCCATATAACGTTAGCTGAACGGGCACCTGATCCTAAAGATTACCCGGGGGCAAAGCCTGAATTGCTCGTTCCGGCGTCGGTGATGTTTCGCAAGGCACCGTATCCTGTCGAACTCGGCGACCCTTACCAGTGGTGGACTTACGTTCCGGGTGCCGACTGGCGACATCCGTTCGGACCGCAAAGCAGCTTAAAAGGCCTGGCCAATCACCCGGTAGTGCATGTTGCGTACGAAGATGCTCTCGCATATGCCGAATGGGCAGGCAAAGACATTCCGACCGAGACCGAGTGGGAATTTGCCGCGCGGGGCGGACTCGAAGCACTGGAGTTCGCGTGGGGCTCCGAGTTCGCGCCTGACGGCAAGCAAATGGCCAACACGTGGCAAGGAAAGTTTCCACACGAGAACACACTCGACGACGGTTTCGAGTGGTCCTCGCCAGTCGGGTCCTTTCCGCCCAACGGTTATGGACTGTATGACATGATCGGTAACGTCTGGGAATGGACGTCGGATTGGTATCAGGAACATCACGAGGTTGTATCGTCCTGCTGCGGAAACATGAAGGAAAAGATCCGCGAACGCGAAAAAAGTTACGACCCAAATATGCCGCAAATAAAGATCCCACGGCGCGTGATGAAGGGCGGTTCTTACCTTTGTGCTCCAAACTATTGCCGGCGATATCGGCCGGCGGCACGGATGGCACAAGCTATTGATACATCAACGTGTCATCTGGGTTTTCGCTGCGTGGTACGACAGCGTGCGGAATAGAAATTCAAACATTCCACAAAAGCCTATAGATAAACGTTCCAAGCGGTCCTCGTGATCGCCTGCGGTGGCATCTCCGCCATCGCTGGCCTGATAGGTCGCCTGACCTAAAGAAAGTAGCCGTTGGCGTCTATCGGGGTCAAGCAGTTCTGACAGAATTTTTTCCCCGTAGATACGGGGCGACGCCAGTATTTTGGCGTTTGATTTGGGAGATGCCCTGATTGTCATGAAGAAGAATTCTGGGCCGTGCACGAAAATGATTGCAAGACAATTCCCGAATCCCGAGAGCCTCATAATTTCCCTTGTCCCACCAAAAATAATTTTCCGTGCAGAGATACACAGGTACCTGAACCTCACAAAATCCCCGGCCGCTTCTGTTCTATTGGCGGGGGTACCCGGGGCCTCGCGCAATCGCTTGACAGAAGCAAAAAAGCCCCGGCATTTAAACCCTAGACTAAGGGCTCGTGCGGGCGTTAACCGTTGAGCATTGGGCCTATTTGGTCAAGATGCGGTATCAACGATCTCGACCCCATGAATTCACGCTCTTCTTTTCGTGCGCCTTGCTTATATCGAACCGGCGGCCCGGTCAGCGATTTCTGATGATCCCTGGTGGCGTGGTCGAGCGATTGGACGTGGTCGAGCGATTGGAATAGACGAGAAGAAAGCGAGGTCACCACTGAAAGAGTGAACAAATGAGTGAATTAACAAAAAAGGCGTCCGAGTTGGACGCCGTAACTGTTGTAATAACTGGTGATCCGAGAAGGACTCGAACCTTCGACCCAATGGTTAAAAGTCCTACGCAATCGTTTAGTTCAGTGCCATTGTGTTTGCCTGAGTCCGATTCTTAGGCGATTTCTGTTGTTCTCTGTTTCGCTGAGTTCGCCTGGAGCTAATGATTTGGCGCACTATTGGCGCACAAGATTCTTCGCATTTGCTAGGGCCCCGGGACCCCCGCCAATAGGCAATACCCACCCTCGTCTTTTCCAGACTCAGGAACCCACCTCCCGATGCACGGAAATTTTTTTTCGTGTGACAGGGGGTTTAATAGATATTGGCAAATGCCTTGCAATTTATAACCTTTGATCCGGTCCCGAGTTCTTCGCTTTCGCAACAATAGTCGCCAACCGATTTGTCGCGCCGTTTTAAAGCTCTGTTTGATCTCGCCAGTAACGGGACCTATATCTCTCAGCAACGACAGTCGAATTTTCGGTTCTTTGTCGAACTCACAACCCTAAATCGAATCGAAGCACAGAAAACTAGAAGCTGAATTTTGTGACGATCATCAGATCCTCGAGGTTCGCCAGCTGCGGTGCATCGACCCCTAACTTGAAAGCAGTGTCGATCTGAATCGTTGCGTTGTTCCCGCGGCACAGCTTCCACTCGTCTATCCTCGCGAGGTTCAGATCCGCTCCATCGATCTTTATCTTATATGTCGCTGGATTGGTCTTGGCCCTGGCCACAAACATGACGCTGTCGATGGCCGTACCCGCCGACTGACCAAAGTAAGGCAGTCTCGATTTTTCGATCGTGAGATCCACGGACCCGCTGGTCTTAAGCAGATTCCATTCATTCGGCATATCATGCTTCATGTTGAGGGCGATATGGAGACCCGTCTCGGCGAGCTGCTCCTTGATCTCGGCCAGCTTCTCTTTAAGCGTGGTCGCCGCGAGGCCTTTGAGCGTACTCCCCCCTTCTCGTGCGGTATATTTAATGTGCAGAATGACATCCGCGATCGTGTTGTAGTCAAACTGCTGAACTGCTGTCGGCAGCTCGAGACGCCAGCTGCCTATCGCCCCCGTCCCCTCGAACGGAAGATAGCGATCGTCGCGGAAGTTGAGCTCGAACATCCCGCTGTCGTTCTGGGCATTGCTGGCGGCGATCGACTGGATCGATCCGACGTTGTAAACAAAGCGGTCATCGCCTCCGGCTGCTTCTTCATACTCCTCTTTGGGAGTGGCCGCCCCCGTGGCCTTGGCGTTCGTCTTCCGGTACCTGTTGCTGACAAGCGAGAGCTTTGCGCTCACGGATGTATACGGCCCCGCAATGCAGGGGAGGCTTATACCGACGGTCTTCCGCCGTCTGCAATAATGCCCCGGATGGTCCATATCGTAGAGAGCCTCAGGGATATCAAAGTCGCAGACACCGGTCGCCCTTAGCCTGACCAGTGCAAGCGGATCGAGAGTCGCCAGCGAGACGTGCTTTGTCACCTCGTACTCCCGCTTGTTCTTGTCGAGGTAGCTCGTCTCCATCCGTTTGAGATCATGGAAGAGAGCGTCCGCGCACTGGAGGCCCTTCTTTAGGCTGTCCCAGTAACCAAAGCCGATGAAAGTGTCGCCGTTTCCCAGTTCGAAGCGATAACTTCGTTCGGCTTTCTTGGCAAAATCATAGGCCAGCTGATAGGCCTTGAAATAGACGGAGCTGATCTGCCCGATGGTCCAGTTGTAGAGGTCCTTGTTCGTGAACTTCGAGCGCATGAAGTCGTCCGTCGCCTTTGCGTTGTCGATCTGGATATCGTGATTCTTGAGATCCGTCTTGGCGATATCGAGCCGTATCTCGGCCGCCGTGATCTGCGTCTTTATTTGATCAAGCTCTTTTTGAGTGACGCGTTCCTGCATCTGCCAGTCGTCAAAACGCCGGTCATAACCGCCGAGGGTCGAGGCGCGGCTGGCGTCGTATGACGCCACCATGCTCAGGATATTAAGTATGTCGGCACCTATCGAGGTCGCCCTGGACATAGCCGACCCTCCAAGCTGGACAACGACCTCGGGTGAACCTCCAAAACCGTTGGCACCGATGTGAAATTCTGGTATCAGGGCGAGCGCCCCGGCCACGGTCCTTACGACCTGTGAGGCCATCTGGTAATCGTGCGATTCGCTGAGCTTGTCGAGGTTGAGCTGTTCCTTTGGATTGATCTTTTCTATGGCCGCATAATATTTGTGACGCTCGTCGGTCACCGCCTGCGTCCTGTTGAGGATCTCGATCTGCTCTTCGGCTTCCTTGATCTGCTGCTCCTTCATATCCCTTACTGCCTTGAGTAGTTTTATCTCAAGCTCGTTCCTCAGAAGCGCGAGGGATTCGGCGTCCTTTTTCTCGAGGGCCTGCAAAAGAGAGTTTCCCAAACCCTTGATCTCCTGCACGAGCTCAGTTGCTTTCTGGGCAAGGACATTGAACCGGTAGTAGGGTGTGGGTGCGTTCATGCCGGCGAGTATCGAAGAGATATCGAGACCGGCCGCCGCTGCGCGGACAAGCATACCGGGATCGATCGGCGGGGCGAACAACGCGAGGCTTCGCTCGATCCCGTCAATATTGCGGCAATGACGAATGTTAAAAAGACGATCTTCGATGCGACCCCAGTATTCGAGCATCTTGTCGTTCTGCGGTATGCAAAAATATAGGGTCGATAGTGTTATCGGTGCGGGCGGAAGCTCGGCTCCCCCTTCGGGAAGCGCCGTGAGGTCCGGGATCATGTTCTCGAGATCGACAAGAGCGTTGCCAAAGGCGTCAAGACGCCGCTCGATCTGGTCGTAGGTCTCATAAGGCGGTTTTACGGGCGGCGGAACGGTCCTCGGCTTTGGTCCAAGGAGCTTATCGGCCAGTATGTACATCTGGGTCGCCTGGGCAATCGACTCCATTGTGTCCTGCCGGAAGAGATAGTCCCCCCACTCGACCAGATTGTCGATATATTTCATCAGAAGCGCCTTTTGGTAGACCACGGGGCGGTAACGGGCGACCACGTGGGGCTGAAACGGCTTGTCGCGCCACTCATCGATCGCGAACCGGAGGTCGGCGATCTCGGGTGTGTTGGGGTCTGCCACCTTGTAGAGAAGCGTGTCGATCCTCTGGGCGATGTAGTCGCCCGAAAGTGTGAGAAAGAAAGGCTTGGTCACCCAGAACTTTTGGGGGATGGAGCCAGCGAGCGCACCCGTGGGATTGAACATATAGTGGAACCAGGTGAGTGCGTCCTCGAACTGCTGGTTCTTGCTCAGGCTGGTGGCGATAAGTAGCGGTATGTGAAAGAAAAGCTCCCAGTTATAACCGCTATAGCTTCCGTCACTTGCAAAATCGATGTCTTCGATCGGGTGCGGGTCGGGCACGAGCGTGGTCGGATGGTAATTATTATCAAATTTGAACGAGGTGACCTGAAGCTGCGTCTCACGCTTCATCAGTTCAGGAATACCGTCACGGTAGAGCGTCGCCCGCAGCGGGCAGATCAGCGGGTGATACATATTCTTGAACTGTTCGCCGTAGTTGAGAGAAAAGTAGATCTTTATCTCTTCCCAGATCTTCTGGAAGTCCTCGTCCTGCCACAGTTTTTCAAAGAACAGGTTCATATCCTGGCCCGGGTCGGCGAGATAAAGAGCAAGATACTTCTTGTAGAGAGCAAAGATGTCCTCAAGAAGGTCAAGCACGTCTGATACGGTCCGTTTTACATAGATGGGTTTGCCCGTTTGCTGGTCCTTGTCCGTCCGGTATAACCCGGGGATGATCACGTACGCATGGCTGCTGTCCTCCATGAAATACGGGAGCAGCGTACCCAATGGCAGTTTGAGAGAGCGGTAATATGTTTTCTCACGCTGATAAACACCTGATAAGAAATACTGGAGAAAGAACATTATCAGATCGATGACCGTCATCTGGAGCGGGTAAGTTAAACGGAAGTTCCCCGGGGTGTTGTTAAGCAGCGTGTAGAACGAGTAGATCGATAATATGTTCCGCTCGGCGAGCTCATCGCCCGCGACCTGATTCATCTCCTTGTAGCGCTGGACCATCAAAGACGCATCTTTGAAGTCCGGATAGAAGTCCGGAAAATATGCGTCACCCTGAAAGAGGAGTTCGGGATATCCTTTGCACCCCGCGATATTGAAGATCCCGTTAAGGTTGTTATGTTCGACCCCGCCCTGGAAGCCGGTACTGAATATCCAGATCTGGTCACCGGCCCCAAAATACAAGAGGTTGTAGATATCTTTCCGCAGCGGCGTTTCAGTGTAAGAGCCGGGAGTCGAGATACTGTCCTTCGACACCTTCTTTGGCTGCCACGTGTTGTTGGCATACTCGCTGATCGCGAGCTGGATCTTTAGCTTTAAGGATGGCTTGTCCACGTCGCCCTTTCCCGGCGAATTTATATTGGGCACCGTGGATTGCGGGTTCGGGTTGGGGTCATCGGTAAACACCGGCCAGGCCAGACAAAGACGGTCGTTACGGATAAAGGCCAGAAGATGGTCCCCCGCTATATCGAGCTCCACCTTTTCCCATGGTGTCCAGGACCGCTCCTGCTCAAACCTCCGGTAATAGTAGATCGCCGGGTCACCGCCCTTTGTCCGGGCAAAAACGTGCATCGTTCTTGTCTTTACCTCATACCATGTGGCGACTACCTCAAGGAACGCTATATTATCGAGTTTCTCAAGATACTTGATGAATGCCTGTTCAGAGTTGTATTCGTTGAGCTCGTTCTGCATGAGCTCGTCCTCGAGTTCCTCAAAGAGAAAAGACTTGTCGTCGCGAAGCTCAGGCTCGATCCAGTTCTCGGGATAAAGAAACACCTTTCTATTGGCCTCCCAAACCCGGTAGTTCTTCATCCATTGCCACTGCGTCCACTTGTCGTCGTTATCGAGGTCGGCCGCGGCCTTTGGTTCAAGCCCCATCAAACAGCGCTGGACAAACAGCTGGATAGTGCCGTGGGCCTGGACGATCCTCGAGGAAGGCATGCATGACTCCATCTCGACGTCTACAAGAAAGTAATCGTAGAGATCGTTCTCATCCTTCATCTCCGGGTTGGTCATGAGCAGGTAGGCAACAAGCGCGTCTCTCTTTTGAGGCCGGATGGCATCGGTTATTTCCTTTAAGGTGCCAAGCCAGGTTTCGTCGTCGTACCGTGCTTTAAGGGCGGTTCGAAGCTGATCGGTTTCCGCGCTCCCAAGGACCGGCTTTATGAAGTTCTTGACCTGGGCGACGGTGCAGCCCATTTTCCTCAAAGTTTCGGTGCATCGCTCAATCGCTTCCCAGGTCTCAAGAAGCCTGTATTTTGTTAGATCAAAGACTGGGAAAAGATAGGCATCGACAGCGTCGACGTCATCTTGCAAATAACCCGTCAAAAGCGAGAAGGCCGTCAGCCATTCGAGGCGGGTCGTCGGGGCGCCGGGAAGCAGCATTTCGGCGACGCTAAAGAAACTGATCGGATTCTCAGCATCTGCTGGATCTGGAACAGGTGTCAGCTGACCGCTGAGGCTCACCATACCGGCAAAGGCCGTGTACGAAGCAAAATCTCCGGCCGTCTGAGCGGCCTTGTATGGGATCTTGTCCATCTCGAACCAGCCCAAAGGCCCGCTGTTTGTCAAGAACCAGCCAACCCGGTCCTCTTCGATCTTGAACGAATTGACGAGCGGAAAAAGTTTATGAAGGAGACGGACCGCGTCATACTGCGCCTGGTAGGCGGCTTCAGCGACCGGTGTCGTCAGAAAGACACTGGCAAGAAGCAGATCGCCAAGAAGATCGGTGCCGGGCAAAGGCTGTTTTAGCCTGGCGTTATAAAGGACCGTGTCCGCGAGGTCGGGCGACACCTTAAAAGTTGCGGTGATCACAGTCTGGAGCGACCTTCTGATATCCGACTTGTATTGAAATGCCGAGATCGCATCGAGGAGCGCTTTGACAAGATCGTTGCGCCGGCTCTCGAGATTCGCCGCCGTCGCAAGATCAAGTTGATCGATGGCATTCTTGATCGCAGTGGTATCAAAAAGCGTGGCGAGCTTAGCGTCCACAAAGACCTTGGCATTGGCGGGCGATGGCCAGTCCCGGTCAATAAATTTTACAAAGTTCTTGACGTCATCTTCCTCGACACCCGCAAGCTTAGCCAGCAGATTTTGAAGGGCTTCCTTTTGTTCATCGGCACTGAGATTCGCGTCAAAGGGCGATCTATCCGCGGCATCAGCGCTCTTATACTCTGTCTGAAGTTTTTCAAGTATTCCCTTGATCTTGTCATCGGTGATCTCGCGGTCGGCGAGATTCGTCGCGTCATGCCTGAGCATGAATTTGAGATCCGCGGCCTTGAGCGGAAATTGCCTGGCCTTTGCGATCATCTCCGCGAACTCGCTTGTCTTTTCAGGCGAAGCGGTCGGGTCGATCCCGCTCAATTCCCGCCAGATCAGGTAGTCATCGATCTTAAGTTTTAGCTTGCGTGCAAGCACGGATGCGGCAAACAAGGTGCTCAGGTTAGGGAAGTCGAGATTCGGACTCGCGAGGGTAGGAAGGAGCTTATCGAGATCCTGTTCCGAGATCTGCAGGCAGACCGATATGCTGGATTTAAAATTTGCTATGAGCTGCGACCCGTCCACCTTCTCGGGCAGGAGGCCCTCGTCGATAAATCCGTTCCTCGCCTTATTCAAAAAGGTCTGCTGATACAGAGGGCTCGACGTGTCGGTCAGCTTTTCATGAAGCAGTTCGCCATAAAAGCCGAGAAGCTGCTCGAGCTTTACGCCCGTATCGCTCGCGGCCTTCACTAATGCTGCGGCCTTTCTTAGGCATGGATCATCTAGTGCCGAATTGCCGAGTTTGCCTTTCCTGATGATCTCGCCGATGGTTTCAAAGGACCATTTCGTTATTTTCTGCAACCTTAAGAAGCGATGGATCCTGTCGAGTGCCTTGTCATCGAGATTCGCTATCTTTTTCTTGGTCGTATCGCAGGTCAGATCGGCATGCTCGATAAATAGCTTATCCGCCGGATCGATGAATTCGATCTTCAAAAGAAGATCAAGATCGGCATAGGAGAGCCCTGATTTAGTCAGAAAGGTGTCCACGACCTCAAGCTCGCTTGAAGCATTGGCGGCGGTGGTGTTCCAGTACTTCTGCTGCTGAAGACTGTCGTCGGTAATTATCAGTTTTCTCTCCGAATCGGAAAGCCCCAGACGTTCGGCCGCTATCGTTTCGTCAGATGGTATCCCCCCTACCTGAAAATCCGACATGAGATCGACGCGGTCGATATCGAAGCGCTCAAAATAGGCATGGGCCTCAGTGTGATTGAGATCAAACGGGAGACTAAACGCAAATGAACTGGTCTTGAGTGCGTCATAGGCATCCTGATTGACATAAGAGGGGGCGGCCGCCAGTTCCTCTGCCGACACCAGGGTCTGCCTGAGCCGTTTGACGTTGTAGTTGTTCCCGCCCGTGTTAACGATCTTGCAGACCACTTCCCGGTCGCGGAGATAATGCGGCAATGTGGCCGATGACGAGGCCCCGGTGGTTTCCGTATGAAAAACCAGGCCTTCCGTTGTCACGGGGATCTTTGCGGCAGTAAGAGAGGCGAGCAGGGCCGCCGACACTTTGCCTGTCAGCGGATCGGGCCCGTCCGACAACACACCGGTGAACGCCACTCCGGGGTCGGGTGCGATCGCTTCCTCGAGAAGCTCGCATACCAGATCGATATAGGGTACCGGTGTGAACGCGTTCTCGCAGCCGAGATCGATATCGCCAAGATCCGGGCGTCTCGAAAAGAGGACCTCTTTTGCCAGATGGCCGGTTGTGGGCGGACCGGTAGTGAGGTCGGTCACCGACCGATCGTCAAGGTACTCGAGGAGCTCGACGAGATAGGCGGCCGGGCTGTACACCGAGCGGCAGTCCTCGCAGGCGCAGTTGTCCGTCAGCTTGAAGAGCGATTTCAGATTTGGAAAGTCCTTGCTGACGGCTTCGAGCTTTTTTGATAAGGCCTCGAGCCTCAAGGCAGGAATATCCCCGGCCCGCATCGTATCCTGCAGTTCACCGGCAAGTAGCACCGCGGCCGTATGGGTTACTTCAGCTTTCCGGAAGATCTTTTTCGCGTCGCCTTTAGCGATGCCTGCTGAAGGTGCGATCTCTTTTACAAACCGCTTTTCGCCAAGGGCCGAGATCCGCTGTGCCGAATGGATGTTCTTTCTTAAAAGCGCGTTCGCCTGATGGTAGTCCGGCACCAGTCTGAACATTCTCTGGGCGGCCTTCAATTCGCCAAGCATTTCCTCGTTCTTTGCGCCCGTCAATTTCTTTTCCTTTATAAAGAGATCGACGTTCGTCCCTACGAGGTCAAAGTCCTCGTGTTTCTTAAAAAAGGAGAGTATCCGGTCATGGTTTTCAAAAAAGGGTTTCTTCTCCCTTTCAAGATGCGCCGAAAAAGCAGCGCTCGGAAATTCCTTTTCCATCTTCCTCACCATCGTCATGGCATGAAAATCGAGAAGCGTTTTATCGATCGGATCGTCCACCTTTTTGGTTTCTCCGAGCGACTCCGCGATCAGTTTTTTCCAGGCCGCCCGGTTAAAACCGGCGAGCTTTTTCATATCCGATGGGTTCTTGATCTCCTGCGATTTCCTGACTTCTGAGATGATCCTCTCGTTCGAACCGATGAGCTCAGAGAGGGCGACGGCGATCTTCGTATCAGCCAGAGTGGCCTCGGAGTCAAAAAATGAGGGGTCGGTGATCTTTTTTAAGAACTCCTCAGGATCGTTCTTATTTTCCTTAAAGATCCTGGCGATCTCCGCAGCCTTATTTTCCGCGGCAAAATGCCTGACGAGGGCCGCGATCCGGCCAAGATGTTCCGTTTTATAATAGTCCGCGGCCTTTTCTTTGAAGCGGGCCAGAAGCTCGGCGTTCTTTTTGGCGTCTGAGGCGGCAGCGATCGGAACCAGCATTTCCTTTGCGGCCGCCCTGACATCCTTTACAAGGCGCTCCGCATCCGTGAGTGCAGCTTCATAGAGCAGCGGAAGGATCGCGGTATCGATACCGATCGAGAGCCTTATCCTCAGGGACCTGTCGAGATCGTTCTTTAAAAGGGTGTTTCGTCTCAGCAGCGCATAGAAGAACGAAGCATCGATCTTCGACTCCTGTTCGAGGCGGTGGCTCACCACCAGATGTTCGAGTTTTTGGCGATTCGCTGGGATCTCTTTTGAAAGGAAGCTGATATCCCGCTGTTTGTCATCTTCCGTAAAATCAGAGATCTTCACATCACCCGCGAGACGCGCGGTCTCGCGGACGAGATAATCGAACTCGTTCTCTTCAACCGGTGCTCTCGCAGTCACGACGATATCTATCGTCTCGTAATCGGAGGCATTAAAAACGATGTGGTCAAAGTCGGTCTCAAAAAGGAGTGTCTTCCCGCTTTTTGAGTAGACCCTCACAAAGAGATCGGCGGCGCTTTTTTCCCGCGCCGCGAATTGCTCGTTCGTATAAACGATCCGGTAGGTCCCGCGGGCATCGGTCGGGCATTCCCCGAGGAGGGATTCCGAGCGCAGATCGCGGTCATACGCTCTTACCAGCAAGTCCTCGAGCGGGTGGTTATTCGCATCGCTGACAATTCCGCGGACGACATAGCGAGAGTTTGGATTGTTCATGATGATTCTTCCTTGTGATACCGGATCTTTTTGTTCGGACAACAGGTCCGTCTAGTTTCCTACCGCTTTCTATTTGCCCTTCACTTTCTTCTTATTTTCCATTGCCTCGATCACCTTTATAAGGGCAGGGCGGGCATAGGCCCAGTTGTGGCATTTGAAGCTTCTAAGATTTTCAAATATCGTCCCGCAGTTATGACATTTAAGGCCCGCGATCGCGTGCGGCACCTCGGTATTGACGAACTTCTGCTCGCCGAGTATGACCTCGGCGATCATTCTCGAGGAATGGATCGACCCGACGGAGGAAGAAACTATATCGAGCCAGTTGATTTCCCGCCGGCACTTTGTACAGGTCTTCCGATCGCCGCTTAGCCACAACGGCGCCCCGATGGTTCCCGTCGGCATGCCCAGCAATTTTTCGATCGCTCTGATGTCTTCATCAGTTGTCAGCCATTTTTGCTTACCGGGGAGCGAACGGGGCGAATCATACACCTGCTTGAACACAGGATCGGATACCGCGTAGGTGAAACGTTGCTTCTTTTGTTTCGGGCTCTTCATGGTTCGTTTATCTCCTTTTCTTGTGCCTGATCGGCTGCCCACGGGACTGGTCTCACTCGAACTTTATATAAGAGCGGACCTCTGATGAGGGCTGCACGCACATGCCGTTCTGCGGATCGTAGAACTCGCTCGCATAGACAGGCCGCTCCACCACCCGCACGCCCTCGTCCACCAGCTCCGCCGCTTTGGTCGGTGTCACTAATTTCCCTTCAGCAATGAATGTCTTTCCAATAGGTTTCTCGCTGACCGTTACATGCAAAGCGTGTTCTCCCATCGGTCCTTTGACGAGGGCTCCGTACTTGCCTGGTTTTACACCGGGCTCCATTGGGATCGTCGCTTTTATCGGACCGGTGATCCTTCCCTTTTTTTGCAGGCCCTCAAACCCCTTGTTGAGAAAACTCATCGCATCGCCGGTGTTTGTGATCGGGTCCTCGACCCGGCTGACAGGTCTTCCGGACGCTTCCACAAACTCGATGTTTGTTATCGGCTCCTGCCCCGGTGTCAGGCTGAGATTCGCCTGATGGGCTCCGACATCGGCAACACACAGGTCACCGCGGCATAGCGGATTGGTGACGGTCGGCTTCCTGACGCCGGCCTCCGAGGAACCGATATGAAAGGGTACTTCGGCGTCGCGGGCGACACGGATCTCAAGGCTTGCGGCCTTGGCTTCCATCCTTGCCGCCTTGAACTCAAGCGCCCAGGGGAGGACATCGAGAGCAAGCTCCGCGCCCGCCCATGCACGGCTTGTATCCTGTCCGGTCACAGTTTCGCCGGTGACGAGTCTCGCCCCCGGATCAAGCACCGGAACAAAACCGGCACCCATCTCGAGCCCGATAAGACTCGGCAAACTGGGATCGGCTTCGATGGGGACTATCCTCAAGGTACCGGCTCGGACTACTCCGCCGACCAGGCCGCCGACACCTTCTTTGGGGCCCTCATAAGTAACGGTGTTCGCACGCGGATTTACATGGGCGTGCCCGCCGAAGATGCTCTCGATCATCCCGCTCATCTCCTGGCCCATGCGGTCCCACATCATTCCCATCATCTCGTCATTCGGGTCCTGCCCGTTGACATCGACAAACCTGACGGGGTTGTTGTTCGAGTAGGCGTAGAGGTTGAGCCCGCCCTGGATCCCTCCCGGGTCGGTGGTAAGCCATCTCCCCAGCCAGGGAATGAAATACCGGCCGCCGTGATACCCGAAACCGCTCTCTTCATCCCGCTCCATCCCCGTATAGCGATAGCGTTTGGCGGCCGCCTTTGTATCCTTGTCCATCGCCTGATAGCTGGTAGTGCCGAAAGGATGATATTCCTCGTAGCTGATGACCTTTGCCGCCTGATCGGTCTCGATCGATGCCGAGCCGAGGTGATTGCCGAACTGATAGCGGACCAGCCGCTTCGGGGCGGGATCGACGCCGATCGTGCGCGTCTCGATTATCGCGATACGGCGACGGTCATCCATGACATGACAGCTCTCACGCTCAAAGGCCGTGTTGCCCGCGCCGTCATATTCGCGATATATTTCCACACTCCCGAGATATAGACGCTGTGCTTTTTTGGAAGGATCGACCCCGGCCGCGGCCTGCCGTTCGGTGATCTTTCTTACTCGCTTTCCACCGCCGTCATAGACATACCAGGTGGTCTCAGGAGTTCCGTTGACGACGCTTTGCCTTGCTGCTGCCTGAAGTTCCTCTTTGAAATTCCATCGGGTTACCTGGAGATGAGGCATCGACGCGATATACCCGTGCTTCGCGGGATAGGCATAGTTATAGGTTTGAGCTCCTACCGTGGTCGAGAGCAGCCGGTTGCTGGTGGCCGCGTTCGTGTAGACGCGGGTCCAGTCACCCCCCGCGGCGATGTGCTGCATCTGCTCAATGTTTCCGGAAGGGTCATACCCGTACCGCTGGGTATAGTTCCGCCAGGCCATCGGATCGCCGGAGCTGTACTCCTTCATAAATGGAAGGTCGTCCCAGATATCGTTTGCTCCAAAGCCCACTACCCCGATATGCTCGCGTCCCGTCGCTTCGATAAGCCGGTAGACGGCGTCATAGACGTACGACGCCGTACCCGTGATCTTCTGGTTGTTGAAAAAGACCTCGGGGATGTTCTTGTCTTCGACACCTGTGATATTCCCCACCGGGTCAAATGTGTAGTAGAGGTCCTGAAGCGGATCGCCGTTTATTCTTTTGGTCTCGAGGCGGATAAGCCGGAAGGTCTCCTTGTCGTAGAAATAACTTGTCGTTACATCGTTACCGTAGAGGATCCTGCTCCGCTGCCCCTTCTCGTTGTAATCGATATTTTTTACAAAGGACTCGGGCGCCCCGCCTTGCGTCACCTGCACCTGATCAAGCAGACCGGCCCGGTTGTAAAAAGGTTCAAAGACGCTGGTGTCGGGAGCCGTCTCGCGTTTGATGCGGTTCATCGCATCATATTGAAAAACGCTTCCGAACGCTTCCGTCTCGAGCAGCAAGTCTGGTCCCGGAACTCCCCAATTGGCGACCTCCTTGTAGTTCTTCGAGAAGCGTCTTGAGACCTGCAATTGATTACCCTTGAAATCAAAGCCCGTGATCTCGATTTTGCCGGCGGTATCGTAGGTGATAACGGCACGTGTCCGGAAATTGCCGGCGGCGGCCCCAGGGAGAGCTTCCCCATAGACGATCTTCTCGAACATGTGATCAAGAGGCGTCGGGCCGTCGCCGCCTTCCACTTTTTTGCCGGTCGGACGGTGAAGGATGTCGTATTCGAAATAGAGCTTGTGATCCCTTTCGTCCCCGACCCTCAGCGGGTTGCCGACGATGTTCTGAAGCGTCCATCGTGCCCCTGCATCGGGGTTCTTCTGATACGCCATGTTCCCCAGCATGTCGTACTTCGAAACGATGAGCAGGTTTCCTCTGGCATCCGATAGGCTCCGGAGACTACCCTCGATGTCGACGTCGGCCGTCGTCTGATAAAACACATCGGCGTTTGCGAGGTCCTTGTTGTGCTCGACCTGAAGCACCGGGCGGGCCAGGCTGTCAAAGTGGAGGGTCGTCGGGGTCGAGGCGTGTTTGGCAGCTTTTTCGGCCGCCTGTTTCTCTCGGCCTGGGTCCTTCCCCATCGCGATCAGCTCGGCGTCGATCAGCCGATTGAACCGCTCGTTGTACCAGCTTGTCTCAAGGACCGTGTCGTTCTGGTCGTAATTCAATTGTTTCCAGGAATCGATGA
>Ga0157374_10002344_pt1 | contig 15997 bp, 11 predicted proteins | sample M25metaG_FD_115308 | JGI IMG/M metagenome (GOLD analysis project Ga0157374, IMG submission 115308) | Miscanthus rhizosphere microbial communities from Kellogg Biological Station, Michigan, USA - M2-5 metaG | ecosystem: Host-associated > Plants > Roots > Rhizosphere > Soil | place: USA: Michigan...
ACTAGCCTTGCCGATGTTTGCGGCGGCGGAAGACTGGTCGAACGTGGCGATGATTGACACGCAGTGTTCGGCGAAGGCGAAGGCGAACCCCGATGCGCATACGAAGGCGTGCGGGCTGGCGTGCGCGAAAAGCGGATTCGGGATTGTGGACAAGGATGGGAATTATCTCAAGTTCGATGCGAAGGGAAACCAGGAGGCGAAAAGCTTGCTGGAGGGCAGCAGCAAGCAGGATCATATTCGCGTGAATGTGTCGGGAAAGAAAGAGGGAAATGTGATCCAGGTGCGGTCGCTGAAGATGATGTAAGTACTCCAGTGCATCATGGCCGGCGAATCGAGGAGATTCGCCGGCCTTTCTGTTGAGGTTTGGCTAACCGGCGGCGGCCAGGTCGGTGGCGGCGGCGAGGACTTCGGTGACGATGGCGTGGACATCGGATTCGGTGGAGCGGTGGTTGACGATGCAGGCGCGGAGAGCGAAGTGGCCGTGGATGGTGGCATTGGAGATGTAGACGCGCCCACGGCGGATGATGCGCTCGAGGATGCGGCGATTAAAGTCGTCGAGATCTCCGGATGCGGCGGTGTAGCGGAAGCAGACGGCGCTGAGAGCAACGGGAGCTAGGCGTTCGAGTTTGGGTTCGGCGTCGATGAAGTTGGCGAGAACCTGGGCGAGATGGAGGTCGTCGCTGATGGACTGTTGGAAGGCGCGGAGTCCGAAGTAGCGGAGAGAAAGCCAAAGTGAGAGTGCGCGGAAGGGGCGGGAGAGCTCGATGGATTCTTCGAAGAATGCGAAGCCTTCGATGGGGTCAGTGGTGAGGGAGCGGGCGTAGTCGCCGGAGTGGGAGAAGGCGCGTCGCGCGTCGGCGGGATCGCGATAGAGGAGGCATCCGCAACCGGTGGGCTGATGGAGCCATTTGTGAGGATCGAGTGAGATGGAGTCGGCGAGGTCGATTCCGTCGAATGCTTCGGGGATGGCGAGCGAGCCGAGCGCACCATAGGCTCCGTCGATGTGGAGCCAGAGATTGTGTTCGCGGCAGATGTTTGCGATTTCGCGGAGGGGGTCGATGCTGCCGGTGGCGGTGGTGCCGGCGCTGGCGACGACGGCGATGGGATTGAGGTTGGCTTTGAGATCACGCTGGATGGAGTCTCGCAGATCGGCGATGCGCATACGGAAGGCGTCGTCGACGGGGATGAGGCGGACGGCATCGTGTCCGAGGCCGAGAAGCGCGGCGGCCTTGGGGTTGGACATGTGGGCTTCGGAGGAGCAGTAGATGACTCCCCCATGAGCGCCGGATTGGTTGGCGGGAGCTTTGGCTTCGCGGGCCATGCAGAGGCCCATGAGGTTCGCAGATGATCCGCCAACTGTGAGGCTGCCGGAGAAGCCATCGCAGCCGATTGCGGCGGCGAGCCAGCGAACAACAGTACGTTCGATGGCGTTGGCGGAGGGGCCGGAACGCCACGCGGTGGCGTTCTGATGCAGGACCGCGGAGGCGAACTGGCCGAGTGCGGCGATGGGTTCGCCGGTGCCGAAAACGTATCCGAAAAAGCGGGGAGAGGCTGGGCGGGAGTTCTCGAAGATTTCGGGAAGGAGATCAAAGGCTGCACCGCCGAGGCCGTTAGCGGGGATGTCGCCGGAAAAGAGCTGCTCGATGGCGGCTCCGCGGACGTTTTCCGGATAAGAGCGGATGGTGGGAAGACGGCCGAGATAGTCGGCGGTGAAGTCGGAGAGGGAATGCGCGAGGGCGCGGAAGTCGTCGGGAGAGAGAGCAAGAGGTCGTTGCATAGGAGATCCGTTGCAATCTTAATGGAGAACCCAGGTGCCCAGGTGCGAGGCACCCGTGGCGCCCACGACCACGGTGTGAATGCATATACTTTTGGTTCCGGGAAAGAGGGGGGTCAAGATCATGCGGTTTGCGAAGTGGATGCTGACGGCGATTTGTGTAGTGGTGAGCGGGATGGCGAGCGGGCAGGCGGGGCCAGTGCATCTGCAGGTGGACAATCTCGACAAGCCACTTGGTATTGATGATGCGACGCCGCGGTTTTCGTGGCAGCTGAACGATGCGATGCGGGGCGCGAAGCAGACTGCGTACAGGGTGACGGTGGCGACTCGGGCGGAGTTGCTGGCAAATGGCAATGCGGATGTGTGGGACAGCGGGAAGGTGACGTCGGGGCAGTCAATGAATGTGAAGTACGCTGGGCCGGCGGTGAAGGCTAGCACTCGATATTTCTGGCAGGTCGAGGTCTGGGATAAGGATGGGAAAGCCTATCCGAGGACCGGGGAGAACTGGTGGGAAACGGGCCTTCTTGATCAGAGCGCATGGAAGGGCGAGTGGATTGGGTGGGAGACAGCGGAGGAAACAGCCGAGCGAAAGGCGCCGGCGCAGTGGATTGCAACTGCCGGGGCGACGGCGGGGAAGCCGGACAGCGAGCAGAAGTTTGCTTATCGCGCAATGGTGGATGTCGACAAGCCGGTCAAGCAGGCTGTGCTTTTTGCCACGGCGGAGGATACGGTTTCAGCCTGGGTGAACGGAAAGCAGGTTCTGAACGCTTCTCCGTTTCCGCCATATCACCACTTGCCATGGAAGAAGTTTGTGCGTGCGGATGTGACTGACCAGGTGGCGCAAGGAAAGAACGCGATTGCGATCGGGAGCGTGCACTACATCGACAAGTACGGCGAGAAGGATCGGAAGGATGCTCCGCCGATGATTGCGACGGTGGTGCTGCTGTATGCGGATGGGACGTCTTCGGCAGTTGTGAGCGATTCGCGGTGGAAGAGTGCGAGCGAGCCCGCATCGGGGTGGGAGTCGAAGACGTTTGACGATGCGAGTTGGATGAATGCGGTGGTCTGGGAGCAGGCGAAGGGGTCGGATGATGCGGGTGTGGTGCGTCCGTGGATTCCGGAGAGCGTGAAGGAGTTGCAGAAGGGATTTGATGCTGGGGCTCCGGTCAAGTCTGCGCGGATCTATGCGACGGCGTTGGGCGGATATGAGCTGTTTCTGAATAGGAAGCGTGTGGGCAATTCTTTTATGGCTCCGGGATGGACGGATTATCGACAGAGGGTGCTGTATCAGACCTATGATGTGACGGATCTGGTGAAGAGCGGAGGCAATGTTCTGTCGGCGCTGCTCGCACCGGGGTGGTACTCAACATCGCTGGAGTGGCTGCAGCAGGCGAACAACTATGGCGATACGCCGCCGACACTACGGGCGCAGCTGCGGATCGAGCATACAGACGGAAGCGTGGAGTGGGTAAACACCGATTCGAGTTGGAAGGCGAAGCGATCGTACATTGTGAGCTCAGAGTTGTATGACGGGGAAACGCAGGATTTGAGGATTCCGACACCCGCTCATCGCGATGAGAATGCAATGAACGGGGCTCCGACGTTCGAGAGCGTTCAGGTCGTTCAGCCGAAGGAGATAGGGGTCGAGGCGCAGGATTTTGAGCCGATCAAGGTGGAGCGCACGATCGGCGATGCGAAGATGACGGAGCCGAAACCAGGTGTATTCCTGTACGACTTTGGGCAGAACCTGGCAGGCGTGGAGAAGCTGAATGTTTCGGGGCCGGCGGGTTCGGATGTGCAGGTGCGCGTTGGGGAGGTTCTGAATCCGGATGGTTCGCTGTATACGGAGAACCTGCGCACGGCGAAGGCAACGGATCACTTCATTCTTGCCGGAGGCGAATCTGAGGAGCTGGTTCCGCAGTTCACGTTTCATGGATTCCGGTACATCGAGGTGACGGGGCTGAAGGCAGCGCCGAAGGTCGAAGATGTGAAGGTGCTGGTGCTGCACACGGATTTTCCATTTACGACCGACTTGAAGACCGGCAACGAAATGGTGAACAAGCTGTGGAGCAACATTCTGTGGGGTCAGCGGTCGAATTTTGTGGGGGTGCCGACGGATTGTCCGCAGAGGGATGAGCGGCTGGGGTGGTCGGCGGATGCGCAGGTGTTCTGGCGAGCGGCTGCTTACAACGGAGCCCTGGCGCCATTCACGCGGAAGTTTGCAGCGGATCTGCGGGGAACGCAGGTGGGGACACCCTATTACGGTATCTATGCGCCGGGGACATCGAAGCCGCACATGGGCACCGGCGCTGCGTGGAGCGATGCGGGCGTGATTATTCCGTGGACGTCGTGGATCCAGACGGGCGACACGATGGTGATTGATGAGAACTGGCAGGCGATGCGGAAATATGTCGATGCCATCGACGCGAGCAATCCGGACGGGATCTGGCATAACAACTCGGGCACGCCGTTCGGGGACTGGTTGTCGCTTGAGGGAAGGACCAAAGAGGATATTGTTGCGACGGCCTATTGGGCTTACGACGTGGAGATGATGCAGCAGATGGCGCATGCTACGGGACGCGCGGAAGAGGAAGAGCACTACGGAAAACTGGAAGAGAAGATACGCGGGGCGTTTGCGAAGAAGTTTGTGCAGGCGGGCGGTTATGTTCCGGGCGCGGACAACGACCCCTCGCCGTTCGGGGACATTAATAATCCGAATGCGAAGTCGAAGGCGGGCGATACGCAGACGGGATATGTGCTTGCGCTGCATATGAACCTGCTGCCTGAGAGCCTGCGTGGCGCCGCTGCCGGAAAGCTGGTGAAGAAGATCCAGGACAATCACGGATTGCTGAACACGGGTTTCGTGGGGACGCCCTATCTACTGGAGGAGCTGACGAAGACAGGGCACCAGAAGGTGGCGTATGACGTCCTGTTGAATACGGGCATGCCATCGTGGGGTTATGTGATCGATCATGGAGGGACGACAACCTGGGAGCGGTGGAACGGCGACCAGATGATTAGCGATCCGCAGATGAACTCCTATAACCACTATGCGTATGGGGCGGTGGCGGACTGGATCTATCGATATGCCGCGGGAATGGATGCTTCGCCGCTGGATGCGGGGTTCCACACGGTGGTACTGCATCCGGTGTTCGATGCGCGGTTGTCACCGCTGGAGTTCACGTATCAGTCGTCGTATGGAGAGATCAAGTCGAGTTGGACGGTGAACGGATCTGCTGCTGAGTGGAACGTCACGCTGCCTGCCAATACGACGGGACGGCTCGAGTTGAAGCCGGCGGAAGCAGCGCTGTGGAAGCTGGAGGGAGCTGCGCTGAGCAAGAGCCCGCTGTTGAGAAAGTTGGATGGTGGATTTGAGCTGCCTGCTGGGACGTATCGGTTTGCAGTGCAGGAAGCGGGGGGCAGGCAGTAAGGGAGGACTGATGCGACGTACTTTCTGTGCGGTTCTGATGCTGGGTTCGATGGGTTGCGGTGCGCAAGGGCGGAATGCCTGCGAGAAGGTGCTCGATCTTGTTGCTGATGTGCCGATGCCGGGAGCGGCGGTGCGCTTTGACTATCAAAGCATGGACGCGGAGCACGAACGCTTGTACATCGCTCACATGAACGACAATCGCCTGATTGTTTTCGATACCGGGAGCCGCAAAGTCGTGGCCAATCTTGAAGGGTTCAAGGGCGTGCATGGGGTGACGGCTGTTCCGGAGGCCGGGAGAGTGTTTGCGTCGGCGACGGGCGATCACGAGATGGTATCGGTTGATATGCAGACTCTGAAGATCATTGGAAAGGCGGGGCCGATCGAGTATCCCGATGGATTGGCTTATGCGCCGGATGCACAGAGAGTATTCGTGTCGGACGAGCATGGAGCTGTGGATGCGGTGGTGGATGCGAAGACCAACAAGCTGATCGAAAAGATAGCGCTTGGAGGATACGCGGGGAACACGGTGTACGATCCGGGATCGAGACACATCCTGGTCGCAGTTCACGGGCTAAACCAACTTGTCGAAATTGATCCTGCGACGATGAAGATTCTTGAACGTCACAAACTGCCGGGCGTCGAGAATCCACATGGGATTGCGCTGGACCTCAAAAACAGATTGGCGTTTGTCGCGGGGGAAGAGAACGCTTCGCTTGCAGTGTTTGATCTGAGGGAAGGGAAGCAACTTGCAGTCCATCACGCTGGGGACGATCCGGATGTGCTGGCGTTTGATGCGGGTTTGAATTTGCTGTATGTTTCCGCGGAATCGGGCACGGTGAGCATATTTCGCGAAGTTGAGCGGGCGCTCGAGCCGGTGGGGCACTGCAATATGCCGCACGCTCACTCAGTGAGCGTCGACTTGAAGACGCACCTGGTTTATTTTCCACTGGAGAACGTGGACGGCAAGCCCCTGCTGCGGATCATGCGACCGAAGAGGCAGTGACGCCATTGCGGCGATCTGTTTTTTCGAAGGCCAGAGAAACTAATCGGCGAAGGTGCCCTGGATGTGCCAGGAGCGATCGTTGGATTCAGCGTGCTCTACCTGGGCTTTGATCAAATCGAGGAATGCGGTCATAGCGGGAGAGACCCACTTGTCTTTGTGCCAGAGGACGTGGGTGCCGATGTCGAGCGAGGGACCGCTCCAGTGGAGAGCCTTGAACTGATTCTGGCGGAGTTCGCGCGCGACGACGATGGCTGGAAGGAGAGCGAGGCCCATTCCGGCGCAGACGCATTGTTTGATCGCTTCGACGCTGGAGAACTCGGTGATGTGGCCAGGGCGGATGTTCTGCATCGCGAGCACCTTGTCGAGCTTGGCGCGGTAGCCGCAACCGGATTCTGTGAGGAGCAGTTGCTGGCCGGCGAGGTCGGATGGTTTTACGGTGCGGCGCTTGGCGAGCGGATGGTGCGGCTCAGCGAGAAGGAAGATGCGCTCGGTGTGAAAGGGAAGAGATTTGTGCGCGGGGTTCGCAGGCTGATCGCACATATTGATGACTAGATCCAGCTTGCCGGTTTCCAGTTCGATGGCGAGGGTAGTTTCGATGTGCGAGCGGAAGCTGATTTCGACGTGCGGAAATTTGCGGCGGAAGTTGCGGAGAACGACAGGCAGTCTGTAAGTGAGAATGCTCTCCGGCGCGCTGATCCGCAGGGGGCCACTGGGCTCGTTGCAGATGGCCTTCTCGCCCTGTTCCATGGCGGTGAGAGCTTGCTCGGCGAAGGGCTGGAATCGGCGACCGGCGTCAGTGAGTGCGACGCGGCGGCCGAGGCGATCGAAGAGAGGAACGCCTAACTCTTCTTCCAGGGCCTTGATCTGAGCGGTGACGTTGGACTGAACGGTGTGGACACGCTCAGCAGTGCGCGTGAAGTTGAGTTCCTCTGCGAGAGCCCGAAATATTTGAAGCTGACGGACTTCCATACAATCTCCGAAACAGATGGAAGCAATCATATCAATCTATTGGACAGATATACCAGAACGATTCACACTCTGACTATGAGACACGACTCGCCGATTTCAAAAAAAATGCGACTTTGGCGAGGACTGCTGAATCTCACTTCCTTCCTCTAGCCAGCAAATAACAATTCAACGCAAGAAACGGATAGCGGCCGCTCGTGAAGCGGGCGACTATCGACGCAGGTGGACACTATGACTGCTTTCCCTCAGTTGTTGGCCTCTCGTTTTGTTTTTGCATTCACTCTGATAATCGCAACGTTCAATGCGACATCTATCTGCGCGGCCAGTGCGCTGGCTGAAAGCCCGATGCCGCATACCAGCCATACAACGATGGTGGTGTTCACCGATCATCGGATGGATGACGACCAGTGGTCCGCGCTCGTACAGGAACTCCAACGCAGCGAGATTCGCCTAGAGACGACCGCTCGCGAACTGGGCGGTGGGCTTGAGGTGCTTCGCGGACGCGACCTGGTGACCGGCGTGAGCGTGGATCAGGTGATCAGCGTGTCGGTGATTGGCGATTGCACGCTGCTGCCGGGCCCACGGAGGGTTGTGAATGGAGCTCTGGGATGGGTGAAGAGAGTGGATGGCGAGATTCAGCCGTTCATCAAAGTGAGCTGCGAACGCATTGTGGAGATGCTACAGGGGATGGCCCTGGGCATGAACCGGGAACGGAAGAACGCCGTAATGGCAGAGGCGATTTCCCGAGTGATCATGCACGAGTGGATCCACATTGCCACCCAAACTGCCAGTCACGAGAAGAAGGGAGTCATGGAGTCGCAGTTTGAGGTTTCAGATCTGTTGACGGATGATCCCATTTACCCGAGAAGACATGTTGGACGGGAGAAGAAGAGGTCTTCCGGTTTCTGAAACCTGGGCGTAACAAATCACGGCGGAGTCTCATCAAACTCGCGGTTAGAGTAGAAGCATGGGAGAGAGCCGCGCCAGGTTGAGCAGCGAACTACGAGCGATGATCGCGCTCGCGCTTCCTGTTGTGCTGAGCGAACTGGGCTGGGTGGCGCAGGGAGTGGTGGACAACATCATGGTGGGGCGGCTGGGGCCGGTGGCGATTGGCGCTGTCGCGCTGGGCAATGCGGTGTATTACATTCCATCTCTGTTTGGGATCGGGTTGCTCCTGGGATTGGACACGCTGGTGTCGCAGTCCTACGGGCGACGCGATTATGACGCGTGTCATAGATGGATGGCGCAGGGCGTGTATCTCGCGATGATTGTGACACCCCCTCTGATGGTTCTGATTTGGGCGACGAGTTATGGATTTACACGGTTCGGAGTGATTCCGGAGGTGGCGGCGCTCTCTGGTGGTTATCTGCGGATCATGAACTGGGGGACGCTGCCGTTGCTGCTCTACGGCGGAACGCGTCGATATCTGCAGGGCGTGGGTCAAGTGCGAGTGATTACGTTGACTTATGTTCTGGCGAACCTGGTGAACTGGGGCGGGAACTGGGTGCTGATTTACGGGAAACTCGGTTTCCCAGCGCTGGGTGTGAACGGGTCGGCGATTTCGACATGTGCTTCGCGCGTGGGGATGGCGGTGGCGATGCTGTTTTGCGCCTGGATGTATGAGCGCAAGCGCGGGCATCCGCTATTTGCGCACTGGGCGAGGCCACATCTTGAAGAGCTGAAAAAACTAGTGCGGATTGGAGCGCCGGCAGCGGGACAGATTGTGCTGGAGGTTGGAGCGTGGAGTCTGTCGACGGTTGCGGCTGGATATCTGACGCCGGTGGCGCTGGCTACGCATACGATCGCGTTGAACTACGCGAGCATTACGTATATGGTGCCGCTGGGAATTGGCGCTGCGGCCGCGGTGAGCGTAGGGCACGCGATTGGGGCGGGCGATCCGGCGAAGGCGCGCAGATCGGGATGGATGGCGCTAGCGCTGGGGACCGGCTTCATGACTTGCGCGGGCGTTGTGTTTCTGGTTGCGCCGGGACCGCTGATCAAGCTGTACACGCACGATCCGGGAGTGTTGGCTCTGGGGCCAAGCTTGATGTGGATCGGGGCGGCGTTCCAAATTTTCGATGGAGTGCAGACGGTGTGCACGGGAGCGTTGCGGGGGCTGGGTGAAACACGAGTGCCGATGATTGCGAACCTGGTGGGGTATTGGGTGCTGGGTCTGCCCCTGGGGCTCATTCTGTGTTTCGTGCTGAAGTGGGGTGTCTACGGGATGTGGATAGGACTGACGGTTTCGCTGGTGATTATTGCCTCAATGCTGCTGGCACGGTGGCGGCGGGACTCGGTTGAGAGAGCGCTGGCGCATTCGAATACTTAGGGTTAGATGAGGATGGACGGTGGAGGCATCATTCTCCCCGGTGCCCAAGCGCGAGGCACCTGGGGCACCCGCGGATCCCACTATTTGAGGCAAGTCACTTGGGTGAGGGGGCGGGATTTGCGAGGCTAAACATACGTTGCAGGGAAAGGTACTTATGGTGCAAATAGAGGTATCCCAAGGCGGTACGAGTAACCTGCATAGTGACTATAATCGTGATTGAGCGAAGTTTGTCGCTTTCCATCGCGTTTTTCCAGGAACCCCCGAACTCCGAAGCTACAGTCCGGTGGCAGCGACCGCAAGGTTGCAAAGGCCTCGGACGGTCTTAAATGAATTTCGGAATGAAACTGGGGCGCGCGCGGAACTTCATTTGAAGGGAATCCCGCCAAATGGCGACAGGAGACCTGGCTCTGGGTCAAGAACAGGGCGCGATCAGCACGCAAGAACGCGTGGTTAACGATTTCAGCATCAACGTAGCAACGGTGAACGGGTCCGGCTCGCAATCCGCCAATAGCGTACTGCTGAAGAGTATCTTCGGAATGGGTGTTCCGGTAAGCGGAAAAAACCTGTTTCCCTCGAACATCGCCGGACTTCCCACCTGGTACATCATTCGCGCGAGCAAAGACGGGTATGTTGCCCGCACGCGCGCAACGGAATTCCTGGTGGCGCTGAACCCCGAAACCGCAAAGAGCGATGCGATGTCGCTGCCGGCAGGCGCTGTCGCAATTTACGACGAGAACTTGAATCTCAAGCAGTACCGGGATGATGTGGTTTGCTACCCGGTCCCGTTCGACAAGATCACTGCATCCGTGTGTCCGGAAGCAAAGCTGCGCAAGCTTGTGAAGAACATGGTGTACGTGGGCGTGGTGGCGCAGCTGCTTTCGATTGACCTGGGTGTCGTCGAAGCAAGCCTGAAGAAACAGTTTGCGAAGAAGCAGAAGGTTTTCGATCTGAACTTCGGCGCGGTGAAGGCGGGATTCGATTTTGCGCAGGAGAAACTGGTCAAGCATGATCCGTTCGTTATCGAGCGGATGAATGAGACCGCAGGCAAGATCATCATCGACGGCAACGCAGCGTGCGGCATGGGTGCGGTGTTTGCCGGCGTGACGGTGGTGGCGTGGTATCCGATTACGCCATCGACTTCGCTGATTGAAGCAACGACGGATCTGCTGAAGAAGTATCGCGTGACGCCGGAAGGCAAGGCGACGTTTGCTGTCGTTCAAGCTGAAGACGAGCTGGCGGCGATCGGAATGGTGCTGGGTGCAGGCTGGGCCGGCGCGCGTTCGATGACGTCGACGTCGGGGCCAGGTATCTCGCTGATGGGAGAATTCGCCGGACTCGGGTATTACGCGGAGATTCCGGGCGTGATCTTCGATGTACAGCGGACAGGACCTTCAACAGGCATGCCGACGCGTACGCAGCAGTCGGACCTGCTGTCAACGGCGTTTCTGTCGCACGGCGATACCAAGCATGTTCTGCTGCTACCGGGATCAGTGAAGGAATGCTTCGAGTTTGGGTACGAGGCGTTCAATCTGGCAGAGCGACTGCAGACGCCGATCTTTGTGCTGACCGATCTTGACCTGGGCATGAACAACTGGATGTCGGAGCAGTTTGTGTATCCGGAGAAGCCGCTGGACCGCGGGAAGGTTCTGACGAAGGAAGAACTGGATAAGCTGGGAAGCTTTGCACGGTACAAGGATGTGGATGGCGACGCGATCGGATACCGCACGCTGCCGGGCACGCTGCATCCGAAAGCGGCTTACTTCACGCGCGGTTCCGGACATAACTCTTCGGCGGGATACACGGAGAAACCGGACGAGTATCAGGAGGTAATGGAGCGGCTGTCGCGGAAGTTTGAAAGCGCGCGCAAGCTGGTTCCGGCACCGATAGCAGTGAAGGACGGTACGTCACGAGTGGGAGTGCTGGCGTTTGGCACGACGGACTTCGCAATGCGCGAGAGCCTCGACCAGATCAAGAAGGAATACAACAAGGACGTGGATTATATGCGCATCCGGGCGTACCCGTTTGCGCACGAGATTCACGACTTTGTGGCGTCACATGATCGGGTGTACGTGGTGGAGCAGAATCGCGATGCGCAATTGCAGAGCCTGCTGAAGCTGGATCTTCCCGCTGACCAGATTGTGAAGTTGCGGAGCATCCTGAACTATAACGGGCTGCCGATCGATGCGCGGACCATTACTGAGGAATTTGCGACGAAGGAAGGTTTGTAAAGGCAGCTATTAGCTTCTAGCTATCAATTCCAGCTGAGAGCCTGATGGTGTTTCAGCGAGGACAGGCCACGGCGAACCTTCGAAAGGGAATTTGAAAATGGCTACGGCAACACCAAATCCGAAAGTGAATCATATCGGGCTACCGATTCTGGAGTATCGCGGCGGGAAGTCGACGCTTTGCGCAGGCTGCGGACATAACGCGATCTCGGAGCGCATTATCGATGCGATGTACGAGATGGGCGTGGAGCCTGAGCGGGTGATGAAGATGAGCGGCATCGGTTGCTCGTCGAAGAGCCCGGCGTACTTCATGAGCAGATCGCACAGCTTCAACAGCGTGCACGGGCGCATGCCGTCGGTTTCGACTGGAGCGATCCTAGGCAATCACACGAACACGCTGCTGGGCGTCTCGGGCGACGGCGATACCGCGTCAATTGGCGTGGGGCAGTTTGTGCACATGATGCGGCGCAATCTGCCGATGATTTACATCATCGAAGATAACGGCGTGTACGGATTAACGAAGGGTCAGTTCTCGGCGACGGCGGATCTCGGATCGAAGCTGAAGACAGGCGTGATCAACGATCTTCCGGCGATCGATACATGCGCGCTGGCGATTCAGTTGGGTGCGACGTTTGTGGGCCGGTCGTTCTCGGGAGACAAAAAACAGCTGCTCGCGATGCTGAAGGCGGCGATTGCGCACAAGGGAACGGTGATGCTGGACGTGATCAGCCCGTGCGTGACGTTCAACGATCATGAGGGTTCGACAAAGAGCTACAAGTTCATGCAGGATCACGATGAGCCGGTGAACGAGATTGGATTCGTTGCGAGCTTCGAAGACATCGAGGTCGATTATGATTCCGGCCAGGTGTACGAAGTGCAGATGCACGACGGATCGAGCCTCCGACTGAGGAAACTGCAGGAGGACTACGATCCGACTAATCGGGCCAACGCGGTGAAGACACTTATGGAAGCGGAAGCGAACCATGAAGTGCTGACCGGCGTGTTCTACATCGACACCGAAAAGCCGACGTTTACCGATCAGTTGAATTTAGTGGACGAGCCGCTTGCTACTCTGCCGGAGTCGCTGACGCGGCCGCCGAAGGAGACGCTGGAACAATTGATGAAAGCGTTGCAGTAAGGCAGGAAACAAAATGCGAGAAAAGCCCCGCGGGATGCGGGGCTTTTTGTTGGACTGAGGATGCTGGAGAGATCACGAATTGAAAGCTGCTGCGGCAGCTTCGGCTACGGCGTGATCCTGTTTGCCGGAGCCTCCGCTGACGCCTACGGCGCCGACGACCTCGCCACCGACTTTGAGAGGGATGCCGCCGGCGAAGATCATCACGCGGCCGTGGTTGGAGGCATGAATGCCGAAGAACTGGTCGCCGCTTTGTGAGTTTTCACCAAGGGCCTTGGTTTCTATATCGAAGGCCCGGGAGGTGAACGCCTTGTTGATGGAGATGTTAATGCTGCCGAGCCATGCGCCTTCCATGCGCTCGAAGGCGACGAGATTTGCTCCGGCGTCGACTACAGCAATGTTCATGGGCTGGCCGATGGCGGCCGCTTTTTCTTCGCCGGCGCGGATGATTTTGCGAGCGGCTTCGAGTGTGACGCCGAGAGCTTTCGATGTGTTGGATTTCCTAGTGGCCATTGTTTCTCCTGAAGGATGTCTGGTTGGGGATCTTGTTTGATTGCGCGGCGAGTTTAGCTCAAGGGCTAAAGCCCAGGCAATCTACGAGGTCGAGTCGGCACGGCTGAGGTCGTGCCCTGATACAAATCAAGCTCCCATTAGGAACAGAAGCGCGTTCTGAGTGATATCGGATGGTCGGGTGGGAAGGCAACCAAAATTTGCATTAAAACGGAAAAATCCGGTTGCTCAAGGGCAAACCGGATCTTGGATGAACTTGTGCGGAGATCAGCGCTGGGATGTTGTTGAGTGCACTCCCAGGGCATTGAGCTTGGCGCGGGCCTGAGCAGCTTCCGGCGTTTGCGGATGGCGCTGAATGAGAAGGCGCAGTTCGTGAACGCCAGCGTCTTTTTTTGCGGTTGAGATCAGGGCGAAGCCCTTGTGAAGCTGGGCAGTGGGGGCCTTGGGGTTTCCGCTGAAGTTTTCGAGGACGGCGTTGTAGTTCTTGATGGCCTCAGCATAATCCTGCTGGCGGTAGGCGATCTCTCCGAGGTAAAACTGGGAACTCCCAGCCATGTCGTCCATCGGATAGTAGTGAATCACATCCTGGAATTCGCCAGTGGCTACGGGATACTTGGCGGCGTTGTAGTCGCGGAGGCCCGCCTGAAATGTTTCCCGGAGCGGGGGCGCGGGTGCGGCGCTGGCCGTCGGGGGATTGGTGGCGCCGGGCGCTACTCCGCCTGGTCCAACAGGGCTGCCTTCGGGAGCAGTGCCGATGGGCGCGGTGCCGGGCTGGGCTCCGGCGGGGGCGGACTGAATGTTCTGCAGTTGGCTCTGCAGGTCCTGAACGGACTTGTCGAGCTTAGCGATGCGAGTCTTTAGTTCGTCGACGGAGTCATTGAGAGACTGGACCTGCCCGGAGGCTGTATCGATCTTGCCGCTGAGGGCGTCGTTCTGCTGATTCAGTTTCTGCTGGAGGGAGTTCACCGTCTGCGTCATCTGATTGGCGTTGTCGGCTGTCTGTTCGACGAGGTGCTGGAGCACGCCAAATTTCTGATCGAGAGTGGACTGCATGCGCTGCACCATATCGAGGAGCTGCTGGACCTGTGTCTGGAGAGCGATGATCTCCTTGGAGGCAGCGTGAGCTCGCAGGGGCATGAAGACGACTGCGGCCGCGAGTAAGGCGGCTGCAATGGAACGACGACGAACTGTGAATGCTTTTGGCATCGATCACCTACTGATTGGATGCTTGCGATTGCAGAGCGCAATGTTGATTAGACGGGCCATAACCAGAACTTCGCTGCCTGAAACGAAGTGAATCAATGAAGGCAATGGGGAATGAGCGGCATCGGAATTGATCCGACGCCGCCCACGGTGTTGTTCTACTGATCGAGCGAGAGACCGCCACGGCGGTTCTGCTGCCAGCAGGCTTCGGTGGATTCAGAGCAGAACGGCTTTTCCTTGCCGTAGCTGACGACCCGAACGCGGTCACCTGCAACACCGGCCTGTACGAGCGCGTTCTTGACGGCGTCGGCGCGGTTCTGACCGAGAGCCAGGTTGTATTCGTTGGAGCCGCGCTCGTCGCAGTATCCGCCAATGACGATCTTCACGGTGGGATGACTGCTCAGGTAGGCCGCGTCTTTGGAGAGCGTTGCCTGCTGATCGGAGCGGACGTCGTAAGCGTCGTAGTCAAAGAAGATGTCAGACACGCTTGCCTTGAACTCTTCTTCGGCGGACATGGTGTGGGTCGGCTGCTGAACCGGCGGAGGAGCCGTGACGGTTACGCGGGCCGTATCTTCGGCTGTTCCACCATCACCCTTGGCAACAAGGTGGTAGTTGGTGGAAGCGGTGGGGGTCACAGACTTGGTGCCGGACGTGGGCACATCGCCAATGCCTTCAATGGAGACGCTTGTGGCGTCGGTGGTTTTCCAGGTGAGCGTGACCTGGTCACCGGCAGAGATCGATTCGGGTTGAGCCGAAATTTTGGCGGTGGGTGCCGGGGCGGCGGGTGGCGGTGCTGCTGGCGGAGCCGGTGCGGGTTTTTTCTTACAACCCGAGATGGCGACCAAAGCGAAAACCAACAAGACAGCAGACAGAATGCGAGCGCAACGTTTCAATTCTTGACTCCTTCCGCAGTTAAAGTGCGAACTTGATGACGTTTCCATTTTAGCCCCGTAAGGTGTTCACTTTGGTGATGTAGTTCACCTCGTGGTGTTATCTGCGAATATTCTCTGCTTTGAATTCCAATGGCAGTCGTGGTAGGCGAATGCGCCGAGTGTGGGGATGCAAGACTTCGGCAACGGTAATCCGGGAGTGCGGGCAGCCGCGTTGCCCCTGAATGCGAATGAAGGTAACTACCTGTAGAATCGGCAAATTGCATGCGGGACATGGTGCAGAGAGTGTGGACGGGGACATGCAGAGAAAGCTCCCTGGAGCCGAGGTTGTGGCGGCGAGCTGGATCATTCTGGGAACACCCTTTATTTCGGGAGTGCAGGCAAGCGGACTTGAAGTGGGAGGCCCCGGTCCTTTAATGGTGTCGGCAAAAGGTACACGTTTTGCACTGGAGAATCGCGCGATCGGTGTTCGATGTTCGTTTGTGAATGGGAAGCTGACGGGTTTCGCGATTGCCGACCGGCTTGCATGGGA
>Ga0157374_10002349_pt1 | contig 15974 bp, 17 predicted proteins | sample M25metaG_FD_115308 | JGI IMG/M metagenome (GOLD analysis project Ga0157374, IMG submission 115308) | Miscanthus rhizosphere microbial communities from Kellogg Biological Station, Michigan, USA - M2-5 metaG | ecosystem: Host-associated > Plants > Roots > Rhizosphere > Soil | place: USA: Michigan...
CTATAAAATCAATCAAGATATAATAACTAGTTATAAATAAACAATTTGTGATTTTGTTGAATGATAAAAATAGGTTAAAAGCAGAAGTAGAAGAAGATGAATCTTATGATATTTCTCCAGATTTAGAACCTGTAGAATCTGTTGTAAAAAAATTCAAATCTGGTGAATATATTGTTGCTGTGTATGGATTGGGTCACGTTGGTGCTCCTATTGCGTGTACATGGCTTAGATCTGGTGTTACTGTAATTGGGATAGATAAATCTCCAAAAGTAATAGATAATGCTAAAAAAGGACTTACTCATATTCCTGAGCCGGGCGTAAATGAAGCTTTCGGTGAGGGTTTAAAAAATGAAAAATTTTTAGTTTACGAAGATCCCATTAAAGCTTCTATCGATTCAAAATTAAAGATGATTTGTGTTCCTGTATTATTCAAAAATAAAAAATCAGAACTTGATGCTGTAAGAGACGCAGCAGTATCTATTGGAAAAGGTTTAAAGAAAAATGATATTGTTTCGCTTCATCCATCTGTCCCTCCATCTACTACAGAAAAATTCTTGATCCCTTTGTTGGAAAAATCAAGTAAATTAAAAGTTGGTAAAGATTTTTCAATTATCTATAATCCTGAGAGAATTTATGAAGGTCGTGCAATTTATGATATAGAAGAAGGATATCCAGGAATAGTCTCTGGTTTTGATCAATATAGTATAGATTTGGCTGAAAAATTATTTTCATTAATATTTAAAAAAGGAGTTATTAAAATTTCGAATATTAAAACAGCCGAAGCTGAAAAATTATTTGAAGGTGTTTATAGAGATGTCAATATTGCTTTGGCAAATGAACTGTCAATATTATCCGAAAGATTAGGTATTGATTTTTGGGAAGCAAAAGATGCGGCAAATTCTCAACAATTCTGTCATATACACAAACCAGGAATAGGAGTTGGAGGAGCTTGCATTCCTGTTTATCCTCACTTTATCTTGGAGATTGCAAATAAAAATAAAATTGACTGCAAAATTACTAAAACAAGTAGAATGATAAATGATAATATGCCTTCTTATGCTCTTTCTAATGCATTAAAACTTGTATCAAAAAAAGATAAAAGAAAATCTAGAATAACGATATTGGGATTATCATTTAGAGGTGGAGTTGCAGATACTCGCCTCTCTCCCACATATGCTTTAATAAAAAAATTGTTATTATTAAAAATTACCGATATAATAATCCATGATCCTTTGTCTAATGATGAGTTACTCGCTGCTAAAAATAAAAACTTAAAAATAACAAGCGATATTGACTTCGCCTTAAAAAATAGAGATTTGATAATATTGGCTACAGATCACAAAGAGTATGCTGATTTATCTCAGGAAAAAACAGGAAATACTCCTATTTATGATGGTCGTGGTTTGCTAAATCAAAACTTTTTTGATTTAAAATTGCTAAAAGGAATAGGTAGATCTTTTATAAAACGTTGAATAATTTTTAATCATCATTTTAATATTTCATTGTATTGAAAATTGAAAACATTTATTTTATTTTAATAGTTTTTTAATATATGGCTAAAACATTATCGTCACAAAAGTTGATGCAAGGATCAATAGCTCCTGATTTTTATTTAAAAGGAGTGGATAATAAAATGTATTCTTTGAGTGGTTTTAAATCCAAATCATTGCTAATAATTTTTATGTGCAATCATTGCCCTTATGTTAAAGCAAAAATAAAAGACATTGTTAATCTTCAATCAAAATTTGATAAAGAGAATTTACAAGTTGTTGGAATTAATAGTAATGATCCTGATTATGAAGATGAGGGATTTAATAATATGATAAATTTTTCTAAAAATTATTCGCTTAATTTTCCTTATTTGATTGATGATACACAAAAAATTGCAAAAGAGTATGGTGCTGTATGTACTCCAGATCCATTTTTATTTAATGCAGAAAAAAAATTAGTTTACCATGGAAAAATTAATGATGCATTGGAGCCTAATTCTTCTCCAACTTATGATACTATGGAAGAAAATATAAAAAAATTATTAAAAGGGCAAAAGATAGAAAAAGAATTTGATCCATCTATAGGTTGTTCAATAAAATGGAAATAAAATTCTTATATTAAAGAAATATATTTATATATTTTTATAGGGGGTTGTTAAAAATTTATTAAATTTAGGATCTTTTTCTTTATTATAGGATTAGATAAGTAATTATAAAATATATATTTTAATGGATATAATGGTTAAAATATTTCTTAAAAATTATAATCAAATTGAAATAAAAAATAGTTTATTTGTTATTGGCTTGTATGAAGATAATAATGATTTCAGTTATTTAAAAGAAATCCCTTCCATTAACAGTTTGTATAATAAAATTAATGAGATAATGGATATCATGTCAGAAACAATAAAAAAATTTGGCAAAAATTTATTATTCTTATTTAATGATAATAATGATAACTATATTAAAATTTTATTTATTGGGTTAGGGAAATATGATGAGTTAGATCATAATAAAATTCGCCAAATTGGAGGTATGATATCTTTAAAAGCAAGAGATTTGCGTTCAGAAAACATTATTATTTCAAATTTTTATAATATATCTACTAATAATCTGCAATCGATTATAGAGGGTCTTTCTCTTTCCCTTTATGAATTCAACAAATATAAAGGTAATATGAATAATACTTCAAATTTCTTTGATTCTTGTAATATATCTATATTAATTCCAAAAGATGCCAATCATTTCGAACTTGAATCAATAATTAAAAATACTTTGATAATTACACATGCTGTTTTTTTTGCTCGAGATCTTGCCAATTCGCCTCCAAATTTTCTTACTCCTGAAAAACTCGCTACCTCTGCTATGTTACTCGAAGAGTCAAACAAAATAAAAGTTAAAATTTTAGATAAATATCAAATGGAGAATTTAGGATTAAATGGTATTATTTCAGTTGGTAAAGGCAGTGAAAATCCGCCTAAATTGATAATAATGGAATATAATCAAGGTATATCTGGAGAAAAACCCATACTATTAGTTGGAAAAGCTGTCACATTTGATACAGGTGGGATCTCTATAAAGCCAAGCGACAAAATGGATGAAATGAAATTTGATAAAAGTGGTGGTTGTAATATCTTGGGAATATTTAAGGCATTAAGTATGTTAAATATTGCTATCAATGTTGTTGGTATTGTACCATCAGTTGAAAATATGCCTTCAAGCTCATCTTATAGGCCAGGCGATATTATAAAGATGCATAATGAAAAAACCGTAGAAGTTTTAAACACAGATGCAGAAGGTAGATTAATTTTAGCAGATGCATTATCTTATGGAATAGAGCGTTATTCTCCAAAATATGTCGTTGATTTTGCAACACTGACTGGAGCATGTATAATTGCTTTAGGATCAAATACTGCAGGATTAATGGGTAATGATGATGATTTAATCCAAAAAATACTTAAAAGCGCCAACGAAACTGGAGAAAAAATATGGCAATTGCCATTATTTGAAGAATTTTATGAATTAATTAAAAGTAACATTGCAAATATAAAAAACATAGGCGGTAGAACGGGTGGGGCAATTACTGCAGCTGCATTTTTATCTCATTTTGTTAATGATATACCATGGGCTCATATTGATATTGCAGGAACTGCATGGACTCAAGATGGTACTATTGAAAAAAGTTATAATCCAAAAGGTGCTACTGGTTTTGGGATTAGAACAATTGTAAAATTGTTAGGTGATAATTCTTTGAATAAATAATTAATTAATGGTAAAAATTTTATTTTCTTTTTACTAAATAGTTTAGATCTATTTCCATCTAATTATTTATTATTTTGTATAAAATTTTAATTAAATATGTATATACATACTTTATTTATCTTTAACAATATAATTAAAAGCGCCAGCACTGCCGCTTCCCAACAGCTCACGCATGTCAGTATTCAGCAGCGACGTGAGGTTTGACTTCCGGGTTCGGAATGGGTCCGGGTCGGGCCCTCATGCTATGGCCGGCTTACATTAATAATTCCTAGTCTTAATTTAAACCTTGCTATGACTATACGATTGATTTATTATTGTTCTTCTTTATTCATTATTTAAATAGGATCTATGATAAATATATTATATTAAATTGGATAAACGTTTTAATTTTGCTCATCGAGTTGCAGTTTTAGACGAAGAATTATGTCAGCCTAGAAAATGTGGACAGGAATGTATCCTTTACTGTCCAGTTAATAAAACCGGTGGTGAATGTATAATACAAAGACCAGAGGATGGAAAAGCTGTTATATTTGAAGATTTATGTACAGGATGTACAATTTGTGTTAAAAAATGCCCGTTTGATGCTATTGTCATAGTTAATCTTGCGCGTGAAATTGGTGAGGATAAAATTCACCAATATGGCATAAACAGTTTTAGATTATATAAATTACCTATTCCAAAAGAAGGAACAGTAACAGGTTTAGTTGGCCGAAATGGAATGGGAAAATCTACAATTATTAATTTGCTCTCTGGAAATATAAAACCTAACTTTGGAAATTTTGATAAATCTCTAGATTGGAGTGACATAATAGATAAAATACCAAATATAGAATTAAGAAAGCACTTTGAAAAAATTTCTACAAAGTCTTTAAAAACGTCAATAAAACCTCAATTGGTTTACTTGATACCAAAGATCTTCAAAGGTACAGTATTGGAATTATTAAAAAAATATGATGAAAGAAATACTCGAGATTTGTTAATAGATGAATTAGGTTTAAAAAATTCTTTAACCAAGAACATTTCTACTTTAAGTGGTGGTGAACTTCAGAGAGTTGCAGTTGCAGTTGCCGCTTCTAAGGAAGCTGATTATTATTTCTTTGATGAACCGTCTTCTTTTAACGATATTTATCAGAGACTTGCTGTAAGTAGAGTAATTAATGGTCTAGCAAAAGATGGAAAGAGTGTAATGATTGTTGAACATGATATGTCGCTGTTGGATTATCTTTCAGATAATGTTTTTATAATTTATGGCGAACCAGGAACTTATGGAATTGTTTCCTCATTACAAAGTACCAAAATTGGTATTAATAACTTTTTAGAAGGTTTTATTCCAACAGAAAATGTAAGATTTAGAGAACGTTCTTATAGATTTGATATAGCTAATATAAATGAAAATTTTCTTTCTAGTATTTCTATCGTAAATTATACCTCTATAAAAAAAACTTTAGGGACCTTTAATCTTAAGGTTAATAGTGGCCAAATTCATCAAGGCGAAGTTGTTGGGATAGTTGGTGCAAATGCTTTGGGAAAAACTACCTTTATGAAAATGCTATCTGGCTTAGAAAAAATTGATGATGGTCAATTAGAATCAGAAGTACGAATTTCATATAAACCTCAGTATTTAAATCAGGATATAGATGGAGATGTCAGATCATTAATTACTTCTGTAAATAATGGTCAGTTTGAGGGTACATTGATTGAAGAACAAATTCTGAATCCTTTAGGTTTAAAAAAGCTTTATGATAAATCAGTTAAAGGACTTAGCGGTGGTGAGCTTCAAAAAGTAGCTGTATCTTTATCTTTGATAAGGGATGCTGATATATATGCACTTGATGAGCCATCAGCATTTTTGGATATTGAAGATAGAATTTCTCTGGCAAAATTTATCCAAAGATTGATAAAATCAAAGGGCAAATCTTCTCTTATAATTGACCATGATATTCAACTTATAGATCTCGTTTCAGATTCTTTAATAATTTTTAATGGCATTCCTGGAATTGAAGGAGTTGGATCTTCACCTATTACTAAAGAAATAGGTATGAATGAATTTTTAAAATCGTTAAATATTTCTTTTAGAAGAGATGAAACAACCGGTCGCCCACGAGTTAATAAAGAAGATAGCCGTCTGGACAGATCCCAAAAAAAGGAGGGAAATTATTACTATATAAAAAAATAATAAGTAGATGATATATGCATTGAATCAATAGTTCAATGACAAAACTTTTAAAAAGTTTACTTAAAGATGTTTTTCTAGAATCTGAAATTTCTCAAGTTATTTCTTCTTTTGATATTATTGGTGACATTGCTATTATTAAAATCCCTGATTCTCTTCTCATTAAAAAAAAAATTATTGGTGGCATTCTTTTATCTCATATACCAAATTTAAAATCAATTTTTTTGCAAAATACTGCAGTAAAGGGAGAATATAGACTAAGGGGATTAGAGCTAATTTCTGGAGAGGAGAAATACTTGACTATATATAAAGAATATGGATGCAAATTTTTTATTAATGTTGCAAATTCATATTTTTCTCCTAGATTATCAACAGAAAGATACAGAATATCAAATATTGTTTATGAACACGAAACAATTATCAATATGTTTGCGGGTATAGGTACTTTTTCAATAATTATTGCAAAAAAGACGCCTCTAATTATATATAATATTGATTCAAACCTTGATGCTTATATCTTGAGTTGTATAAATACAAAATTAAACAAAGTTCAAAGCCGAATAATTTCACTTCATGGTGATGTTCAAAATATTTTATTATCCCAAAAATTTACTGATAAGGCCGATAGGATTCTTATGCCATTACCAGAGAGGGCTTTTGAATATATTGATATCTCTATAAATTGCCTAAAACCTAATGGAGGTTATCTTCATTTTTTTTCTCATATAAAAAGTGAAACAAAACAAAATGTAATTAGTGAATCTGAGAAATTTGTTCATTCATTATTTTCAAAATATGATTATCAAATAAAACATACTCAAATCGTAAGAGCAGTTGGACCGAGATTATATCAAACAGTTAATGATATCTATATTAAAAAATAAATATAAATTAAATTCTTAATATTTTTTTTCTTTGTTTATTGTTAATGTAGCACCAATCCATCCAATTATAAAAAAAATAATACCAACTATTATTAAAACAGTTAATTTCATTAACAGTATGCCAAAATCGGTACCAAATAGAATGTAAGTATATATTGAAAAACCTATCAAAGCAATAGATATTAGGACAATCCCTCTTACTTTTTCTGCTTCAAGCATATTTTTTCATTTCTTAAAATCGTGTATTTAAATTAAAGTATTATATTTAAAATAATCTATTATAAATTAATTAAAAATTTTGCACTTCAAGCATATTTTTCTTTTATATATATTATTTTTAATAATTTTTTATATCTATTTATTTTATTATAAATTTCTGGATATTTTTTTACCAAATAAGATTTAAATGTTTTTTATCTATTTTCTTTTGATTTATCTTTTGTATTTTTTAAAGTGATGGGCTCTTCTATTGTGTTATAATAATTTTCTTCTAATTTGTTTATGAAAATGTTTTGATCAATTTTTTTTTCTTTTAAATAAGCAGCAATTGTAGTGCCACCTGCGCCAGCTCCCTCCTTTACAAAGCCTTTGGAATATGCCTTTAGACCGTTTTTATTTGATTTATTTAAACCCAAATTCGTATAAATAATTGGAACATCGTCAGATATTTGATTTATCAAATACATTAAATCAGCTTTTTTATCTTCAAGTACATAAGAGGTTGTTCCTATGCAAAGGTTATTGTTAAATTTAATATCCAGTGACTTTAATATTGCTACAATACAGCACATTTGAGTGCCCCCTGCCAATATGACCTTTTTATTAAAAGAAAGAATTTCTTTTATCATGCCTATAACAGTTGGCATCATAGGATCACCTAGGCAAGAAATAGCTTTAAATGGATCATTACAGAGATCGCCAAATTTAATATTGGATTTTAATAATGCTTTTTTTACAATTTTATTTTTCAATTCATGAGGATTGTCTGGCATACTGCTGCTAACTTTATTTTCTGCATCAATTCCTAATGATAACAATACTCCTAATGCTGTGGTTGTTCCTCCAGGAATGCTTTCTCCAATAATTAGTAAATCATTAATTTTGGATGCTTGTTTACCTATTAATTTACCCATTTCATAGTTTGACATTACGTCTTCTAATTCCAAAGATTTCTCTAATGCGATATTTTTTCCAAATTTTGAGTTTATTGTAGTATAAGGAAGGGCTGGTTTGATTGGCACTCCACAATCTATTACCGTAATAGGGATATTGGCAAGCTCTAAAGCAGTTTTTGTAATTATTGCAGGTGTTGGTTTTCCATCTGGCGTGGCAGGAATTGTATCAATACATTTGCATTTTCCAAAATAAATATATTCTGCATCTGCTGCTGGTGTAAACTTTATCAATTCGGTGTTTGCTCCTGCAATAGTAAGTCCAGGTATGGTGGCTGTTTCAGTATATGATATTGTAAATAAAAATGAAGAATTGTCTGATTTAAAACGTTCTAATGTATTGATTCTATTATTTTTAGCTTCAATAACATTTACAAAAGAATTTACCATTTCTTTATGTATATTCTTTTTATTGAAAAACTTTACTTGTTATTCTTTGATTGTATTGTTTTTTCATTTATTGTTTTTCTATTTAAAAATAAATTAAAGCAATATTTTATATCAGAGTTTTTCCTTTTTACATTCTTTTTTGATATTATTAGGTTAATGTAAATACTTAGGAGGAGGAATATTTATCTCCTTTATTTCTTTTTTTGCGGTTATCAAGTCATATATCTTAAAAATTCATCTTTATTGTGAAACTTAAATACAAAGTTATTTTTCTTTTCTTCTTTCAGTGTTGATGTTTTTGTGCTGCCATAGTGATGACCTGGATAAACAATTAAATTTTCATCGAGGTTACCGATTATATTGTATATACTATGGTACATATCATCTGGATTGCTTCCTGGTAAATCTACTCTACCACAACTACCTACAAATAATGTGTCACCTGTTAGAATTATTTTATCATCAATCACAAGACATATGCTATCTGGAGAATGCCCTGGAGTGTGAATTATTCTAATATTTGTATTTTCAAATTTTATTGATTGGCCGTCATATGTATCGATATCTTTTTTCAGTGGTGATGCTTTGTGCTGTATGATTTTTGCTCCGGTCATTTTAACTACTTTATCATTACCAATTACATGATCAAAATGAGAATGGGTATTTATAATAAATTCGTTATTAATATTATTTTTCTTCAAGTAGTCAAAAATTTTTTCTAAATTCCACGAAGGATCAACTATGATTGCTTTTTTGGCTTTTTCGTCAATGATTAAATAAGTAAAGTTATCCATTTCACCTACTAAGAATTGAACAATTCTTGCTTCCATTTTTATAACACTCCTAACTCAGCTTCAATTGGAATCCCAATCTTTACAGGCAATATTTTTCCACATTGTTCAACATTTTTCATAAGGCCTTGCTTGATTCTATGAAATGTTATTGTGGTATCAGCTTTTATGGCTTTATCATCTATTTCTCCTGTATCTGGATTTAGACCTGAGGGAATATCCACAGATAAAATAAATGATTTTGATTTTTGGTGATTTATTTTGTCAATTAAACTAGAATAGGGATCTTTTAATTTTCCTTTGATTCCTGTTCCGATCAATCCGTCTATTATTATATCTGCTTTTTCTATTTCCATTTCTATCGTTGTTTTGTTTTCAGTATTAAAAATTATTTTCTTTATTGAATCAACTTTTTCAATAATTTTCCAATTTATTTTAGATTCTTCAGTTTTAATTTGATCTGAATTCCCTAATAATACCAAAACAATATTATTGTTATCTTTTATAGTAAATTTTGACGATAAGTGCGCTGAAATGTGGCGGTTAGCAACTATTACATCGCCTCCATTATTTCCCAGACCACATATAGAAATAATTTTCTTATTAGCTAAATTATCTCCAAATACCTCTAGTATAAATTCTGCTATTTTAGAGCCTGCGTTTTCCATCATTAACAATTTTTTCATCCCGATTATTTTTTCTCCATTATTTTCGATTTGATACATTTGTTCAGATGTTATAGGTTCGAATCCGTTTTGGAATTTACTTTTTTTAATTTTGTTATCATCCATATAAACGCCTTTTTTTTGATTTTTATGCAATATTAATTAACTACCACAATATGATATTTTGAATATTACTGAAACGAGTGTAATTTTTTTTCTTTATGTTTTTTTATTTTATCTTCTAATTCTTTTAAATGATCTGACATGATATGCTTATTGGCACAAAAATCATGAATAATTCCAATCTCACAATATTCACAGGATGTAACGAAATCTAAATCATCAAATTTTCTTTTACAAAAACTACATGTTTCAGAAGGTAAGGACTCCACAAGTAATGGTTTTATCCAACCCTCTCTCCATAAAACGCTTGTCAATGCTCTACTATATTATATATTACAATTAGTTTTTTAGATTTACTGTTATGTGTTATTATTGTATTTAAATGGCATTCTAAAATCTTTTAATTTTACTTTTTTTATTTTTGTCTTATATATTACAAATGTGTCTCCATTATAATTGCACTTTATGATAGGAAAAATTGTTGGTTTTTTTTTAAATTTTATTATTTTATAGTATTCTTTGATTTCTCTTGGTTTATACTTTATCTCTCCATCAATCATTTGTCTTTTTTTTCTCATAAATTTAAATGCTAATATAATATGCCTATCGCTATAAATTTCAAACATTTGTGTTATCAAAAAACATCTACCAATTTGATCATCTGGTACATAAATACTGTTACTTGTCCCGGATTTGGCCTCTATTGATAGCAATATAGATTCTGTATTATTTACTGCAACTATGTCTGGTAGCCCTGTACTAGAACCACCTAATCTCCTTGCCATCCATTTGCCTAAATTTAGTTTTTTTACTAAATTGTGTTCAAAATTGTAACCTCTACTTCTTCGAATATTGGTCAATTGAATATCTTTTTTATTTTGACAAACAAATAAATTTTTTTTAAACAAATATTTTTTCTTCTAATTCGGGTTTTGCAATATTTTTTTAGCCTCTTTATTACTATTTATAACCATATGAAATTAGTTTTATTTATTTATGTCATATAGCGTTAATTTTGATAATGTACAATTGTCACTAAATATTTTTTCAGATAAAATGAAACAAATTGAGAATAGCAGAGAGACTTTGATAAAGGAATCTAGAGAAGTTACTTCCTTATGTAGTAAAGCAATAATCCTTTTACATAGTAGCAAAATCTCTGAAGCTGAAGTCCTTTTAAATAAATCCTCGTTATTGATTAAAAATCTAAAGAATCATATTGTTTTTGATTTAGATCGTTATTTGTGGCCTGCTGAACAAGAATATGTAGAGGGGTTTATACTAAAAGAAATTATTGAGAAAAAGCCTTTTTTAAGTGATCATGAAACACTAAATGTCTCATTAAATGCATATGTTACAGGATTATTAGATTGTATTGGTGAGATAAAACGAATGATTTATGATTATTTGAGAAAAAATGATTTTGACTTTTCAATATCATTGTTTGAAATAATGCAATCAGTTTATAATATGATTTATCCTTTCTCATCTTATGACAATATTATACCCGGAATAAGAAAAAAATTGGATGTTTCAAAAAGAATTATCGATGATGTAAGAATTACAATTACAGAAGAATATAGAAGAGTATCTTTTCTAGATGAATTTAAGGATATTTCAAAATCAATGATACATTCATCATAATAATCAACAACAATAATAACAAAATCAATTATTTAATAGCTTAGTTTTCTCTATACCTTTTTATCTTTTTTAACAAATTAAGTGTATTGACTATATTTGAAGTAAAAGGAAAAAAATTTAACTGAATCTTGCAAATGCTTCTGATAAATGCTTATTTAACGTATTTTGCCAATTTATAAAACCTTCTGGAGTGTCTGGATAATTTCTATAATGATCTACTAATATTTCATTCATATTTGCAGTGTATTTTAAATCTTCTGCGAGTTTTTTGTTTAAAGCGCCTCTTATTAACATACCAATTTTGTCTACTGTACTGAATACTGGATGTTCTCCTTTGGTTATATTTTCAATATCCATCTTTGATAAAAAGTGCTTCATTCCATAATTGATTTGTTCGTTAGTTAATTGCTGTAACATCCTTCTGAATACTTCTAGTCCTGGAGTTTTGTATCCATATTCATTAATAAAATTCTTGTTAAAATGCCATAACCCTGATTCGGATACATCATTTGTTTCAATTGCTTCTACTATGTCCTTCCCTGCTATAGTTGATGCAATTATGGCCGGACCAATACCTCCAGCGTCGAGTGGTTTTGGCATCCATGCAGAATCTCCGACCAAAACATAGCCGTTTGCAACTAGACAATCATTTTGTCTTCTCACAGAAACCTGCCATGTTCCCCATTCATTTCCACTATCTGTTTCTTCTTTTGATAGTTTTGGATTATTAATTGCTGGGTTTAAATCGACATATTCATCAATTAGCTTTTTCAAATCCCTTTTAGCTCCTGATTCTTTGTTTGTTTTATCAAAAATCTTTTGCTGCACACCTAATCCAATATTTACTTTATTTTTGCCTTTTGGAAATACCCAGCCATATCCACCAGGTGCTAATTTTTGATCAAGGTGAATTATGCAATATTCAGAATCAAAAAAAGTTTTATCTTCTTTTGAATTTTCAGAATCAAAATCATAGATATATCTTCCAGTAGATTCCAAATCATTTCGATCAATTCTCCTTTGAATATGTGATTGAATTGGAAGATTTGTTCTAAGAACTGATGTAACTCCAGTACAATCTACAACTACTTTAGCAGTTTTTTTTATAATTTCTTTTGTTTTTGTATTTTCTCCTTCTATTCCTACTACATAATTGTTATCTATAAGCAATTTTCTTATTATGGTATTATTAGTTACTTCGACTCCTAAATTTACTGCTTCTTTTAATTGCTTTTGAGGCAAAAGCTTTCTATTTAGTATATACCCTTCGCCATCAAAAGAGACTTTGGTTTCATGATCTGGTGAAAAGGCTACGACCCCTTTAACAGGATGTTCAATTTCAGGAGATCGCCATGAGATTTTTATCCTGTCTGTCATGTAGTCTACTGTATTTTTTCCAACCGCATCTCCACATATCCAACCAGAAATAGTTTTTCTACCTTGAATTTCTATTGAATTTCTATCAATTATCAATATCTTTAATCTTTGATTAGAATAGTATGATGCAGATGAGGCAACAATCATGCCTGCTAATCCACCACCTGCTACTATGATATCATAATCTGTTTTTGACAGGCTCAATTTCTATGTTTTAGCTATAATAAAGGATAATTAAAGTTATGAGGTTAATATTCACCATTAAATATTATCCTTTGTTTATTTATTGTGAAAGAAACACGAGGAGGCTTATAATTTAAAAGTGATAGTCAATGGCAAAAAGATAACTGGAAATGAAAGCATTAGACTTTCTAATCCATCTTTAATTACAAAATTGATTCAATAGATGAAAATCACATGGTATATGTAAACTTTGTATCATCTTTAAAATCCCAAATTACAAGAAAAGCATATGTTATTCGACTAAAAAATTATTTACGATCGCCATCGATTTCTTTTTCAACATTCGATGAATAGATCTCTTGCATAATTAGAAATCATTCAAACCAGTCTCATGGATTTTGTGTTTGGTTCTTTCTAGTCATCACGATTCATTATTCTATAGTTGACTAGACCTGCAACTATATCTGACACTTTATTGTGCTTTTTCATCAATTTGTTTCTAAATGCATCTGAAAGTATCCTGCTGTACTTTTTCAAGCTACAAATGGTATGCTCTATCACTATTCTTTTCTTAGAGTAAAATTTGTTATACTCTTTTTCTCCTTGCGATAGATACAGATTTCTTTTCTTTCTGTATGGTAGCACTGACAGTTGTTCTGGGAAAGCCGTTTCTACTCCAAGATATCCAAGATCAAATACATTAACAGCATTCTTGGGCATGATAGAATGATTCTTTTTATAGATACCATAATCATGCCTTCGTCCTTTTTTATATCCTAGTTTATGAAGGATAAAGCCATGGTTGTTAACCATCGACTGGGTCTTTACAGTGTGCCTTTTCTTTTTGCCTGAATAAATTTTTTAAGTTGTTATTATTACACAATTCTTCCACATATTCATATTAAAGTTGTATTTTCAACTATTAATATTGCAAAAAATTATTGCTCCCCATTATAGAATCTGTTCAAGCGTGTCACAAAATATATCCATTATATTTTTATAATTGATGATGTTTTATTATCACAAAAATTTGATGCAGGACTATAAGTTTAATAATAAAATATCAGAACTTACCTTAATAAAGAGGAAATATATTTTATATTTGCTTTTTTACATCTTTTAGCATATTGGGATTATCTATAATCATATGTAAATCATTTTTATTAATACATAGTCTACTTTTTGATAGTGATATATAGAAAGATAATATTGAGATAGGTTAAGATAACTATTCATCATCATCCTCTTGTAGCTTATAGTAGGATTTGATACAATTAAAGGTTATCAACTGGATCACTATTATAATACACACTAGAAATGAAAGCATTTGATAATAGATCTGCAGTTGAGGAATACATGTCAACTCATACCCTTGGCTATTCTACACCCGATTTAATGCTGAAAGAATTTGTTTTATGGTTATGTGAAAAGGTGGATGATCCTAATGGGAAAGAGACTATTCCAAGGATAATGCTTTATGTTAAAGAAGTAGAAGATAGGAGCAAAAATGGAAGAGATTCGTCTCAGACTTCTTTATCTAATCTATTTAATACTATAACAGGGCCAAGAACAATAACTGATTCAGAAAAACAACCAACTGCCAACAATACAGAATCTAAATTTTGTATCGAATGTGGTTCAAAACTTAATTTAAGATCAATGTTCTGCACTAAATGTGGGACAGAACAAGTATAGGTCTAAAAGCGATTAAAGATTCCAATATATAGTATTTGATCTTGGATATCTTGCCGTAGAGAAAGACTATCCAAAACAACTATATCGTTATTGCCATACAGAAAGAAGAGAAATTTGAAACTGTCACAAGAAGAAATAAAATCTAACAAAAGCCGATCTAAAAAGAGGATGGTGATAGAGCATGTCATTTGTCGATTAAAAAGTTCAGGATACTTGCATCAGATGTATTTAGAAACAAATTAAAAAGAAAATATAACGATATCGGACATAGTATGAGGATTGGTAAACTATAGGATAATGACATCATAACTAGAGGAGAACAAATACAAAATCCATATACTGATATAAACGGTTTCTAATTATGCAATAGGTTTAATGTATCGTTCTTTCTATAACGCTTTTCTGGTAAAAAAAATTGAAGATGATGATTCAATTTCAAAAATCTACAGGCTTGTAGTGGATACCATGTGCCACCGTCTACTGTCGAAACTGGATGTGGCCATACGTCTTTACTAATTTTAAAATAAATTGTTCAGCTATGAGCAGATTTTGCTCTTTTGATATGCCAAATCCAAGTATTCCTTTGCTTTCAGGTTCAAGAGCAACCCCTCATAACCAAATATATTCTGAAGAGCCAGCCTTAATCAAAGTTTCATCGGCGGTAAACTCATCAATCTTCTTTCTTTTTGATAAGATTTTCATTGGTTTATATTTCTGAATCCAATTCCAGATTGAAACGTGATTTCGTTTAATAAAGCAAGATGACAATCTTTCAGCTGTTCGCCTTAAAGATAAACCGGAAAAATAGAAATACAAATCATACCCAACATATACTGAAGGTGTTCTGTTTCTGAAGGTCATATAGAATATAGAGTATCTTCAAGATATGGATTTATCGTTAAATGAACAGAGGCCAACTGCGCTATAAATTCTTTATATTTTATTATATTATCTCTAAAACAATTAACTATAATAAAAAAATTAGCTTGATCTAAATATTTAACAATCATCTACAGCAGCAATTCTCTGTTTTTTATTTGCCATCACTTTTGCCATCACTTTTGCCATCACTTTTGCCATCACTTTTGCCATCACTTTTGCCATCACTTTTGCCATCACTTTTGC
>Ga0157374_10002350_pt1 | contig 15973 bp, 13 predicted proteins | sample M25metaG_FD_115308 | JGI IMG/M metagenome (GOLD analysis project Ga0157374, IMG submission 115308) | Miscanthus rhizosphere microbial communities from Kellogg Biological Station, Michigan, USA - M2-5 metaG | ecosystem: Host-associated > Plants > Roots > Rhizosphere > Soil | place: USA: Michigan...
ATCTTGTCGGACGGCGGGGACAACAACAGCCGCTATACCGAAAGTGAGATCAGGAGCCTCGTACGCGAGGCCGACGTGCGGATCTTTTCCCTCTCAATGCAAAGCCACACTCCGGCTCTGGACAAGCTAGCCAATGAGAGCGGCGGCCGCGCCTACCAGGTACATGATCTCGATAATTTGCCTGAAGCGGCGGCCGCGCTCAGCGCGGAAGCACACGCTGAGTATGTGCTAGGTTTCACTCCTCCTGAGCGGCAGCGAGACGGGAAGTACCATGGCGTAAAAGTCGAGGTCCTTCAATACGCCGGAGAGCAGTCATTGCACGTCTCGTGGCGTCGCGGCTACTACGGTCCGCTAGAGTAATGCGTCGGATGCCGACAAAGACATCTATTTCGGCGCTGTATCGGTTACCTCTGGTTTCCTGATCCCGTACCGTTCGAGGCGGCCTCTGAGGGTCTTGCGGGTGATGCCGAGATGGCGAGCTGCGTGCGTTTGGTTCCAGTCGAACCTTTCCATCGCCTTGAGGATTACTTGACGGTCCACTTCATCGAGCGTCTGATTTACGGTGCGAGATTCTGATATGGGCGGATGACTCGATAGTGCGGCCTTCGTGAGCCCAGCAGTCTGCAGGAATTCCGGAAGATCTCTTACGGTGATCTCCGGTCCGGGAGCGAGAACGACAATGCGAATGATGCAGTTCGCCAATTGCCGCACGTTGCCAGGCCAATCGTACTGGCAAAAGTACCCGAACAGAGAAGTGGGAATCCGGAGGTCCTCGCGATGGTGCTTCTGTATGCTCTGTCTGAAGAAAAATCGCACCAGCTCCGGAATGTCGTCGATGCGCTGGCGCAATGGCGGAACCTCGACTGGAATGACTGCCAGACGATAGTAGAGATCCTCGCGGAACATACCGGCTCGGATCATATCTTCCAAGTTGCGATGAGTCGCAGCGATGATTCGCACGTCAACGCTGATCACGCCTGAGGCGCCTACTTTTTGTACTTCGCCTTCCTGGATCAGACGAAGCAGGCGGACTTGCATCTCCAGCGGCATTTCTCCGATCTCATCCAGAAACAACGTTCCACCAGCCGCCATTTCCACTCGCCCTTGCTTGTGGGCTACGGCTCCGGTGAACGAACCCTTGACGTGGCCAAACAACTCGGATTCCACCAGTTCCCGCGGAATCGAGCCGCAATTCACGATGATGAAGGGACGATCACGCCGCGCGCTATTGAAGTGAATGGCTTTGGCCAGTAATTCCTTGCCGGTTCCGGTCTCTCCAGTGATCAGCACCGCGGCGTCCGTGCGAGCGGCGCGCGAAGCCAGATCAATGACGCTCTTCAAGCTTGCCGACTCGCCGACCAGGCTCTCGAAACCGTACTTTTGATCGACAGCGTTGCGCAGCGCCAGGATTTCCTCGGACAACCGCTGCTGTTCGAACACGCGGTCGACCAGAGCTCGTAATTCCACGGGATGCAGCGGCTTGGTCAGGTAATCGTAAGCTCCTGACTTCATGGCTTCTATAGCGGTATTAATCGAGCCGTACGCAGTGACGATGACGAACTTGGTTTCCGGGTACTCGGCGCGGACTTTCTTTAACAAATCCATGCCTGATTCTGACGGAAGGTGCAGGTCACAGATCACAAGCTCCACCGGCTCCCGTCTCAGAACATCCAGTCCGCCGCCAACGTCGGCAGCAATCCTGGTCTGATAGCCCAGCTTTTCCAGTTGCACCTGAGTCAGCCGGCGCAGGCTTGGATCATCCTCCACGACCAGGATGGTTCCGAGTTTTTTTCGAACGAGGTCCGGACTCTCCATCACTGTCATTGAGTTCCACCTTCAGGAGTGAGAGGAGCTTCCGACGCAGCTGAATGCCCACGGACTGCGTTTTCTGCGATAGCAGTCATCGTAATTCCAAGATGACCGAGAACCCCTATACGCGGGCTGGAGATTTCAATGATGGCTCGGCTCTGGTCACCGTGAGCTGAGAGTATAATTTCGTCGCCCCGCTGCACGAGCCGGATCGCGTTCGCTAGCAGATTTAGAACGGCCTGCTCGAGGAAATCCGCGTCGCAGACCACATTCAGGTCGGGTCCCTCCAGCTTTCGCAGAGTAATACTAGCAGTCTCGGTTAGATGCGTCCCGCGCCGGACTATTTCTTCGAGCACTAAAGAAAGGTCCACTTCCCGGTAAGTTGGCAATCGCTGGCCAAATTCCACCGACCGGAGGATAACTTCAAGACGGCGGCATTCTCTCAGGATGATGCCGGCGACCTCTCGATGATTCGCGTCCGTCAAAGCCGAGTCCTCCAGCACGTACCCAGCGCTTTCAATTGCCGATAAAGGGCCCCGAACCGCGCGAACGAAACCTATCGGGATCTTTCCGACTTCCTCGGTGTTCGATTTGCGGGGCGCTTCGCCACGAGTATTTGGGACGGGCTCGACTGACGACGTTATATTCGCCACCCGGGCTTGCGTCCTCTTGACAAGGAACCCGGCAAGAAGGCCGACGACGAGGAACGCAGCCACCTCGCCCTGTTGTGAGATCGATTCTCCACAAGCCGACATTCGGGCAATGCTGTGAGCGAGCGCGGCGAGGGCCGCTGCTCCCAGCGCGATTTCCAGGCCGAAGCCGACTGCCGCGAGGAGAATGGCGACGTAGTGACAGGCGGTTAGTATTGGAATCCAGAGAGCGGGAAGCCGTATCCACGCGCACCCCGCCAAGTCGCCCGTGACCCCCAGTCCTAAGGCGACAATAAAAAGAACGACGCACATCGGCGCCTTCAGCCTCATGTTTACTCTGGGGCTCCCCGAGATCGATTCTGAGCGAGAGTACACACTTTCCCAGCGCTTTTGTGATGATCATCTGGGGTCTCCGGCGTTAGGATCTTTTTGCCTGTGACGGGATCGGCAGAGACACATAAAATGTTGTGCCCTTACCGTGGTCGCTTCTGAGCCAGATTCGTCCGCCATGGAGATCCACAATGCGCTTGGAAATGGAAAGGCCGAGCCCGGCGCTCGGTTCCTCGGAGAGCGCGCGTGCGCGAGTTCTTTGGAACGGCGTAAACAACGTCTTGAGGTCCGCGGGCGGGATACCTGGCCCGTCGTCTTGAACGGACACCAGAACCCTATCAGGGCCGTGCGAAACTCGGACCTCGATCTCGGTGCCGGGCTGGCAGTATTTGATCGCGTTTTCGATCAAGTTATTGAAGACCCGATTCATTTTTCCGGGATCCGCGAGAACCACCCGTGGTTCGCCCTGCTGAACAAAAGTAATGTGCATTCCCTTGCCGGCCGCCAGAGGGCGGCACATAGCCACGCTCCTGGCAGCGATAGACGAGAGAATTGCCGGTCTGGCATGTAGCTGGGAGGTCCCGGACTGCGCCACCGCAAGTTCCAAAGTATCCTCGAGGATACGGAGGGCGAATTCACTCGTGGACTGGATTGAGCCGATCAGTTCGATCAGTTCCGGGCTCGCGCCGCCGCCGATGCATTCGGCCAACAGCGCGCCGTATATTTGGATGGTTGCGATCGGAAGACGAAGATCATGCGCTGCAATTCCGAGCAGCTCAGCTTTCTCCTGGCTCAGTCTGTCGAATTCCAGATCTTTCTGCTTGATCTTCAGCTGGAGAACATCGATGAGGCGCCTAAGTAGGACGCAATGCTCACAGGTTGGAGCAAGCTCTTCACTTGCCAATAAGTCCGTTGGCTCCGGACGGGCCGCAAGTGCGATGGTTTTAGATAGGCGCAGAAGCGGTTCGTTGGGCAGTTGAAATTGAAGGGGGGAGGTATTTCTCGTGGACACGGGTTCGCTCCGTCTGTTTCGATGACGAAAATCTGGAGATGGCCTTGGCAGGCCACTCTTTCGGACGCTTTGTACTTGTAGGACAATTAACTACTCCCACATGTGTCCCAAATAGCACTAGTGGTATTCCAATGCTACTAGGGGTATCTCAAGTGGAATCTATTGTGTTTGTTTTTGTTTACGAAGGAAACTGTATAAAGTGCCAGGGGTTACCCTAGGGCCCAATTGGCCCTTGAGAGTCACATGACACCTTTGGAGAGGGCATTTTGAACTAAACCGGCAAGGGTCTTTACCCCCAGCTTTCGCTTAAGATTCTCCCGGTGGAATGCGATCGTTCTGGCCGTGATATTCAGAAGGCCAGCGATTTCCTTACCTGACCAACCCTCCCCGATGAGTTGGAGAACTTCCCGTTCGCGCACGCTCAGCTCGACTGACTTTGCAATCCGATCCCGATCGCGAAAGGGTTCCCAGGATTCAGACAGTTCACGTGACACATAAATGTGGCCATCAAGAACCCTTTGGACTGCGGTTAGCAAGTCGTCAGGGTTCGTTGACTTCAGCAGATACCCCGTTCCTCCGGCCTCGAACGCGGCCCGCAAGTATGTTCGCTCTGAGTGCATGGTGAGGAACAACAGTTTGACTGTGGGCAAACTTGCCCTGACGCGGCGCGCAACCTCGATTCCACTGAGCAGCGGCATGGAAATATCTAGAAGGATCAAGTCCGGTTTCAGCCTGAGTGCGGCCTCGGCCAGCGCTTGGCCATCTACCGCCAAGCCTACAATCTCATACCGCTCTTCCAGACTAGCCCGGCTACCCTGGGCGAATAGCGGGTGGTCATCTCCCAGCAGAATGCGCTTTGTTCTCACGAGCTGCTCCTCGAACGGGCACTACTAACTTCACGCGCGTGCCACGCCCTTTCCGTCCTTCTACCGATAATGTTGCATCCGCTATACGCGCACGTTCTTTCATGCTTATCAATCCGAGGCCACCGGTGCCTCGGACCGCGTCGGGGTCGAATCCGACTCCGTCGTCCTGGATCGACAGCCGCAGGGTGGTCCCTGTCCCGCTCAGGCGAACCCAAATGTGCTTCGCATGGGCGTGTCTGGCGGCATTGTTGAGCGCCTCCTGTGCGATGCGGTACACGCACGTGGCGGCCTCGAGGGGAACCTCGGGGAGCGGGTTGATCACTCGCAGCGTGACCGACATGTCTTTCTGCTGAGCGGGCTCGTGGCACAGATGCTGAAGCGCCTGTCGCAAACCCAGATCCTCTAGAATGGCCGGGTGCAGTTGACGTGCGATCTGACGGGCTTCCTCGGCAGCACCAAGCGCATGCTCTCGAGCCGCTTGAAGATGCTTCCGAGAGGGACTGGATGGGGGAAACTCGGCGGCAATCCGTGCGATCCCAGCAGCAAGGGCCCCCAAATGCTGGCAGAGCGAGTCGTGGATGTCCCGGGCCAGGCGACGGCGTTCCTGTTCCTGGGCGGTGATGAGGTTGGCCGAGAGCGCGCGAATGTCACGCTCGTTTGCGGCGGCCAGGATTTGCAGGCGTTTCTGTAAGGTGATGTCCCGTCCGATCATAAGAACCGAAGAGACGGTGCCGTTGTCAAATTCCGGGATGTGACGCACTTCAAAATCAATCGGTCCCGTGGCCAAGGGGTATTCAAACTCGACGGCCTTCGGTCTCCGGGTCTTGAGAACCTCGCGGACGGCAAGTTGCTTGAGTCTTAGAGCTATTGGCGGCAATCCGAGTTTCTGAATCGTCTTCCCTACAGCCGCCTCCCGTGAAATTCCGGTCACTCTCTCCCAGGTGGCATTAACGTACACGTTCCGAAGATTGCGATCTACCCGCATGATGACATCGGGGGAGTTGTCGAATAGAGTTGTCAGTTCCTGCTCACGCTGGCGGAGAGCATGCTCCATCCTTTTCCGCTCGGTGATATCGCGCCCGACCCCTAGAACGGCTGCGACTGAACCGTCGGTGGATAATTCCGGCACATACCGTACTTCGTACTCGGTCACCCCCTTGTTCGAGATGATGGAGAACTCATATCGCTGAGACTGGCCTGTCCGTAAAACCTTCTTCATCAAGACTTCCGCGGTCCGCCGATTGTCTTCGGACAGCGGCAGCTGATGGACCGTCTTGCCGACCAGTGCTTGGATTGACGCGCCCATTGCCTGTTCGAAACCCACGTTGGCATGAGTGACGCGAAGGTTCGGGTCGAAGCGCGCGTAGGCATCGGGCGAGCTGCCAAATAGCGCTGAGAGCTCGCTTTCGCGCTGGCGAAGAGCCTGCTCCATCCTTTTCTGTGCTGTAATATCGCGTCCGACTGCAAGTACCGCAGCGACAGAACCGTCGTGTGCAAATTCGGGGACGTATCGTATTTCGTGCAGGGTCGCGCCTTTAGTCGTGGGAACGGAGAGCTCAAGCTGGCCGGGTTGCCCCGTCCGGAAAACGTTCTTGATCAAGCGATCCACGACCTGCACATCGTCTTGAGGTAACGGTAGCTCGCGGCCCGTCTTACCGACAATTTCCTTTGGTGAAAGCCCGGCCAGCTTCCCATACGCCGCGTTCGCATGAGTGACGCGAAGGTTAGAATCGAACCGCAGGTGAGCATCGGGCGAGCTGTCAAACAGCGCTACAAGCTCGCTTTCACGCTGGCGGATCGACCTGTTCAATGCGTTTAGTTCCGTGATGTCTCGCCCGATCGCAAGAACGGCCGCGACCGACCCATCGGTGGAGAATTCCGGGACATATCTTACTTCGAAGTCTGTGAGGCCCTGGGGCGAGCGTACGGGAAACTCATGCCGCTGTGGATGGCCCGTCTGGAAGACCTTCTTGATCAATTGTTCCCCAACCTGGATATTGCCTTGGGTGAGGGGCAGCTCACGTCGCGGCTTGCCGATGGCAGAGTTTGCAGAAATTCCCAAGGCTTTCCCAAACGCCGCGTTGGCATGAGTGACCCGAAGGTTCGAGTCGTAGCGCGCCTTAGCGTCGGGAGAGCTGTCGAACAGGGCGGCGAGTTCGCTTTCGCGTTGACGCAGTTGTTGTTCCGTGATGATCTGCTGGTCTTGGAGAAGCTTGAGCGAAGTGATGTCGATGCACGATCCGATATAGCCGGCAAAGTTCTTGTGGGAGTCGTGTCGGGGAGCGCCGTTGACCAGGATCCATCGCCACTGCCCGTCATAACGCCGGAGCCGGTGTTCGATGCTGAATGGCTTGCGCGCGTCGAAATGCGTCGTCAAGGTATGGAGGCAACGGTCGAGGTCCTGCGGGTGCACGTTCTCTGTCCAACCGTCCCCGAGTTCCTGCGCCATGGTACGGCCTACGAACCTCAGCCACTGCTCGTTGAACCACGTGCGCAGCCTGTCGGTGCCGCTCATCCAGATCAGCACCGGCGCGCTGTTCGCCATGAGGCGAAAGCTTTCCTCACTCTCGCGAAGGGCTTCTTCGGCGTGCTCGCGCTTCGCAATATCGCGCAAGAATCCCACGAACGCGGGAGGCTGCAACTCGGTCGGCACAAGGGTCAATTCAATGGGCAATTCGCCCCCGTCGGCCCGCATCGCCGTCATGTTAATGCGTTTGCCAATTGTGGGTCCTTGTCCGGTGGCGATATAGTGAGCCAGCCCACGGCGATATCGCTCCCGTAACCAGGGCGGGAGGAGTATGTCAGCAAATTCCCGGCCCAGCACATCGCTTCTCCAGTAACCGAACATTCGCTCGGCCGCGGAATTGAACTCGAGGATGTGCCCCCTCTGATCAATCACGACAATGCCATCGAGGGCGGCGCCGAAGATCGCGTGCATAAACTCCTCGGTCTCGGGCAGCGCTTTCCTCGCATGTTTGCGGTCATTGGCCATTCCCAGGCGTCTCAATTCGAGGGCTATTCGGTCTGGCGACAAGACGAAATCGACGCCTCCCGCTTGGATCGAGTGCCTAGGTATATCCGGCGACTGGGCGGTATCGGGATCCTGGGCGAAAGTAATACCCCCCGCCGCTTTGATCGCGGCAAGGCCCCGCGTGCCGTCTGACCCCTTGCCGGAGAGCACAATGCCAACGGCCGCCTCCCGGTGCTCCGCTGCAAGAGACACCATGAAATCGTCAATTGTATGGCGTCTGTCCCGGCTCGTGATTGGCTGGAGCGAAAGTGTCCCACGGCTAATGGAAGCTTTCTTGTTGGGCGGAACGACATAGACTTGATTGGGTTGAACTGAGACGCCATTAGAGATCTCCACGACAGAAAAGGGGATCTCTTTTGAGCGGAGGCCACGGAGTACGCTCGGCAGGGCCGAATCCCAGTGCGGAATCACCACAAGCGCAAAGCCGCAGTCAGATGGCAGCTTGGCCAGCATGGAGCGGAGGGCTTCCAGACCGCCTGCGGAAATTCCGATGGCGATCACTGGAAGGAAAGATCGCCGAAGACTAATGCTCGGTGCACGTTTGGATTTAGCCACCCAGTGGTTCCTCCGCAAGCAGCACGAACGGTCTAGGTACTAGTACCAAAGTAGTCTGTCCAGTGTCAATGCCCGTAAGCGATTATTTTCTGGACAGTTAAGACAGGAGTCGGAATTTGATACGCGCATTCAAACCCCTCGATAACCGTGCCCTGCTAGAGGGCTAAGGTTTCCGAGGGGGTTAGATTTGGCAACGGAGGAATTGTTTCGTTGTAAGTCCCGGCGGTGCTCACGCCAACGGCACCTCCCGAAAGCTCCCTAACCACGATCCTGACGCTTGGCCCAAAAGGCTTCGTATATCGCCACCAATCAAGGACCTCATTAGCCTCACCGGCACTGAGGCCTGATGCAAGCAAAAACTCGCTGCCGTCGGGTCGCGTCTCAACCAAGTCCATGGCCTTAGATTCCCAGTTCACGGTCAATTGAAATGTTCCGACGGGCCTCGGAGGGGCTTTCAATTGATGTTGGCTTGCCGCTGCGATAATTGTCCCGCACGACGCACCAAGCAACGCTCCAACCGTGCCCCTTCGCCTCCATTGGCAATACCTCCGATTCCGAGACCCGCCGCCTCCGTAATCCTTTCTGCGGCTCTTTCGCCTTCGCCGCCATATTTAGTTTCGGAAAGACCTGTTATCACTTGCTCGGATTGCCCGTCGACCTGAGGTCTTCAAAGCATCTCTTCGTCGAAGATGCTGCCGCTCGGGGTTAGATCCAAAAGATACGAGGATCATCGGCCCGAAGCGCTTGTTGACAAAAAATACACTGACTCTGCGTCTGCGCGAATCGGCAAATCGAGGGCCGGTGCGAGAGTTACCGCCCGGAATCCAAGAGAGTCGGATGGAAAACTTTAGGATGACTACGGATGGTTCCTCGGGACTCAGAACCCGGTTCCTCCTCGCCCTGGTTGCGGGCATTGCATGCGCTGCCAGTGGCCACAGTCAGGCGCTGATCCCGGGTTTAAGCTCTGGAGGGGGGATCCGGCTGCTTCAAACTGATCTTGCAGTTCTTAAATCGCAGGAGCCGAGGCGTGATCTGCCGTGCGCTGTCACGATGCGCAAGCCGGAGCTAGGTTTTGATTTCATGTTTCATACCGGCTATGAAGTGAGAGTGCCGATCCGCGAACTGGCTGGCGAGGGAAACGAGCTGACTGTGCTGTTCAGCGTGGTTTCCGAGGATCACCCCAATGATCGGTCCTACGTGACAGGGAGCATGCGCGTCCCCGCGATCGAGGAGCGTAGTAAAAGAGCGATCACATTCTACGACAACTTCGCGCTTGGAGAAGGCAGATTCCATGTCGATTGGCTGATGCGTGACGAACGGAACCGTGTTTGTGCCATGTCCTGGGATTTGGAGGCGAGGCTGAATTCGAAGGATGGCGAATTAAGGCAGTGGATTCCACAGGCTCTGGTACAGGTGCCTGGGGTGCCCTTCGCGGAGGAACCGCGGGTAATTCGGGAACCAGGAAAGCCCCTGCCGCGTTTTAGCATCATTGTGAACCTGGATCCTCCAGATCCATCTGCCACTCTGATCGATGACCAGAGTCTTTACGGCCTTTTGGCTATTCTGCGCCAGATCGAGCGCGATCCCCGAATCGAGCCGTACTCGATCATCATGTGTTCCTTGGAAACTCAACAAGTTCTATATCAGCAGGAGAATAGAAGCAGCATCGACCTATCGGCCTTGGAAGAGGCACTTTCGTCCCCGAAGTTCGGTACCGTTGATGCGAAGCGGTTGGTTTCAACCGATGGCCCTGCCCAATTCGCCGCTGACCTAGTTCGGGGACAGCTAAACAATGCAAACTCCGACGTTCTGGTTGTGTTGGGACCCAAACGAGGTTCAGAGATCGGAGTATCTCGCCAGACCCTCGAGTCCTTCGGTAGGCCTGGCAAACCGGCCTTCTATTTGAGCTATGAAATGGGACAACCGCCGAGCCTATGGCGGGATCCCATCAGCAGCATTGTGAAACGGCTGCGTGGCTTCGAGTACCGTATTACCCGGCCCAAGGACTTCTTCCACGCTTGGTCAGACGTCGTTGCGCGGATCATGCGAGTAAAGCAGGCTCCTCAAGCGCCGACGGCACCGACAGCAGCCAGCCAGTGAGGGCATGACTAGCGGACCGAGATCAGGCTGTCGTTGCCCTGATAGTCCTGAAGCCCAACTCGATCCTCGGTGAAGCCGAAAAACTTTGCACCCCCGCTCTGCATCGCATCATCAGCGCTTTGAACAGACAGGACTTGGTTGATGCCTAGGGCCCGAGTCGACATCTGCCGAGGCCCTTATCCGGCAGAACCAAGTACTCAGGGGAGAAATCAAATGAGATTAATTGCACGGTGGACAGCGTTGTGGCTTGCGGTCGGGTTTGCGTTTGCAGAGGACGTCCCCAAAGCCGACTTGTTTCTAGGCTATTCGTTTCTCCGCGCGAATTCGGCGCGGAACATCCCCGCCTTCACGAATAACGGCGGTCTCGGGACGCTGGCGTGGAACTTCAATAACCACGTCGGCGCAGAATTCGAGTTTGGCGGTTATCACAACGGAAACATCCTTAACATTCAGTTCGACACCACGGAGATGACTTACCTATTCGGGCCTCGGTTTTCCCTCGGCCGATCGAGAAGGGTCAGTCCCTATATTCACACTTTGTTTGGGGGGATCCATCTCACCTCCAGCCTTCCCGTCACCGTGGCCCCTACTCCCTTAGACACTGCGGGGACCACCACTCGCATTGGAGCGAGTCAGGACGCTTTTGCCATGGCCTTGGGCGGCGGGCTGGACATCAGGCTGAGCCACCACGTGACGTTTCGCCCCATTCAACTCGACTATCTAATGACGCGGCTGGAGGATTTCGGTCAAAGCGGACAGCCCTCGCAGAACCGGAATCAGCACAACCTGAGGTACGCGGGAGGCATCCTGTTTACGTTCGGCGGCGAGCGTCCGACGCCGCACACACCTCCACCGCCTCCCCCGGCTCCGCGGACAAAGGCGTGCCCAGGCGGGAGCATCGTGGCGATGGAGCAGGATTGCCCGAAGCTGAATATCACACTGGGGATCCTTGCCACTCCCAGCCAAATCTGCCAGGGAGCCACCGCTACTGTGGTTCCGAACGCTTCCTTGCCCGAAGGCGCCGTTACTCAGTGGATGATTAACGGCGAGACAACCAGCCAGGCGCAGCGGCTCGCGTTCGGCGCGAACGGCCGCGCTCCCGGCACTTACAGAATCGGCCTGAAAGTCACAGCGGAAGGGTACAATGACGCCTCGGCGGAAACGGCGATCACTGTGCTGGGATACGCGCCTCCGTCCGGCACGCTTAGGGTGTCACCATCCGAGATCTGGCTCGGGGAGAAGGCGACTCTGAATGCGAGTTTTGCTACCGGGCAGTGCGGCGGTACGTTAGGTCCAATTACCTTCTCCGCGCCGGAGGGATCTGTAAGCGGAGATCAATTTGAAGCTGTCGGAGTGCAGTTCGCCCCTCCTAGTACCTCCGAGCAGCAAAAGACGATCACGATCACGGCCAAAGTGAGTGACGAAAACGGATCCGGCTCGGCGCAAGCGAGCATCGTCGTCAAACAGCGTGCTCTCATTTCCGCAAGGCAACTTCCCGATATCCTGTTCGCGAAAGGCAGCGACCGGGTTAACAACTGTGGAAAGCGCGTATTGCTCGAAGAGCTACGAACTCTGGAAAACAATGATCCGGCAGGAAAGGTTGTTTTGGTCGGCCACATTGCGGACGGGGAGCAAGCCTCCAAAGATTTGGACCTGAAGCGTGCTCTCAACGCTGCGGCCGTGATTAGCGCGGGAAGGGAAGCCTGTACCGCGTTTCCAACATCTCAGATCTTTGTGAACGCCGCCGGCACAGCGGACAATGGCGTCCGCTTCCAACCGAACTTCTGCGGAGGTTCAACGGCGGCGGCAGAGAGGCCGGGTCAGGCCGTAGCCGCCAATGACGATGCGGCTAAGTACCGGCGCACGGAAGTCTGGTTCGTTCCCGCCGGTGGTGCGCTCCCTTCGTCCGGGGAGGGCGCAAAAGACGCCTCCGCCCTTGGCGTGAACCGCCTCGGCTGCCCGAAGTAATCGAAAGAAGGGATAATGGGCCGCTTCGTTGCTGGAAGCGGCCCGCGGTTTAATATGGCGTCACGTTTCCTGCTCTGCGCGGTGGTCGTCGCATCTGTAGCCAAAGCCGGATGGCAACCTCTCGGTCCGTTTGGTGGCTCGGCGGCGATTGTCCTGGTCGATCGCCTCCACCGCGATTCCCTTCTTGCCGCGACTAGCAACGCCCAGATATTCAGATCCGAAGACGACGGCGACTCTTGGAGTCCCGTGCCGTTCCCGGGACAGTTCCGTGCCACACTGCACGCCTTCGCCGTGGATCATCAGAATCCCGGAGTTTACTTTGTGGGCTTGTCCAGCAACGCTCCCGAGTATTCCGGAATCATGCGCACGTCCGATAGCGGCCTTACTTGGGAACGAATCCCGGACCCCAAGCTTCGAGCGGTGTGGTCTATCGCGATTTGGCCGCGGGACTCTCGAGTGATCGCAGCGGGCACCGAAGACGGACTCTTATTGACGCGCGACGGGGGAGAAACTTGGAAACGAATTACGACATGGGACGACGCTGAGCTGAAGCCCGTGGTCTCCGTGACATTCGATCCCGCAGATTCAAAGATTATGTATATAGGAACCCCTCATTTGGCATGGATGACAGCCGATGGGGGCGAGATTTGGCAGTCGATCCACGATGGAATGCTCGACGATTCCGATGTTTTCACCATCCTGGTCGATGAACGGAGCTCGACCCGAGTTTTTGCGGCTACGTGTGGCGGGATTTACCGGAGCCTTGATGGCGGAGCGCGGTGGACGAAGCTGCCCGAAGCAAAGGGCGCATCCTTCCGCACTTACCACATCGCACAAAACCCGGTACAACCAAACGTCTTGCTGGCTGGAACAGCTTTGGGGTTGGTTAAATCCGTGGACGCCGGCAAGACCTGGAAGAGACTAACGGCGCAATCCACTCGTTGGATCACATTTGATCCGGCGCGGCCGAATCGCGTATTCGTAGCCACGGACGAGGCGGGCCTGTTCCGCAGCGACGACGCCGGAGAGTCCCTCCAAGCCATAAACCAAGGATTCAGCAATCGGCATTTTGCTGCTCTTGCAACGGTAGAGAACGAACTGTATGTGAGCACGCTCAATGGCAGTGGCATCTCCATCCTTCGCCGCTCGGCCTCCGAACCTCAGTGGGATGAGGTCTCCGGTCTCGCGCTTCAGTCGATCCAATCGGCGACGGCAGCTTTCGCCAAGCCGATCAAGGGGATCCCACGGCCGGCCCTCGATGATCTTTGGATTCATGACGCTGTGACAGCGGAAGACGGCGAACTACTGGCCGCAACGTCCCGCGGCTTGGCCAAGTCCAAGGATGCAGGGTTGACTTGGCGGCTTGTGCCCGGAGCTTTGGACGGTACAACGGTGAGCGCACTCTGCAGTCATCCGACGCGAGCTGGGGTTCTCTTCGCGTCGCTGTTCGGAGGGGTCTTTCGCAGCCTGGATTACGGGCGCACCTGGACGTCGCTCATCGTCGGCGGTGAACACCCGAACGATTTCATAGCGTTGCTGGTGCAGCCTGAACATCCTGACTGGCTCTTTGCGCTCAGCCGCAATCATGGAGTCTACGCAATAGTGCTGTCACCAGAATCGTGGAGCTCACCGCAGTAGCTATCCTTCGAGCACCGCGGTTACGAGCCTGGCTTGTGTCCAAGTTTCAGCCCTCAGTGCAACACGCCCACGCGGTGCCGAGCTGACTGCCCGACACCGGCATCGAAGTTTCCTGCCTCACCTACTTCGGGGGGCCTGTCCGGTAACTTCCGTGTTATAGACAATCTCTGTCCTGGGCTCTTCCACAATCCTCTCCGCCGAGATCTTCATCCCTTTCTTCAGGTCGGAGACGGTGGCGTTCTTATTGCCTTCGACATTGAATCTATAATCGTCCTTCACCGTGTACGTTCTATTCTCGCCGTTCGGCAGTGTTATGATCACCGTCTTTCCCGCGACCCACCACACGGTGCCCGACCCGATCGTGGTCGTCCGGTCGATGACCGGCGTCGTTGTGGTGGTTACAGTCGCGCTGAGTTTCGTTCCCGGTTTCAGATCGTGGACTGTCAGAGCCCGCCCATCGATGGTGAACTTCCTGCTTTCCGGTACCTTGAACTCTCGGATACTCCCATCCGTCATTCGAACGACAAGGTCGTTGCCTTCCACATACTCCACTGTGCCGTGCAATTGCTCCGTGGTGACTGATGGTTTGGTCTTGATACTCTGCTTCGTGGTCTCCGGCATCTTTTGTTGGGCCCATCCGGTCGTTAGCACCATAACCGAGCTGGCGGCTACGCCGGTTAACACCGTCAGCAGTCTGTTAACTCTAGCTGTCATGTTTCGATTCTCCTTTGTGAAGGTATGTCGTTCTTTGCAAGTGGACCCCGCTTGGACCCAACCTCCTTGCGCAGAACTGCGTGCACAACTAAGCCATATCTGCGAGCAGTTCCTCTAACGGTTGGCGCACAGAATCATGTCTCCACGGCACAGATTCATGGTTCTGCTCAGGGACTTCTTTTTCTTCTAGAAAACGCCCTTTCGGCTATGCACGCGTGAACGATAACCCAAACAAATAAAAGAGTCCTGCGAACGGAGACGGAATCAACAGTGCAAGTGGCAACTGATACTGTCGCGTAGCCGCTTCAAAGGTGCCTGGCACAGGGGGGATGATGATATCTAAAGGCGTTCTAATACTGACGTTGTTGGGGGCATTTGCCACCGTCCCGCTATGGGCTGAGGATGGCACATTCACGTTCAACATGGGCGGCGGAATATCGACGCCTTTGAATCCGACCGGCCAGTACGCCGGAACGAGCGGGAATTTCGAGCTCGGGGCCGGATATAAGATCAACAAACACAGTGCGATTATCGGCGAGTTCATGTGGACCGGTCTGCCTCCAAACCTTTTCGTCATTCATCCTGTTGACGCTCCGTTCGGAAACATCAATGCGTATGCGTTGACGGCCAACTACCGCTATGAATTCGACCGTATCCACGGCTCACGGTTCGGTTTGTACGCCATCGGCGGAGGTGGCTGGTACTACCGCCATGTCTCAATCGACAAGAACTTCGTTGTGCCCCCCAATACCGCCTGTCAGCCTGTCTATACCTGGTGGGGTTACGCGTGCGATCCCGGCGGGTTCGTGTTCACGCAAACTGTCGCGTTTAAAGGCACCAGTGTCGGAGGTGTAAATGGAGGAGTCGGCTTCGCCATAAATATCGCGGACTCGCCGTGGAAATTTTACACCGAAGCCCGATACCACTACGCCTTCAATTCGGGTATTCCCACGACTGTCGTGCCTGTCACATTCGGCTTCCGATTGAATTAAGGGCGCGGACAGGCCCCGAAGAAATGCGAACTCAGTCGGGTGATCAGAACAGATTCCCCACCTCCCGAACCCCGACGTCTCGGGCCTCCAATTCGTGGTGATTTCGGTAATCCGGCTTGTCATGCTCAGTCGCGTCGACTCCGACCAAAGGCGGATCCATGAGGCGTTATACGATTTCGCTCGTTCTCTTAGCCTTCCCAGGAATGGTTGGGGCGCAGAACATCGTGGACGGAGATTCACTGGATCCACTTGTGGCTCTAACGAGCCCGGCTCTGCCAGTTCTGAAGCCAATCACGGCACCTGAGCAA
>Ga0157374_10002355_pt1 | contig 15942 bp, 11 predicted proteins | sample M25metaG_FD_115308 | JGI IMG/M metagenome (GOLD analysis project Ga0157374, IMG submission 115308) | Miscanthus rhizosphere microbial communities from Kellogg Biological Station, Michigan, USA - M2-5 metaG | ecosystem: Host-associated > Plants > Roots > Rhizosphere > Soil | place: USA: Michigan...
CATCGGCCGCTATATCCTTACGCCACGCATCTTCGAGCTTCTGGAGGAAACCACGCCCGGCGCAGGCGGAGAAATCCAGCTCACCGATGGCATCAAGGCCTTGTTGAAGGAAGAGAAAGTCTTCGGTTACACCTTCGAAGGCAAGCGCTTCGATGCCGGCGACAAATTTGGAATGCTCCAGGCCACCGTTGAATTCGCCCTCAAGCGCCCTGAGTTTGGCGACCGCTTCCGCGAGTACTTGAAAGGTCTCGGGCTCTGCTAGAGAAACACAAGCGGAGTTAGCCGTTCGCTTTGCGAACCTGTCAGCGGGGATAACGGTTCCAGAGGCTGAGAACTGCGAAGAGCAAATACTAACTGCTAACAAGGCGCGCAGCGGCTGTTAACGCCGCGAGTTCCGCTTCTTTTCAACTCTTCCACTTGATGTTGCAGCCGATCGACGCCTTCTGATCCGCACCCGGTTTCTCGCCCCGCAACACCGCATCCAGCGCAGTCCGCAAGTCCTGACCGGTCACAGCCACATTGTTCCCGGGCCGCGCACCATCGAATTGCCCGCGATACACGAGCTTGAAGTCCTTGTCGAATAGATAAAGATCAGGCGTGCATGCCGCGTCGTAGGCGCGAGCTACTGACTGCGATTCATCATAGAGATACGGGAACGTGAACCCGAGTCGCTGCGCCTGTTTCTTCAACCCCTCCGGGCTGTCATCCGGGTATTTCTGCGCATCGTTGCTGCAGATTGCCACGATGCCGAGCTTGGCCGAGTAATCCGAACCCAGTTGCGCCAGCCCCTTTTCTATGTGCTTCACATAAGGGCAGTGCGTGCAGATGAACATCACCAGCAGGCCCTTCTGTCCGCGAAAATCGTCACGGTGAACCGTCTTCCCAGTCACAACATCCGTGAGTGCAAAATCCGGCGCCGTCGTTCCAAGTTCCAACATCGTCGATTCAGTCAAAGCCATCTCGTTACTCCAGAACTAAGCTAGTAGTTGTTTCTAAAACAGGCCGCCCTGTCGCCCCGGAATCGGCACTCCGAAGTGCTCGTACGCCAGTCGCGTCGCCACCCGGCCTCTCGGCGTGCGATCCAGAAAACCAATCTGAATCAAAAACGGCTCGTAAACTTCTTCGAGCGCATCCTCTTCCTCTGCCAGCGTTGCCGCCAGAGTGCCCAGTCCCACCGGTCCGCCATCGTATTTCTGCATGATCGTCATCATCAGCCTGCGGTCGATCTCGTCGAAGCCGTGCGCATCCACTTCCAGCATGGTCAGCGCTGCATTCGCGGTTGGCCTGTCGATCGCGCCAGTGCCGCGCACCTGCGCAAAATCTCGAACTCGTCGCAGCAGCCGGTTCGCAATTCGCGGAGTCCCCCGAGAACGCAATGCAATTTCCGCCGCGCCATCTGCATCGATCGGCACCCCCAGCACTTCAGCAGAGCGCTGCACGATGACACGCAAGTCGTCCTCTGTATAGAACTCCAACCGCAGCAGAATGCCAAACCGCGAGCGTAGCGGGGAACTCAGCAAGCCGGGCCGCGTGGTTGCCCCAATGAAAGTGAACGGCTTGATCTCCATCACGTGCGTGCGTGCTGCCGGGCCCTGCCCGATAATGATGTCGAGCTTGTAGTCCTCGAGCGCGGTGTAGAGCTTCTCTTCCAGCACCGGCTGCATGCGGTGAATCTCATCCAGAAAAAGCACTTGGCGGTCGCGAAGATTCGTGAGAATCGCCGTCAGATCGCCCTGGATCTGAAGTGCCGGCCCCGATGTCTGCTGGAATCCCACATCCAGTTCATTCGCGATGATGGTGGCCAGCGTCGTCTTGCCGAGCCCCGGCGGTCCGAATAGTAGAACGTGATCGAGCGCCTCGCCCCGAGACTTCGCCGCCTCGAGCGCGATGGACAGCTGTTCCTTGGCTTTCGTCTGGCCGATAAACTCCTTCAGCCACTTCGGCCGAAGCTTCAGCTCAAAACCCTGCTCCTCTTCGGCGCGCGAGGCGCTCACAAGTCGGTCCGGCGAGGTTCCCGGGAACTGGTTTTTGTTCCTGGGGTGCTCAGGCGAGTTTTCGCGCGCAATGGCCATGATGCCAGCAGTGTAGCGGGTGCAGCCACCCCGGGCAAAACCACCCTGCGATGATGACAGCCCGCCTAAGTGCCATAACTCCGTGTCCATTTACAGAGATAACCAGCTGATAACTCGAAATTGCTCACAACTCCGCTCTTGTTCGCTAGTTACGCGCGTAACGAACAAGGCTCTTTGACTCAAGATTGCTATTGATTCAACGCTTTGACCTGCCTTATTCTTGGGCCACCTCTCAAGAGGAGACAGGTGTGTTAACGGTCAGATGCGGCCAAATTGTGCATCTGCGCCTGTTTCAGAAACAGTTTTGCAATGCATGCGCCTAGTGGCGCTTGCTAACTGATTGCAGTCATTCGGGAGCAGATCCCCCGGGACAGTGATTGAGCTGACTGCGAATGAATAAGTCAGCCAGGCGGAAACGCCAGGAGATGTTTATGCGTAGACGTTCATTGAGTGCCTTGTTGCTGCTCGGTGCTGTGGTTCCCTTTACAAGCTGTGGGGTCAGCCCATCTCTTACGTCTATCACGCTGACTCCCAGCGGCTATTCGGCTCTCCTAGGCCCTTGCGGCACCCAGCAGGTTGTGGCTAACTTCACAGCGATGGGAAATTACACCAGGCCGAACCACGCTGCGGTTACGCGCGACATCACCAACTCAGTGACGTGGTATTCCTACGACACACAGTTGGTGACCATGAGCCCGGACGGTGTCATGTCGGTTGTGACCTGCGCAAATCCTGCGGCAACCGGTTTTGATGCGAGTACCATCATTTCTGCCAGCACCCAGGGATTCCACGGCATTATCCAAACCACCGCCACGATCAAGCTGGTGGAACCCACTGCCACTACGAGCGCCATATCGCATGTCGTGTCTCTCTCGGTCGTCAAGGTTTCAAACTCCATCGTCTCCGCGAAGTACATCGCCGTGGGCAAGTCGGAGGATGGTACTCTCGTCCCCCTCGGCAACGCCGTTACATGGTCTTCCAGCAATCCACAGGCTGTCCGGGTTGATGCAAGCGGTGTGGCTCGCGCGATGACGGGCGGCAACGCCACCGTGACCGCAACATACACCGCCCCAGACGGCAGCACCGCTGTCGGCACGACCCAGTTCGGTTCGCTCGCGCAGAACTAGTTTGGAGTCAGCACCACGTTCAATGCAGGCCACCTTCGGGTGGCCTGCCGCATTTCGGGGCCATCCACATTGAGCATTTAGACTGAATAAGTCTGTTCGTCCGTTTGATGACCCACCGATTTGCCCGCATCCGCCGCTTCCATTTCAATCTGCCACAGCGCATCGCCGCGGTGATGCTTGCGCTGTTTCTGCTGCAGGGCTTCTGGGTCGCGGAACATCAGACGCTCTCGGATCGCGATTATCAATACGCGCGCTGTGGCCGCGAGACCTGGGAGAAGCCATCTCCCTTAGCCGGCTATTACACAAGCTGCGGCAATATCCGCGACGGCATTCTGGCCTATCGCATCACCGGCCTGCCCCTCACGCTGAATCTGCTGGTGCAGCGCGGCCTCGACCTCTTACGCAAGCCTGAGGACCGTGTCTTCCAAACCGCGGCGGGGCAGGGAAGTGCGGGCCTCAGCATCTGGGAGCTGCGCCACCAGATGACGCATGTCCTGCTGCTCATGAGGTTGCCCTTCCTTGCGGCGGGATGCATCCTTGGCGGAGGGCTCTGGTGGGTCACACGCCGCCTGTACGGCAACATGGGCGGATACGTCGCGCTCGCACTCTACTGCTTCTCGCCCCCGATCCTGAAAGCCTGTCTGTCGCCGAATCCTGAGATTCTTGCCGCACTGGGAATCTACGGCGGAATCTATACGTGCATCGGCGTAGCACACGCCATGCAGGGGCCTCGCAAGAAGCCGGGCTCCCCGGCGACGGGTCTTCGTCGCTGGGGTGGAAAGTGGCGTCCACGCATCATTCTCCTCACTGTCGTGCTTGGCATCGCCGCCGCGGCGCATATTGTTGCCTTGCCGCTAGCTGCCCTGCTTGGGCTGGCATTGATGTTGTGGATCGCGGAAGGCCGCCGCAGCCAGGTTCTTCCCGTCGTGTTGCTCGCGTCGGCGGGTGCTCTGTTGCTGCTCTTCGCCTGCTACGGCTTCTCGCCGGATGCCATCAGCTATGTCTTTCGTTCCGGCGCGGGCTTACTCTCCGTGTCCCTCGAACCCGCCCAGCGCTTCTTCACCTCGCCGACCAGCGCCGGAGTCGTCGTTGCAACCGGCGCAGCTGTTCTGCTCTATCTCGGCGTGAGCCGTTCGCGCTACTTCGGAAACACCGCGCCTCTAATCTGCTTCGTTATTCTGGTTTTGCTGGTCACCAGGGGAACACCAGCGAGCCCCTGGCTGTGGGCCATGCCTTTTCTGCTGACGTTCATCGGAGGTGTCTTCGCCGATGCGTTCGAATCCAACCGGCGCAAACTGTTTATCGCTGCTGCAGCTTCTCTTGTAGCGCTTCAGGTGGTTCTATGCATATTGAGCCTTCGCCAGCTCATATGAAATGAGTCATCGTAGTCTGCAGAAGCCTTGAGGTCCCGATGACGCTCTCTCTCCGCCAGGCCTTCCGGACGGTGCCTTCTGTCGCTGTGCTGGTTTTCATCTCAGCGATTGCCCCAGCGCAGCATTCCGCTTCTGCCTCCAGGCAAAACGCGGCTTCGAGACCCAAGCCGCACTACGTTGGCTCAGAGACCTGCAAGAGCTGCCATCTCGCCCAGTACAACGGCTGGAAGAAGAGCCGTATGGCGAACATCCTGCTTGATCCGCATCAGCATCCCGACGCTGTAGTCGGCGACTTTGCGCATCCCGACCCCGTTCGCACTTTTAGCCTCGACGATGTCGCCTTCACGTATGGCGGACGATTCAAGCAGCGCTACTTCACCAAGCGAGGCGACGACTACTTCCCCCTGCCTGCGCAGTGGGACGTCGCGAAGAAGAAGTGGCTCCCCTATCACGTCGAAGCCGGTACAGACTGGTGGGTCCCCTTCTACGGACCAACAAACTTCGACCGTCCCACCGGGCCCACCTGCGATGGCTGCCACTCCGTCAACTATGACGTGCACACCAGGCAGGTAACGGAATGGAACGTTGGCTGCGAGAAGTGCCACGGGCCTGGCAGCGCGCACGTCTCGCACGCCACAAAGAAAAACATCGTCAATCCGGCCACGCTCGACTTCGTGCGCGCCAACGATGTCTGCATTCAGTGCCACAGCCAGGGCCGTCCGCTGCACAACCCCATCGAAGGCAAATACTTCGACTGGCCCGTCGGCTACACAGCCGGAGATCGCCTCGCAGACTACTGGCAACTGGAGGAGGCAAAACCGGGCGCCACTAATTTCTTCCAGTACGCCGATCTCACGTCGCACAAAAACCGCATGCAGGGAAACGATTTCGTGCAGAGCAACATGTATCACCGCGAAATCCGCTGCTTCGATTGCCACCAGGTTCACAGCAGCTCCGTGTCGAATCTCCCGGTAAGCGGAAACGCGCTCTGTCTGGGATGCCATTCAAAGCAGAATCCAGCGGGCCTCCGCGGCACAGTCAGCGAACATACGCATCATCCCGCGAACAGCGCCGGAAGTCAATGCACCGCGTGCCACATGCCGCGCATTGAGCAGACCATCAAAGACAACTACGTGGCCGCGCACACATTCCGCTTCATCACTCCCGATGACACCGTGCAATCGGGAATCCCCAACCCATGCACCTCATGCCATAAGGACAAATCAAGCGATTGGGCGCGAGAGGAACTCGCAAAATGGTCCACGACCTCGCCTTGGCGAGTGGCCCGCTAGAGAGCCTTCGAGATGGTGATTTTTCGGCGGAAAATCGAACACCTCCCGGCGCTCCCGGCGCGCCCCTGTTAGCTGTTTAGTGTCGCATTGCAAAACATTGCAAAATAATAACTTATACCCGATAACCACTGTTGCCGATTGCAGGCGTGAAAGGGTAAAATAAAGCGGTAGCCCGCAGAAATCCGGTCCTCTGTTTCCGGTGCCTTTTTTACCGCCTCTTCAGCGGGCTTGAAGACCTCTATGGCAGACGATAAGAACCCCCAGCTCCCGCTCGATGGTGGTACGCCACCACGCGATAATACGAATCTCATTCCGATCAATATCGAAGACGAGATGCGCCGTTCGTATCTCGACTACTCGATGTCGGTCATCATCGGGCGCGCTCTTCCTGATGCCCGCGACGGACTGAAACCCGTGCATCGCCGTGTGCTCTACGCCATGAGCGAGATGGGCCTCGAGCACAACAAGAAGTACACCAAGTGCGCCAAGGTCGTGGGCCAGGCCATGGGTGTCTATCACCCGCATGGCGATTCCGCTATTTACGACACGCTGGTGCGCATGGCGCAGCCTTTCTCGTTGCGCTATCCCCTGGTGGATGGCCAGGGCAATTTCGGTTCTGTCGACGGCGATCCTCCTGCGGCCATGCGTTATACAGAGTGCCGCTTGATGCGCATCACCGGTGAACTGCTCGCCGACATCGACATGGAGACCGTCGATTTCGTTCCCAACTATGACGAGTCGACGCAGGAGCCCTCGGTTCTCCCTACACGTATTCCCAATCTGCTGGTGAATGGCTCCTCCGGTATCGCCGTAGGTATGGCGACCAACATTCCGCCGCACAATCTCACCGAGATCGTCAACGCCACCATCGAGATGGTAAAGAACCCCAAGGCCGGGCTCGCTGAGATCCTGAAATTCGTGCAGGGTCCCGATTTCCCGACCGGCGGGTTCCTGTACGGGCGCGCCGGCATTGCGCAGGCCTACAAGACAGGCCGCGGCCGCTTCATGATGCGCGCCAAGGCGGCGATTGAGAGCATCACCAAGGAAAAACAGGCTATCATCGTCACCGAGATTCCGTATCAGGTCAACAAATCAAAGCTGATCGAGCGGATCGCGGAGTTGGTTACCGAGAAGATCATCGACGACATCGGCGATGTGCGCGACGAGAGCGATCGCGATGGCATGCGAATCGTTATCGAGCTCAAACGAGGCGCCCAGCCCGAGATTATCCTCAACCAGCTCCACAAGCACACGCAGATGCAGGAAAGCTTCTCTATGATCTTGCTCGCCGTGCTGAACGGGCAGCCAAAAGAACTGGGCCTCGACGCCGCTATCCGCGCCTTTGTTGATCACCGTGTCGATGTGGTGCAACGCCGCACAGTTTACATGCTCCGCAAGGCTCGCGAACGCGAGCACCAGTTGGAAGGCTACAAGATCGCGATCGACAATCTCGATCAAGTGATCAAGATTATCCGCGGATCGGCGTCACGCGTCGAAGCTCGCGAGAACTTGTACGCATGGGGCAAGGGCACAGACATCGTCGTCAACCTTGGCCGCGAGCGCCTTCCGAACGAGGAGCGCGGCCTCTCTCTGCGCCAGGTTGATTGGATTCTCGAACTGCAGCTCTACCGCCTGACACAACTTTCAGTCGACGAAATTCTCAATGACCTCAAAGAAATCCGCGAGAAGATCGCCGAGTACGAGTCCATCCTTGCCAGCGACAAGAAGCTGCGCAACGTGATCATCAAAGAACTCGAAGCGGTTCGCGACAAGTATGGCGACGAGCGCCGCACCCAGATCATCGACGAGTCCGCTGAGATCCAGCTCGAAGACCTCATTGCCGATGAGCAGGTCGCAGTCACCGTTTCGCATCAGGGCTATCTGAAGCGGACGCCGATCTCCATCTATCGCCAGCAGCGACGCGGTGGAACGGGCCGCACCGGCATGAAGACGCGCGAAGAAGATTTTGTCTCCCAGCTCATCATCGACTCCACGCATGCCTTCCTGCTCTGCTTCACCAACACCGGCCGGGTCTACTGGCTCAAGGTCTACGAAATCCCCGACGTGGGCGCAGCCGGAAAAGGCAAGTCCATAGCGAGCCTGCTCAACCTTCAGCCCGGCGAAAATGTCCGCACGATTCTGCCCGTTCGAGATCTCGAAGAGGAAGGGAAGTACATCTTCTTCGCGACCAGAAACGGCGTAGTCAAAAAGACCCCACTCAAGGACTTCTCCAACGTCATGGCGCGTGGCATTATCGCCATCAATCTCGACAAGGACGATGACCTCGTCACCGCCGGCCTTACCAACGGCAAGCAGACCATCTTTATCGCCACCCGCGAAGGCATGGCGATCCGCTTCCAGGAAGAGTACGACCCTGAGCGCAGCGGTATCGGGCTGCGTCCCATGGGCCGCAACGCCGCCGGCAACAAGGGCATCTCGCTCAAGAAGGGCGACTACGTCATTGGCGCTGCCATCACGGACTCCGATGAAGCACGCGACAAGGAACGCGACGAGTGCGCCAAGGCTCGCAATCTTACTGACAAGCTCAAGTCGCTGCGCAAGGCCTACTCCGAAGCGAAGGACTCTCTGCAGAAGGCTCGCGAAGATCGCCGTAACGGCGATCCGGACAATGAAAAGCTGAAAGAGAAAGACAAGAAAGCCGAAAAGGCTCTTGAAGACGCATGGGGTGCGCTCAAGGATCTCGACGAGAAACTCTGCGTCACCCAGTCCCGCATCCTCACCGTCACCGAGAACGGCTTCGGCAAGCGCACTGACGTTGACGAGTACCGCCTCACGGCCCGCGGCGCCCAGGGAGTCACGAACCTCAAGGCCACTCCTAAGGTCGGCAAGACCTCTTCGATCCTCCTGGTGAACGAAACTTCAGAGCTGATGGTCATCAGCCAATGGGGCAAGATCATCCGCATCGACACCAACACGGTTCGCTCCGCAGGCCGCAATACGCAGGGCGTTCGTCTGCTGAACCTCGAGGCCGACGACAAGGTGGCCGCAGCTGTGATCATTCCGCCGGACGAATTGAACGGCAAGGAAGACGAACAGGGAACGCTGATTCAGTAGCAAAGCTTCCATCCAGTGCTCAGCAAATCGAAAACTGGATGGAACCTCAAGGCCGCCAACATGGACAAGGCAATTCGCCGCATTACGGATCTCGATCAGCAGCAGATGGAGACGCATTGCTATTGGCAAAGCCGTCCAGTCGGCGAGCGTTTGGTACCGTCTGCGAATTGAGCGAGGCAGCCTACGCGTTTGCTACCGACCACAAAGGATCTTGACCTCTTCATCCGTTCGGACGAAGAGCAAAAGCAGCGTTCCGAGCACTTGCTGATTTCAATGCTCCGCTGAAAGGTTTTGACGCCAGCAGATTTCTGCGACGGCCCTGCCTTCCAGTTCGGTCAACCTCCCGACCGTATCGACATCCTCCAGAAGATTGACGGCATTACCTTCGACGAAGCGTGGCCGAACAGAATCGAAGGACGGATTGATAGAGAGGTACCGGCAAGGGTAATCTTAAGAGAGGACCTGATTCGCAACAAGCTTGCCAGCAGTCGCGAACAGGAACTGCTAGACGTGAAAGCACTTCGCAAGCAGCCCAGGCAGTGGAGTAGAAGTCTGCTCAATAGAACCTCACCCCAGAATTTCAAGTGCAACCAACGCACTACAGACGCGTTGCATCCGATTCCATACAGCGGTCCGACCCGAGAAGGGAGAGGTGTACCCTTTGCGGCGGAGCGAACGCCTGGTGCGATGGAGGCTTGATCAACCAAATGAGCCAGATACTCCATCCGGCAGGGATCCAGACTCCGCCGTCATCGAACACACGCCGGTCATTTTCCCCTGCGACTTATCAGACAAATCTGAACCACGATCGGCACTCCAAATTCGGGCCCATACGTCTTACACTGAAGATGCTCTGGTTTCTCCGTGCACCCCTGATGTTGCGTCCTGTTTTCATCGCTGGTTGTCTGATCCTGTTGCTCGCATCCTCGGCTGGTGCTGCGCGAATCAACCCCGTGCGTAAGCCTGCGCACGCCAATGTCGCCCGCAGTTCAACCCATGCGCGCCCTGTGGCCCGGTCTTCGTCAAAATCAACGCGAAGCAAAGCAGCTGCTTCAAAAAGAACCGGAAAGAAAGCCACGCCTCGCCGCTCGACACGCTCCACGGCTTCTGCCCGCCGCCGGCCAGTCCTTCCCGGCCGCCATCTTCGCCGTGCAAGATACAGCCGTCGCACGGGGGCACGATTCGTTCCCCTGGCTACGGTGCCCCTCCGTCACTCTGCGTCGCAGTCCGATTTCACCGCCAGTGCTCCGATTTCCGACACCGGTCTGGCAGCCTCGACTACGACCGCTCCAGCAGCCGATCCGGCAACCATCGCCAGCGCCGGCAATCCGCTCGCGGCGCCTCCCGTTGGAGAAACAGCACCTGCCGCCTTCGGCCAGATCGCCGCGTTGAGTGTCCCTCGCGTCTATGGCCGCTATGCTCTCCGCGGAACGCACGATTCCCTGGTGCGTCAGAATGAGCGCGTGGAACTTGAGTCTCTTGAGCGCATCGAAGATGACATCGATCTTCAGAACCGCATCGCCAGCGGCGCGCTTGTTCGCGTGCCTGAGGCTTCCGGTCTCATGGTCAATTCCGGCTTGCCTGAAGAGCGCCGCTACTGCCGTCAGTGGACTGCCGACTTCCTTACCGATCTCTCCCGCGCACACGACGCTCAGTTCCATAAGCCGCTGATTGTCAGCTCTGCCGTGCGTACTGTCGAATACCAGAAGCACCTGATGCGCGTGAACCACAACGCAGCCGACGCTGAAGGCGATATCGTCAGCCCGCACCTCACCGGCGCCACCATCGACATCGCGAAGTCTGGCCTGTCGAGGCGCGAGATGCAGTGGATGCGCGATCACCTCTTCGCCTACCAGACCGCCGGCGTCATCGATGTCGAAGAAGAGTTCCGCCAGCGTTGCTTCCACATCACGGTCTACAAGAACTACTCGCCGGCATCGTCTCCCAACGGCCCTCATCACGATCCGGTGCCGAAGACCGTTCCGCCGGACCCGTCAACGGCCACGGTTTCCGACGACACTTCCAGCCGAAACAAGTAGATTCACCGGCTCGCCCCCTCGCAATTTCATTTCTTATGTCTATCTGACGCGTTACAATCGCGGGCGACCGCGGTTGTAACGCGTTCGCGTCTCAAGTACGAAATCTGCGAGGACAGATATGAGCGATCCAGTGATTCAGTCGGCCACGGAAGTGACTCCAGGCCTTTCCCAGGGCCAGCGCCTGACAAATGTCTTTACGGCGCCCTCCAAAACCTTCCAGGACATCAAGAACGGCCATCGCAGCTGGTGGCTCCCATTCATCATCATGGTCGTTTTCGGCTACCTCTTCTTCGCCGCGATCACTATGAAAGTCGGGTGGACCCAGGCTGCACAGAATGCGATCCACACTAATCCAAAGGCCGAAGAGCAGATGTCGCAATTGCCTAAGGATCAGCAAGAGATGCGCATGAAGTTCACCTCCTATGCAATGGAAGGCGGCTTTGCTGCGACACCCCTGATCGTCCTCATCGCGGTCGCACTTGCGTCGCTGGTTCTCTGGGGCACCATCAACTTCGCTTTCGGAGGAAAGGCAACTTTCGGCGAGATCTTCGCGGTCTACATGTATGCGGGTCTTCCAGGAGTGCTCAAGACAATACTGGGAACGGTGGTGCTGTTCCTGGGAATGGCGCCGGAATCTTTCAACGTCAATAATTTTGCGCCGACAAATCTGGGCGCATTTCTATCTCCCACAGAAACCAGTCCCGCACTCTATAAATTGGCAACCGCAATCGATTTCACGACGATATGGAGCATGGTGCTGTTAGGGATCGGCATCGCCATCGTTGCCAAGGTCAAGCGGACATCCGGCTACATCGCGGTCTTTGGTTGGTGGGCAGTCGTGGTGATCTGCTCTGTGGGATGGGCCGCCCTCATGGGTTAAGGCACCCCTCCGTCCACGCAATAAAAACGGCGCACATCGCAAGATGTGCGCCGTTCGTTTCTAATCCCTGTTTTCTGATCGCTGATCTCTAACCCCTGCTCTCGTCCCATTTCCGCATGATCAGCGTCGCGTTGATTCCGCCGAAGCCAAACGAATTCGACAGCGCGATATCGAAGGTATGGCTGATGGCCTTGTTCGGCACATAGTCCAGCTTGCACTCCGGATCGACATTATCGAGGTTGATTGTCGGTGGCAGTACCTGGTTGATCAGCGAAAGAACAGTGATGCCTGCTTCGAGCCCGCCGGCGCCGCCCAGCAAGTGTCCCGTCATTGACTTCGTGCCGCTGATCTTCATCTTGTGGCTCAGCGCGTGTTCGCCGAAAACAAGCTCAATGGCCCGCGACTCGTTGCCGTCACCCGCAGGTGTCGAAGTGGCGTGTGCGTTGATATAGCCCACATCCTCAGGCTTGATCTCAGCATCCTTCAGCGCCGCACGCATACTGCGCTGCGCGCCTGCACCTTCCGGAGCGATGCCCGTCATATGATACGCATCTGCGCTCATTCCGTAGCCGATCACTTCAGCCAGGATCTTCGCGCCGCGTTTCTTCGCGAACTCGAGCTCTTCGAGAATCAGAATGCCCGCGCCCTCACCAATTACAAATCCATCGCGATCCTTGTCGAACGGACGGCTCGCTTTGGTGGGCTCGTCGTTACGCGTTGAAAGCGCGCGCATCGATGCAAACCCGCCCACCGAAAGAGGAGTGACCGCCGCTTCCGATCCGCCTGCAATCATTGCATCCGCATCGCCATGCATGATCATGCGCACCGAATCCCCAATCGAATTGGCGCTCGTCGCGCATGCCGTTGCAGTGGCCGAAATAGGCCCGCGCGCACCGTAGCGAATGCTCAACTGCCCCGCAGCCATGTTGATAATGGTCGCGGGAATGAAGAAGGGAGATATTCTTCGCGGACCGTCTTTGAGGAGAATCGCATGTTCGCGCTCGATGACCTCGAACCCGCCGATACCAGAGCCGATGAAAACGCCAACACGATCTCCGTTTTCTTCGGTGATCTTGAGGCCAGACTGCTCCAGTGCCTCCTGCGCGGCTGCAAAGGCAAAGTGAATGAAGCGCGCCATTTTGCGCGATTCCTTCTTGTCGACGAATTTCAACGGGTCGAAGTTCTTGACCTCGGCGGCAAAGGTGACAGGAAATCCAGTGGTATCGAAACCCGTGATCGGCCCCATACCGCTGGCGCCGCCTACCAGTTTCTCCCACACTTCCTGCGCGGTATTGCCCACACCGCACACCAGCCCCAGGCCGGTGATCACGACTCTTCGATTCACCGGCTACTTGCCTTTCGCGGTCTTTTCGTTCTTCTCGATGTACTCGATTGCGTCCTTGACGGTCTTGATCTTCTCAGCGTCCTCGTCGGGTATCTCGAGGTCAAAAGCCTCTTCAAACTGCATCACAAGCTCAACAACGTCCAGTGAATCCGCGCCCAGATCCTCCTGGAAGCTTGCGCCGGGCGTGACCTCGGCCTCGTCCACCTGCAGTTGCTCGACGATGATCTGCTTAACTTTTTCTTCTACCGCCATGCCTGATTCTCCTCAGTTTCAATTACCAAATCCGAAAGCCGGGGGACCACATTCATCTCTCGCACTTACGCCTGCCTACAATACTGGCAAACGGCACACGAAAACAATCGCGGTCCAAACAAAATCCCGCGTAGCCCCGAATCTCCAAGTCTAAAGGTCCACCCCCGGTGTGTAAAGCCGCCCAGAGTGGAAATAAATCAATCACCTGCATCGGGATGAGCACCGGCTCCGCCGCTCCGTAACTCATCCGGGACGCCGTTTCAAAAACGTGAGTTTCCCCCCACAATTGCACAGCACAAAAGCGTAGATTAGGCGAAGATAGGTTGGAGGAGTTCCCATGCAGGCTTTCTACGCTGGAATCGCGATCATCGCCGGCCTGATCATCGGCTTCATCATCCGTTCCTCCTCCGCGCGTCGCGAATCAGCCCTTCTCGAGCAGCGCAATCGCGAGGCTCTTGACGCGCTCAATGCCATCCAGCGGCAGCTCTCGCAATCGCAATCGGAGTCCGCCACCCGCGCGGGTTTTGAACCTCTGGCGGCGGAACGTGCCGCTTCCATCGCGCAACTCAATGGTGAAATCTCAAATCTTCGAGCCGACCTCGACTATAAGGCCGCCAGCGAATCGACTCTCCGCGCCCGCATCAGCCAGCTCGAAACCGAATTGAATAACGAACGCAAGAATCTCGGAGAGAAAATCGAACTGCTCGAGACTGCGAAGAAGAGTCTCTCCGATCAGTTTCAGAATCTCGCCACCGACATTCTTGAATCGAAATCGAAAACCTTCTCGGAAGGCAGCCAGAAAGAACTGGGCAACCTGCTCTCGCCTCTGCGCGCGCAGATCGAGGAGTTCCGCAAGAAGGTTGAAGAAGCACAGTCCGATTCGAAGACCGGCGTCACCAAGCTCGAAACTCTCATTGGCACGCTGGGCACTCTCAATGAGGCACTCACTGAAGAAGCACGCAACCTCACAACCGCTCTTCGCGGTTCCGCCAAGACACAAGGCGACTGGGGCGAGTTCATTCTTCGCGATCTGCTCGACAAAGCCGGCCTTCGCGAAGGCGAACAATATGCCTTTCAGCAATCCTTTTCCGGCATCGAAAGCGAAGGCGGCGAACGCCCCCGCTCCGTTCGCACGGACGTGATCGTTTACCTCCCAGGTGGACGCAATCTCGTCATCGACTCAAAAGTTTCGCTCACCGCGTATACCGAATGCGTCGGTGCCGCCGACGAAGACGCGCGGAAGATTGCCATGAAGGCGCATCTTGCCAGCATGCGCGGCCATATCGCTGGACTCTCCAAAGCTGGATACGACAAACTCCCCGGCATCGAGGCACCTGACTTTGTCGTGATGTTCATTCCCATCGAGCCCGCATTCCTGATGGCCTTCCAGGCCGACAGCGAACTCTGGGCCGATGCCTACAAACAGGGCATTCTCCTTGTCGGTCCCACCACGCTCCTCTACGTTATTCGCATCATCAACGTGCTCTGGCAGCAGGAGCGCCAGGCGAAGAACGTCCGCGAGATCATGGACCGCGGATCCAAACTCTATGAGAAGTTCGCCGGCTTCGTCACCGACATGGACATAATCGGCGACAACATCCGCAGGGCCGACCAGAGCTACAGCAATGCGATGAAGAAGCTCGCCGAAGGCCCCGGAAATCTAATAGGCCAGGTCGAAAAGCTCAAAGAGCTCGGAATCCGCACCAGCAAATCGATCCCCAGAAAGCTTCTGGATCGAGCCGCCGTCGATCAGGCCGAGCTCGAACTCACCACCGAATCCGAAGTCCCGGAAACCTCCAAGTAGTCCCCGTTGCACTCCCGCGTTGGCAGCTATAAGCCTTGATTGCAGAGGTATAAGCAGCCTCCCCTTACCAAGGTTTCGCTGCCCGTCCTCCCTCTTTGCCTCTTGCACGTCGATTGCCCGTAAGCTTGTCATAGAGGACTGTGCAAGCAATGGGGAGTCATGCGATTACATACGCCGTAGTTGCGCTTGCCATCGCCGTTGCCTGTCTCTTTTCCGGCTTCGCCTGGGGTCGCTCCAATGTCAAGGCCCAGATTGAAGAAGCCGTCGAGAAAGAGCACGTTGCTCTCGATGCGCGTGAGTTTGCCATGCGTACCCAGCTCGAAGATGCAATCGTCGAGATTTCCAAACTGCGTCCCGTTGCCGAGGAACTCAGTCGCGTTCAGAAGCGCCTCGAACGCGAACAGGCGAAATCCAAGCAAATGAGGGCTGATTTCAACGCCGCAACCGGAGTGTCGGAGAACTCTGCTGAAGAGGACCTCGATTCTGCTTCAGACCAAGTTCCGCCATCCGTCTCCGCCGATGAAGCGATCCAGAAGCTGATGCAGTCTCTCGACGTCTTCAACGCCCCAAATGCCGCTCCAACGCCCGCCCCGGAACCCGAACCGACCAGGCCGCCTGTCGCTCCCCCGCCCCAGGCCGCGCCGATTGCTCCTCCTGTGCCTCAACCCGTGTCTCGACCCGTC
>Ga0157374_10002357_pt1 | contig 15927 bp, 7 predicted proteins | sample M25metaG_FD_115308 | JGI IMG/M metagenome (GOLD analysis project Ga0157374, IMG submission 115308) | Miscanthus rhizosphere microbial communities from Kellogg Biological Station, Michigan, USA - M2-5 metaG | ecosystem: Host-associated > Plants > Roots > Rhizosphere > Soil | place: USA: Michigan...
CGTCATATTGGCGGGACTGGTCGCGTTCAAGCTATTGCCCGTATCTCCGTTGCCGCAAGTGGATTTCCCAACGATTTCCGTGCAAGCGCAATTGCCCGGCGCCAGTCCCGAGACCATGGCGGCGACCGTTGCAACGCCGCTTGAGCGCGCATTAGGACGCATCGCCGGCATTACCGAAATGACGTCATCGAGTTCGCTCGGCTCAACCCGCGTTACGCTGCAATTCGATTTGAGCCGCGACATCGATGGTGCCGCGCGTGAAGTGCAGGCGGCCATCAATGCCGCACGCACCTTGTTACCGACCGGCCTGCCGAGTAATCCGACCTACCGCAAAGTAAACCCCGCCGATGCGCCGATCATGATTCTCTCGTTGACCTCGGAGACCATGACAAAAGGGCAAATGTACGATGCGGCATCGACGATTCTTGCGCAGAAGCTTTCTCAAGTGCAGGGCATCGGTCAGGTGACTGTCGGCGGCAGCTCCTTGCCGGCGGTGAGAGTCGAGCTTATTCCGAGTGTGCTCAATCAATACGGCATCGCGCTTGAGGATGTGCGCACCGCCATCGCAGCGACCAATGCGAATCGGCCGAAGGGAATGGTGGAAGACGGTGAACGCCATTGGCAGATTTACGCGAACGATCAGGCGACAAAAGCGGCTGAGTATATGCCGTTGATCGTCGCCTATCGCAACGGCGCGGCAGTGCGCTTGGCCGATGTGGGCGAAGTGGTCGATTCGGTACAGGATTTGCGCAATACCGGCTCGGCCAATGGTAAGCCCTCGGTGTTATTGATTTTGAATCGCCAACCCGGTGCTAACATCATCGATACGGTTGATCGGGTCAATGCGCTGTTACCGCAGTTGACCGCATCTATTCCGAGCGCGATCGATTTGTCCGTTGTCATGGATAGAACGCCGACGATACGGGCATCGCTGCATGACGTGGAGCGCACCTTATTGATATCGATTGCCTTGGTTATCATGGTGGTGTTCCTGTTTCTGCGGAATGTCCGAGCCACATTGATTCCCAGTGTTGCCGTGCCGGTATCGTTGATCGGCACGTTCGGCGTGATGTACCTCTGCGGTTATAGCCTCGACAATTTATCGTTGATGGCGTTAACGATTGCTACGGGATTCGTAGTCGATGATGCCATCGTGGTGTTGGAAAACATTTCGCGCCATGTGGAGAAAGGTGTTCCACCGATGAAGGCGGCCTTGCTTGGTGCGCGCGAAGTGGGCTTCACGGTTTTGTCCATGAGCTTATCTCTCATCGCGGTGTTTACACCTATCTTAATGATGGGCGGCATCATCGGCCGTTTATTCCGCGAATTCGCGGTGACTTTGTCGGTGGCGATTATGGTGTCGTTAGTGGTTTCATTAACCACGACGCCAATGATGTGCGCGCGGCTGTTACGGCATGAACCAGATCGCGAACGAGGCCGTTTCTATCGAGCCAGTGAAAGCGTATTCGACACCTTACTGTCAGGGTACGAGCGGTCGTTGCGTTGGGCTTTGCGGCATGGGCCGTTAATGATGCTATTGATGTTAGCGACGATCTGTTTGAACGTATATTTGTACGTTATCGTTCCGAAGGGATTTTTTCCGCAACAGGATACCGGACGGCTTATCGGCAACATTCAAGCGGACCAGAGCATTTCGTTTCAGGCCATGCAGCAAAAGCTCGCCGCCTTTATGGAGATCGTGCGGCGAGATCCGGCGGTCGATACAGTGACCGGTTTTACCGGCGGCGGCCAGCGTAATCGCGGCATGATGTTCGTTTCGCTCAAGCCCTTGGGTGAGCGCAAGATGACCGCTGATCAGGTCATCGCGCGACTGCGCGGAAAGCTGAGTCATGAGCCCGGCGCTAATCTATTTCTTCAGTCGGTACAGGATATTCGCGTCGGCGGGCGTCAAGGCAATGCGCAATATCAATATACCCTGCAAGGGGATGATCTGAACGAGTTGCGGAACTGGGAGCCGCAGATTCGTCGCGGCATGAATCAATTGCCGCAACTTGCTGATGTGAGCACCGATCAAGAAGACAAAGGATTGCAAGTCTCGTTGACCATTGATCGCGATGCCGCATCGCGGCTGGGCATTACGCCGCGCATGATTGATTCCGCGCTCAACGATGCATTCGGTCAACGTCAGGTGTCGACGATTTATCATCCGCTCAATCAATACCGCGTGGTAATGGAAGTCGCACCGCCATATTGGCAAAGCCCGGATACGCTTAACGATGTTTATGTGAAAACCCCCACCGGTGGACGTGCGCCCTTATCCGCATTCGCCCGTTATGAAATGACCAGCACGCCATTGGGCGTTAACCATCAAGGTCAATTCGCTGCTTCCACCATATCCTTTAACCTCGCTCCCGATGTTGCGCTGGGCGATGCGGCGCGCGCCATCGATGGCATGATGGATCGGATTGGTGTGCCCACTTCTATTCACGGTGGTTTTCAAGGTACTGCCAAGGTGTTTCAGGAATCGCTGGCGAGCCAACCTTTACTTATTCTTGCGGCATTGCTAACGGTGTATATCGTTCTCGGCGTGTTGTATGAAAGTTATATTCATCCCATTACGATTCTTTCGACATTGCCGTCCGCCGGTGTCGGTGCATTGCTGGCGTTGCTGGTTTGCGGAACCGAGTTCAGCATCATTGCCTTGATTGGTGTGATTCTATTGATCGGTATCGTGAAGAAGAACGCCATCATGATGATCGACTTTGCTCTCGATGCAGAACGAAAGAACGCTATGTCGCCGGAAGAAGCCATTTACCATGCTTGTGTGCTGCGCTTTCGGCCGATCATGATGACGACGATGGCGGCGTTGCTCGGTGCTGTTCCATTGGCTATAGGCAGTGGCGTCGGCGCGGAATTGCGGCAGCCGCTGGGAATTGCGATTGTCGGCGGGTTGATCGTTAGTCAAATGTTGACCCTTTATACGACACCGGTGGTTTACTTATATCTCGATCGATTTCGTTTATGGTGTAAGCGCAATGCCAAACGTCGCGATGACGACGTCGTCATCGAATCGCGTTAATGGCGGTGATATCGGTGGGTATCGAAAAAAAAGTGTGCTTGGAGGGCTGATGAAACGCAGTAATACGAAACATCGATTGTCTATGGGATTCTTGGTGTTGCTGAGTGCTTGTACAGCTGGTCCCGATTATGTACGGCCAACGGTTGATATGCCGGCGGCATTTAAGGAATCCGCCGATTGGAAGCCGGCCGAGCCGCGGGATCTGCAAAGCCGTGGAAACTGGTGGGAAATGTTCAATGATCCGCTGCTGAATGAATTGGAAGCCCAGGTCAATATTTCTAATCAGAATTTGATTCAAGCCGAAGCTCAATTTCGTCAAGCGAGGGCGCTGGTTCAATCGGCGCGGGCCGGCTATTTTCCAACGCTTTCCGGCAACGTATCGTCATCCCGTTCCGGCTCTTCTTCCTCTAGTAACTCGTCTTCCAATAATTCCTCTTCATCACATAGCAGTACCAATCATTCTTTAAGTTTGGATACAACATGGGAGATAGACGTATGGGGGAGAGTACGCCGCTCCGTAGAAGCGAATCGAGCCAGCGCTGAAGCGAGCCTTGGCGATCTCGAAGCCGCGAAGTTATCGGCGCAAGCGGAATTGGCACAGAATTATTTTCAACTGCGGTCACTAGATACGCAGAAGCGATTATTCGAAGAAACGATTGCCGCACTTTCGAAATCGCTTCAATTGACAAAGAACCGCTATGCCCTTGGCGTGGCGGCCCAAGCCGATGTGGTGCAGGCGGAAACGCAATTGAAATCGACCATGGCCACCGCTCTCGATATTGGCGTGGACCGCGCTCAGTTGGAGCACGCTATCGCACTATTGATTGGTAAGCCTGCGTCCGTGTTCTCTATTCCCAGAGCGCCTTTGCCGTCAGCACTTCCGGTTGTGCCGGTCGGTTTGCCGTCGGCATTGCTTGAGCGTCGGCCCGATATCGCTGCGGCGGAAAGACGTGTGATGGCCGCTAATGCTGAAATCGGCGTTGCAAAGTCTGCCTATTTCCCGCGTGTCACATTATCAGCAACCGGAGGGTTCCAAAGTGCTAGCGTTGCCGATTGGCTAACGGTGCCTAACCGCTTTTGGTCGGTCGGGCCGGCGTTGGCGGCGACTCTATTCGATGGCGGTCTGCGCCGTGCGCAGACGGACCAGGCGATTGCCGCTTACGATGGGACTGTCGCTGCCTATCGGCAAACCGTATTGACCGGATTGAAGGAAGTAGAAGATAACGTCGTGGCGTTGCGTATTCTGGAAGATGAGTCACGCGTGCAAGAGGAAGCCTTGCAGGCAGCGCGACGTTCCACGGTGCTGGCAACCAATCAGTACAAGGCCGGTACGGTCAGTTATCTAGATGTCATTACCACACAAACGGCAGCGCTGAGCAACGAAAGAACGGCTGTTAATATAACCAATCGACGCTTGAGCGCAAGCATCGCCCTCATTAAAGCGTTAGGCGGCGGATGGGATAGCGAGACATTGAAAGGCCGCGCGGATTAGTTGTTCATGCAACATAAACATATGCGCCATCGATGTTTTTTACACGCTTCTTTCTTGGCTATAGGAGTAAAGGGTATATTCGATGGCGCCGATTGTATTTATATCACGTAATTTGATTTCAATGACTTAGAACTCCTCTCATAAATATTTAGGCACGAATGTTTATGAGCGGGGCTCTAGAGCGATACCGTACATTGAGTCGAAAGCCGCTCTAGTGTCGCATCACTCTATTTCGCCTTATCGCATAAGCACATTTTCATTTTTAGCATGGAGCGGTTAAATAAACGCCTCTCGTCAGTGCTCATGTCCCTCATTGTGTCTTCTTATTATTGAATGATTCCTTATCCTATCATTTTCAGCAGGCGAAAGGATGTGGACTATATAAATCATTGGCCTTCCCGTAAATTCGATATGACGGTTCTTAATGCTGTTAATCGTGTTTTTAGTGTTTTCGCTTTGTGTGTAAATTCATGTGTATCCAAATATATTAAGGAGAAATGCGACTTCAAAAAGGTTTTATAAGGCGGCTAGCTGTTAAGAATTGCCGTTTTGTGTCGAAATGAGTCATAGGGTTCTTTGTTGTAAATGTTCTTTTTAATCACTTACTGATGGTGTCGCTGCTGTATCAGGCGTGCGGCCAACAAAGTAATTGCTCGCCTCGATTTGCGCAGAAGTTGTTGCAAGGGTTCATTCCGGTATCGAATGTTAGTAGTTGAGAGACGAGGGGTTCGTACTCTCGTGCTGGAATAAGCAGCGGCTAATAAGAATCAATAAAAAGGAGGGCTGTCACGTGGTAAGTCAATTTGTCGCTTCAAGCAATCCTAGCTTTTTACAACGCATCATTGGTGGTGCCGGTATTCCTTGCGAAATCATGTTTCCCTCAGGAAGAGTCGAACGCTTCGGCAAGGAGGCGCCGAAATTCAAGGTTTATTTCAAAAACGATCGCTTACTTAAGTTCGGCTTCGATGAGCTGGCCTTTGCGGATGCTTATGTCAATGGCGACATCGACGTCGAAGGAGATATGGCGGCGTTGATGCAATTGCGCATTAAGTTAAAGGACAAAGTGCGTTTCTCCTCATGGCTGAAATTTATCGCTACGTTGTTTTTGCAAAGCGAGACAACGGTAAATCGCGAGGCGATCAAAGCGCATTATCAATACGGCGATGAACTGTATCTATCTTTCATCGACAAAAAATATCGATTTTATTCGCAAGGCATTTTTCACTCGGAAAATGAAACCCTGGAAGAGGCCTCCGAACATAAGTTGGAAAATATGTACAAAGCGCTGAATCTCGCGCCGGGGATGCGTCTTCTCGATATCGGCGGCGGTTGGGGAGGGGTTGCGCAATATTGCGGTAGTCGTGGCGTGCGTGTTACCGAGCTGACGTTGGGGGAGGATTCCCATCGTTACATCAGTAATCTCATCAAAGAACACAACCTGCCGTGTGAAGTTTTATTGCAAGACTTCTTGACTTACACGCCTGCCGAGCCGTTCGATGCTATCGTTATTTACGGTGTAATCGAACACATCATCAATTACGATCGGTTTTGCAAACAAGTTTGGAAATGTCTGCGGCCGGATGGTCGTTTGTTTCTAGATGCTTCTGCATCGATAGCGAAGTACGATGTTAGCGGCTTTGCCAGAAAATATATCTGGACCGGAACGCATACTTTTCTTGTACTGCAGGATCTCATCGACAAATTGCTCGGTCACGGATTGGAGTTGATGCACGTTGAAAACGAAAGCGCTCATTATGGGCGAACGATGTATTACTGGGCACAGCGTCTCGAGGAAAATCGTCAAATGGTGATCGAACGATGGGGCGAGAAACTTTATCGGGCTTTTCATCTCTATCTATGGGGCGGTTCACAAGCGTTTCCCGAGCTGTTGCAAGCCTATCATTTGGTTGCGCGACGTATGGAGCGGCGGCCGCCGGTGGCAAGTAAATGGCGTCAAATGCTCGGCTGGGTCGGTAGGTAATGCGGTAATGTTTGTAACCAAACGATTCCGGCAGCGTTGCAGCGCCTCGCTATGCTTGATTGTGGCATCTGCGCTGTTACGCTTTGCCTGAATCGTTTTGCCGCGTTTTTGTTATATCTTTGGAAATGCCTGTCCATGATCTCATGGCGGCACGAGGTTTCAGAACCAACGGGAAATTGGATTAATGCAGTAAAGCTTCGCTAGACTTTACCGACGGTATCTGTTGATACGGTGTGGCAGGGACATCATGGGGAAAGTGGTTTTCCATAAGTCTTTTGGATGATGCATTTGGTAGCATGCTCTGATGTAGAATAGTGTGCTTACCCTCCCTTATTGGCGACATAGAGCCCGGCGAACCGCTTGATGTTCAAGCTCGCGTTTTCATCTAGCGAAGGGCGATCGAATGGGTACTAAGAAATACACTGAACGATTTATCTCTTAAATTTGGAGATTTCGCTATTACGCCCTCTCAGGATCTCGGTTCCCATGCATTGACTAAAGTAATCGAAACGATGTCCTTGGAGATGAATTTCGAAAAGATGTGTCAGTACGCAACGCAAATCACCATGGAAGTACTAGGTGCCGACATGTCCGCTCTTGCGTTGCCGACTTCCGATGGCATGCTGCGTTTTCGTTATTTCATGGGCTTTTCTGAGGACATCGATACCGCGTCTCTGCCGTCGATAACACCGGGCACCGCTACTGCATTTAAGAGTGGAAAACCGGTTTATGTTGCCGACTACACCAGCTATGCCGGTGCGCTGAAAGAATATCTGGATGCCGGTGTCAGAACCGGTTTTGCCGCGCCGATTCAATTGGGCGAGCAAGTAATCGGCGTGCTCACTCTCTCTTGGCGACATCAAGTCCCACGGCCCGATGAAGAGCATATCGAATTGGTGGAAGCCGTTTTACGTCAGATCGGTTTTGCCTATCAGCGCGATCAATTAATGGGCGCGCTATCGGCTAGCAAAGCCGAGGCGGTGGCGCTGAACGATCGGCTGCGGCGAGTGCTGTCGGTTTCTCCGGTCGTCATTTATAACATGAGTTATAACCGGGCGGAAAATGAAAGCGAACGGCTGAAGACGATTTATCTCAGCGACAATATCGAGATGATGCTCGGGTATCCCAAAGAAATCCTTTCCGAGAATCCCAACCGCTGGTACGAATTTGTCCATGAAGACGATCTATCGTCGGTGCGGCTGCAAAATCATCCGGAGGCAATTGAAAGCGGTGTGCTCGACCGCGTCTATCGTATGCGTCATCAAGAAGGCCATTACATATGGGTACATGATAGCTTGCGGGTTTTCCATGGCGAAACCGATCAAGTGCTGGACGTGGTCGGTGCGTTAATCGATATTACCGAGCGCAAAGCGGCGGAGGCTGAGTTGCGCCGCCATCGAGATCATCTCCAGGAACTGGTCGCGGAGCAAACGGTCGATTTGATCGCTGCCAAGGAAGCAGCCGAAAAAGCCATGCGCGAAGCGAAGCAGGCGGAAGAAAAGACCCGTTATCTCGCTTTCAACGACCCATTGACCGGATTGCCTAACAGGGTCCTGTTGTTGGAACGGCTGAATCAAGCCATCGCTCATGTGAATCGGCATGGCACCCAATTCGCATTATTTTTTATCGATCTCGATCGCTTTAAAAATATCAACGATTCGCTTGGTCATTTCGTCGGCGATAGATTACTGAGAGAAGTTGCCAAGCGCCTGACTACTTGCGTGCGGCAAACCGACACGGTGAGCCGGCAAGGTGGCGATGAGTTCGTAATTCTCTTGCCGGAGATCGGTGACATGCAGAATGCGGTCGACGTGGCGGAAAAGCTGCTGGCCATCGTCGCCGAGCCGTATGTAATGGATGGCTATGAATTACGGGTCACCCATAGTATCGGCATCAGCGTGTTTCCCGACGACGGCAACGATATAGAGGACATCATGCGCAAGGCCGATACGGCCATGTATAAAGCCAAGGAAGCCGGCCGCAACAATTATCAGTTTTATACTGGCGATATGAGTACCGCCGCCCTGAGTCGCATCTCGTTGGAAAACGATTTGCGCCGAGGTTTGGAGCGTGATGAGTTCGTTCTCCATTATCAGCCGCAAATCGATTTGCGGACGGGAAAAATCGTCGGCACCGAAGCACTGCTCCGTTGGCAACACCCCGAGCGAGGGCTTCTTTATCCCGAACAATTCATCGGCATCGCAGAGGACTGCGGTGCCATCGTCCCGCTCGGCAAACACGCGTTACGCATGGCCTGCTGGCAGAACCGCGCTTGGCAGCTTGCCGGCATTGCTTCGATTCCAGTGGCGGTTAATTTATCGGCTGTACAGCTACGGCGCCGGGATTTTTTGCAAGATGTGGCGAGCGTGCTGCAAGAAAGCGGATTGGACCCGTCCTATCTCAATTTCGAATTGACTGAAACGGTACTCATTCACGGCGCCGACTCGACGCTGTCTTTGTTGTATGCCCTAAAGGAAATGGGTATACGGCTTTCTCTCGACGATTTCGGCACCGACTATTCCAGTTTGAGTTATCTCAAGCGGTTTCCCGTCGATACATTGAAAATTGATCGGACGTTCATCAACGACATCACTACCGATATGGACGATGCGGCGATTACCCGTGCTATTGTCGGTATGGGGCACAGCCTTAGACTGCGAGCCGTTGCCGAAGGCGTGGAAACCCGCGAGCAATTAGAATTTTTGCAAGCCTTGCATTGCGACGAAGCGCAAGGAAATTATTTCGCGCCTCCGCTCACCGTAAACGATATTGATAAAGTGCTCCGGCAGGGCTCCGTGACTTGTCCCATTCCATACTCATCTGCCGAGCAGCAGTCCCATCGCTATCCCTTGTGAATGGGCCTGGCTACAACATTTCATCGACTCAGTTATAAAACGAGCGAGCATTTACCATTCTATTCGGCTACACTAGGGCCGCATCCGGAATGCGCTGTCGATGTAGAGCGGATTTACTATGAATGCCCGGTATCGTTGTTCATGGTGACTCTCATCTAACAGCAGCAACAGTGTCGATATTCTTACTCAAGCCGCGTATCAAATGTGTTGATCGCGGCTTCGTATTGGGGCGAGGTTCGCGTTGTCTGTCTTGAAGAGTATTTTCTCGCGTCGGCGTGTCAAGCCTTATGTGCTTGGCGTCTTGCTGGCGATTGCCGGTGTTTCGATTTATTTCATTTCCGAAGAAATGCAATCTTCCCGATTGCAGGCGCATTATCTTGCGCAAATCGCGAAAGAGCTGTCGTTTAAAGTCGAGCCCGGTCCCAGTCAAGCCATTCGTTTCCCTCACTCCGGTCCCTACGACGAGCGGTTGGGTTATAGCCAAATTCCCGAGTTCACCAAGCGATTGGTGGCGCGCGATTTCACCGTTACCAGTCAAGCTAGAATGTCTGAACGGATGCTGGACTTAACCGATCGCGGGTTGTTTACGCCCTATCGGGAAAAATCCCAGGCCGGTCTTGCGTTGCTCGATTGCAAGGGCCAATCTTTGTACGCCATGCGATTCCCCGAGCGGGTGTTCGATCGCTTCGAGACGATTCCGCGATTGCTCGTGGATTCGTTGTTGTTTGTCGAAAATCGAGAGTTACTCGATAACACGCATCCGACAAAAAACCCTGCTATCGAATGGGAACGTTTTTCCAAGGCCGTATTGGATCAAGCCTGGGGACTTATCGACTCAGACCACGAATCCCCCGGTGGCAGCACCTTAGTGACCCAAATCGAAAAGTATCGGCACTCGCCGGAAGGGCGTACCGCATCAGGTAAAGAAAAGCTGCGGCAGATGGCATCCGCTTCGGTGCGTTCTTACATTGATGGCGAGAACACGCTGGCGACGCGCAAACAAATCGTCAGGGACTATCTCAACTCGGTACCGCTCGCGGCGAAGCCGGGATACGGTGAGGTGAACGGTATCGGTGACGGGTTATGGGCCTGGTATGGACGAGATTTCGTCGAAGTGAATACCTTGCTCAAAGACAACGGCAGCGATAACGAAGGGCGCGTAGAGGAACAATTGCAGCGCAAAGCAGAGACATTCAAGCAGGCGTTATCGCTAATGATCGCGCAGCGCCGCCCATCCTATTATCTAGGCGAAGGCGGTGAGGATTTGCAGCAGTTAACCGACAGCTATGTGCGTTTGATGGCGGCATCGGGACTCGTGTCGCCGGCGTTACGCGATGCGGCTTTGCCGATCAAGCTCAAGCTTCGTCGCGACTTACCTGCGCTGCCTCCGGTGTCGTTCGTAACTCGCAAGGCATCGACGTATGTGAGGACGCAGCTCTCCAGCATGCTCAATGTGCCTAGGCTCTACGATTTGGATAGGCTGGATTTGTCGGTTACCAGCACGTTGAATGGTAATGTTCAACAAGCTGCAACGGATCTTTTGCGTCAAGTGAAAGACCCAGCCAACGCGAAAACGGCCGGGCTTTATGGTTTTCGGTTATTCAGCGAAGGCGATGATCCGAGCAAGGTTGTTTTCAGTTTCGTATTGTTCGAACGCGGCGCAGATGCCAATTATGCCCGTGTGCAAAGCGATAATTACGATCAACCGTTCGACATTAATCAAGGCACTAAGCTCGATCTCGGCTCAACCGCGAAACTCCGGACGTTGATTACCTATCTTGAAATAATCGCCGACCTCCATAAGCGCTATAGCGGGATGGATGCAAAGGAAATTGCGGACATCGATGTGCAAAAGCGCGATGTGCTGACCCGTTGGGCGCTCGAATATCTCGCTAAAGCGGAAGACAAGAGCCTGCGGCCCATGCTGGAAGCGGCCATGGATCGACAATATTCGGCTAACGCCTCGGAGACTTTTTTCACCGGCGGCGGCATGCATACCTTCGAAAACTTCGAGAAGGAAGACAACTATAAAGTCATGCCGCTTCGTGAGGCCTTGCGTCGCTCAGTGAATCTGGTGTTCATTCGCCTTATGCGCGATATCGTGTGGCATTACATGTATCAGTCACCCGACTCTATGGCGAACGCACTACGGGAGGGGGGAGACGACCCGCGCAGGCAGGAATATCTTTCCCGCTTCGCCGATAAGGAAGGGCGCGAATTTATTACGCGCTTTTACCGCAAATATCAGGGCAAGAGCCCAGAGGAAGTGCAGGAGTTGCTGTTTTCCAGCATTAAACCGGCGAGCCGGCGGCTAGCGACCGTATTCCGTAGTCTTGATCCGAGTGCCGATGTGGCGAAATTCAGCGCTTATATGCGCGAGCGCTTGCCGCAGCAATCGTTGTCCGATACTTCGCTACGCCATCTCTATGAGGCCTACGGACCGGACAAGTTTTCTCTTGCCGATCGAGGCTACATCGCCGGTATTCACCCGCTTGAATTGTGGTTAGTCGGATTTCTTCGCCAACATCCGGGCGCCACGCTGTCGCAAGTAGTGGAAGCGAGCCGTGATGAGCGTCAGGCGGTATATATATGGTTATTTAAAACCGGCCATAAGAACGCGCAAGATCGGCGGATTCAAAGCCAGCTCGAAATCGAAGCGTTCTTGGAGGTCAACCGCGCCTGGCGGCGGCTCGGTTATCCGTTTGAGTCGTTTACACCGTCTTATGCCGCGTCGATCGGTGCGGCCGGCGATCGACCTGCCGCGCTGGCGGAGTTGATGGGCATCATCGTTAACCGCGGCATGCGTTTGCCTATAGTAAGAATGCAATCGCTTCACCTTGCTGCTGGCACGCCATACGAGACACGTCTCGAACAGCGGCCCGGCAAGGCGGAAAGAGTATTACCGGAAGAGGTCACGGATGTGGTTCGTAACGCGTTGCTGACGGTCGTGGAAGATGGAACTGCTAAACGATTGAAAGGCGCATTGGTCAAAGCGGATGGAACGCCGGTGGAAATAGGCGGCAAAACCGGTACCGGCGATCATCGATACGAAGTATTCGGTGCCGGTGGACGATTGATTTCCTCTCGGGTGCTGAGTCGTTCGGCGACTTTTGTGTTTCTCATCGGCGACCGTTATTTCGGGACGATGACAGCCTATGCACAGGAGCCCGATGCGGCCAAATTCAAATTCACCAGCGCATTGTCGGTGCAACTACTCAAGACCCTTGCACCCACATTGAAACCGCTGCTGGATGGGACGGGAGCGGAAAAGAAAATCTCTTGCCCTCACTAGCGTTCTGTTACGTTGAGAAATATGGGTTGTCGTTCTGAGAGGAGCGAAGAAGCTGTTGCTCAAAGCATCCGAACCGTATGACCTTATCCAATCGCCCCTCCTGGGATGTGTTTTGTAAAGTTGTCGATAACTTCGGCGACATCGGCGTTTGCTGGCGTTTCGCTCGCCAATTAGCTGCGGAGTACGAAGTGCCGGTGCGTTTGTGGGTCGATGACCTTGTTACTTTTCATCGGATCAACGCGACCATCGATACCGCCTTGGACATACAGGCTAGTTATGGCGTCGAAATCCGGCGCTGGCCCGATCCATTTCCGATGATTGAACCGGCGGAAGTAGTAGTGGAAGCATTCGGATGCGAAGTGCCGGAAAGTTTTCAAGTAGCCATGTCGGCGAAGCGCAATAAACCCGTATGGATCAATCTGGAATATTTGTCGGCGGAGTCCTGGGTGAACGACTGCCATCGATTGCCTTCCCCGCACCCGCGCTTACCGTTAACCAAGTACTATTTCTTCCCCGGCTTTGCACCAACGACCGGCGGACTTTTGCGCGAAAAAGATCTTCTCGTTAGACGCGATATGTTTCGCGAGGATTCCGATGCGGTGAACGCATTTTGGCAATCATTGGGATTACCGCCGCGCCGAGACGGGGAAGTCCGTATTAGCCTTTTTTGCTATGAAAACTTGGCCATAGCCGATCTTTTCTCCGCCTGGACCCATGGCACGGAGCCGATTTATTGCCTAGTGCCCGATGGCGTGGCTGCGACTGCGGCTAAGTTTTTTTTTACGCCAAGTGAATCGATCAGCTCGGCCGAATACCGGCGAGGCAGTCTTACCGTTCGCATTTTGCCCTTCGTCGATCAGCCGGATTACGATCGACTGCTATGGGCTTGCGATTGCAACTTCGTTCGGGGTGAAGATTCTTTTGTGCGGGCTCAATGGGCGGCCATGCCTTTTATTTGGCACATCTATCCGCAGAAAGAAAACGCTCATTGGATCAAATTGAATGCCTTTATCGATCAGTATTGTTCGCGTTTGACGCCCGATGCCGCAGCCGGCTTGCGGACTTTTTGGCGGGCGTGGAATAGCGGTCGTGGGGCAGGGCAGGCGTGGCCAGCATTTTGGCGGCATCGCGCCGAACTTCGATTGCAGGGGGATAAATGGGCCGAGGGTCTCGTGGCGCAAGGCGATTTAACCGGTAATCTGGTGCAGTTTTGCCATAAGCTGTTAAAATTCTAAGTTAGCCGGAAAGCGGAACGGCCTCTCTTTTTTAGAATCGGATATTAGGCGGAAATTGCTATGAAACAAGCGCAAGAACTACGGATGGGCAATGTCATTATGGTCGGAAACGATCCCATGGTCATTCTTCGGGCGGAATACAACAAAGGCGGACGTAATGCCGCCGTGATGAAAATGAAGATGAAAAACCTGCTGTCGGGCGGGGCTATGGAAGCTGTATATAAGGCCGACGAAAAGTTCGAAGTGCTTGTTCTTGAGCGCCGCGAAGTCACTTATTCCTATTTCGCCGATCCACTGTATGTTTTCATGGATGCCGAATACAACCAATACGAAATCGAGAAGGAAAGCATGGGCGATGCGCTGAACTATCTCGAAGATGGTTTACCGGCAGAAGTAGTGTTTTATAACGGTCGCGCCATTTCCGTTGAATTGCCTTCCTCGGTGACCCGCGAAATTACCTATACCGAACCGGCTGTTCGCGGTGACACATCCGGCAAAGTATTGAAGCCGGCCACCATTAATACCGGCTTTGAAGTGCACGTACCGCTCTTTTGCGCAACGGGCGACAAAATCGAAATCGATACGCGTACGGGTGAATACAAGCGTCGCGTGACCGGCTGATTGGGTCTTTCAGCTTTGATAAGAAAAGGGGCGGTAATCGCCCCTTTTCTTTTGGTCCGATATCTTGCGGACCACTGGCCTGGAATTATTCGGGACGCGTTAAGAATCTCAAACACAAATCCATTCGTCGAGTCTTAAATCCGAAATGGCCTATGCTGCGCGTCGCTCAATCCCGACATAAAACGAATCGACGTTTCTTCGCCGTTCCGGTCCGCCATAGTTGCTTGCCATTGACGTAGCTGCGATGTTGTTACGAATCCGTTGCGCATTGGCGTTCGTTTCATGCATTCGCAAGGTTTCTTCTAGCGGAGTTTCGGGTACTTGACTGGCGAGTGCCGCATCTTCAAGCCAAGCTTGCCGGTCGCGCACTTGTAATTCTTCCTCCGCTACCGGTAAAACTTGCTCGTCCATACGCTGTTGTATAGCGCTATAAGGTTCTCCACTTTGCCGCGAGTTCAAGCTGCCGCTCAATGTCTCGTCGTTACTTGCGGCGTAACCGGCCCAGCCGCTTGTTTTCCATTGGTTCGCTCTTTCATCGATATTCACTGCGCAATGGGCGCGCATAATATTGGCGGCTAGTTCGGCCATTGGTTCGTTGGGCGCGCTTACCGTTACTAATGTACCGCCGCGTCGCACACCTTCGGTGTAGTACTGGGCTTGTTCTTCCGACACTCCCATGGTGGTCAATGCACCGATACCTGTACCGGCAACCGCGCCAACGCTTGCGCCCGCTAAGGCCGCGGCGATTGGTCCTGCGGCAATAATGGGGCCAACGCCGGGAATTGGTATGGCCGCGATACTAACCAATAAGCCGGCTATGCCACCGAAGGCCGCGCCTGCGCCGGCACCTTTCAAAGCGCCGGAACCGGCCTCGCTATCGATACCGAGTTCAGGTGACGGCGATGATTCGTCTTTCTGATCGTTTGCCATTAAACCGATCGAGCTGCGTTCGAACCCATTCTCGATAAGCTCGCGCACGACACGATGTGCTTCATCTGCAGTATCCATAAGACCCACTATTATTTTTGCCATCATTGCTCTCCTAATGAAAACGTCGTGCTGAGCGCTACCGGCGTTGGACAATATCGATGCGTTTGAATTCCCGATCGCAAGTGATGTGGAGTGCTTATTGACTCCACCGTGTTAACAATCAAGGCCGAACAATATTGGATTGAGCAAATTAAATGCCATGTGTTTATAGATGCTGCTTCGCAGCGCATATATGATTTATATGGATGATATGGCAGTGGCTAAACGAAAATGCTTGAACGCGGCAAATGGGCTAACGGTTACTCACACCGGAAGACGATAAGCACGACATCTCATGCAACGAAACGAATTTACTTCAAGAAGCTTCGCGTGGAAGCGTGAAATGAAACATAGCGCCTTCATCGATTGTAGCCTCCGCCCA
>Ga0157374_10002361_pt1 | contig 15916 bp, 14 predicted proteins | sample M25metaG_FD_115308 | JGI IMG/M metagenome (GOLD analysis project Ga0157374, IMG submission 115308) | Miscanthus rhizosphere microbial communities from Kellogg Biological Station, Michigan, USA - M2-5 metaG | ecosystem: Host-associated > Plants > Roots > Rhizosphere > Soil | place: USA: Michigan...
AGCTCCACGCTCACTCCCCTCCCGGGACTGCAGCCGAGTATCGAAATCGTTCGAACACTTGTTCGCAAGCGTACCGCGCAATCCGGACAGCCGCAACCGAAACCGCTCCCGAGCCCCAAACATCTAGAATCGTCGCCCCCTCGAGCGGCTGTGGCGGAACTGGTAGACGCGCAAGGTTGAGGGCCTTGTGGGTGGAAACACCCGTGATGGTTCGACTCCATTCAGCCGCATCAAAAACCCCCGCAAAGCGGGGGTTTTTGTGTTTTGGGACTCCGGGCGCACCAGAGCGCACCATCCAGCTGCGGACCATTTCGGACCAAATCAAGGCGCTGAAATGGCTCTACAGCGGGGGCGCCTTTGAGCCGGAGACCGTGTAAAAGGCCATTGAAGACCAAACCGCGACGTGCCCACGGCACTGGATCGCTATATCCAGTCGTCGGCTCCGGAGGCCGAGAAGCCTGGTACGGGCGCTGGTACATCGGTAGGAAGCGCGTTCAGCGGCGCATCGGGCCTAAGCGTCGACGAGGGGACAAAACGGGGCTCACGAAGACAGAAGCCGAGGCAAAGTTGCGGCGCATGCGGCTGGCTACCGAAGAAGCGCCGCCACCCGAAACGACGGTCACGGTCGACGAGGCAGCCGAACACCTGATGCGCCACCTGGAAGCGATCGACCGCAGGCCGTCGACGCTCGCCACCTACCGGTCGCTCTTTCGGAACCACCTGGAGTGGAGCATGGAGGAAGTTCCCCTTGAGCGGGTGACGAGGAGTGATGTCGAGGTGGTGGACCGCGTGATGCGGCGGAAGAGCCTGAAACCGAAGACTCGAGTCAATGCTCTCAAGCTGCTGTCAGAGATCTTCGCCTACGCCAAACGCCAGGGCTGGTGCCAACGAAATCCGTGCGAACAGGTCCAGCTCCCTCACATTGAGCCGACCTCCGACATCAGGTTCCTCACGGAAGACGAGCTGGTCGCGCTACTCGAAGCGGTCGATGTCGAGAAGGAACCGCTCGGGCACACCGACTGGGCCATGTTCCTGACCGCTGCCTTGACCGGCCTCCGGCAGAGCGAGCTGCTGGCACTTGAGTGGCGAGACATCGACTTTCCTGCCGAGAGAGTTCGAGTGAGGCGTAGCAATGTGCGGGGCAACCGGGGGCGGCCGAAATCACGCTACAGCTCGCGCTCGGTACCGATGGCCCCACAAGTCGCAGTCGCGCTTCGCCGCCACTGGACCGCTCCAAGTACCGGGATCGCGAGCATCTTGTCTTCGGACACCCCCGCACCGGCACAGCCCTTAGCTCCTCGGCAATCGACCAGCGGTTCAAGAAGGCGCTGCGGGCAGCCAAGGTGCGCGAGGTCCGCTTTGAGGATCTGCGCCACACCTTCGGGACCAGGCTCGCGGCAGAAGGGGTGCCGATTCGGACTCTCCAGGAGTGGATGGGACACGAAGACATCAGGACAACGCAGATCTACGCCGCCTACGAACCGCGGAAGCACGATGCCAAAGTGGCCAGCGAATCTTTTTCCGAAGTGAAGCTGGATCCCTGAGCGTTCAGCTGCCGAGGCCGGCAATTCCCAGACCGACGTGCTCGGCCGCCTGGGCGAGATCTCGATCCCAGGTGACAAGAACGACTTCCTCGTCGCCGAGTTCGAGCGCGGTAGCGAGATGAACCGCGTCATAGCCGCGCAGTTCCCGGTCTTCGGCATACCCGCCGGCGCGAGTAGCGAGCTCCTGGTCAACCCCGACCGTAGTCAGCTCCGCGTAGAGGTCCTCGAAAGCAGCAAGCGCCTCGCGGTGCTCATCTTCCCCAAGACGATCCAAGCGCCGGGCAGCTGCCAGAGCCGCCCGGCCCTCGGGGTAGGCAAGAATGCTCGACGCTGCGGGATAGGTACTGCCCCAAAGCTTGGCCGCCAACTCGGATCCGTCCTCGACGACAATGAGCTTGACCAGCGCCGAGGTGTCGAAATAGAAGATCAGGCCCGCTGCTCGGAGACGAGATCGGAGACCGAACCGGTGCCCTTCACCTGCGCCGACCGAGGAGAGCGCCCTCCCTCCGGCATCCGCACCAGGCCACGGCGCGCGAGAGCATCGAGTGGCCGCTCGCCAAGGCCACTTAGGCGAGCAACGGGTCGTCCGCGACGAGTGACGACGATCTCGCCTCCTCCCTCCACTCGCTCCAGATACTCGCTTAGGCGATCATGCAGCTCACGGACTCCGACTTCGCTCTCATGCTGATGTAGCGTCATACATACAGGCTAGCAGCTACATAAGCGGTGAGCGGCACCTGGCGGTACTTGCGGCGGGTACAAGTTGAGCACCCAGGTGCGAGCGATCTCGGCATCGAACACCTGAACATCGTGGCAATGAGGATGACGTCCGCGGGCGTTCCGCGGTAAGCCCCAAAGTCCGACCTTGGGATTGCCAGCGCCCATCCGATCTCCGGCCTACAGTCTCCCCCATGAATGGATCGGCGGCTAGATGAGCGAGTTGGTCCAGCTTGCCGCGGCGAGCGATCGCGTCCTACAGAAGGAACGACGTCGCCTGACCAAGAGCATCGCCGAGTTGTGTCGGCGCACGCAGGTCCACCGTGACATCCTGGAGAGCATGGAGGAGCAGCTCGCGCAGGAGGAGCGCCTCCTGCGCGAAGTGGAGGAGCTCTCCGACGAGAGACCCCAGCTTCGCCTTGAGCGACTCGACCGCCAGCTCCGCGGTCGACGCCTACAGGAGATCGCGGTTGAGGTGCTCCGTCTCGAGGTCGGTTCAGATCAACCGATCCACTATCGCGAGTGGTTTTCGTTGCTGCGCGCCCACGGCTTTGAGATCCGAGGCAAGGATCCTCTGAACACCTTTCTCACCGGCGTCGGACGGGCGGAAGGGGTCGAGGCGCTGGGTGGTCGCTCCGGGTTGTACCGGCTAGCAGACAGAGCTGTTTAGAAATCGTTCGAGTTCTGTCCGGGCTCTGTGCTGTCGTTCTTATCCACAGATTGTGGTTCGACACCACACTGCAACGAGAGGTGCCAGACCCGGGAGCAGAAGAACCGCCATGCACGAGATCGATTTTCTTGCGGTAGGAAAAAAGGCTGGAGACAAGTGCGGTGACGCCATTGCGCTGCGCTTTGTTCCTTCTGGCTCTGACCAGTGGGCCCAAGTCGTGGTCGACGCCGGCTTCAAAGAGGACGGGAAAGCACTCGTCGAGCACGTAAACGCCCACTACGAGCCCGGTCGACTCGATTTGGCGATTCTCACCCACCCCGATGAGGATCACATCAACGGAATGGGCGAAGTACTTCGCGGTCTTAGCGTCGACACGCTCTGGCTGCATCGAATCGGCGCTCACGGTGGTGGCGCGTTGCCCGCCGCCCAGGCGGTCGAGGATCTGATCGCGTTGGCCAACGATGAGGGGACCAAGGTGTATGAGGTCTTCGCCGGCGAACAGGCCTTCGGCGGAGCTTTGACCATTCTCGGACCCGACAAGGCTTACTACGACGAGCTTGTCGAGGCACAGGTTTCCGGCCTCAGCTTCACCGAGGCGGCTCGCAAGGCGGTCGCCGCGGCTGGGCGTTCGATCTGGGATCGCGTGGCTGGCGTTCTCGGAGACGAGGTGCCATTCCCAGAGAAGGAGGTGACGCCGCGCAACAACAGCTCGATGATCACCCTTCTCAATACCGACGATAACCGCATCATGCTCACTGGCGATGCTGGTGTACCAGCGCTTGGGCGAGCATGGGACTTCGCCGAGAAGCACGGCCTGGCTGGTGATCTCAGCTTTGTCCAAGTTCCCCACCACGGCAGCCGACGTAACGCCTCCTCTGCTTTTCTCAACCGCATTCTCGGGCCTCCCGGGCAGGCAGCTGATGCCCGGGCAGCGTTTGTTTCGGTGGCGCCCGGTTGCGAGCACGAACACCCGTCTGGCCGCGTCGTCAATGCCTACCAGCGACGGGGTTGCCGGGTGATCGCGACTGCCGGGGATGGAAAGTGCTCTGTCAATGGTGTTCTCCTGCGCGACGGATGGGTTACGGCCACTCCGCTCGGCCCGATGGTTGAAGAGCCAGAGACTGAGGACTAGATGCCAGACGCCTACACGCGCCGCGCGCGCCTTTCCCCGGCGGCCCTCGCTGCCGCGGCGCCGATTGTGCTTTTTGCCGGCTCTCTGTTTGCTCTCGAGAGATCAGGCGTCATCGTCGGCTTCCTTCTCGCCGCGGTCTCGATGGTCATCGCGGGCCTCGTTCGCGGGCGAGGCCGAGCAATCGAGCGCCAGCTGTGGGCAAGCTGGGGCGGACCCCCGACGACCAGGCTCCTGCGTTGGGCTGGCCCAACTGACCACAACGCCCAATCTCGGCGTCATACGCTGCTAGAGGCAATCCTCGGCGAAGAGCTTCCCTCTGCGGTCGAGGAGAAGACTGACCCCAATGCGGCCGACCGTCGCTACGCGACCGCCACCGTCGCCCTGCGAGATCTCACCCGTGACCAAGACCGTTTCCCGCTAGTAGCCGAGGAGAACCGCGAGTACGGCTTCCGCCGCAACAGCCTCGGTTTGCGGCCGCTCGCCCTGATCGTCAGCGCCCTCACCGCTCTGCTCAGTGCCATTCTCGCTATCGCCGCCGAGCGCCCCGCTTGTTGGCTCTCGATGGGCATTTCCCTCCTTGCACTTGGCTTTTGGGTTGCGGTTGTCCGGCCCCATTGGGTCCGCGCAGCTGCCGAGCTTTACGCACAGCGCCTTTTGGAGGCGGCTGAGTCGCTCAGCCGCGAGCACAAATGAGCCGTTCTGGCTGCGGTCAGGCCGGCGGAAATGGAGATTTAGATGGCTGATTTCGAAGCGACTTTCGTCGATGTCGGAAAGGGTGATTGCACCCTGGTCCGGCTACCCGATGGCGAGTACATGCTTTTCGATGTCTACCGGTGCTCCGGCGACGGCATCGACGTATTCAAACTGCTCGATGACGTCCTGCCGGACGGGGACGACGGCACGAAGCGTCTCAAGTGCCTTGTCATCACCCATTCCCACGACGACCACATCACCGGCATTGGTGAGCTTTACGACCGCTACGAAGTCGAGTGGCTCTGGGTTCCGCAGCACGAGGATCGCAAGCAGGTCGCCTCCAACTTCGCCGAGTACCAGCGCGTAATTGACGAACACCCCGACGAGAAGATTAAGCGCCCCCAGGGAAGCCGCACGCCGCTGAACGAGAAGGATTCCGACTATGACCTCTGTGACGGCCTCTCCTTTCGCTGCTTCTCACCGCCGGGCTACATCGAGATCGACCAGAGCCTGTCCGAGGAGGAAGCCAAGGAATTGGTCCATGAGAATTGCTTGGTGATGAAGGTCTCGTACGAAGGAGGCTCGGTGTTGATCACCGGTGACTCCAACCTTGCCTGCTGGAAACGAGTCCTTGACTACTACGACGGTGACCCCGACTCCGACACCGGAACCGAGGTACTGGCTGCCGATCTTCTACATGCCTCCCATCATGGCTCTCGCACCTTCTTCAAGGATGGCGATGAGAACTCGGAGGGCTGGACCGACGCGCTCGAGGCTATTGACCCCGACATCGTCGTCGTCTCCGTCGGCGAGGACAACAAGCACGGACACCCCCACGAAGACATGGTCGACGCCTATCGCGAGCAGGCCGACGACGTCTACGAGACCAGCCAGACCGGGACAATCGTGATGGAGGTCGACGCCGGCTTCGACTATCGGCTCATCCTCGACTCCGGCCGCTTTGCCGACGACTACGCCTGGGATGAAGAGGAAGATGAGAGCGCCAGCGCCGGTGCACTCGCAGCCGGCGCGGCGGCGGCAGGGCTTGGCCTTACGGCCGCAGCGCTGGCGAAGCGCCGTCGCGAGCGCAAGCAAAGCGCGACCCGCCTCGATCGCCAGCCTGCTGCGTGAGGCCCTGGCGTCAACGATTCGTCGAGAACTACGAGGAGGATCGCGACTATTGGCTGGGCCGCAGATTCACCGAGGTGGATGCGCGGCCTGACCGCCAAGTCTCCTTCCGCGGCGCGGTCACCGTCAGGCGCCGAGCCGAGGGCGGTTTCGAGAGCACCAACTTCGAGCTTGAAGTCCTCTACCCACCAGGCTACCCCTACGTCGCGCCAACAGTCCGCTTTATCAATCCGCCGATTGACCGAGCCCGACACCAGAGCCCGAGCGGCGAGCCTTGCCTCTTTCCTCCAGGAGCTTGGAATCTCGGTCGCCGCCCAAGCGAACTCTACGAGTCGATCGAAAGCTGGCTCGCTTACTACCTTGCCGGCCGCTTCCCGAACGAGCTCGCGCTTTATGAGCTACCCGAATACTTCAATCCCGCCACTCTCACCGTGCTCGCGCCAGGGGATGTTCTGGCGCGGTTCACTGGTCGCGATCACGGCCGCTTCAGCGTGGATGAACTGCTGGGTCAAGATGTCGCCGTCCTTCGCACGGTCGATGGAAAGACCGTCGGCGACACGCTTCGCGACGCTCTCTCCACGCGCTCGATGCGCACCGAGCGTTACCGCGGCGATTGGTTTCGCCTCGAAGGTGAACCGCCGCCACTTCGCTGGAGCCACGAGCTCCTCGCCTTCCTCGGAGAGCAGGACTACGCGACCAAAATCCCCGCTCAGCCATCCGAGCGACGTTTGCTCGCCTTCGTCTTTCCCGACGCCGTTCTCGAGGAAGAGCGACTCTTCTTCCTCGACCTCGGCGCTTCGGCGAAGGCAAAGCCAAAGGCGGGAAGGGGATGGCCAGTACGAGCACCCGCTACCTACTGCGTCTCACGCGCGGATCTATTCCGTCGTCTCGAGGGTGTGCGCCAAGCAGATGCACTGGAGGAAAAGACCGTCGCCTGTCTTGGGCTCGGCGCGATCGGCTCGAGCGTCGCTCTCGCCCTTGCTCGCGAAGGAGTCGGGTCCTTTGCTCTCGCCGATCCGGACACGCTGCGGCCCGGCAATGTTATGCGCCATGCCTTGGACCTGAGCAGCACAGGTCGCTACAAGGCCGAGGCCGTCGATGACGCTCTCGGCCGCGTTAACCCCGAGGTCGAGACGAGCAGCCAGGTAACTGGCCTCTCCGACCCCGCGGTCCTCGAGACCGTCCTCGCCGGGGCCGATCTTGTAATCGCCGCGATCGGGAATGATTCCAAGGAGGAGATGCTGGGCGAGCTGGCAGCCGAAACTTCGCCGCCCCAACCGATGATTCTTGTTCGTACCCTGCACGCGGGCGCCGCCTTCCGCATCGCTCTGGTGCGACCGGGGCAGGACGCCTGCCTCTTCTGTCTCGCCGCTTACCGCAACGAAGAGCACCCCGATTGGATCGACCTTCCTAAGAGCGAACTGACCGAGGTCTTCGATGAGGGATGCGCGACTGGCTCGATGCCGGGCGCCGGAAACGTTTCACAGCTGGCTGCTCTCCACGCCGCCTCCCGCGCGATCGAAGTACTTGAAGCCGCCACGGCGCAAACCAATCACTGGCTCTGGGTGGAGCGCGCGATCGACTCAGGCGACCCGCGTCTGCGGAGCCCACTCACACTTCACACCGCCACCTTCTTGCCTCGGCCTAACTGCCCCCTCTGCAGTGCTTGAGCGCGCACTCATAGCGCCCGCGGCGCGGGCGGCTCTAATCGGCCACGCCAAGAGCCGGACCGACACGGAGACGGGGGGCATACTCATCGGTCGCCGCCTTGCGCCTGACACCGTCTTGATTTCTCGAGTCAGCCCGCCTGGCCCTCGCGCAAGACACGGCCGCTTCTTCTTCTCCCGTGATGTTGCCTTCCTCCAGAGCTACCTCGACGAGCACTACGACAGAAGTGGGGGGTCGGACGACTACGTCGGCGAGTGGCATGTGCACTTGGCGTTCGATACCCCGCCAAGCTGCGTCGACCGTCGCTCGCTATATCGCATTGCCCGCCAGCCAAACTACGCGACCGACAACCCGCTGCTGATAATCGCCGAGCACGAGCCGCCAGAGTTGCGCCTACGCGCGTACGGCTTCCAAGTGAAGCCGAAGAGGAGGACTAGCTCACTGCCACTCCGCACCGCCACTCCTACGAGAGCGACTCAGCTCAACTAAATCCGCTAGCGGTGCGACCCGTCTCGTTTCGGAAAAGACAAATGGCTAGCGTGAGCTCACGCCACCGCCGAGCGGCTCACGCCCACACCCAACGCCCGATAACCCCGTCCTATGGAGACACCGCCCAGCGGTCAGATTGTCGGTCGCTTCGGGCTAGTCGCGAAACGAGCGGGCCTCAAGGCTGCCAAAAGAACGGGAAGGTCGCGTGTGGGAATGGCGATGACGCCGATGCTTACGTGGGCGCCTAACACAACGACGACTGCCTTTGATCTTCTTGAGAGTGAATTCGGGCCTGCAACGTCGCTTTGATGGTTGGGAAGTCGGCTGGGACTGGGCAGATGGGGTTGGCGACGCCCCAACTGCTGGAGCGGGTGGGCCCAAACGGGCGTTGGCGATGGCCGTCGTCGGTGCAGTGAGAGTAATCAGTTCGGCTTCTTCCCACGTCGACTTTTCGTTCCAATAGACGGTTGGATAGCCGTCGGGGTTGGGTTTCAGCGGCGGGATCTGGTGGACGTATTCCCACAATTCAACCGAGAACATCGCCTTGTATTGACCGGCTTCGAGGCCGCCAAAGGCATACTCGCCGACGCCATTGGTCTTTTCGCATTGGCCGTAATCGTTGTAGTAGTAGAAGTCGTAGTCGAGCGGCGGTGCGATGCAGACGACGATTCCCTCAAGGGGAATGCCGCTCGCGGCCGAGGTCACCACGCCCCGGATTTCAGAAGCAGGTTCCAGTTCCGCATCGACGCCGGCTGTGACCTCACCGAGGGATACGGAAACTTCTTCGCTCATCCACGAGATCTGCGCGTCACCGTAGTACTCGCCGAGGAACTTGAGCCCGTTGTATTCCGGGATGAATTCAACTAGGTAATCGCGTTCTTCCAGACCGATGATCTTGTACTTTCCGTCGGCGTCGGTGAGGTCGCAGCTGGCTTCACTGTCCCCGGACCACCGGGCAGCACATACTAAAAGTCCCTCAATCGGAGCGCCCCCAACTTCGGAGACAACCCGGCCATCGATTTCGCCCCCTTCTTGCAGTTCGGCGTCGATACCTTCCGTTGGGACACCGCTCCCGTAGACAGAGTCGGCTTGTCCCCAGTAGCGCTTGCCGTTGTAGAACTGGGCGACGTAGTTGAGATCGCCACCTCGAGGCCAGAATTCGACCTTGTAGGTACCTTCGCTGGCGGGAGCGATTTTGTAGCCGCCGTCGGCTCCCGTGAAAACGCAGCGTTCCTGCGCTTGTTCTGCTTCGCTGCCAGTGATCTTCCAAGCGCAGACTTCGACTCCCTCGATCCCAATATGACTCGACGCGTCAGTCACCGTTCCTGCGATCGATTCGCCCGCGGCGAAAGCGCGCTCGGAGCAGGCGCAGCAGAGACAAAGCACCGTGCCAAGGGCCAATACGGTCACGATCGACCGGCTGAAGCGAATCACCAGAGGACTCAAGCGGACCATTATAGAACCGCCCTACCTCTACTGGCGGCGGTCGGCGAACAGGTGAAGGAGGCGCTGCTGAATCGTCTCCTGCTCGACCTTTCGCCCACTCGCGGCGACCGCGGCGCGTAGATCCTCCAGTGGTCCCGCCCTGCCGTTGAGCCGCGCAAGCTGGTCGCGGTCCCAGTCGCTCAATTCCAGTGCCCGCGGGGCTTCAACGAGGAGCTGTGGGGACATCGCCGCGAACTGGAGATCAACGCCGGTCCGTGCTCTCACCAGCGAGGCGATGCGGATGCCGGCAGGATCGAGATCGAACGCGGCGTGGAAAGCGAGGTCGGGTTCAAGCGCGGCGAGGCGCTCGATCAATTCGCACTCGGCGGGCGGCGGGCCGCCCGGGACGTGAAGCACGATCCAGTCTTGCTCGACAAGCGCCGTCAGTGTCCGGAAGGTCTCGGCGTTCTCAACGAGAATTGCGCCGCGGGCGCCGTCGAGAACAGCGAGGTCGATCTCGGCGACAGCCGACGCCCAGATCCCACCCTCGGGATGTGTGACGGGCCCTCGAATCCCGAGTTGACGATCAAGCGTGTTGACGATCTCGCCGAACGGCCGCCCGAGAAGCTCGGCCAAAAGCTCCTTGCGCCGGGGTGTCCAGGCCTTGGTGTGATCCACGAGGCCGGCCAGCTCGCGGGCGCTGGGCTTGAAGCCATGCTCGCGGAGGTCGAGCACGCGCTCTCCGGCGCGCAAGACGAAGGCAAACGAGCGCCAGTCGATCCCGCTCGGCGGCCCGAGGGCCAGCGCAGAGATGGTTTGCGAGCGGCACAGCTCCTCCGCGAGTTCCGCACGGAGAGCATCGGGGTCGATGAGACCCAGCCACGTCCGCATGCTCGGCTCGACACTGAAGAGGTCGACAACCCAGCGGTCCAAATGCCAGGTGTCCTCGACGATCAGCCCGGCGCGGCGGCAGAGATCGTCGAGTATCTCGGTCTCTACCAAGATCGGGGAGAAGCGCGGCCCGCTCTTAGAGCGCAGGGTGGACCAGCGCCGGCGCCCGCGAATCCCCTCCCGCAGAACGCGCTCTGCCATCGACGCTCGCTCATCGTCGAGCTTGGCCAGCGCCCCGTCGGGATCCGGAGGACGGGCGGGAGTTCTTGTCCGGCGCAGCGGCTTCGGCGGGTAGCGCACCCGCTTGAGCTCCAGGGTCCGATAGCGAATCCCGTCGCGCTCCTCGGAGGTCTCAGTCCGCAATGGCGAGTTGGCCCATCTCCGCGTAGCGCTCGTCCTCGAGCGGACGGCGGGTGAAGATGCGCACCGGCGGAGCGAAGGGCTGGCCGGCCGAGCGCGGATAGAACGCGAACTGATGGTCGCACCACTGCAGGCGCCCGGCCTCGGCGTTGGTCGGGGTCGCCAGGATGAACTGAACCCTGTGCTTCAGTGCGTTCATTACCTCCGCCACCGCGTCGATGTTGCGGGAGTCGAGGTGGGCTGCGTGCTCGTCCATGATCAGCAGGTCGGCAGAGCCTTCGAGCCCCATCGCCGCGAGGAGGATCAAGAGCGAGATCTTGGCCCGCTGGCCGCTCGAGTGGGCCGAGGAGCGATATGAGCGCTTCGGCTCGCCCCGAACATGGGCGACCTTGACGTCGATGCCGAACTCGCCCTCGGTCTCCCCGGGGCGCAGTTCGATGTCGCCCTCCATATCCGCCTGATCGCAGACCTCGCGGAATCGCTTGGCCAGCAAGCCGACGACCTGGCGGATGTGCTGGTCATATCGCTCCCGTGCCCTTTGGACTTCAGCCGCGACTTTGTCGAGATCCTCACGGCGACCCTCGAGCATCTCGCCGACCTCCTCGACCTTGCGCTGCTGGGCATCCTGGTGGGCAAGGATGAGCTCGCTGCGGACCTCCTCGGGGAAGCGCCGGTCATCAGCCAGCAACTCGGTGGTCCGCTCGAGTTCATGCGTAAGCGTCTCGACTGTGCCAAGCATGGAGATGTCGAGGTCATCCGGGATGTCCGGCAGAGCGTCCAGCTCGACATCCAGCTCGGCGAGGCGGCGGTCATAGGTCTCGATCTGCGGGGTGCGGGCGTTGACCTCGCGCTCGACAGCCACAAGTTGCTCGCGCTGCGTCCCCAGTTCGCTCTCGATCCGCCCAATCCGGCGGTCAATCGCCTGCAGCTCGCCCGCCGTTTGATCATTGATTTGACGGGCACCGGTCAAACGCGCTTCGGCGGCAAGTAGCGCCTCCCGCAGATCATTGATCTCCGCCGCCGCAGGCACGGCCTGAGCGATCGCGAGGGCAGTGTGCTGGGCTACGTCTGCGCGCTCTCGAAGACTGGGCAAAAGGCCGTCGATCTCCTCGGCTCGCGCCTTCGCCGCCGCCAGCCGGGCGGCCCGAGCCCGGTGCCCAAGGACGGGACGCTCGGGTGCGCGAAAGGCTGCCCATGTCTTGCCTCTGACAACCCCATCTTCGCCGACGCCCGGATCCCCGAACGGAAGATCGACCTCCGCCAGATAGCCACCAGCCCCCTTGAGCCCGCTGGCGCCGCTCAGCGCCCCGCCAGGCGCTCCCGGGGCCGCAGCGATGATCGGCAGGCGGTAGCCGCGCTCGCGAGCCATTGCAATCGCAGCATCGAGATGCTCATCATCCACGAGGAGGCCCCACACGCCTGGGCCGAGAACCGCCTCAGCGGCGATGGCGTTTGGAACCTCCAGATTCTCGGCCACGAGCTCAGACTCGATTCCGCTTTCCCTCAGCGCCTCGCGAAATTCGTCGAGCAGGGCGGGCCGGGCCGGCCGGCCGGCCTCGAGGTCGGCGATCTCAGCGCTCAGCCGCTCGCGCTCACGCTCGGCGGACGCCAGCTCGTCGCGGGCGCGGGCAGCGGCATCCTGCCGAGCCTCGGCCAGCTCATGATCGAGCTCCTCCTCGCCGACGAGCGCCCGCGCCGCATCGATCAGTGCCTGCCGGGCGTTGACCTCCGTGCGCGCCTGCGCGCAGGCCTCGGCGGCGGCCGCGTGCGCGCTGCGGGCTTCCTGGTCGCGCTCGCGCAGGCGATCGGCCTCTCCTTCGAGCTCCTTTGACTGCCTCTCCAACCCCGGGATCGAATCGCGCAGGCTGGCCTGCTCGGCTCGCCTGCGCTCGAGCGTCGTCGCCTGACCGTCACGCTCATTGGCCAGGTTGGACCGAGCGGCCGTTTTCGCGATCCGGGTGGCGGCTGGCAAACCGGTGTCCTCGATCCACTGCCTTTGCCTGGCCCGCTCGACGAACTCCTCATGCTGGCGAGCCTGCAGCGTCAGGGCTGTGAGCTGGTTGCTGTCGGAGGCCAACCGCTCATAGACGTCGTCGTAATTCCGGCGGGCCTCGGCGAGATCGGCCTTCGCCTGGCGGAACTCGTCGAGGGTCTCCTGCTTGCCGGTCAACTCCAGGACACGTCGCAGAAGCGCCTCGGGCGACCCCTCGATCGTCTTGTCGGTCTCACCCTGCTTGACCGAGATGACCCCGAGCAGCGCCTTGGAGACGCCGGCCCGTGCCAGCAGCTCTGTCCAAGCGCGCGGATTCAGCCACTGGCTCCCGGTGATCTCCGTCCGCAGGGAGTTGATCTCAGCCTCCAGATCGGCCCCGTTGTGACCCCAGATCCGAGCGCCGGGCAAGATCGCGTAGCGACGCTTGCCGTCGCGCGTAACTTCGCAGATAGCGGTGACGTGCGCGCTGGACTCACAGCCGCGGCCGGCGGCGGCGAAGGCGCGACCCGTTCGCCCGGGTCCCTCCGGGTTGGCGAAGATAGCCTTGACGAGGGCCCGGCCGGCCCGCTCGACCCCCTCCTCCCCACCGCCGTCGTAGATGTAGTCGGCGGGGCGGCGCGAGAGGTCCGATACGCCGAAGATCAGCTTCAGCGCGTCGAGCGATGTGGTCTTGCCAGAGCCGTTGGGGCCGGTGGCGACGTTGATGCCGTCTACGGCGAGATCGATCGGATCGGCCCGGAGCGAGCCCCAGTAGTAGACCTGGATCTGCTCAACCTGAGGCATGCTCGTCCTCCAGCTCCACTGCCCTCTGCTTGAGGTAGCGCCGCAGCTGGAAGCTTCCCATCGCGACTTGCGCGCGCTCGTCGGCCTCGATCTCATTCAGCGCCGCCAGGTAAGGCCCGGCGTAGAGCCTGTCGTTTTCGCGGCGGACGAATCCGGCGTTGCGAAGATGACCGACGACGATCTGGGAGATGAAGCGGGCCGAGTAGCCGGGGAATGCCCGCAAGAGCTCCTCAACTGCCACCGATGGCTTCTCCTCGCTCTCTACCGCGCCTGCATTCCGGGGGAGATATCGCAGGTGCATGTACAAAGCGGCAATGACCGCCAGCTCGACGGTGTTCAGACCGAACGCGGGCTCAAACCCGTCGATGTCGTCTGTCGGGGCATGCTTGGGACGGGCCAGCCATCTGCCCGCTGCTCCGACCAGCTCAAGCCCGACCATGGAAAGCCGCTCGCTGACTTCGCCGGCGAAGTCCTCCTCGTCGAGCTCGGGCCACTGCTTGCGGTCAAGAGTGCCAGCGACAAGCATCCCGGCGGCCTGCGCCGGCGTTCTCATCGATGCACCTCGATCGTCGTCTTCGACACGCGCCAGACCTCGGACTCCTCGAGCTCCTCGCAGCCAGGCTCATGGCGGAGCACAGGAAGCTCGGCCCACCGCGAGTAGGCATCGAGCAGGGCCGAGTGCCGGGCGACCGACTCCCGCCATGTCTCGCGGACGGCCAGCTCAACGACGCTCGTCGGCTGGGTAAGCTCAAAGATCTCCTCGCGCATCGCCCCGGCCGGGTCGGGGGTCATCTGCGGCGGCTGGCGGTCGGGCGACACCGGCGGCGGCATGGCCGGCGGCCTCGAAGCCACCCGCTCAGACGCCTCAGAAAGCGCTCCGAAGGCGGCCGCCGGAGCGATCGCCACGACGAACGGCGCCGGCGCCGCGAGATCGACGACGAGCGCGGCCAGCTCATCAGCCTCACGCGAGACGAGGAACTCGCGGATGTCGGCTCGGTCGACGCGCAGCCCGGCCTTCATTCGTTCATTGGCCCGGCCGGAGACCGCCTCGATCACCTCCGCCGACATCGTCCCCAGCCTGGCGACAAGGTCGAGTGCTTCCTGGTCGGCGTCGAGGAAGTCGCTGCGGTCGCGGTGCGCCGCGAAGAACGTCTGGTGCTCGTCCAGCAGCTCGCGCATGTCATCGACGTGAATGCGAACGAGCTCGGCGGCCTCAAGCAGGGCACTGTCGGAGTGGTCATCGAGCAGGCGAATCAGATCCTCCCAGTCCCCTCGCAGCACGGCGATCGCCGACTGGAACTGCCGCAAGACCACGTCCTCGCCGGCACCCCCCGCCTGTGCAAGCGCCATCGCCTTGTTGAGGAACTTGACCAGCGATCGCGGGTGGACCTCGGGGATTGTCATCGCGTCAAGCAGGGCCGTGACGACCCGCGCGCTCGGCGTCAACCGGTAGAAGCCGGTGACCTGCTCGTAGGAGAGGACCTCGACGGTCTTCAGCTCGGCGACGATGTCCGTCACCGAGCTCGGCTCCATCCAATGGACGATCTCCTGCAGGCGCCGGATCTTCCAGCGCCCGGCGCCGTCGCCCTGAAGGGTCTTGAGCAGGGCGATCTTGAAGCGAGCCCGCTTGCGCCCGACGACCGTGGCGAAGTGCTCAAGCAAGGGCATAGCCGCGTCAACCGCAGGCAGCGGCGTGAGATCCTCCGGAACGCGCAGCACCGGCTCCGGCCCGGTGTCCTCCGTGGAAGCGACCACGCCTCCGGGCTGCCCCATCGAGTCCGATGGAAGATTCTCGCTAGTAATCAGCCACTCCCTTCATCGCCATGTCGAGTGCAGCTTTCCAGCTACCGAACCGCTTGTACACGGTGGCGGCTGCCGGCCAGTCCTCGCAAGCCACCTTCCAGTCTGTGGATCGCGGCCAGTAGTCGGTTTCGCGCTCGAACTCGCGCATCGCCTCGACGATCTGCGTGGTGCTCCACCGCTTGCTCCCGCGCGGCTTGAGCCCAGCCGCCCGCAGCCCGGCGGTGAAAGAGCCGAAGTGACGGCGGACTGTGCGCGAGGACGGGTAACCGGTGGGCGGCCATTCCAGCTCGTGCTTTGCCGGCGGCTTGCCGAACTGCTCGACGTAGGCACGCAGGGCGGTAAGGATCTCCTCGGGCTTCCAGCTGGGGTGATTAACGCCCACCCCCGCTGCTTCGAGCAGCCGATTCCAGCCGCCGAACATGATCGCGCCAACGCTCGCCGGCGGCCAGGCGGGGAACTCTGCCTCCCAGCGCTCGGAGCCTCCGAAGCGAACGGGCCGCCAGTCCAAGAGGGTCGGCGCCCGGTTCTCGAGCCGCACCCATTTGTGGACGGCCTCGATCACCTCCTCTCTGCTCCAGCGCAACGGGTTTCCCCGACGGGTTACGCAGGTGTGGCAAAGC
>Ga0157374_10002363_pt1 | contig 15897 bp, 12 predicted proteins | sample M25metaG_FD_115308 | JGI IMG/M metagenome (GOLD analysis project Ga0157374, IMG submission 115308) | Miscanthus rhizosphere microbial communities from Kellogg Biological Station, Michigan, USA - M2-5 metaG | ecosystem: Host-associated > Plants > Roots > Rhizosphere > Soil | place: USA: Michigan...
AAAGGCACTTGACCTACCATTAGTCGACGGCCCAGTAAATCAGTTTCAGGTTGCTAGTTTCTGGTTTCGGGTAAAACCTTTGCCCGCATTATCCTCTGGAAACTAGAAACCGGAAACTGGAAATTTTTTCCAATACTGCCGTCGCGTCAGGGTAGTGGTGACCACTGCAGGTACGCCGTCACGCTGCAACCTGACTGCTGCCTTCTGGCCCGCCGTCCGGGACGCAAACAGCCCATACAATGCGGACCCGGAGCCTGAGAGCGAGGCATAAAATGCCCCCGCACGTTCGAGCACACTCTTAACCTCACGCAATGCGGGATACTCAGGAAAGACGACTTGTTCAAAGTCGTTTTCGATCCCGGTACGGACAAGGTCGAGAAGCGAGGTCTCGGCCCGGCCCCTGCCTTTACTCACAGGGACACCGGATAAAGGTTGACCACTCAGCCACGCAGAAACCGCGCGACCGAACTGAATCATTCTATCGGAGGGGGAAGAAAGCGTCAATTTGGAACGATCCGCGGAGGGGCGGACGCCCTCGTCCACTCTAGCCGAGCGCAGCTCGACAGAGCCCTCAGCGGCTAAAGCCGCCCTGTCTTGCGGGGCAGTGGCGGCACGACTGAAGTCGTGCCCTTCCCGATCGTTTTTTCCGTGAGGGTGTTGCGACATCATCATCGCATCCCAATCGGCAAAGGCTTTGGGGGTCGAAACCCCAATTTCGGGAGTAGCCAACACGCAGCACACAGAAGGCAAATCCGGCAGCGGATAAACTTCCTCCCCTCGCCCCACTCCAAGCACGGTGCCGCCAACCAAAAACAAAGGCAGATCAGAACCGACTTCCGCCGCAATACGAAGCCTCTCCGCCCCCGGCAATTTCTTCTTCAGCGCCAATTCAAGTGCGAGCAGCGTAGCCACTGCATTTCCGGACCCAGCTCCTAGCCCGCCCTGCACCGGCAGTCGTTTGTCGATAGTGATAGTCACGCGCCCGCTGGCACGGAGGGCAGACATGGCCCGTTCCGCAATGCGATAGCAAGTGTTGGTGTGATCCCTGGGAACACGCGGAGCGTCACAAACAATCTCGATGCCGGTTCCGCGCCCAACTTGCACACGAATGATGTCGTGCACTGCAATCGTCTGATAGACGGTGCGCAGATTGTGAAATCCGTCCAGACGCGCCGCGCCTATACACAGGCCGAGATTAATCTTGGCGAAGGATCGGACGGTGACGGTCATGGAGTGCTGATTTTAACCACAGAGGACACAGGGGGCACAGAGGTTTGACGCTTTCGGCAGTTTATCCGTGGAAATCCGTGCAGATCCGTGGCGAAGTTCAAGTCCTTCGCTTGTAGTGAATCGTAAATTCAAACCCCGGATTCGCCGGAAACAACTCCGCCACTTTTTTCAGGCGTTCTGCCATCTGCGCCGGCGCCAGCAGGGGGTAATCGCGCTCGCGCAGATCGTAATAGTCCACATCGATGAACAGAGAGAGCAGGTAGATTGAAATAGCGTCGGAAAAGCTCGCGGCCAGATACTCGTTCTTGTACTTCTCCGCATCCGGACCGGGCTCGCTGGCCAGTTTGCGCGACTCCCATGCGTCCAGCGAGGTTTCGCCGCGGGCTTTGTTTTGCACTTGCTTCAAGACCAGATCGGCGAAATCTTGCGAGACGCCCGCGCGCTCCACTACCGCGTGGCCTACGTTGATATAGAACTCGAAAGCCACCGAGAACTTGTCGTCCATCAGGCGGGTGGAGATGAAGACGCACTGGGAATCGCCCAGATCGAGATTACGATGGCAGACTGCGTTGTCGCTTAGCGCAACGTCGTAGCGGTCGGCGATCACCGTCTCCGCGCCCTGGTTCACGGTCAGCGGGACGAAGTAGTAAGCCTTACGCTTCAGCGCGGCAGCGGCAGCATCAGGCACGGCAGACACCATGCGCTCCAGATCGGATTGAGGGACGGTGATTTCTCCCGAAGCGGCGTAGCAGATTCCATTCGGAGCTTGTGAGACGGGGGTCAGTCGGACGACCTCCGCCGGGGGGCGCGTAATCGGCGGTGCTGCTGGCGGCATGAGTTGTATTCTAGCGGAAGAGGCAGCCGTCAGCTATTAGCCTCAGCTTTCAGTGCCTGCCCACGCTGAAACTCCAAGCCGTTACAATCTAGAACAATGTCTCGTGCTGAATCGCCTTCTTTATTTTTACGAACGTTACTTGTACCGGTACGCGTTCTGCTGGTGAGCTTTCTACTGGCGTTGCTTTCATTTGCTGTGTTCCTGTTTTTGGGGATCGTCGGGCTCTTGATCAGTGCCGTGCTTCGGGGAGCGCATCCCAATATGACCGTGGCTTACCGGGAGATCGCGTTTCCCGGGGCGTTAGTGTTGGGTGGGATCGCCTTGCTGATCGCCATTGTCATTGAGGTTCGATATCAGAGCCGGAAGAGAATCGAGTCACGCTTGATGTAGGCGCGAGCGTCCTCGCTCGCGTGCGGGTTATGTAGCGCCGCCGGCTCGGCGGCGAGATGCCGGCCCTACTTGGACACATTGCTCCGTGCTAACTTATCTTTAATGATTGTCGGCACCGGCATCGACATCGCCGAGGTCCCGCGTATCGCGCAGACCATCGCGCGGCACGGCGACCGCTTTCTTCACCGTGTGTTTACCGAAAGAGAGATCCGCTACTGCGACTCCAAAGCCAATCGCATTGAGCGTTACGCCGCCCGTTTTGCCGCCAAGGAAGCTGGCATGAAAGCGTTGGGCACAGGATGGAGTCGCGGCGTGCGCTGGCGTGATATTGAAGTGTCGCGTCAGCCCGGGGGACGGCCGACTATCGTTTTCCACGGCAAGGCCGCCGAGTTTGCCGCGCAGCTGGGAGCGGTGCATGTCGCGCTTTCACTGTCGCACACGACCGAGCAAGCCATCGCGCAAGTGATTCTGGAAAATTGAAGCGTTTACATTTTGATTGTCCTCACAGGATTTGTCATTCCGAAGCGCGGAGCGCGCGATAAACCTGGCTTCGGAATGACAAGGGATGTGGCTGTATCGCAAACTCACCACGTCCTCGATCGTTGGGCTGACGGGTTGCACTCTTGCTTCTGTTAGACTGGCCGCGTTCCAGACAAACCATTCGTGATAAGTGAGACATCCCTTCTGATTTCAACCAACAATACTCCGAATCGCGCGATGCTTTTTGGTATCGCACTGTGCAGCTTTGCGGCGTTGCTGCTGGAACTGGCGTTGACCCGCCTGTTTTCCGTGGTGCTGTTCTATCATTTCGCGTTTTTGGCAATATCAATCGCCCTGCTCGGACTCGGCGCCGGGGGCGTGTTTGCGCACCTGAGAAAAGAACAGTTGGCGCGGTTTGAGACTCGCGCCCTGGTCTCGCGGCTGTGCTCGATCAACGCGCTGATTGTTCCCGTCGTGCTGGTGATCGTCCTGCGCATTCCGGTTTCGTTGGAAATTTCGAAAGCCAATTTCCTCAGGCTTACTGCAATCTATCTGGCGTCTGCCATCCCCTTCTTTATTACGGGACTGGAATTCTCCATCGTGTTTGCGCGCGAAGCCAAACACGTTTCTCCGCTCTATGCCGCCGACCTGGCGGGAGGCGCACTAGCCTGTCTTGCGATCGTCCCGCTGCTGAACTGGCTGGGCGGCCCGAACACCGTGTTTTTCGCCGCCGTCTGTATGGCGTTGGCCGGAATGGTGTGGGCCGTCGATCGCAAATTGCGAAGATCGGCCGCCGGACGCGCAATATTTATAGTGGTACTGATTGCGGTCAACTACTCCGGCAGGCTGTTTGACATCGTCTACGCCAAGGGCGGTTTCCGCGACGCGGCCTGGGTTGAATTCGCGCGCTGGAATGCAATCTCGCGGGTCGAAGTGGACACTCAGGGCAAGGGCAAGGCGATCGTGATCGATGCCGACGCTTCCACTTACCTGATGAACGTCGATCCCAAGCATTGGGAGGGACCGTGGGAGCGAAATCTGATGTCGGCGCCGCCGGCGCTGGCCAACGTGCTGCGTCCGCATGGTGAGTTCGCCATCATCGGCCCGGGTGGGGGAGTGGATGTGTTGCGCGCGGTTGGCAATGGAAGTCCGAGCGTAACCGGGATTGAGATCAATCCAATCATCGCCAACACCATCATGCGCGGGCGTTACGCGGACTACACCTTCCATCTTTACCAGTTGCCCGAAGTACACATTCACGTCACCGATGGACGGTCGTTCGTCAGGAATGCAAAGCAGCAGTTCGACGTCGTGCAGATGACGCTGGTGGACACCTGGGCCTCCACCGCCGCCGGCGCTTTCGCGCTAAGCGAAAACAGCCTGTACACCGTAGAAGCCTTCCGCGAATACTTCGAGCATCTGCGGCCCGATGGCATGATCGCCATCACCCGTTGGGAATTTCAGCAGCCCCGCGAGGCTTTGCGTGTAATTTCCGTCGCCATGCAGGCGTTACACGAAATGGGAGTAGCGAACCCTGCCGCCAACTTCATCGTGGTGTCCGAGGGACATCTGGACGCGGACGGAATTCCCGTCGTCGTATTGGCCAAGCGCACGGCGTTTACTGCCGAGGAAGTGTCCCGGGTGCACGGACATATGGAGTCGCACCCCAAACTGGCTTTGCTTTACGCGCCGCCTGATACGCCTTCGGTCACATCCAGCGTTGAGCAAGCACAATATTCTCCCAGCGCTGATTCTTTTACTCAGCTGATCCAGTCGAACGATCCCAAACGATTTGCGGAGCATTATCCCTACGACGTTTCTCCGGTGACGGACAACGCGCCGTTTTTCTTTTTCACCTTGAAGTTTGGGCAGATCCTGCATCCGCAGTCGCTGATGCGAGGGATCGACTGGAAAGTGAATCTGGGCGTTGCAGTGCTGGGGATGGTGCTGGCGATCTCGCTGCTGGCCGTGTTGTTGTTTCTGGTGATTCCACTCGCCCGCGGCGCTCGCGGTCAGCAACCTCGTCCGGTCCGGCTGCTGTACTTCATCGCTGTGGGTCTGGGATACATTCTGGTGGAAATAGCTTTTATCCAGCGCTTCGTGCTGTTCCTCGGGCATCCGGTTTACGCATTGACCGTGGTTGTGTTCCTGCTTCTGCTTTCAAGTGGGGCAGGCAGTATGGTTTCGCGCTGGTGGCTGGCGAATACGAGTCGGGTCTGGCTGCCTCTGCTACTCGTTGCCGCCGCCTTGCTGCTCTATGTTGCCGTCCTTCCCAGCCTGCTGGGACATCTCGTCGGACTGCCGTTCCCGGTAAAGCTTCTGATCAGTGCAGGATTGCTGGTGCCGTTGGGCTTCGCGATGGGCATGCCGTTCCCGACCGGCCTGCGAGCTCTGGCCGACGCAACTACCGGGAACCTCGTGGAGTGGGCTTGGGCGATGAACGCGGCCTCCAGCGTTCTTGGTTCGGTTTTGGCTATCATCATTGCCATTCAGTTTGGACTGAACATTACCCTGGCAACCGGAGCGGTGGCCTACCTGCTGGCAATTGTGTTGGCAAGAACGTTGCGCCCTTCATTTCGGACGGCTTGAACCGGCATTGCTGTCTGCTATGATTCTGGGCTAAGCCGTACACCTGTCACGGCGACAAGAACCTCTGCTCGGGAGAATGCGTGCCTAGCCAGAAGCAGTTGAAGTGGTCTCAACTGAAGGTGGGGCTTACGGTGCTGGCGGCGAGTGTCACACTCGGACTGCTGATCTTCCTCATGAGCGGTACGGGTGGCCTGTTCACCTCGAAAATCGAACTGAAATCTTATTTTGACAACGCCAACGGTTTGCGCGAGGGCGCGCCGGTGCGCCTGGCGGGCGTGGACATCGGCAATGTAACCAAAATCCTCGTGGTGCGGGATACAAAGAAACAACTCACTCCCGTAGAAGTGACAATGAAGGTGAACACCCGCTACCTGTTTAATCTGCGGAAAGATTCCCTGACTTTGCTCTCCACCGCAGGGGTATTGGGTGAGACTTACATCGACATCGACAGTTCTCAAGCCAAGCTGGCGCAGGTTACCGACGGAGATATACTGCCCAGCCGCGAAGTGCCGGACTTCGGAGATATGGTGCGCGCCGGCCAGGGCACGCTGCAAAACATGGACGCTCTGCTGAAGCGTCTCGACCGCATCGTCGCCTTCGTCGAAAGCGGACAGGGCTCAGTCGGTAAACTTCTCTACGATCCCACGCTTTATAACCGGCTGAACGCGACAGTTAACGAATTTCAGGGACTCGTAAACCAGGTGGCCCAGGGCAAAGGCACGCTGGGCAAGTTGTTCTCCGACGAGGAGCTATACAACAAAGCTAACGGCACCATCGACAAGTTAAACGTCGTGATTGATGACATCAACGCGGGCAAAGGCAGCGCGGGAAAGTTTCTTAAGGATCCTGTGCTCTATGACAATGCCAACGCCACCATCGCAAACGTCAAAAAGCTTACCGACGATATCAATGCCGGCAAGGGTCCCATCGGAATGTTGGCGAAGGACGAAGAATTTTCCCGCAAGCTGAAAAACACGATGGACAAGCTTTCCGCGATATCCGATCGCCTGGAAGCGGGTGAAGGCTCCGCCGGAAAATTGCTGCGCGATCCTTCGCTCTACAACAACGCCGATCAGATGCTGGTTGAGACTCGCGGCCTGGTGAAGAATATCCGCGAGAATCCCAAGAAGTATCTGACCATTCACTTCAAAGTTTTCTAATCACAGACCACGTGGGGACAGCCGCCCTCGGCTGTCCGGCGGAACTCCGGCATTTTGATGGGCAACAAAACCTTGTCGAGCTTTGCTCGACTGGGAGGTGGGGACACCCTGCCCCTACGTGGCTTGTGGTGGCTTTCGCACGAGCGTGCCGCTCGCGCCTACATTGATACGGATTTGGTGGATTCGGCCTGCTCGTGGGCGTGGTAGCTGGAGCGCACCATGGGGCCAGACTCGACATGGCGGAACCCGACGCGCAGCGCTTGTTCTTTCAGGTATGCAAACTCGTCGGGCGTATATAAGCGGGAAATGGGAAGATGGTCGCGGGAAGGGCGCAGGTATTGGCCGACGGTGAGAATGTCCACGCCGCGCGAACCCAGATCGCGGAAGACCTCAATGAGTTCGTCCATGGCTTCGCCGAGTCCGACCATCAGTCCCGACTTGGTCACGGTTGCGGGCGCAAACTTCTTCGAGTTTTCTAGCAGACGCAGCGTGCGCTCGTAGCGCGCGCCGGAGCGTACTGAGCGATATAGTCGCGGCACGGTCTCGGTGTTGTGATTCAGGACGTCGGGCTTGGCGTCCAGAACAATTTTCAGCGCTTCATCGAGTCCCTGGAAATCCGGGATCAGAACTTCCACCCGGCAATCCGGCATCAACTCGCGAATCTGACGGATGGTCTCGGCGAAGATGCGGGCGCCGCTCAGGTTGTCGTCATCGCGATTCACGCTGGTGACGACTGTATGCTTGAGTCCAAGAGTGGCGACGGCTTCGGCTACGCGGCGGGGTTCGTCCCATTCAATCGGGCCAGGCTTGCCTTTGGGCACAGCGCAAAAACCGCACCGCCGGGTGCAGATGTCACCCAGAAGCATGAAAGTGGCGGTGCGATGGTTCCAGCACTCACCAATATTCGGACACTGCGCCGACTCGCAGACGGTATGCAGTCCCAGGCCGCGGGCCAACTTCTTGAGCTCATGAAAGTTCTCGCCGACCGGGGCCTTGGCCCGAAGCCAAGAGGGCTTGGGCTGCCGTACCGGAGGGCTCAGTTCAATCTGTATCAGTTGGGAAGTGGCTGCCATCGTAGGTTTTGATTTTACATGGACGGGGAGCGATTCCCCAAAACCTCAGGTGGGTTGGCCTTTCTTTGCGCCCTTTGCGGAGGATCTTTGCGAACTTCGCGGTAAGGCTTTTGCCGAGGTCAAACCCTTTACCACAGAGTTCGCAAAGGGTATCCGCAAAGAACGCAAAGGGCTGGTAGCAGCACGCTGTCTTAGTTTTCGAGGTAGGCTTCGATCCATTCCTTGATGCGCAGGCGGCGAGCGTCTTTGATGTCGAAACGAACTCCAAACGTCTTGTCGGGCTTACGCCAGCTGACTTGGGCCTTCACCCAGATGCGAGGCAGAGTCAGCAAGGCGAAGGAAACCTCTACATCCGTGCCGATTGAGATATCTTCGGGACTCTTGACCGACATGCCACCGGTACTGATCTCCTTGCTGGTAGCAGTAAAGCGGCGGCCGTCGTTGGTCACCATGGCGATTTCAGTAATGATCGGAATGCGCACGTAACGGCGGAATTCGTGCAGCACTAACATCTGCGTGGCGCGCACCAGTTTCAGAGCGGCTTGCCGCTCCAGCGGTTCGTGAAAGACGGCGTTGACACCGTACTTCGAGAACTTCATCGCTTCCTGAGCGCTTCCTCCCAGGCCGTAGATCACCATGCGCCCGTTCGAAGCCGAGGTACGTACAGATTCCATCACGGGCACGGCTTCGGGTGTAAGGTGGACGACGCAGGCTTCGAGCTTCTCGCGCCGCAATCGTTCCCGGACGTCGCCGGCCATGACCAGGGTTTCGATACCAAATTGTTTGAAACAATCGATCAGCAAAGAGCGAGCCGGTTCCTTGATATCGACAAGGGCGACCCGGGCAGAGGCCTTTTTTGTGCGAGGCGGCGGTGCGAGAACGATTCCAGATCCAGACGTTTTTTGCATGGCGTTGGGAAATGCCCCAAGACACTATTCTGGCTTGCCCTCCGGCCCTTGGCAAACGGATAGAAGGACAATACGGGGGTACCAAGGTTCCATTACCCGAAATGGGCGAATAGTACCAGGACAAGGGGTACAAGATTATATTTTGTATAACTTACGATGGGTAACACCTGCCAGTTATGGGAAAGAACTTAACTGGAATCCCAGTGTCGAAAAGGCCTCCTCGCGGGCTGAATTTTACTGGCAATTTTCAAACGTCGTGAGCCTGAGGGGGCTACTCCCGAGGAGCGAAGGCTTGTGGCTCAACGGTTCAAATTTTGCTGAGGGTCCTTTAGTGATGCGCTCCCCGACAGACGCTTCGCAAGTTCAGTCTGACGCCAAGAATTCTGTTCGTGCAGTTTGGTGTCCCTGGTAGCTCATGTTCGCAACCTGCCTCCTAATTTCACTCCCTTGCTAAAGAAGAAGGCCACGAATTCAGCCACGGCCAGGAGACCATGCTAAATTGACTAGCCAAAGCTGGACAGCCTAACATTGCCAGCCACACCACTGACTTCCACATGCTTGGAAAGACCATATCGCACTACCGCATCACTCAAAAACTTGGCGGCGGTGGCATGGGTGTTGTCTATGAGGCGGAAGACTTGCGCCTTGGGCGCCGCGTCGCGCTGAAGTTTCTTCCGGACGAGCTGGCGCAGGATCCGCAAGCACTGGAGCGGTTCCGACGCGAGGCGAGGGCTGCATCCGCGCTCAACCATCCCAACATCTGCACCATCTACGACATTGGAGAAGACGAGAATCGCCAATACATCGTGATGGAATATCTCGATGGCACGACGCTGAAGTACCGCATCGAGGGCAAACCAATCTCGATCGACCAGTTGGTGGATTTTGGGGCGCAGATTGCCGATGCGCTGGATGTGGCGCACACGGCAGGAATTGTCCATCGCGATCTGAAGCCGGCGAACCTGTTCCTCACCAAACGCGGACAAGCCAAAATTCTCGACTTCGGATTGGCGAAAGTGGCGGTACACGGGGCGCCAGAGCCAGTAGGCGCGTCGTTTGCGACGGCAGCAGTAGATGCAGCGCATCTCACCAGCCCGGGCAGCACGGTGGGAACTGTTTCTTACATGTCTCCCGAGCAGGCGCGCGGCGAGGAACTCGACACTCGCACCGATCTGTTTTCTTTCGGCGCAGTGCTCTACGAAATGGCGACGGGACGCCAGCCCTTCACCGGAAATACATCAGCTGTAATTTTTGACGCAATCCTGAACCGCGCGCCGACTGCGCCGGTTCGGCTCAATCCCAATCTTCCAACCGAACTCGAACGCATCATCAATAAAGCTCTAGAGAAAGACCGCGACTTGCGCTACCAGGTAGCGTCGGAGTTGCGCGGCGATCTGAAGCGACTGAAACGTGAGATTGATTCGGGCAGAAGTTCGTCGATTAGCGTTGCGACTCCGAGTGGGTCGTCTCCGAGTGGATCAAGCCCGATCGTCGCCACAGCGGTGGACTCGCTGCCGTCGGGTTCGTCCACGGTCGTCGCTCCGCCGTCGTCGGCTTCGGCACTGCAACCTGCGGCTGTGATTTCCGGTCCTGCTTCGTCGGCTGCGTCTGTTGTGCCAGTTCCTGCGAGCCGAAAAGTCTGGCACATCGCAGGGGCTGCACTGTTGGCGGTGGCCATCGCCGCCGCGGGATTTTTCTACAAGCGTGGTGCCCGGACGCTTACGGAGAAGGATTCCATCCTCTTGACTGATTTCGTCAATACCACGGGCGACGCGGTTTTCGATGGCACTTTGAAGCAGGCATTGGCGGTTCAACTCGAGCAGTCGCCATACCTGAACGTGTTTCCGCAGGAGCGAGTGCGGGACACGCTGAAGTTCATGGGGCGCTCGCCGGATGAACGGGTCACGCCCGACCTGGCGCGCGATGTCTGCCAGCGGGAAGGGATCAAAGCTGTCCTGAATGGAGCGATCAGCACGATCGGAACCCAGTATGTGGTCGACGTGAACGCGGTGAACTGCCAGACCGGCGACAGCCTGGCCCGCGAACAGGTGCAGGCGGACAAGAAAGAGCAAGTTTTGGGAGCGGTGGGTAAGGCGGCTTCAAGTCTGCGCGGCAAACTGGGAGAGTCGCTGGCTTCGGTGCAGAAATTCGATGCGCCAGTCGAGGAAGCCACTACTTCCTCGCTGGAAGCGCTCAAGGCGTTCAGTCTGGGTGAGACGGAGCGGGCGAAAGGCGACGAGTTCTCCGCGATTCCTTTCTACAAACATGCTATCGAACTGGACCCGAATTTCGCCATCGCTTATGCGCGCGTGGGACAGGCCTATGCCAACACGGGACAGATTGGACCAGGGATTGAAAACACCAAGCTGGCATTCGAACGACGGGAGCGCACCAGCGAAGTAGAGAAGCTTTATATTTCCACGCACTATTACGACATCGTCACCGGGGAACTCGACAAGGCCAATGAGGCGTACCTGTTGTGGAAGCGCACCTATCCGCGAGATTCGATTCCGCCCAATAATCTCTCCGCCGCTTACTCGTCCATGGGAAAGTGGGACCAAGCCTTAATCGAGGCTTTGGAAACAGTTCGCCTCGCGCCCAATGAAGCCCTCGGCTACGCGAACATCGGAGGAGACTATCTGGGAATGAACCGCTTAGCAGAAGCCAAGGCGGTGCGGGAAAAGCAGGTTACCGCCAACATGGACGCCGCTTTCGATCATGCCGACTTGTATGCCCTGGCTTTTATTGAAGGCGACACGGCAGCCATGCAGCGCCAGGTGGACTGGGCGAAGGGCAAGCCCGACGAATTTGACTTTCTGCAAGTGGTGGCGGGGGCGGACGTATCGCGGGGAAAACTACAGGCCGCCAGAGAAAACTACAGTAAGGCAGCCGATCTTGCGCGCCGGGGAAAGTTTGATGAAATTGTGGCCCGGATCACAGGCGTTCAAGCGGTGGATGAAGCGCTGGTAGGAAATTCCTCGCAGGCGCGGGATGGAGCCGCAGCGGCGCTGGCGATAAGCCGGAACCGGCCTACCATGGTGCTTAGTGGCTCGGCGCTGGCTTTGGGGGGTGACACGGCGAAAGCGAGCGCGATCGCAGACGAACTAAGCAAGCTCTTTCCACTTCACACTTTGATCAATTCGGTTTCTCTGCCGGCCATCCGGGCGCAGGTTGAAATTGGCCGCGGTAATCCTTCTAAAGCGATCGACTTGCTGCGGCCCGCCTCCGCGTATGAATTCGGTTCGATCTCGCGGGTGCTGCCGAACTATGTTCGCGCCCAGGCCTACCTGAAGGTGCGGCAGGGTTCAGAAGCCGCGGCCGAGTTTCAGAAAATTCTGGACCATCGCGGGCTTTGCCTGACCGATCCAGCGTGCTCGCTGGCCCACCTGGGGTTAGGGCGCGCTCGCGTACTCACAGGAGACAACGCCGGAGCCCGCACCGCCTATCAGGATTTCTTCGCACTGTGGAAAGACGCCGACCCGGATGTCCCCATCCTGAAAGAAGCCAAAGCCGAGTACGCCAAGCTGCAGTAAGTAAAGTATGACCACGTGGTCTCACATGGTTACGTCTTTCACATGCGTAGCGATATACCACTTGTTGCCGAAGGGATCGATTACGCCGCCGCTGCGGTCGCCATACGGATGATCCTGCGGCTCGGAGATTGATGTCGCTCCCGCACTCATTGCACGTTCATACAAGGCATCGCAATCTTCCACGTAGAGATAGAACATGGTCGGCATCGGCTGATAGGGACCTTGAGCTTCACCCATTTCCATGTGCGCGTTGCCGATTTTCATCGTGACATGATGGATCACGCCGTCGGGCGTCGCATGGCGGCCAAGGTCCTCGGCACCGAAAGCGCGCTTTAAGAAATTAATTACCGGTTCGGCGCGCAGGGGATGCAGATACGGTTGCAGCGTGGGTGCTCCCTCCCACCTGTAATCCCCGCTCAGGCGAGTAGCGATATACCAGACATTTCCGGCGGCGTCTTTCACTGCTGCGGAACGTTCTCCATAGAATTGGTCCATAGGTTCGTGAATCGAAGTGGCGCCCGCTTCGAGCGCACGCCCGTACGTGGCGTCGCAATCGGGCACATAGATGTGGAACGCGCTGGGCATGGGCGTGCCGCGCCACTTCATGCCTGCTCCGCCGCCACCCACCATCAACATCGAATCGCGGATCTTCACTTCCGCGTGCAGACCGCCTTCCGCCCCTGGGCCGGTGCGGAGGGTTTCTTCCGCGCCGAATGCCTTGGTCATGAAGTTAATCAATCCGTCGGCATCCTGCGCCACCAGGTATGTGGTCAACGTGGTGTAGCCCTTGGGCACCGGGTCAACCGCCGGCTTCTTCTTTTTTTCTCCCCCCATCATGCTCCGGAAGCGGCGATGCATCTCGTCAACGGACATTTCTTCTTTCACCGTAAATACACTCCACGGATATCCGAACGGATCCAGCAGATTGGCATCGCGCCTTCCGTAGAACTGGTCGGCGATTGGGCGTTGCAGCTTCGCCCCGGCGGCAATAGCACGCTCTGCGAAGGCGTCCACGTCGGGCACCTGGATCGTCATCGCTACCGGCGAATTGCCCGTAGTCTCCGGACTGAAGCGTCCGCCCTCCGGCCACTCTTCCGCCAGCATGACGACGGAATCTCCAATCAGGATTTCGGCGTGCGCGATACCCTTGCCAACCTCGAAACGGAAAGTCTCTCTCGCTCCGAACGCAGTCTTGTAAAACTCGATCGCCTTCGCCACATCCTTAAAGCTCATGCGTGGGGATGCAACGATTCGAGTGGAAGCAGGAGTTTCTGTCATGGTCGGCATGGATGAGTTCCTTTGTAAATCAGATTTGAGGCGGGCCTTGAAATCTTCGCGCGGAAGCTGGCGCAGTTCGGCCGCGACGCGCAGCAGTGGCAACAAGGCGGGATCTTCCGCATGAAGCTTCGCATTCGGAGCGGCGAGAAGCTCGGTAACGGCCTGATCGAGCTGGTCGATCATCACTTTAGTCGGCACTTTATTCGGCAGAGAGCGCTTAGGCATTGGCACCCTCCATGCGGGAACGCAGATTTTGCAGAGCGCGGAACTGCAATTGCTTTACTGCGCCTTCGGTGCGTCCCAGGGCTCGCGCGATTTCACGGATACTTCTCTCTTCGGCGAAACGCATGCCAATCACGCGGCGCTGATCTGGCGGAAGTTGGTCCACGAGATGAAAGAGGCGCGCACATTCATCGGCTTCCACCAACTTCGGCTTCGCGCCGGGATCGGGCAGGTCGGCGAGATCGTCCTGACCTGTGATCTCTTTCGTTCCGCGTTTTGACCGGTCAACAATCATGTTGGAAGCGATCCGCAGCAGCCATCCGGCAAAGGGCACGCCGCGCCTTTCGAAACTGTGAATATTGGCCAGCGCTTTGTGGAACACGTCTGAGGTCAGGTCCTGAGCGGTGTCGCGATCGCCGACGCGTCTCGCGATGTATCCGTACACCCGGGCGAAATTCAACTCGTACAGTTCGGCAAAGCGGCTAGGGTCTTTTTGAGCAGCTTCAACCAGCAGACGATCGTCTCCCGACGGGGAGCCGGAGGCGTCCCGCTGGGGCTTTTTCGCTGCCGGTCGTCTAACGGCCATCGTGCCTCTAACTATATAAACTGTGGCGGAGGGAAAAGGTTACGGGAGAAAATTTCGTACCGATGTAATTGTGTGAAAAACCTAAAGAATTGTCATTCCGAAGCGGAATGACAAGGCGGAAGGTCTGCTTAGCAGTTCGTCAGTTTGAGCCCTCTTGTAGACTTGAGTGCTTCCACTTTGTGACCAACCTTCAACAACTGCGCGTTTACGCCATCTCTCACTCTCTATTTCAACCGCTCACCCTCAAAGCGGTGATCCAGCGAATGGGATTTGTCCAGGCTGACCCCATCCGCTCGCCGGCGCGGGCGCAGGATTTAATTCTTCGTCACCGGGTGGAAAACTATAAAGCGGGCGATCTCGAGCATCACTACCGTTCACTCGGTATCGAGGAAGATTATCTGTACGCCTACGGATTTCTGTCGCGCGAGCTTTGGCAACTGCTCCATCCGAGGGTGGCCACCCGCCTGTCTAAGCTGGATCAAAAGGTTCTGGAACTGGTCCGTGCCGTCGGAGCCATGCATTCGGGCCATCCCGAAGCGAGTTTCGGAGCCAAGCGGGTGATCAATGCCTGGGGAGGCTATTCGAAGGCCACCAAGCAAGCGTTGGAGCGCCTGCACTATGGCGGATTTCTCCGCATTGCTCATCGACAAAAAGGAGTACGGGTGTATGAGGCTGCGCCGACAATCGCCGGGTCGCTTTCGCCGGATGATCGCTTGCAAGGGTTGGTGCTGGCGGTGGTAAACATCCTGGCGCCGGTACCGGAGAAGACTCTGCATTCGATTGCGAGTTATCTCCGGCTACCGATTGCAAGAGCGCCAAATCATCGAAAGACGATTCAAGCTTTGATCAGCGCCGGCACACTGGAACGCCAAGTCATCGATGGGCTGGGCTATCTATGGCCGGCAGCGACAGTCGTTTCCGAAGCGCCGCCACGCCGCGTACGTTTCCTGGCTCCATTCGACCCAGTGGTCTGGGACCGCCGGCGCTTTGAGCATTTTTGGGGCTGGCCTTACCGGTTTGAAGCTTATACGCCGGTGGCAAAGCGTGTCCGCGGATACTATGCCATGCCCCTTCTGTGGTGTGATTGGGTGATTGGGTGGGCAAACGCAGGCATCGTTGCAAGCAAGCTGAAGGTGCAACTGGGCTTCGTGGGAAAGCGGCCTTCAGGTCACGAGTTCAGGCAGGAACTCGAAGCCGAGGTCGCGCGGCTGGAAACCTTTCTCGCACCACGAACTAGGTAGGGGCGGGCGCCCTCGTCCGCCCAGTCGAGCAAAGCTCGACAAGGTTTGCGCACCACCGGGATAGAGGAGCTTCGCTCCGCTGGGCAGATGAGGACATCTGCCCCTACGCGCTTCGTGGCAATTCCCCTACATGGTTCGCGGCGATTTGGAGCGGCCTTCGCGTGGTAGAATTTGCCTACTCTTAGCTGACTGCGAGTGGCATTTACTGTGGGGACCCAGGTTGATTGAACTCGCACCCTCGATTTTGGCGGCTGACTTCGCCCATCTGGCGGACCAGGTCCGCGACGCCGCAGCAGGCGGTGGCACGGTTGTCCATGTGGATATTATGGACGGCCACTTTGTCCCCAATCTGACCATGGGGCCGCCGCTGGT
>Ga0157374_10002366_pt1 | contig 15886 bp, 17 predicted proteins | sample M25metaG_FD_115308 | JGI IMG/M metagenome (GOLD analysis project Ga0157374, IMG submission 115308) | Miscanthus rhizosphere microbial communities from Kellogg Biological Station, Michigan, USA - M2-5 metaG | ecosystem: Host-associated > Plants > Roots > Rhizosphere > Soil | place: USA: Michigan...
CTTGTTGGTGGAGTAGGATTGCTCGGTGGGGTTACGACAGGTGCGGCTGTCAGCATGTAGCTACCGCCAGCAGTGCTGCCGTTCCAGATGTTAGCGCCGTTTGCGGCAATTTGAGAACCTGCAGCAAAGTTGACCGCGGTAGTACCACTAGCGGCAACAGCAGTAAAGCTTACGGTGCCAACCACTTGTCTACCGTTCTTAGCAGGATTAGGATTGCCGGTAGTGTCGTCAAGACCTACATAGCGACCAATGGTAACGTTGCCACCACTACAGTTTGCACCGCTAGATGCTGCAAAGTCACTGCTGGTAGTGCTAACACCGGTGCAAGTAAGCTTAGCCGTGTCATAGGTTAGTTTGGCGGTGACTGCGTTTACATTGTCACCGGTTTCACGAACCGTAACCGTAAAGCTGCTGCCCTGAGCGTAGCTGCCGCTGGCAGGAGTCAGGCTAAAGCTGGCGGTACCAGCTGCGGCTGCAGAGCCAGCTAGAGCGCTAGAAAACAGGCTGCTGGCGGTAATGAGTGAAAGTAGTAGTTTCTTCATGATTATTTACTCCAATTTGCTAGTACGGTCGACAGATCAAGTGCATCGACTGCGCCGTCGTTATTTACATCACCTTGGGCATGGGTCTGAGCGGGTTTGCCCCAGTTACTTAGCACAGTGCTCAGGTCGAGCGCGTCAACAGTACCATCGCCGTTAACATCTCCAGTTTTTGCGGGGGGCGTTACAACAGTTCCGGTAGGCGCTAGCCAGTCCATGTTGTCAAGGTACCCAGTAGTGCTTGGTGCAATATCAGCGTACACGCGGGCAAAGGCTACGGTGCCAGTAGTGTAGATACTGGGAGTGTATTTGAAGTTCACGTCCCCAACCTGTACAGCATTGGCGGTAGTGGTACCTGTAGGGCCAACGGCTTTCTGGAAGCCCAGGTAGTTGCCGTTGGCATCAAACTCGTCAACGTAGAAATTAACACCACCGGCAGTGGAAGTTACGTTCACGAAGTTTGTCAGTGTATACGTAGTGCTAGGCGTTACGGCAACTTCAGGTGAAAACAAGTGCGTCTGTGCAGTACTTGCTGTAATGGCGATACTGTTCAGTGGACCTTGCGCAGTGCCATCGTAGCTACCATGGCCACTTAGGGCATTTGCCTGCTTGTCGTTTTTGATGGTGCTTGGTGAGTCGGTGGTCCAGCCAGTTGAACCGCTGGGGCTGACGTAAGTGCCAATAGTGTTGTTGAAGGCGCTGTCGGTCATGATGTTGGTGCCGCTAGCCAGACCATCATGTACGTTTACCGCTGGTAGGCTCTTAGATTTTACGTAAGCGGCAATGGCGCCAAGGTTAGCTGCGCTGTATTGATAGTCGTCTTTGGCAGTGCTGGCGGTACCGCTAGTAATATTGTGGAACACTAGGATAAGCCACTGATGGTTCGTGATTGATTGGTCGATTGCGCTTTCTACAGCCTGCACCGATACGTCACCCTGTACTTCCATAACAGTTAGCAGGTAGTTGTTGTACGGGTAGCTACTGTAAGGGGAGTAGTAGGGGAAGGTGTTAGTACCCGTAACCGCAGTTGCTGTAGCGTTGCCAGTAGTTGCCGTGTATGACAGATCCTGGAAGGCGCGGTGTGAGGCGTAATATTTAGCAATCACAGCTAGCGAACGGTTGTCGTAGTCGCCATAAGGGCTGGCAAAATCACTGGCCGTAAAACCTTGGGCTGCTAATTCGGCTTGGCTGCCATTCATTTCCTGGTCAAGTCCTGCATCGGTCAGAGTTTTGTTATCTGCAGCCGCGGTCAGCGGGTGAGTCTGTGTGTGCGAACCGATTTCCCAGCCGTAAGTATCATGCAGGGTATGTATGTCGGACCAGCTCATGTAATCCTTTGTTGTGTCGGCAGCACAAGTGTTGTCCGGTGCATTTGCTTTCATTCCCACACAGTGGGTGATGATGTAGTCGGTACCGCTGTAGCCATACGTTTTCAGGGTTTGTGCGGCCAGTAGTGCGCTACTTAGGCCATCATCGAACGTAAATGAAATCTTAGCCTGATCCTGACTAGCGGCATCAGCGCTCACACGGACCGGCAATAATGCCGCGCCGCTACTAGTGAGCATAAGTGCCGCACCCAAAAATGCGCTAATACGGCTTTTTAGCTTAGTTATTGATAATGCATGCTTCAACATGTAGAGAAACTCCAGCCTTGTTACATGTAGTGATATTGCTATTGATTATATCATAAAAACGTATAAAAACAACTATAAAATCATAAACAATAGCACTTACGCAAGTTTAACCATAAGCTATATATAGAATACAATAATATTTACATAGTCACACAAATAGTATAAAATGCTCATGAATTTGAGTTTGGGCCTCGAAAGCTTCGGGTAAGTAACCTGAAGGCTATTGGCTGCATACCCAAATTGGACAACTATAAAGGGAGATGTCTCATGTACGAAGGAGGCAAAGGTGCCTGCGGGGCTATCTGTACAGGTAGCGGCGCAGCAGCACTTCCTAACACAGGTGGGAACACGCTTCTAACGCTCGTAGCGATTACGGCAATCACCGTTGGCGCAGCCATCATGATTTCTACGCTCGTTCGTGTAGTAGCAAAGCGCGCCTACAAGGCGTAAAACAAGCAAAAGGGGAGGGTCATGCCAGCAGTATTAGCTGGTGTGCCCTCCTTTTTGCTGTTTTTGGATACGATTCGCTATGCCAAAGAAAACAACCCTAGCAACTGTATTTGGTGGTGGCCTGCTCATGGCAGGAGGCTTACTACTGATTTTCCTAATGCGGCAGCAATCGGTAAATATTGTTACTACACCCCCGCAGCCGCAGACGGTATCGGCGACTAACAATGCACAGGTAGCTCCTGCGGCACAAACTCAGCAGGGCTATATCAGTGGTACGCCAACCAGTTTAAATATCCCGAGTCTTAATATGTATCTGCCGGTAATCCCTGGCTACTACGACCCGGCATCGGGCAACTGGACGTTGACAACTAGTAAGGTTCAGTTTGCGACCACCTCAAGTCTGCCCAACAACCAAAGCGGTAACACCTTTATTTACGGTCACGCCCGCAACAATTTGTTCGGGTCGCTACCTAAAATACAAGCTGGCGCTGAGGCGATTGTATCTACCAGTAACGGTCATCATTTCTTTTACACACTTGGCAGCACTAAAGTAATTGACCCTAATAATTACAATGCTGTTTTTGGCTACCAAGGCAAGCCAGTGCTTATGCTGCAAACCTGTGTGGGTTTACTGTATCAAAACCGTGAAATTTTAACGTTTAACTTAGAGAAGGTGGTGTAGCAGGATGAAGACGATACTCGTGTATCTATTGGCACTCGCAAATGTGCTCAGCATTGTGCATCTTGGTTTGTATGTGGTGGGTGCGAACATTTATGACATCAAAGAGTTTCGTCGTAAGAAAATTCCGGGCAAAAAGTATCCAACACAGCATCCGCTTGTCAGTGTTATTGTACCGGCTTATAACGAAGAGGCCGGTATTAGTCGTACACTAGACTCCATTCGCCGTAACACCTATAAAAATATCGAAATTATTGTAGTAAATGATGGTTCTACTGATGCAACAGCGCAAATTGTAGAACAGTATAGTAGCACTCAAAAAGATCGGCTCGTTACCAGTTATAATGCGCGCTCCTCCCGAACGGGTAAGTTCTATCGCCGATACATACGTGAAAATGTCAATATTACCAGCATTACTCTGGTAAACCAAAAAAACAAAGGCAAGGGCGCGGCTATGAATAACGCCATTAAAAACTATGTACGTGGCGAACTGATGATGTGTCTTGACGCCGACTCCACCATCGAGCCGGAGGCTATCGAGAATGCAGTTAAGCACTTTAACGATCCAAGCATCATGGGCGTAGCTGCCAATGTACGGGTGCGTGGTGGTGACAATTGGATTACCCTGCTCCAGCGCTTTGAGCACATGATCGGTTACCGCTCCAAGAAGTTCTATACGCTTAGTAAGACCGAGTTCATCATTGGTGGCGTTGCTTCAACCTACCGTACTGAACTGGTTAAGCGAGTTGGGATGTATGATACTGACACCCAAACTGAAGATATTGGCCTAAGTATGAAGTTGATTGCGCGGGAAGGGAACCGTGATAAGCGCATTATGTATGCTGCCGATGTGCTGGCTTCGACTGGCGGCGTACAAACGTACGGTGCGCTAATCAAACAGCGCTACCGTTGGAAGTTAGGCTGCCTACAAAACCTATTTAAATACCGTGGACTGTTTTTGAATGATGACGAAATGTATACCCGCAGACTCACAGTCTACCGCTTGCCAATGACCGTACTAAGCGAGTTATTACTTATGGTTGGTCCGCTAATGATCGGCTTTATAACATATCTAAGCATTACGCATCGTACGCTAAGTATCGTTGCTGGTGCCTACACTACCGTAACACTGTATACGCTCTGGACTGTTTGGCCGGATGAGTATCTGACGAATAAGCAAAAGCTGAAAATGAGCGCGCAGAGTTTAATAATGTATCTACTGTTTTATGCCATGGACCTAGTCCAACTGGCCGCCGTTTATCGCTGCATACGCAACTACAAAACGGTTACCTTTAAAACGGCTACCAAGTCTACCTGGACGCCTCCAGCCCGTACCGAGGCTGCTGCCTAAAAGGACTTCTAGACCAGAGCTTTAAGGCGGTCCATGACAATGGCTACGCTAGCTGCAGTGTCGCTATCACCCTGTACGGCAACCACATTGTAACCCTCATCGGCAAAAGTTTTGTAATCGTTTACAAAGCGACCAAAGGTGTTGTCTGAAGGGCCATGACCACCTTGCTTTTTGCGTTGTTCTACGCGCTGCTTGGCAAGTTCCGCAGAAACGTTTACTTCTACTACCAGAATAGGCAGAGAAACGTGCTGTTCTTCGGCTTGCTCCTTAAAACGGTCAACCATTTTGTTGAAAATTTCCAAGTTGGTGAAGGGCTGGTTCCAGATCACAACCTTGTGATCTGCAATACCCCGGTAAGCTTTGTTACGTGAAAAACGGTAAGCATGCAGCGCCGGATCTACGCCTTCGGCAGTTTGTGATACCACATGATCCTTATATTCCTGACTGTCGTAGTTGATTGCATCCGGGTCAAGCATAACGGTCACATCCTTGCCGAGGGTCTTTTCAAGCTCCTTTGCCAAGTAGGACTTACCGCTGCCGGGCAAGCCGCGAATTAGCAGAATGATAGGATGTTGCATTGTGTCGTATGGATTCATAGTCTAAAGGACTCCTTTGTCCAGCCAATAATATATCCTTTTGCGGCGAAAAGCTACGCTTGAAGCGTCTTATGGATAACGTGCTACACTAGTCATTAAGTACTTGGTTTAGATTAAAGGAACATATGGTAACACTGGATCACTTTTCGGATAAAACAACGATTACGTTGCTGCTAAGCTTCGTGTCATTTTGTATAGCAATGCTACTTACTCCGGTATACACGCACTTTGCCTACAAATATAAATGGTGGAAGCGCCCACGAACACACGATGCTAACGGCCAGGAACTGAAAGTGATTAACGCTCTGCGCATTAAGCGCACCATCCCGCGCATGGCCGGTATGATAACTATAGTTGCCGTAACAATTGTTACGGTTATTTTTAATCTTAATCGCCATCAAACATGGCTGCCGCTAGCCTCGCTCATTGGTGGTGGAATATTGGGCTTGATTGACGATATTGTGAACGTTAGCGGTCGTGGCGGCAAGGTTGCCGGGCTTCGTGCACCGCTGAAGCTAGCGCTGATTACCATTATCGCTGCTGCTGGTGCTTGGTTCTTCTATTACAAACTTGGTTATAACTCGGTACGGGTGCCCTTTGCCGGTGATTTTCACCTTGGCTGGTGGCTGGTGCTGCTCTTTATGTTGGTTGTGGTTAGTACTGGTAATGCCGTAAATATTACAGATGGCGTTGATGGTCTGGCTGGCGGGTTGCTGGCAACTGCCTACGGCGCCTATGGCGTAATTGCCTTGTTTCAACATAACTATGGCATTGCTGGTTTTTGTCTGACGGTAGTTGGTGCGCTGTTGTCGTACCTGTGGTTTAACATTGCTCCGGCGCGCTTTGTGATGGGTGATATCGGCTCGTTTGGCCTAGGCACAGCACTGGGTGTAGTGGCTATGCTCACAAATACATTATTATTGCTGCCGGTTATTGGTCTGGTTTTCGTGGCCGAAGCCGGCTCCAGCTTAATCCAAATTCTTTCCAAGAAATTCTTCCACCGCAAAGTTTTTATTGCCGCTCCAATTCATCACCATATTGAGGCTAGAGGTTGGGAAAAAACTAAGATTACCATGCGTTTCTGGTTGCTTGGCGAAATGTTTGCTATTGCTGGGCTTATTATTGCCTTCTTGGGCGGCTACGTTAAGTAAGTAGTAAGTCTAGGCAAGTGTGTTAAAAATGTAATAGTGCCTGAACAGCGTGCTTATTGTTGGTCTCTGAATAACTAGCTTTTGGAGCAGGGAACTTGTATAAACATCTAAACTCAAGATGAATATGACAAGCAGACATGGGGTTAAAGGAGAGAACACGGAGGACCGCATCACAGAGAGACTACTCCAACAAACCCATGTCCACTTGCCAGACTCATCCTGATCTGAGGCGCGCAGCGGCGGCATGTGCTAGCGGCGCACGTCGGGACCAGAGCCGATGTGCACGAAGTTCGTACGTGTACTGTAGTTGTGCTCCCAATCCTCGACCAGCGTATCTGGGTTGGTCTCGAATGTGACCGTGATTCTGAAGTTCCTGACTCGGAACGTCAGGAGGTTGATGCCGCACAGATGGTAGCGGTAGTTCAGAGCGAAGACGGCCTGACGGATCACTTCGGTGACGTCGGCGTCATCGGGGACCCGGAAATAGAATTCCTTGAACACCAGGGCTCCGTCGGCCGATTCGGGCCGGCAGGGAATGTCCGTGCTCTCCGGCTGATGGATTCCGATGCGCTTTTCTCCTTCGCGCTTTGCTTTGTGCCAGGCGGCCGCGATGGCAGCCGGTTGTGAGCTTCGCGTGACTGGAACGATGATGCCGTCGTGCACGAAGCGTATGGCAACATCCTGGCCGGTCAGCTTGTACATTCTGAACGCTATCTCTACGCCTGCCCAAGCGAGTGCCTCAATTTCGATTCCCTCGTTGGCGGGAACGCAGGTGACGTTGTTCGGCCTCTTGAAGTAGTCGGGACGCTGCGGTTGGGTGCTGTTCGCGCTCATGTTGGTTGAACCTCCGGTGTGCTGTGTCTGTTGGACGGTTGGTGTGAACAATGTTCAGTTGTGTGCGGGGTTCTCATCCTTCAACGTACAAGGGTGAGGTATAGTGATGCTACGCTTGTACCACTGTATCTCACTCTTGCTGTTGTCTGCTTGTCAATGTACCTCGGTGAAAACACACGAGTTATTAATATTATAGCATACAATATCTAAAAAAGCAACTTGTTCATTAGGCTCATCCCCCAAAAACTCACGGAAGCGATCCAATGGGGTTTGAATTCTTATGCGAACACCTCAAGCTATACTGAAACGTATGAAAAAGATATTCCAACAGTATAGTTTTGTTAAAGTAGTTCATAAAATGGCTTCTAAAACCGATAAACACCTAAGTTGGGGAGGTGGCTCAACTTTTGCACCAGCTCCTTCGGTAGCTACCGGTAAAGCTAAAAAGCAATATTTCTTAAGACATCCCTGGTCTAGTACATCACGGATCAACGAGATCTGTAGAGGTGCATTACAAAATGGGTACATAGAAATGGGAAGCGTAGATGAAGTGGTAATGTCAGACTACATCAGAGTAACAAGTAAGGGTACTGATTTAATTGATACAGCGTTATTTATTCCGGTTGGATTAATAGAGGCAATCCTACATCAATATGGAAAGATTACATTAATATTGAGTAGTGGTACTGTAGGTGCTGTTTTAGTGACACTCGCCAAGATAATAAAACACAGATACAACTTGCCCTCACCCCTATAAAATAGTATAATAAGGACAGAATAAACCTAGCCTGTCTAGACCTATCAAATACACCATCACCGACCTCATGTCGGACTATCCCGACGATGCTTCCTGTCTCCGTACCATCGTGGATTTACTGTATCCCGACGGTATTACGTGCCCACGGTGCAACAAGATAACCAAGCACTATCCTATTACTGGCCGTAAGGTATATAGCTGCGGCACTTGTGGTCACCATACCAGCCCGCTCAAGGGAACCATACTAGAAGGCACTAAAATACCGCTTAATAAGTGGTTCTATGCCATCTTCCTCATGGCAACCAATAAAGCAGGTACTTCCGCTGCTCAGCTGCAACGAGAGCTCGGTTGTAAGTATGATACCGCCTGGAGGATGCTGCACCAGATACGGAAGCTTATGGAGCCGCCGGAACGGCAATTAGAGGGTGAAGTACAGATCGACGAATCATTTTTACACGCGAATCCATTTAAACGGAGCAGCGCTAAGAAACGGTACACCATTGACGCTCGTAGAAAAGGTGAAGTTCTGTTTGGTATGGTTGAACCTAAGTCTGGTACGGTAAAGGTTTTTCACACCAAGTCTGCTGGCGTACGGGTATTAACTCCACTGATCCGGCAGCACATAAAGACAGGAACGCTAATACATACCGATGGGTTTGGTGCTTACCGGAAACTGCCTGTTTGGGGTTATGAACACCGAACTACAAATCACAGTATTGGAGAATACTACCGAGCAGACAGTAATACGCAAACTATTGAAAACTTCTGGAGTACCTGGAAGCCTAGGATGAAGGGTACTTACAAGACAGTTAGTAAGCAGCACTTGCAGTTATACCTGGATGAGTATGCCTGGCGGTACAGCAACAGGAATAAGCCTTCTATGTTTTGGAGTTTGATGTGTCGGATAGGGGAAGACTAATCTTTCGACTCGATACCTTTTAGCAAATTCCCAAATACAAAACCAACGGTTGCCGTAAGGCCAGACCAGATATCCTTACTCAATTCTTCGCTATTGTGGCGATTTACATATAAAAACGCCCCATACAACACCGGAATAGCAATCATTGCTCCGTAACCCGACACAATCATCAAGACATTAAAATGGTTCTTACGACGTTCAGTACGTAAGTGATCGTTTACCTTTTTATCACCATCTATGTCAGAGGTCTTAAGCTTTTTACCAGAACGTCTATTAGACTGCGTTGTACTCATCAAAATAGCCTAAACCTAGAAGAGCAGCCCTAACGTTTGCAGCCATTTGCGACACTCCAAAGTAGTCAGCTACATCTTTCAAATTCTGAGCCTTAACCCATACATCTTTAAAAGTTATTTCAGGCATTAAAAGTTCTCCAGCAAATTGATCTGCTTCAACTTCTCTTTGTTTTATTCCATCGTTGGGTATTGAAGATGAACTAGTATTACGTCTAAGCAAAACTTTTTTTGTCGGGTTTAATATCTCATCGGTTGAATCCAATTCATCGCGATGTTTTATGAAGTGCCCCAACTCGTGAGCAATCGTAAATCGTTGTCGGCGTAATGACTGTGATCCGTTAACATAAATAATGTACCCGTCATCTTCTTTAGATATAGAGCCAGACATACCTGAGGGTAAATCCAATGTACTGATAACGGATATACTTAACTCTTCAGCAATTTGTCCTACAGGCACAGGAAAAGTAGACTTGTACTTATCTACAATAGCGTCAATTGTCTGTTGATCCATATTTTCCCTCCTATCTTACTCTATAATAGAAGTTAAACATAATAGCATGATCTTGTAAGTGATATGCCGTACAATTAACTACTTTCCAGTACTTTTCTTCCCCATAACCTTCTTAAGAGCCGCCATGAACTCTTCTTTAGTAATGTCTTTGGACTTTGGTTTCTGTTTCTTTGTTGCCATATCTTTAGTGTATCACTAGCAGAAATAATACCGGTCTGGGTTGTCTTCTGACCCAGTACCAACCGTACAGTTAATAACTACATCTTGATCTGGGCTACTACAGATCATACCCACATGATCCACAATTGTTTTTTGGAGTATACAGGTATAGGCCTGTGACCGATCTGGATCAAACTTACCGTAGATTACACTGCTGCGTTGTTCTACCTTGACAAGGGGATTACTACGGTATTTGTCTCGATAGTTGAAGGCCTTATATGTAGCGAACAGGTTGGTGATAACAAGTAGGCAGACTAAGGTTAGTAAGGCCTTAATGACAGTAGTGGGACGCATTGTAGTAGTAATCTCCTTGAAATAAAAAAAGGCAGCCACCGCGGGCTGTCTAGACCTTTATTCAAAGCAGGATTTTACCCTAACTAGGGCGATGGCCGCCTTCTTCCGGGTAAAAACTTTAGCTTTAAAAGCCTACTTTGAATTGTCTAGACCTAGGTATTTTAGCACCTTTTTCAGGGAGATTTAATGAACTGAGTTATGGACAACCTTTTTATCAATATGTTCAAGTAATTGTAGTTGTTTAGTTTGCCAAACTTCATCACTCCTTGAAGACTGAATACTGGACCATATACCAAATATTGTAGCTAGGAGTGCAATTGCTATTGAGACATATGCCACCTTTTGAGAACTGCGTGCATTTTGCTCTGCACCTTGGACGTACTTATCCGCTGAGTTCTTGAAGTCGACCAAGACATCACCAACTGAATCAAGTCGATTGCCGACTATATCCAACCTATTACCTACCTCGCCTAACCGATCATACAGCAGTGCAGTCGCTTCTATGTGATTTGCCAGAAGTTGGCGCATTTGCTCTTCCTGGGGTCGTCCGGTGGTCGCAGGTCTACTCATAATAAACTCTGTGCTTTCTCTGATTTCTTCCATGCTGCGCATGACATAAGTATAACCGACTGCTTTCCGTGATGGTGGTGGGTATATGCCGTTCATTATGCATAAATAATAAAGCGCCAGTTATTATTGGCGCTTTATTGAGGCGGGATCCCGCCCTTACTTATCCGTTAAAGATCCTGAAAGATAGTAACTTGTGCGCCTAGACTATTGAGACGTTCTGCCAGGTCTTCGTAACCGCGGTTAATGGTGTAGATGTTGCGCAGCGTGCTAATGCCGTCAGCGGCCAGCATACCAATCAGCAGCAGGCTAGCCGGACGCAGTGCGGGCGGACAAACCACATCAGCTCGCGTGAACTTGGACGGCCCTAGCACGTACAAACGGTGTGGGTCGGCCAGCTCTACCTGAGCGCCAATCTTGGTAAGTTCGGTGTAGTAAATAGCGCGGTTTTCGTAAATCCAGTCATGGATAAGCGTGCGGCCTTTAGCTAAGCAGGCAATCAGCACAAAATATGGCAGGTTGTCGGGGTTAATGCCGGGGTACAAGTTGGGGTGTATCTTGTCGATGAGCGCCTCAAGTTTGCCGTTATGCTTATGCACGGTGAGGTCGGCTAGATCAATCTGACCATTTTCGGCTTTGTAGGGCTCGCTCATAGTGAAATCGAGGCCCATTTTCTTAAGCTTGAGTAGCTCTAGAGCGATCCAGCGGTAAGGTACACGCTGAATAGTGATCTCCGAGTTGGTAACAGCAGCGGCAGTAATAAAGAACATTGCTTCAATCGGGTCTTCGGTTGGGGAGTAAGTAATGTTTTTCTTAATGAATGGCACACCGGTAACGCGTACAAATGGAGTGCCAATGCCTTCAATCTTGACACCTAGTTTCTGTAGGAAGTAGCACAAATCCTGCACCATATAGTCACCACTAACACCCTGTATATATATGGTGCCTTCGGTGCGAGCCGCGGCCATAAGGGCGTTGTTGGTGGCGGTGTTACTCTGTTCGTAGAGCGTAAATTCTTTAGGAGCCTTTTTGTTGACGGTAATGTTGTAATGGCCTTGGGTAGCGACAATATCCACGCCAAACTGCTCAAGCGCGAACAGGTGTGGCTCTACGGTGCGTTCGCCAAGCTTGCAGCCACCGGCGTAAGGAATTTTGAACTCCTCGTAGTCGTGCATCAGGCTGCCCATCAGCATAAGTACAGAGCGCGTCTTACGTGCCGCTACTGCGTCGATACTTTCGAGGTTAAGTTTTTCGGGCCGGCGGACTTCCAGGTCGTTACCGTTGTGCCATTTGGTTTGCACACCAATGCTGTTTAACACCTCAATAATGCGGTTTACTTCCTCGATGTGCGGGAAGTTCTGGAACTTGGTAACACCATAGTTAAGCAGGCTTGCACAAAGCAGCGCTACGGCCGCGTTTTTACTGGTTTTAAGCTGGATATTACCGCTTAACTCGTGCCCACCTTCGATGCGGAGATTCACGCTGCCGCTGCCGAGTGAGATTATTTGCTTGTTCAGGGCCTCGCTGAGCCGTCCGAGCGTTTCAAGGCTCAAATTCTGCTTACCTTTTTCTATCCGGTTGACAGCGGACTGGGATGTACCCAACCGTTCGGCGAATTCGGCCTGTGTCATGCCGCGTTCCTGTCGCACGCGAGCTATAAAATCGCCTATTTTTTCATTGGTTGTTGCCATGTTGCACTTCTATTATATCACAAAATGCATATGACAAGCGTTTGAAGTTTTTGTTACTACAGAAAAACTATGACCAGTATAGTCTTGAACCGGCTGGAATGCTAGACTGCTACTATGGTTTAACTTCTCTTCGTAACTAATTTATACTAAAGCCCAAAGAAGCGAGGAGTAGACGCAAATGGTAAAAATGGTTGATGAAGAAATTGCGCGGCTAATTGCGGCCGAAGAAAAGCGGCAGCGCGAAGGTTTGGAGTTGATCCCTAGTGAAAATTACGTGAGCCGCGATGTGCTCACAGCTATGGGCAGTATTTTTACGAATAAATATAGCGAAGGCTATCCGGGCAGACGGTATTATGGCGGCCAGGAAAATACCGATCAGGTAGAGCAAATTGCCATCGATCGGGCTAAAAAGCTGTTCAAGGCCGATCACGCTAATGTTCAGCCGCACTCCGGCGCGCCGGCCAACGAAGCAGTATATAGCGCTTGGCTGGAGCCAGGTGATACCGTACTGGCCATGGATCTTTCGCACGGTGGCCACTTAACGCATGGTGCGCCGGTTACGCGCAGTGCCAAGCTTTACAACTTTATCCGCTACAAAATGAAAGACCCGGCCACGGGCGAGATCGACTACGACGAACTGCGTGAGCTAGCTAAAACCCACCAGCCCAAGATTATCCTGGCCGGATTTAGCGCCTACCCACGGGAACTAGATTATGCTAAATTTGCTGCGATCGCCAAGGAGGTCGGTGATGAGTGTTTGCTGATGGCCGACATGGCACATATTGCCGGCCTGATTGCTGGCGGCGTGGCTAAAAACCCGTTTGACTATGGTTTCCACGTCATTACTACTACCACGCACAAGACGCTTCGTGGTCCACGCGGCGGACTAATCCTTTCGAGAGGCGTTGTGGGCAATCCGCTGAAAGCGCCTGAAAAGACTTTGGGAAACATCCCAACGCTAATTGACCGTGCTGTGTTTCCGGGGATGCAAGGCGGTCCGCACGAACATACCATTGCTGCTAAGGCGGTAGCTTTTGGCGAAGCCTTGAGACCTGAATTCAAGGCGTATGCCAAACAAATCGTCAAAAATGCCGCTGTTCTGGCGGACGCACTGCAAAAACGTGGTTTTCAGCTGGTAACCGGCGGCACCAGCAACCATTTAATTTTGGCTGATGTTTACCAGAGCTTTGGTCTGGACGGCAACGTTGTTGAAACGGTGCTGGATAAAATTGGTTTGACGCTCAACAAAAATAGCGTGGCCAATGACCCGCTGCCACCATTCCGACCTAGCGGTATCCGTCTAGGTACGCCGGCTATTACCACCCGTGGCCTACGTGAAAAAGACATGGAACAGATTGCCGATTGGATGCACCAGGCAATCGTGCACCGCGAAGACGATGCTCGGTTGGAAGAATTGCGCACGGCAGTCCGCGAATTTGCTCTTAAGTACCCCCTGCCAAGCGACAACTAAGGAGGTCGGTATGAGTGAGCGATTTATGACCCGCCAAGCGGTTTTTGTGATCGTGTACAACGATAAGAACGAAATACTTCTGCAGCAGCGTGACAAAGAATATTTAAGGGGTTATTGGGATTTCCCGAGTGGCCATGTGGAATATGGCGAGGATCTAAGAATAGCGGCTGCACGGGAGCTCATCGAAGAAACGGGCATTAGTGCTAATCCCGAAGACCTACGGCTGGTGCACATTGATCAGTACTTCATGGAGGTGGATTACGTGAACTATGTGTTCGAGTTGCGCAAATGGCAGGGCAAACCCCAAATACTGGAGCCCGAAAAATGCAGTGCCATGGACTGGTTTGCTCCGGATGTGTTGCCAAAGAAATGCGTCAATGCCGTACGTGCCACAGAGCGCAGCGGTTTTGATACAGGATTAACTTTTTCGCTTACCAACCGCGACACTTACGCTAACCTAATGGGCGAGCCGTTTGAGCTAAGCTGAACAGTTTAGCCACTTCTTGCGGCGAGCAAATCGCAGCGCTGACCAAGTACCGTCTAGCGACACCAGTTTGGTGTCAATCCAGCCAAGCGGCAAAATCGCCTCACGAAATCAGATTGTTGCTGAGCCTGGCTAGTGAGGCAACAGTTCGGGTTCTTGAACTAGCGTAATACCAAATTTTTGCTCTACAGTGTTCACAATACGCTGCTTAAAGCGCAGTAAATCGTCAGTAGTTTTAGCGTGCTCGTTTACCAATACTAGCGCATGGTTATGCCACGTTGCCATGCCAGTTTCGGGGTCATGAAAACCTTTCAGGCCAACACTTTCGATAAGCCAGGCGGCGGGAATTTTGCAGGTGTCACCATCACCGGGCCAGCACGGCATATCGGGAAAGACCTTCTGTAGCTTCTTGGCAGTTTCGGCATCAACTATTGGATTAGCAAAGAAAGAGCCGTTGTTGGCAATTTTAGTGGGGTCTGGCAATTTGAGATTACGGATTGCGATAACAGTAGTGCGCAGTTTTGCAGGTGTCATAGGCCCATCCATAGGATGTTTTTGCAGATAATCGTCGATTGCGGCGTAGTAAGGCGGTTCGGGATTGCCCTGAACAAGTCTCAGCACTATAGAAGTAATAAAAAAACGACCCCGGTCGGTAGTTTTAAAACGTGATTCGCGGTAGCCAAACGCACAATCTGCTTCCTGAATTACGGTAAAATCACCCGTTTGTATGTCAAAAGCTTCCAGCGAAACCAACACATTGCTGATGCGCTGGCCGTACGCACCGACATTTTGAACTGGTGTGCCTCCGGCGGTTCCCGGTATAAGGCTTAGTGCCTCGATACCAGTTAAACCAGCTTCTACGCTGCGAGCCACAACTTGGTCCCATATCTCACCGGAGCCGATAGTAAGCAAGTGGCTGCCGTCTGTTTGTGGCTGATCGTCGTAACCTGCAATTTTATTGACTATCACTAGTCCGCGAAAACCGTCGTCTTTCCAGTAGATGTTGGTACCGCCCCCAATCATAATCATTGGTAGACCATGGGACTGTGCCCAAACAATTGCTTGGGTAAGCTCGGTTTTGCTATGAACAGTAACCAAGTAATCGGCCCTGCCGCCCAGTCTCATACTGGAGTACTTGCTGAGGTCAACATTCTGCTGTGGCTTCATTAATTTTAAGTATACTCCATACCAGTTCGCTAAGCCTTCTTGCACACATGCGCCAACAGAGGTAAAATAGAGCTTGTAATGAGTGATACGAACAAGCAATTGCCGTATGAATCTTTGGGAGTGCAGCTAAGGCGGCTACGTGAACGTAGCCGCGAGTCATTAGCTGAAGTCTCGGGCGCTGTTGAAATTGACGAAAAATCTCTGACATTGATCGAATCAGGCACTGAGCGGCCAAGCGAAGATATTTTGCTGCTGCTTATCAGCCACTTTGCATTGGAA
>Ga0157374_10002368_pt1 | contig 15881 bp, 10 predicted proteins | sample M25metaG_FD_115308 | JGI IMG/M metagenome (GOLD analysis project Ga0157374, IMG submission 115308) | Miscanthus rhizosphere microbial communities from Kellogg Biological Station, Michigan, USA - M2-5 metaG | ecosystem: Host-associated > Plants > Roots > Rhizosphere > Soil | place: USA: Michigan...
CTGCTCATTCGCACGTTTATGAAGCTGCAGTCGGTTGATCCTGGCTTCGACACGCACAACGTTCTCACCATGGCCATGTCGATCAGCGGCGATCGGTTTCTGAAGACCAGCGGCGTGGCGCAAGCGATCCACGATGGCATGGACCGGATCAATGCGGTTCCCGGTGTTACGGCCACTGCCGCCGCATGCTGTCTGCCGCTGCAAGGTGGCTTTGGACTGCCTTTCAACATTGTGGGGCGGGCGAACGGTAACAATCCCAACACAGGTGGGGCGGGTTACTTTCCGGTCTCGTGGAGTTATTTTGATGTGTTCAAGGTACCCGTTGCGCGCGGGCGAAGTTTCACAGAGCAAGACAACGGATCGGCGCCGGGTGTGGTTATCATCAACCAGGCGATGGTGCGAGAATTCTGGCCTAAAGGCGATCCGCTCAACGATCGACTCGAAATCGGAGCGGGCATGGGGCCGGTCTTCGTCGAACAACCGCGCCAGGTCATCGGAGTTGTCGGAGACACGCGCGATGGCGGACTCAATCAGGACCCGGGCCCGACGATGTACATCCCGGTGGCACAGATGCCCGACAAAGTTACTGAGCTCAACTCGCGCATCGCGCCATTGTGGTGGATTGTGCGCACGCGGATGGAACCGCACTTACTCACGACCGCCGTTACTAGTGCGATCCGCGAAGCCACGGGCGGGCTGCCCGTGGCGCACATTCGCAGTATGGATGAGATCGTCGTGCTTACGACTTCGCGCGAACGCTTCAACATGCTGCTGCTCACTACCTTCGGCGCTTCGGCTTTACTCATGGCGGCGATCGGCATTTATGGACTAATGGCTTACTCGGTACAACAGCGCACCCAGGAACTCGGCGTAAGGATGGCGCTAGGAGCGCAGGCTTCTAACATTCGCAACATGGTGATCCGCCAAGGAATGCTGCTCGCGGGGATCGGACTCGTCATTGGCATTGGTGGGGCATTCTGGCTGACGAAGTTCCTGACGGGATTCCTGTTTGGAGTGAAGCAGTGGGATCCGATGGCATTTATTCTGACGCCCATCTTCTTGTGTGCAGTGGCGCTCGTGGCAGTCTGGGTGCCAGCGAGAAAAGCAACGCGAGTCGATCCGATTTCAGCGTTGCGGTTTGAGTAATCATGTAAGGACGGATGCGAGAGGCCTGCCCGGGAATCACTCGCGCAAGTCGTTCGGCAATAGCCTCTCGATGGGCATCTGAGAAGAAGATCTTTGGGCTTCGATTTCAGAATCAAACTTTGTATCCGGCATTCCAATTTAAAGACGGAGAGCCGCACAAAGTCACAGCGCTATGGGGTAGGCAACAGCGGTAGTACGGCTGTACTAACTGTTACTGGGTGGTCTCGTAGCGTTAGATAAAGAGTGTTTCCTTTGATCGTTGGGATGTTGAGGGTGGTATCGATGAAGCCGTCGGGAACAGTAACCGCACCACTGAATCCCGGATCTGCGCTCACCTTATCGATCAGGAAGAGCCTCTCGCCACGCAGTGTGCACTGTCATTTTCTGTCGTGCCAAAACCAGATCCATCTTAACCTCAGAGCGGTAGTTCGAGCTGTCAATACGCATGATGTCCTCCACGTCTCCATTAGCATATACAAACCTAGCGCGCTACGGCTCAAGCGGGCTGGCGGCGGTTGACAGCAGACCGCGGTCGACCAGGACAGGTGCCTTGCGATGGCGCGTGTGCAGCTCGTAGTCGAAGGCCCATGCGATCAAGTCTCCGTCGCGCCATTTGCGTGTGCTGATCTCAATGCCAAACGGCAGGCCATTCTCATAAAACCCGGCGGGGAAGCTGATTGCCGGCACACCTAACATGTTGACCCAGTCTGAATCGCTATGCGGACCTTCACTCAAGCGGCCGTCCTGCGGCATAGTTTCATCAACTGGCGGCATCTGGCTTGCGGGATAGACGAAGCCGTTCAAGTCGAGGCGATCAAGCTCTGCCTCGTACAAGGCGAGCAGCTTGCGGCGCGGGCCGAAAAGAGTTGCTTCGGCCTCCGGATCGGTCTCAAGTGCCGTTTGGTGAATCTCACGGGCTTTGAAAAATCCGGTTTTCTCACCACCGATAATGACGGAGGGCAGAGCTTTGCCAGTTGCCTGCTCGTATTCCGCGGCGGAATGGTACTGGATAGGTCCGAAGCCCGCGAGAAACTTATCGGTGCCCTCGCGGATGTAAGGGAGAGTGCAGATATGAGACGCCTCGATGGCGAAGCTGTCGGGTAGAATCTTGGGATCGATCAGCACGGTTGCACCAGCAGCGCGGAGTTCGTCTACTGCGCGCAAGAAGGCATTCCAGGTTTCAGGTTTCAACGGGGAACGCGAATCCTGCATAGCCTTAGCGAACTGTTCTTGTGTGGCGTTGGGGCACACTCCCTGAAACACTGGACTCTCTCCATTGAGAATGAAAGCAGGTACAGCAAAGCGCACACCTTTTAGCGCGCCGGGCTTTAAATATTGCGTGTATGGACCCGGCTGCGCTTTGTTTCGTGAGCCGATGGTAGCCGGATCGAGCGGATCTTCCCCGGCCAGCACGGTGAGAGCAAGGGCGGCATCGGCCACCGTGCGGGCGATGGGCCCAGTGTTATCCAATTGCCAATCCAGAGGAGCGATGCCCGCAACGCTGACGAGCCCACGGGTGGGAAAGATGCCGACTACGTTGCTCGTTGCTGCAGGCATGCGAATGGAATTGCCTGTGTCCGTGCCGGTGCCGAGTACAGTGAAGTTTGCAGTTACCGCGGTGACGGTGCCGCCTGAAGACCCGCCTGGCGAAAAGCGCACATCGTAGGCGTTGCCGGTGCGACCGAAGGCCGTCGAACGAGTGGTATCACTGGCGGCGAAGTCGGGCATGTTGCTCACCCCGACCAGAATCGCACCGGCATTGTGGAGTTTGGTCACAATGGTTGCATCGTGCGCGGCAACCAACTCGTGGCCGGCGAGCATGTAGCCAACCCATCCGTCCGTGGTGATCAGGCCTGCGATGCTCGTGTTCGCCTTGATCACGATTGGTACGCCCCATAGCGGCCCCGGGCGGAAGCCGGGCAGCTTCGCCTCCGCATCCTCACTGGCGGCGTCGGCGAGCGCAGCTTTCATGGTGACGGTTTGGATCGCCCGGTAGATCCCGTTATAGCGCGCAATACGATCGAGGTGCCATTGGACCACCTGGGAGACTGTATAGCGGTGCTCGCGGTAAAGAGCGTGCAACCGCTCCACAGTGATGTCCATGAGGTCGCGGTCGATCGCGTCGCGGGGGCCTTTGTTACGTAAATTGGATTGGGCGAGCAACATAGCCTGCCCCAAAAAGACCAGGAAGAGCAGCCTTCGCATTTCTCATTGTAGGCCGAAGCGCGACGGGTGGGTCTTTGCAATCCGGAAGTCGCACCGTAGCTGAATGCTCCCTTCTTGAGGGCCGCTTCCTGGTTAAGGCAGAGCCAGAGCTGATTTGTACATTCGGCACAACCGTCCTGGGAACATCTTTCGCCGCTGGGAAACACGCTAGAAAGTGGCGCCCCGACGGGATTTGAACCCGTGTTACCGCCGTGAAAGGGATCTATTGGATAGTAAGTACCTGAAATCAAAGGCACGGATCGCAATCGTTTGAGCAGAAATGAACACCTTGGAAGTCTTATCGAACCCTTCGTGAACCCGCTCCCACCCGGTGATCAGTCAGGTTCGTTATACAGGCCGATCTCGACGATGTGAGGCATCTCGTTGCTGCTTTCCAACAGCAGCCGGACTCTCTGCGATGACACTCGAGAAATCCGATGAATTGTCGTGGGTGTGGGCTTTTCACCCTTCGCCAGGGTAGTCCAGTTCACACCATTCCAGCACTCAAAACGATAACTCTTAATGCGGCTCTCCGAATAGCTATCCGCTTTGCCAATTGGCTCGACGAGGGAGACAACATTGAAGCTCTCCTGCTTTTGCAGATCCACCTCTAACCAACCCGAGTTTTGCCCCTGCTCCAAGTACCAACTCGAATGAAAGTCACCATCGTTCGCTTCGTCCGGACCAATCCTACGCTGGGGCGGCGCGTGGCTTTACCGATGTCGTAATGATGACGTTAGGCACGGGCATTGGCGGCGTGGCAGTGGTCGAGGGGAAGTTACTTCACGGCAAGCATGCGCAAGCAGGTTGTTTGGGGGGTACATTCCAGCGGTATTCAATGGACGGCCATGCGTTTGTGGGGCGGTCGGCTGCGCAGAGGCTGAAGCAAGTGGCTGGTCACTTCCCTTGATAGTAAGGGATTGGCCCGGAGCTACAGACAGCGTGTTGTCAAGATATTCGAACGTCGGGTTCAAAGAGCTTTTTGAAGAAGCTGCAAGTGGCGATAGGGTGGCCGTTGCGATCCGCGATCGCTGTCTCAACGTTTGGGCGGCGACTGCCGTCGGCTTGGTTCATGCATACGATCCCGAGATAATTTTGATCGGCGGTGGCGGATGAAAAGTGCAGACTTCATCATTCCCAATAGCGAATCCTATGTGCACAAGTATGCATGGACGCCCTGGGGCAACTTTCCGATCCGTGCCGCCGAACTTGGGAACAATGCCGCCCTAATGGGGGCAGTTCCGCTCTTGTCACAAAACAACGGAGTCTATGAATAAGATTCTGGAATAAAAATGACTTCCACTGCGGGTGCCCCGGCTAGGCCTAGCGCTGGGCCAGGGCCAGGACACCCAGCGCAGTGAGGATCACAACCATTCCAGCGGCGAGGAAACGCTTGCCCTGTGCTGAGACGCCATTCCATTCTCCGGTGAAGATGCCAGCCGCGTTGCTGGCGATAATGATCATGCCCATCAGAAGGGGCCATCCTACGACCACACCCAGCGTACCCATTCGTGAAATTCCCAATCCGTACAGGGTCTGACCGCCAAACCAGAAAAAGCCCATCAGACCACCGCAAAACCAACTGATACCCGCGCCTGCACAAAAAAATCTGTTGGCGCTTCGATTCCTCAAAAGCAGATACCCGCAGTAGAGAAGGTTTGCGACGAATCCCCCAGTCACGGCGAGCGCTGTGACGACGCTGGCGCTCCAAATCGAAGGAGTGCCCAGATCCAAAGCTTGGCGTACTGCTGCGCCGCCGAAGGCGTAAGAAAAGTTCAAAGCAGAGGAAAGCAGCCCGGAAGAACAGCACACGATGAAGCCGGTCAAGAATCGGCTCCGGCCCCCCATCTCCACTTCGCGATTCCGAATGGCGTCCCGCAAAATGCCGGCGCGGGCACATAAAGCAATTCCGGCCAGCATGATAGTTGTGCCTAGCAAGAAGGCGTGCCCCTGACGTGTGTGCAGATGTTGAGGGTTCAGGATGACGAGGGGTATCAGAGAACCAAGAGAAGCGCTGAGGCCGAGAATAATCGCCATTCCGAGGCCAATGCCAAGCAGCGTCAGGCCGACTCCGGTCAGGGTGGCTCCGATTCCCCAGCAGACGCCAAACCCAGTGATACTGAACAAGGTGGTCGTGGACGTTGATGCGTAGATCTCCCCGGGGTGAGGTACCGTCGCAATAATAAGGACCCAGGGGAACACAACCATTCCCATCAGCGAATAGACGAACCAGATATTTTCGTAATTCCAGCGGGATGCAAACTTCATGGGGACGGCGAAGACCCCCTGCAGCACGCCTCCAGTGATGACTGCACCCACACCCAGCCAAAATTGATGATCCACGAGGATTCTCCGCGGCACGTATTTTGGACGCACTAACCAGTCCAGTTTGCCGAATGAGCGCTCAAATTCAACCATCTCCCTTCTATTTGCAATCAAATTCGGCAGGCAAGTATAATATTTGAGCGCTCATATGTAAACGTGGTTCTCACGTCTGGGGAGTTCGCGATGCAACGATTTGGAACGGTGATTAAGTTGAAAGCCGAGTGCGAAGCAATCTACCGCCAATACCATGCTGCAGTGTGGCCGGAAGTGCTGCAAATGATTCGGGAATGCAACATCGAGAACTATTCCATCTTTCTGAAAAACGACTTGCTCTTCGCTTATTTCGAATATCGGGGCGATGACATAAAAAGTGACTTGGAGAAGATGGCTTCAGATCCGAAGACTCAGGAATGGTGGGCAATCACAGGGCCGATGCAGGAGCCGTTGCCAGATCGCAAGAATGGCGAGTGGTGGGCGAGCATGGATGAGGTCTTTCATCTCGACTAGTCTTTGAGGGGTGCATTCAGGAGCACATATGCGGCGAGAAACTACCCCCAATCGGCGTGACTTCATCAGAGTTGCCGGGCTTTCCTCTTGTCTTCCTTGGATCCGTCGACTGAGCTTCGCAGCCGGCACGGTTGACGACCGCACAGCCTGGTATCGCGAGGCAAAGTTTGGCATGTTCATTCACTGGGGACCCTATTCATTGGCCAGCGTCGAAGCCTCCTGGCCGATCATGACTCCCAAGGCTGGTGGTATCTCCGAAGCGGAATATCGGGAGTTGCCGAAGCGATTTAACCCGAAGAAATTCGACCCTTCCGCTTTCGTTGACTTGGCCCGCGCTGCCGGCCAGAGATATATGGTGTTCACCACCAAACACCACGACGGGTTTTGCATGTTCGATTCTTCTTACACGGACTACAAGGTCACGAACACTCCGTACGGCAAGGACATCGTGGCGCAGCTGGCCAAGGCTTGTAAGGAAAGGTCGATGCCTCTTGGGTTTTATTACTCTCCACCTGATATGCATCACCCAGGGTTTCGAGATACATCGAAGCTCGCGAGGGAAAACTGGAACGGAGAGCCTGAGCGTCCCGAGTGGCCTCTCTATCTGGACTACATGCAGCTCCAGTTGACCGAGTTGCTGACCCGGTACGGGCCGGTGGTCTTAGTTTGGTTTGATGGCCTGCATCATGAGGAGAAATATAGCGGCATCCGATTTGTTAATCTAATACGACAATTACAGCCCGCGACGCTGGTGAACGACCGCATCGGTCTGCCAGGAGATTATCAGACTCCAGAACAGTTCATTCCTAACGGAATCCCTACGAAGGAAATTGAGTTTAATGCTGTTGATACGAGCATTCAGCAGAAGCTCAAAGCAGCACTTGTGCCCAAACCTGAAGATTTCCAGCTGTGGGAAACTTGCATGACCATCAACAATACTTGGGCATACAACATGCATGATCGGGAATTCAAACCCGCCAAGTCTCTCATTCGGGCTCTGGTGGAAGTGGCCAGCCGAGGGGGCAACTTTTTGCTCAACGTGGGGCCACAACCGGATGGCATCATTCAACCTGAATTCCAGGAAAGATTGCGCGCCATAGGCGACTGGCTGAGATTGAATGGGGACTCGATCTATGGGACTACATATGGTCCCCTGCAAGGGGTCGCGTCGTTACGAACTACAGCGAAACCAAACAGAGTGTTTGTCCATGTGTTCGACTGGCCCTCAGCTGCACTGGAGTTCACCGGACTGGACGCGAAAGTGATTGCCGCGCACCTATTGGCAACAGGGCAGCCACTGACGTTCCGCCAGGACGCGACGAAGCTGCAAATCGATGTTGCAAGTCAAGCTCCAGATCCAAACGTCAGCACGATCGTTCTGAATACGCTGTAAGCCTAGACAGTGGGTCAGTCTGAGAAATTGGTCTCTGGACGTGATCGCCCATGACTACTTCAGCGTGAGGCGGCTTTCGAACCTTAGGACAGTGATTGACAGGTCTCGTAACGCATATGTCTTCTGTTGTTAACATGCAAGTCGATGTTCCTCGGCCTCGAAATCCGCGGCCAATTGTATCCATCGGGGCCGGAGGAATTGTGCGGAACGCCCACTTACCAGCCTACAAGAAAGCAGGTTTCCCGGTCGTAGCTATTGCCGATCTGGACCAGAGTAAAGCCGAGAATCTGGCGAATGCCTTTGGTATTCCGGCCGTGCTATCGGGAGTGGAGGAAGCGGCGGCCTATGCACCCAGAGATGCAGTGTTCGATGTCGCCGTGCCGGCGTCTACATTACTACAGCTCCTGCCACACATACCTGATGGTGCTGCGGTTCTTCTGCAAAAACCAATGGGTGAAACATTGTCGGACGCGCGAGCAATCCTCGAGATTTGCCGAACTAAACGCCTGACGGCGGCAGTCAACTTTCAGCTGCGTTTTGCTCCAAATATGCTGATGGCCCGGCGCTTCAACGACAGCGGTGCTCTAGGAAAGATACACGACATGGAAGTAAGGGTGAGCGTGATGACACCCTGGCATCTTTGGGATTTCTTGCAGAAAGCGCCGCGAATCGAAATTCTGTACCACTCGATTCACTATGTAGACCTTGTGCGGTCGTGGTTTGGAAATCCACTCTCAGTCCTCGCGAAGACTTCGACAAGTCCAGAAGCTGCTCAACTAGCAGCGACGAGAAGCGTGATCCTGCTGGATTACGGAGATGACAAGCGGGTGTTTGTCACTACGAATCACAGTCACTATTTCTCCGCTCAATCGCAGGAAAGTTTTGTTCAGTGGGAGGGGACAGAGGGTGCGATGCGGGCGCAAATGGGGGTCAATTTGGATTACCCCGCCGGGCGACCTGACACTCTCAAATATATCTTCCGCGGAGAGAGCGTGTGGAGGGATGCCGAAGTCAGCGGAAGTTGGTTCCCTGATGCTTTTGTAGGCACAATGGGCTCACTGCAGGCATATGTGGAGGGATCAACTGCTGTGTTACCAACCTGCGTTGAGGACGCGTTCGACACAATGAGACTGGTGGAGGCCGCATACCTATCTAGCCTCAAAGGCGGGATAAGGCCGAATGAACTGTAGCATTGACTTGAGGTAGTGTGCCCGAAGATGAGGAATTTGCTGCGGAAAGAATAGCTGGGAACAAAAAAACACGATGCCAGAACACGCAATTGATTCAATAGCAACCTGGGATGTACGGTTTCCATTATCCGACGGCGCAGGCAGGGATGCGCTCCATACCAATTCCGAATACTGCTTCGCCGTCACGCTTCTAAGCAGTCGTGACGGTCTGTGTGGAACGGGAATCGCGCTCACCTTGGGAGAAGGGAATCGTCTCGTCTGCGAAGCCATTGAGCTGCTCGCTAGACCGCTCGCCAAGAAAGCTATTGAAGAAGTGATGTCTGACTTTGGTCGCATTTCCAGAAGTTTGGCCGATGATCCTTCACTCCGCTGGCTGGGTCCGCACAAGGGAGTCATTCATCTGGCGCTTGCATCCATCACGAACGCGTGCTTCGATCTTTGGGCGAAGAGTCGGAACGTGCCGCTCTGGAAACTACTACTTGATTTAGCTCCGCAACAAGTCGTGCGTCTACTGGACCTGAGCTATCTGGAAGAGATCCTTTGCGAGCAAGAAGCTCTTAACCTCGTAGCCGCCAACGTGGCAGGGCGGCATGAGCGGACTGCAGTTCTGAAAGAAGGCTATCCCGGGTATGACACATCAGTAGGATGGATTGGGTACGACGACGAAAAGGTGCGTGCACTCACGGCACGTGCCATTGATGAAGGATTCAGGGCTTTTAAGCTGAAGGTTGGTTCCGCTGAGCGAGAACGCGACCTACGTCGCGCCGCGATAATGCGGGAGTGCATTGGCGACTCCGGCATACTCATGTTCGACGCCAATCAGAGTTGGAGTCTGCCGGTCGCTATTCCCGTTTCTCGTAGCCTCGCAACATTTCGGCCTTTATGGATCGAGGAACCGACGCATCCCGATGATATCTTCGCGCACGTCAGATTGGCAGACGAGATCGCGCCGATAAAGATCGCGGCGGGCGAGCACATTCCTAACCGGGTCGTATTCAAGAATTTTATGCAATCCGGTGCACTTCACTACGTTCAGGCTGACTGTACGAGATTAGGAGGAGTGAGCGAATTTCTCACCGTCAGCTTACTGGCTAGGAAGCTCGGCCTGCCCGTGGTACCTCACGTGGGTGATATGGGACAGTTGCATCAGCACTTGGTATTGTTCAATCACATTGCCCTGGGACAGGAAGTCTTGTTCCTTGAACACATACCGCATTTGCGAGGCCAGTTTGTTTTTCCGGCACAGCTGAGGGATGGCTACTATCGAACCCCGGAAGAACCAGGTGCGTCCTGCGATCTGAAGCTCGTATCCGTGAAAGGCCGAATGACGAGCAACTTCTGCAAAGGGCATCCCGAAGACCATCCTTAGTTTTCTAACGCAATCAGGACGTTGTCGTGGGAATCCAGTTGCAGTACCGGTTGCATAAGTAATTTGGACCACCCTGTGATTGTGCAGCTGGCAAGAAATATCCTTCCTCGGCGAAACGTCCAGCAAAGTCTCCACCGCTCTCCACGAATCAGGTTTCGGTAGATTATGTTCAACGGCTAATCTTCAGAACCCACGCAGGTTGGGCGCGAAGTTCCGCGGGTAATTCGGAGAGTTCAATACTCAAGCCCGCCTTCGAGGGCCTGAACTTGAGTGGTGCCTCCGAACCGAGCAGACTAACTGACCTGGCATTCTCTACGTTTTTGATAACCAAATTGTGCCCCGACCATTGAGGCAGAATCGCGTAGAGGCTATCGCCTTTGGTGGTAAAGAACGCCTCAATGGACGCCTTCCCGGCGGCCGCCTTTTCGATCAACCGATTCACGTCATAAGCCGACGAGTATTCCTTGTTGTATTCAACCGTGGGAACTTCGCCTGCTGTCCACTGGCGCGTATTTTGCCAAGGCCGTGTGCCGTAGATTGCTTCCCCGTTGATCTTCAGCCAATCACCGATTTCCTTCAGCCGTTGTTCCATGATGACTGGAATCGCACCGTCCGCTCTCGGCCCTATGTCGAGCAACAGGTTGCCTCCCCTGCTGACGGTATCTACGAGTATGAAGATCAATTCTCTGCCGGAATGATAAACGTTCAGGTCCTCGGCGCGGTTGTAGCCATAGCTCACCCCCATTCCGCGGCTTTCTTCCCAAGGATGATCACTCCCGCTCATGCCGGCCGTGTACTCTGTCGTCCAATAACCTCCGTGCTTGTGGCGGGTATCGCTACCCCAGCGGTCATCGATAACGACCTCGTCTTTTACGGGAGAATCATTAAACAACCACGCAAGCAGCTCCGGACTATGCCACTCGGCCGAAGTCATTTCCCATTCGCCGTCACTGAAGATGATCGAAGGCTTGTAGTGGGTGACGAGGTCCTTAAACTGGGGAAACATGTGTTCCTGAACATAGCGCTGTTTGTTATAAAGCCAGAGCGGGTTGTACCACTCATAGAGCGAGTAGTAGTAGCCCATGCGCACTCCCTTGCGGCGGACAGCTTCGGATAGATCGCCCAGCAAGTCACGCTTGGGCCCGATTGCAACCGCATTCCACGGACGTCCCCAGGTTGCTGAGGCTTCCTTGCTGGGCCACAAGGCGAAGCCCTCATGATGCTTCGAAGTGAGCACAACGTACTTGGCGCCGGAACCAGCGAGCACTTCAGCCCAGTGGTCGGGATCGAACAATTCAGCCTTGAACTGAGTAGCAAAGTTCTGGTAGTGGAAATCACTCCCATAAACCTTTTGATGGAAAGCCCACGTCCCCTTCTCAAGCTCATCGGCTTTAGCATCGGATCGCCCATTGGTCAGGGCATGCCAGTACCACTCGGCGTAGGCAAGTTTGCCGGGGATTACCGGAGCATAGGCCGGGACCGAATAAGTGCCCCAGTGAATGAAGATTCCAAACTTCGCGTCGCTGAACCACGCGGGCGTGGGGCGTTTGTCAACCGACTCCCACGTGGGCTCGTATGTTTGTGCAAACAGACGGCCGCCGAGACAATAACACAAGAACAGGGAGACAATAATAAGGTTGCATTTCCTCATTAGATCCTCACTAACGATGAAGACTGCGTTTAAGGTGGCGTCGAGATCGCCTTGCCGCCCCGTCCCCGCACGACTTTTCCGATAGAACAAAGCCCGCTTCCATTGGGAACAGAAGCGGGCATCATTTCGCTTACGTCAATGACACTCAGAACATAAACCTTAGTCCGAACTGGAGAACCCTCGCGGAGTTCGCGGTATCGGTAACTTTTCCGAAACCACCGCTGTTGCTAACGTCGCCGTTGGGAGCAGCCCAAATAACCGTGTTGAAGAGATTGAATGCTTCAGCGCGAAACTCGAGTTTCCGTCCTTCACCCATAATTGGAAATCCTCGAAAGATAGAGAAGTCGGCGTTCCAGTATCGCTGTGCATGAAATGCGTCGGGGCGAATGTTGCCAAAAGTTCCCAACGCCGGGGCTTGGAAGGCATTGGTATTGAACCAACAGGTTTGCGTGTGTACGGCTGCTCCACTCGTGCAGCTACCTGAATCGGGGTTACCGACTAGATTCGCCTGCTCATACCCAGCCCAACCCACGTTGCCGGTGTTTGCCGGATCTCCGTTTTGGTCGGTCACACTGTAGCGCTGACCCGAACGAATCGTAATGATTCCGTTAACTTGCCAGTTCCCTACAATGTAATCGACGGCGTGATTTCCGCTTGAAAACCGCTTTCCCTTACCAATCGGCAACTCATAGGTAGTGTTGACGACAAAGTTGTGTGGGATGTCAAACCCCGCAGGACTCAAACTTGCCCGGGGATTGTAAGGATCCGCCACATTTTTGCCTTCCGCTCCGAACCAGCCATCGTTCTCATCCAGTGCCTTCGAGAAAGTGTAGGCCACCTGGTACGACAGACCGCTCGAGAGTCTCTTGTCCAGAGACAATTGGAACGCATGATAGTCGGCAAAACCGACGCTGCGATCATAAAAAGTTGAAATCATGTAGGGGTACAACGAGCGCGACTGCGGGTTCGGTAGCGGACTGGGCTGCAAAGCGGTGTTGTACATGCCACCGATATTGGCGCGATGCGTCAGCGCACTGACGTAGCTGGCGGTGAGGGTGGTTGTTTTGTTGATCTGGTGTTGAATCCCAAAATTGAACTGATACGCATAAGCGTTCCTGATATGCGGATCATAGTGCCAGTTCACACCGCCTGCGAAGAAGGGCGTGGGAGCGGGCAACCCAGCGCTACCGCTTCCCGCGAATGGATCCTGCGCCGAAACCAACGGCTGGCCCTGAGAGTTGGTTGTAGAGCCGCCTGGCTGGTTGAGGTTATTGGCGATCAGTTGACCGATACCCGGCCAGTCGCCTTCGATGTTTTGCGACATCTGGCTGACCGCTGCCCAGTTGTCGTAGACGATCCCTGCTCCACCGCGAACCACGGTGCTTTCAGTGGCGCGGTACGCGAAGCCAAGGTGTGGTCCAACGTTGGTGTAGGTGTTGTGAGAGATGCGACCGCGCGGATCGATTACCACATGAGGCGGTAGTGTTCCCGCAGGCAAGCAGGCCTGGGTTGATGGATCACAAGCAAGTGCGTTCCCTTGGGCGTCGAGCATGATGCTGGGAATGCAGGGAGCCGCCAGCCGCACGGTGCAGGGTGGCGGGGGATACTGCAGAACGTAAGTTCCGTTGGAGAAGTCAAAGTCCCCGGTTTCAATACCGCCCTGTTCGCCAATTGTATCCTTGGTGCCATAGGGAGGTATCAATGTGAGGTCGTAGCGAACGCCGTAGTTCACCGTCAGTTTCTGTGTGGCCTTCCACGAATCCTGGAAGAAAGCGCTGAACAGCCCACCTAGTCGGGTTTTTTCGTTCACATCCCGACGATTGGCGTTGTTAACAACCCCCAACAGGTAGGAAGCTAAGCTAAATCCGCCATGGCCGGTCGCGGGATCGCCCGTTTCCGTGTCTGCGAATCCGAGACTGTCATAGGCGATAGGGCTCGAGAACCTGCTGCTGATATAGTTGCTGCCAAACGAGAAGGTGTGGGTCCCCTTGAGCTTATTGATCGTAACTGACCACTGCCAATTATCAGTCGCTTGCGGCGTATTCTGGAGAATCTCGCCGCCGTTAGCGAACCCATCAGCAAGACCGAGAGAAGGAAGTAAGCATCCCTTGGTTCCCGAGAAATTACAGGCAAAGCCAGAAGCGAACCCTGCACCGGGGACCACACTGTCTGCGTCCACGCCATTCATTTTTGTAAGGGCGTTATCGGATACCTTGGTGCGCGAGAACAGCGCCTGCAATTGCAGGGTCGGACTGAAAACATGCACCCAATTTCCGCCCCAGTTGATGCCGGGAATTTTGTCGTTCTTCAGCAGCCCTGGCAAATCGCCATTGGGCGTCGCCGTTATGCTGTCGATTTGGCTCCAACGGAACCAGACCGAATCCTTATCGCTGAAGGTGTGGTCCAGTCTACCGTTGAACTCATTTTGATGCTGGGTGTTTGGATCATTGTTGAAAGCGTTGCTGTTAGTAGCTGGATCGTAAGTCCCAGCCTGCGGATAGACAGCCTGGATGAATCCGACCAAACCCGGATTGATGAGGTTGGAAGGAATGATATTTCCAGCAAAGGGCTGTCGGGTGAAAGTCGACCCGGACGGGGTAGTGGTGAACGGATTGTAGATTTGCTGGGCCAGATTATTACAAACTCCGCTGCCATTGAAGCCTGCCGTACACAAAGCGCCGAAGTCACCGCTGAGCTGCGCTGCGGTTGGCACGAGGATGTTATTGCCAATTGGTTGCGAGTAGCGAAATCCTTGGTAGGCGAAGTAGAAAAACGTGTTGTTCCTCATACCATGCAGAGGAATTGGACCGCCGATCGCCCCGCCGAACTGATTCTGGTGAAACAAAGCCTTACGTTGGCTGGCGGGCAGGAAGTGAGGGCGCGAGTCGAACGCGCTATTGCGCATGTACTCCCAAGCCGAACCATGGAAGTGGTTCGTTCCAGACTTGGTCACGACGTTCACCACTCCTCCAAGGACCGATCCGAATTCGGAGGAGTCGGTGTGCGAAACCACCTTGAATTCCTGAATGGCATCCACGATCGGAGGTACGGCGTAGGTGCTGAGGAACGCCGCGAAGTTATTCATGCCGTCGGTCAGGAAGTAATTGCTACGGTTGGTCGCACCGTTGATCGAAGGGAATGAGAACGCCGCTCCTTCGGCGATCGGTGCCGCGAAACCGCCCGTCCGGCCGCCCATCGCGTTTTGTCCCACGCTGATCGGCGCGACGCCCGGTGTCAGCGAAAGCAACTGTGTGAAGTTGCGGCCGTTCAGAGGAAGATCATTTACTTGCTTCGTGGCGATAACCGTCCCAAGTTCCGCACTGGACACCTGCAACTGCTCTGCCTGGGCCTCCACGCTAACAACTTCGGTTTGTGCACCAGCGACTAGCGAGATATCGATCGTAGCCGTTTGGTTTACGGCTAGCACGAAATCATTTACTTGCTTAGTGCTGAAGCTCGAGGCGCTCACTCTCATGGTGTAACGGCCGGGGTTGACATCGAGAAAGGCATAAGCACCGCTGTCGTTGCTGACAGTAGTGTGCTCGACGGCGGTGTCAGAGTTGCGAAGCACCACCGAAGCTTTGGGGACCACAGCACCGGTTGAGTCGCGCACCACGCCATTCAGTGACGCTGTCGAAAGCTGAGCGAACAAAGGTGTGGTTGCGAGGGTGAGGACGGCGCCAAACAACAGCAAAGAAAAGAAGCGGCTATCCCGCCTGTCGAGAGCAGTCATGGATTTCCTCCGGCCGATTCGTGCAACAGCTTTTGATAAAGCGTTCCCAACCATTCACGAATTGGCCGCCATTCTGCGTGGGCGAGTTGGTACTTGTCAAGAACTATTTGAGCGCTTGCCAATCAAGCTTTAGCGGTTACTTACCTTGATTTCCGGGCGTGGGGCTGAGGATACAAGCGCTCAAAATGCAACTTCAATGTATTCTGTGGCTTGTCCGAGGCCGGGGGCAAAAACCCCGGGGAGACAGGAATCAAATCGTGAACTTCTGGGGTCTACCAGCTGGTAAACTGCCGTCCCTTTGGCTTGACGGTGCCCAGTTTTTCACAGACATTAGGCCACGACAAGTTATGAGACGTGGTCAC
>Ga0157374_10002370_pt1 | contig 15874 bp, 18 predicted proteins | sample M25metaG_FD_115308 | JGI IMG/M metagenome (GOLD analysis project Ga0157374, IMG submission 115308) | Miscanthus rhizosphere microbial communities from Kellogg Biological Station, Michigan, USA - M2-5 metaG | ecosystem: Host-associated > Plants > Roots > Rhizosphere > Soil | place: USA: Michigan...
GCTCGGCAGCGCCGCGAGGGCTCCCAGCAGCATCGCCCAGCCGGGGCTGATGAAGCCACCCGCCGGGGTGATCGCGACGCAGCCGACGACGATCGCCGTCGCCGCCCCGATCGCGGTCACTTTCCTGCCCCGGATTAGGTCGAGGGCGAACCAGACGATCAGGGTGCAGGCCGGGGTCAGCAGGGTGTTGACGAAGGCGAGCACGCTGGCGTCGCCGGTCGAGAAGCCACTGCCGCCGTTGAAGCCGAACCAGCCGAACCAGAGCAGGCCGGCGCCGAGCAGCACGTACATCGCGTTGTGGGGGAGCAGCGCCTGGCGGCCGTAGTCCTTGCGGGCCCCGACCACCAGCGCGGCGGCCAGGGCGGAGAAGCCGGAGCCCATCTCGACCGGGACGCCGCCGGCGAAGTCGAGGGTGCCGCCCGCCTGCAGCCAGCCACCGCCGAAGGCCCAGTGGGCGAGCACGGCGTAGACGAGGACCGACCACAGCGCGGCGAAGACGAGAAAGGCGCCGAAGCGCATGCGCTCGACCACGGCGCCGGAGACGAGGGCGACGGTGATGATGCAGAAGGTCGCCTGGAAGGCCATGAAGAGCAGCTCCGGGATCGTCGTCCCGTCGCGCGGGGCGAAGTCGACGCCATTGAGGAAGGCGTTGCCGAGGCCGCCGATCAGGCCGCCGTCGCCGTCGAAGGCGAGCGAGTAGCCGACCGCCGCCCAGGTGACCATGGCGACGGCGATCGCGCCGATGCACATCATGAAGGTGTTGAGGGTGTTCTTCGAGCGCACCAGGCCGGCGTAGAAGAGGCCGAGCGCCGGGGTCATCATCAGGACCAGCGCCGTCGCCACCAGCATCCAGGCGGTGTCGCCGGTGTCGATCCCCGTGGCCGCGGCCACGATTGCGTGCCCGCTCATTTGTCGACCGGCGTCACGGCGCCCATGTCGGTATCGCCGGTGCGGATCCGCACCGCCTGCTCCAGCGGCACGACGAAGATCTTGCCGTCGCCGACTTCTCCGGTGCGCCCCCCTTCGCAGAGGGCCTCGATCGTCGGCTGCACGAACTCGTCGGTAACCGCGATCTCGAAGCGGACCTTCTCGGCGAGCCCCATCTGCACGGTGGTGCCACGGTAGGTCTCGACCCTCTCCAGCTCACCCCCGTGTCCCTGCACGCGACTCATCGATACTCCGCGCACATCGGCGCGATACAAGGACTCCAGTACATCGTTCGCCTTCTCCGGGCGCACGATGCCGATCACCAGTTTCACGATTCTCCCCTTCCCGCTTTGGCCGGCTGCAGCGTGCGCGAGCCTAACCGACACTCGGGGGGATTTGACGTAAGGGGCTGCTCCGTGCTCGGCTCAGCGCTCGCTGACATCGGCGCTGAGGACCGGCTTCAGGTCGAGGATCGGGGTGCCATCGAGGGCCTCGAGCCCGCGGACCCTGAGCCGGTTGCCATCGACCTCCGCCACCTCGACCCGGTGCAGTCCGATCGGGTTGGGCCGGTCGGGAGAGCGGGTGGAGAAGACGCCTTGGGGCGAGCGCGAGAGGTCGCCGCGGGGGTGGACGCTGAGCACGTCGCGCCGCGCCCGGTCGAGCCAGGTGAGGACGATGATCTCCTCGCCCGCCTCGATCCCGTCCAGTCCCTCGGTCAGCCTGGCCGCGAGGATGAGCCACGCGTCAGGCGCGCCCTCGTCTCCTTGCTTCGGCGCCGCGGCCGGGTCGGTTAGCGGCGACTCGACCCGGCCGATCGGCTTCAGCTCGATGCGCTCCTGGGTCACGGGGGCAAGATCTGAAATTCGGATTCGAGCCGAAGCCGGGTCTTACCGCGGCTGAATGAGCCGTAGAACGCTTCGCCAGACCAAGCGAAACGGTAGCGGCCGGGGGGCTCGCTAGGCGGAATGCTGAAACTCCAACACGAGGCGGATTCGCCCGGGCCGCTCGACAGCCCAATTGCCAGGATGGCGCCCTGTGAGCTTTCGGGCGCCACCGCCCAGGTCGAACCGTCATAGCGTTCGATCGTGCGGTCGAGGCCGTAGTACAGCGAATCGGTGCCGTAATTCTCAAGGCGGGCGGTCACGGTGTCGCCGGGATGAAATGCCGTTCCATTGAGGATCAGACGGGCGTCAAGGCTCGGGCGCAGAACTCGGAAGTATTTGCCATAACGGCCTAGCCTTTTGCCCGTCTGGTCGGTGAAGGTGATTTCGAGACGATAGAGAGCCGGTTTCGAGACCGGGAAGGACAAGTCGAGGTCGCCCGAGGGCTGATCGTCCGTCGATCGCAGCCGGTTCACCCGTTTGATGATGCTGCCGAGCGGTAGGGTCGTCCGCCCGCCTAGATCGATGCGGACCAGTTTTGCCTCTACGAGCCAGTTCAGAGGGGGGCTGAGGTGGTGGCCTGGATAGAAGGGCGAATAAGAAAGGCCGAAGCCGACCGTGTCATTTCCCACGACGAGCGGACCGTTGCCGATCTGCGCCACGAAGACGCGGGCTGGGGCAAATGAAAGATGTTCGCGAAGGGGCACTTCGCGTATGTGCGGTAGCCGTTTGAGCGGCTGCTTATAGTCATGAACGATGCTGGTTTCGCAAAGCGCGGCGCCAGCGGAGTCGGCGACCATGCCCGACATGCTGGCGACGACCCCGATCGCAAGTAGTGCTGCCCCTTTTCGTATTGCCATCTCACGCTATTCTGCCAGCCGAATACTCCGATGTCGAAACAAACGCTCATGGTTGCGATGGTGAAACGGTTTGCCCTGATTGTGGGTGTCGCTATGTGTCTCGGTTTTGCGTCAGTCGGCAAGGTGGCTGCCGAAATCACGCTTGTGGGGCCCAGCTCCCGGTCCCTGCCGGCGGACTTGGAGCTGACGTCGCCTGACACTCACATGATCGTCGGCAGGTTTGCGTGGTGTTTCACTGGGGGTGTCTTCGGATCAGCGCCGCCGCTGATCTGCGAGCCATACTTCATCAGCAGAACTGGACCCGACACCGATGGCCTTTACCACTATTTCTGGCGGCTGAGCACAGCTGCATCCGGTGAAGTGCATCTAGACGCGGAGACATGGTCGGATGGTTCTGCCTATGCCAATCGCGAAAGAGTGACGTTCACGGCGACAACCAGCGGTATCGCCTTCGGGGACATCCAGACCTGCCTGATGCCGGGTACTCGTTCAAGGGTCGACGGTCTGGTCTCCTTTGAGCTCACATACTTCAGCCAGAAGGGCAGCACCGCGACGGTGCTCGAGCAGAAAAAGACCGGTGGAGAGTGGACCGCCCCCAGGCTCAGGGCTAGAGCGAATTTTCCGGTCGGGCCTCCGCGAGGGTTTGCGCCATATACGCGTCGCACCATCCGGCTCCGCGTCAAGCGGAGCGATTTGTCGGACCGGCGCCTGCGCCTTCTCTACTACGTCCAGAAGGGGAACCGCTATAGCCCGCGGGGAAATCGGATACCGAAGCTCACCGCCTTCTCCACACAATCCTGCCCTCCCGCCTCGGGGATATAGGGCCTGGTGGTACGGTCGCCGGGATGAAGACGGTCCTCGTCACCGGCGGCTCGGGATTTCTTGGAGGTTGGTGTTTGGTCGAGCTGTTGCGGGGCGACTACCTGGTGCGGACGACCGTGCGCGACCTCGGCCGCGAGGCCGAGGTCCGGGCAAGGGTTGAGTCGCGGGTCGATCCCGGCGATCGGCTCAGCGTTTTCGCCGCCGATCTGCGTAGCGACGATGGCTGGGAGCAGGCCGTTCAGGGCTGCGACTACGTCCTCCACGTCGCCTCGCCGTTTCCGCTGACGCAGCCGAAGGACCCCGACGAGCTGATCGTGCCGGCACGGGAAGGGACGCTGCGAGTGCTGAAGGCCGCCCTCGACGCCGGGGTCGGCCGGGTCGTCGTCACCTCCTCGGTGGCCGCGGTACGGGGCAGCGTCGATCACTCGTCGACGCCGCTCACCGAGACGACCTGGACCGATCCCGACGGTCCCGCGGTCACGCCCTACACGCGGTCGAAGACGATCGCCGAGCGGGCCGCTTGGGACTTCGTCGAAGAGCGGGGCGAAACGGAGAAGCTGGCCGTGGTCAATCCCGGCGCGATCCTCGGGCCGGTCCTCGGCGACGATCGGTCTCCCTCGCTTGAACTGGTCAACCGGCTGCTCAAGGGAATGCCGGGAGCACCGCGGATCGGCTTCAGCATCGTCGACGTCCGCGATGTCGTCGACCTGGAGATCAGGGCGATGACCGTGCCCGAGGCCGGCGGCGAGCGCTTCATCGCTGTCGCCCGCTTCCAGTGGATGTCGGAAGTCGCCGCGGTGTTGCGCGAGCGGCTCGGCCCAGCCGCGGCGAAAGTGCCCAAGCGCGCCGTTCCCAACTTGGTCGTACGCGCGATGGGGCTCTTCGACCCCGCGGTCCGCTCGATCGCCGGCCAGCTCGGCCAGAAGGTCGAGCTGTCGTCGGCGAAGGCCGAAAGCGTGCTCGGCTGGAAGCCACGGCCGCTCGACGAGACGATCGTCGAGTGCGCCCAGAGTCTGGTCGACGCGGAGGGGGCCTGAGCGATGGCGACCGTGCTCTGTGTGCTCTACGACGATCCGGTCGACGGCTACCCGCCGACATACGCGCGCGACGAGGTGCCGACGATCGAGCGCTACCACGATGGCCAGAGCACGCCGACACCGACGGCGATCGGCTTCAGGCCCGGCGAGCTGCTCGGCAGCGTCTCGGGTGAGCTGGGGCTGCGCGAGTTCCTCGAGGATCGCGGGCACCGCCTCGTCGTCACCTCGGACAAGGATGGCGCGGACTCGGTCTTCGAGCGCGAGCTGCCGGATGCGGAGGTCGTCATCTCCCAACCGTTCTGGCCCGCCTACCTGACCGCGGAGAGGATCGCCAAGGCGCCGAACTTGAAATTGGCGCTGACCGCGGGCATCGGCTCCGACCACGTCGATCTGCAGGCTGCAATGGAGCGCGGGCTGACCGTCGCCGAGGTCACCTACTCGAACAGCATCAGCGTCGCCGAGCACGTCGTGATGATGATCCTCGGGCTCGTGCGCAACTACATCCCCTCCTACCAAGTGGTGGTCGAGGGTGGCTGGAACATCGCCGACTGCGCCTCGCGCTCCTATGACCTGGAGGGGATGCAGGTAGGCACCGTCGCCGCCGGGCGGATCGGCTCGGCGGTCCTGCGTCGGCTGAAGCCGTTCGAGGTCGGCCTGCACTACACCGATCGCCACCGCCTGCCGCCCGAGGTCGAGGAGGAGCTCGGCGTCACCTTCCACCCCGACGCCGAGTCGATGGTCGAGGTCTGCGACGTGGTGACGATCAACGCGCCGCTGCATCCCGAGACAGAGAACCTTTTCGACGCAGAGCTGCTGGCAAAGATGAAGCGTGGCTCGTATCTGATCAACACCGCGCGCGGCAAGATCTGCGACCGCGACGCGGTCGCGGCGGCCTGCGAGAGCGGCCAGCTGGCGGGCTACGCCGGCGACGTCTGGTTCCCGCAGCCGGCGCCCCGGGATCACCCCTGGCGCTCGATGCCCCACCACGGCATGACCCCGCACACTTCAGGCACCAGTCTCTCGGCCCAGGCCCGCTACGCGGCCGGCGCCCGCGAGATCCTTGAGTGCTGGTTCGACCAGCGGCCGATCCGCGAGGAGTACCTGATCGTCGACGGCGGCACCCTCGCCGGCGCCGGAGCGCACTCCTACAGCGAGGGCGACGCCACGGGCGGCTCCGAGGAGGCAGCCCGCTTCAAGAGCGGTTGATCGCGGCGATGGAGGCTCGACGATGAGGATGCGCGCCGCGGTGTTGGAGGAGTTCGGCGAGCCGCTCGCCGTCCAAGAAGTCGAGCTCGCCGAGCCGCGGGCGGGGGAGGTCCTGGTCCGCCTCGTCGCCTGCGGCGTCTGCCACACCGACCTCTACACCGCCTCCGGCGCCGATCCCTCCGGTTACGCGCCGACCGTCCTCGGCCACGAGGGGGCGGGGGTGGTCGAGCAGGTTGGCGCCGACGTCACCTCGCTCGCCCCCGGCGATCACGTCGTCACCCTCTTCTCGCCCCAGTGCGGCGAGTGCGTTCACTGCGTAGACCCGCGGACCAATCTCTGCATGGCGATCCGCGAGCAGCAGAACAAGGGCTACCTCCCCGATGGCACGACCCGTATCTCGCGCGAAGGCGATGGAGTGCGCCACTTCATGGGCTGCTCGACCTTCGCCGAGTACACGGTGATGCCGGAGATCGCCCTGGCCAAGATCGACCCCGAGGCGCCCTTCGAGCACGCCTGCCTCTTTGCCTGCGGCCTCTCGACCGGTCTCGGCGCGGCGATCAGCACCGCCGCGGTGACGCCGGGCAGCACGTGTGTTGTGTTCGGCGCCGGCATGGTCGGCCTCGGCGCGGTCGCCGGCTGCCGCCTGCAGGGCGCCGAGCGCATCGTCTGCGTCGACCTCTCGGCGGACCGGCTCGAGCTGGCCCGCGGCCAAGGCGCCACCGACCTGCTCGAGGGCGGCGAGGGCGCAGTCGAGGCGATCCTCGCGATGACCGGCGGCTTCGGCGCCGACTACACCTTCGAGGCAACCGGCAATGTCGCCGTGATGCAGCAGGCGGTCGAAGCCGCGCGCATGGCCTGGGGCCTTTGCACAGTCGCCGGCGTGGCCGGCAAGGGGAAGACCCTCGACATCGTCCCACGCCTGCTGATCACCGGCCGCCGCGTCGCCGGCTCCTCCTTCGGCGGGGTCAAGGGCCGCGATCAGGTCCCCGTCCTGATCGAGCGCGCGATGGCCGGCGAGATCGACGTCGAGCCCTTCATCTCCCACCGCCTCGGCCTCGACGAGGTCAACCGTGGCTTCGAGCTGATGGAGGCCCAGGACGGCATCCGCAGCGTGATCGAGTTCAACTAGCTACATCCCGTCCTCGCTCTCGGGCAGCCTAAATCCGACCGGGCGCTTCGCGGTGTAGGAAGTCGCGATACGGCGAAGCTCTACGAAGGTCCGCATGATCTCGATATTTACGGAGATCGCCCTCTTACTTCTCAGCACCCCCGAAAGCATCGCCACGCCCTGCTCGGTGAAGACGTAAGGGGCATAGCGCCGCCCGCCACGCCCGCCGTTTGAGGTCGCAATTTGCGACCTCAAGGCCGCTGCCTCTGACCTGTCCAGTTGAAACATGAAGTCCTCTGGGAAGCGTTCGAGGTTGCGCTTGACTTGCTCGACCAAGCGTTTTGTCTCCACCCCATAAAGGTCCGCCAGATCTTCGTCGAGCATTACTTGCCGTCCACGGACAACCAAGATCCTCTTCTCGATCGCTGGAACCGCGATCAGCTCCAGAGGCGCCGCCGTCTTCCTCCTCGGCTCGGACATCCGATCAGAATGGCAAATGCGCAGGATGCTTTTGTCTGCGGTAATGGTCCCCTAAGGGGTCGAGGCCGCCTCGCTCAGCGGCGTTGCGCCGGGCTCGCCGAAGACGCGGGCGAGGACGATGCTGAGCTCGTAGAGGGCGATCAGCGGCGCCGTCTCGAGCAGCATCGAGATCGGGTCTACGCCGGGCAGGGCAGCGGCGAGGAGCGCGCAGCCGAGGTAGGCATAGCGGCGGTTCTGCTGCAGCTGGCGCACCTTGACGATGCCGAGGCGGGTCACGGCGAGGATCCCGACCGGAACCTGGAAGACAACCCCGCAGGCGAGCAGTGTGCTGGCGAAGAAGCTGTAGTACTCCCTTGCCCTCACTTGGATATTGAACTGGGCGTCGTTGAAATTGAGCAGGAACTTGGTCGCGGCCGGCAGCACGACGACGTAGCCGAAGGCGATCCCGGCGATGAAGAGGACCGGGATCAGCAGCAGCAGGGGCATGATCGTGCGCCGCTGGTGGTCGCTGAAGGCCGGCAGCAGGTATGCGTAGGCCTGGTAGAGGATGATCGGCAACGAGAGGATGATCGCCCCGTAGGCGGCGACGGTCATCGTCGTCGTGAACGGCTCGCTGATCCCGAAGGTGATCAGTTTGTCGTGGTCGGAGGGGAGCGGTCCGCTTGCCAGTTCGAGCAGCAGATGGTTCTGCCAGAAGCAGAGGGCCAGGGCGACGCCGAAGACCGCGATTGAAACGACGATGCGCGAACGCAGCTCGTCGAGGTGCTCGACGACGCTCACCTCGTCTTCGTACGAGATCGCTTTTACGCGGCGCATCGCGTTGCCTCAGGCCCGCGTCTTAACGGCGGCTTGGGTCTCGGTCACCGGGCCGTGGGCGACGGCGACGGGACCCTGCTTGACCGCGACGGGCGCGGTTGGCTCCGGCGCGTCGCCGCTGACCGAGCCGCGGAACTCGTTGATTCCCCTGCCGAGTGACTTGCCCAGCTCGGGAATGCGTTTGGGCCCGAAGACGACGAGCGCGATGATCAGGACTACGAGAATCTCCATTGGTCCGATGTTGGGCACGGTGACCTCCAGTGCGTTGGCTTTTAGTTAGTCGAAGCTCGTTATCGACCCCGGCGAGGTCGATCTCCAGTCGACCCCGCCGGGACTTGCGATGGCGTACGTCTTTATTTGAGGAAGCCGGTCTTTTCGACCGCCTTGAGGACCTTGGCTGCGGTGAAGGGTGTGTCGAAGGAGCCGTCCGGTGTGAGTCCAGAGGGCTTGCCGGAGAGGATCAGGCCGGCCACCGATGCGTGCCGGGCCTCGATCGTGAGGATCGAGATCGCGGCCGCGACGTATGCCGGGGTGGCGATGTTGAGCGCCTGGCCGGAGTAGGCGTGGACGCCGGTGTTCTCGAGCGCGACAGCGGTTTCGACGAAGGAGGCCTCGTCCGAGGTGGTTCCGCCGAAGTCGACTTTCGGCGCGCCGACCGCCTTGCCGCCCAGAGCCTTCTTGAGGAAGGCGACGTGGGCGTTCTCGTCGACCGTCACCGTCTTCAGGAAGACCTGCGTCTGCGGGTCCTTGATGAAGGATTTGCTCTTCTGGTTGGCGCTCGCCTCGTTGTAGAAGGCGGCCTCGAGGTACTCGAGCGTCAGCGCGTAGTTGAGGATGCCGATGTCGCCTTTGCCGAACTTGGCGGGCGGGCGGCCCTTGCCGGCTGCCATCGCGGCGGCGGGGGTGAGGGCGCTGAGCAGCACGCCACCGCTCATCGCGGCGCCGCCGGCCAGTCCCGCCTTCTTCAGGAAGTCCAGTCGGGTGTCGCCGTTGTCGAGGGCCTCGGTCGCGTCGTGGGCCGTTTCGCGCACCGCGCCATCCACGTCAATTCGGTCGATGCTTGCTTCGGGATCCATGACGCTCCTTTGGGAAGAGGGTTTGGCCCCACTAACGAAGCTCCCCCTTTGCCGGATCATTTCGGGCGCGAATAAGCTTGGCTCGGCCTGATCCTGGGTAGGGGTCTGACGATCAGAGACATCGAGCGAGAGGATGAAAACGTGGGTTTCGACCAGTACCACGAGCCGCCGGAGGAGCTTTCCGCCGAGACGCGGACTTTCGTCCGGCTCTGCACGTCGCTGACCGAGGAGGCCGAGGCGATCGGCTGGTATCAGCAGCGGATGGCCGTTGAGACCGACGGCGAAGCACGGGCGATCATGCATGACGCTCAGGGCGAGGAGTTCAAGCACTTCTGCATGGATCTCGAGTTTCTCCTCCGGCGAACGCCGCTCTGGCGGGAGATCGCCGAGGGGATCCTCTTTCGGGACGGCGACATCGTCGAGCACGGCGAGGAGGCCGAGGAGGAGGCCACCGAGGGCGCTGCCGAGCGCGGCGCACCGCTCGCCGGCGGCGAGTCGCTCGGCATAGGCAGCCTGCGCGAGGCGGTCGCATGAGTCACCTGCTGCGCGAGCACGCGCCGATCACCGAGGGCAACTGGGAGCTTCTCGACTCCGAGGCTCGCGAGCGATTCGCGCCCGCCCTCGCGGCTCGCAAGCTGGTCGACTTCGCCGGGCCCCACGGCTGGCAGTACTCGGCGACAAACCTGGGCAGAGTGGAGGAGATCGACGATCCGCCGGGCAAGGGCGTCGTTGGCGTGCAGCGCCAGGTGCTGGCACTGGTCGAGCTGCGGGCGCCGTTCGCGATCTCTCGCGCCGAGCTGGCCGACGCCGACCGCGGCGCCGAAGACGCGGATCTCGAGCCGCTCGACGCGGCCGCCCACCGGATCGCGGTCGCCGAGAACGCGGCCGTCTTCCACGGCTGGAAAGCGGCCGGGATCACGGGCATCGTCGAGGCCTCGCCGCACGACCTGATCGCGCTCGGCGAGGACTGCGAGCGCTATCCGCGCCACGTTGCCAAGGCTGTGGACGCCCTGCTCTCGGCCGGGATCCAAGGTCCATACGGGCTCGCGCTCGGCCCCGACGCACACACCCGCGTGCTCGAGACCAGCGAGCACGGCGGCTATCCGCTGCTCGAACACCTGCGCGAGGTCGTCGGCGGCCCCCTCGTCTGGTCGCCCGGCCTGCGGGGGGCGGCCGTGCTCAGCGTGCGCGGCGGCGACTTCCTCTTCGAGGTCGGCGAGGATCTCTCGATCGGCTACGAGAGCCACGACGCCGGCGCCGTCAACCTCTACTTGGAGGAGAGCCTCAGCTTCCGAGTTGCCACGCCCGAGGCAGCGGTCGCGCTTACCTAAGGAGACTCAGATGCCAACGCCATTCACCCGCAAACGACTGACCGAGGTCAAGGACTCGGCTCCCGAGTTTGGCTTCGCCGGGATCCAGGAGGCCCGCTTCGCCAAGGAGGACCTCGAGGCCGAGCGGACCGGCGTCAGTCACCTCCGGCTCAAACCCGAGGAGCGCTCGCCCTTCGGCCACCGCCACGAGGAGGCCGAGGAGGTCTACGTGGTGCTGAGCGGCTCTGGCCGGCTCAAGCTCGACGACGAGATCATCGAGGTCGAGACACTCGATGCGATTCGCGTCGCCCCCGAGGTGACCCGTGCTTTCGAGGCAGGCTCGGACGGGATCGAGGTCCTCGCCGTCGGCGCTCGCCACGATGGCGACGGGGAAATCATTCCCAGCTGGTGGAGCGACTGAGGGCTCAGCGCTGCGAGCGGCGAGGTCTGCGCGCGGGGGAAGCGCGGCCTAATCGCCAATCGGAAGGCTCGGCGGTGGCGGCTTCGCGTGCTTTCTCCCGCGCCTTGTAGAGGCGGGCACGCTGCCTCTCGCGATGGGCACGCAGTTCCAGATCGATAGCCGAGAAGCGCCTCAGCGCGTAGGCGAACAGAGCGACTGCTGTCGCGTATTCGCATATTGGGCTGAAGGTGCTCGGAAACATGCGGCCCCAATCTGAAGGGCGATCTCCGTCATGTCCACAGGGTTTTGAAAGGAACGTTTTGTCGGAGGCAAGGGAGTGTATCGGATTGTCTGCAAAATTTTGCAGAGTGGTGACGATCCTCTGACTGAGCAGTTCAAGCCCGCGACCCAACCCTTCGCAGTTCCGTCCGGTTCGCGCCGGGGTTCGATCGGCTGCAGATATCAAAGCTGATCGCGGGGCTAGGGTTCCGCCGTGCGCCCGCGGCCCCTCCCTCAACGACTGGCCGCTGCGATAACCGGCCCGCGCGGGCGCTGGCTGACGCTTGGGGTCTGGGTACTGCTCGGCGTCGCGGGGCTCGTCGGGCGGACCCATATCGGCGAGGTGACCGCGGCAGGGCAGGACAGCTACCTACCAGCGCACGCGGAGTCGACCCGCGCCGTCAATGTGCTCCAGCGCGACTTCAAGGGTGGCAACGACGTGCCGGTCCTGGTCGTCTTCGAGCGCAACGGCGGGCTCAGCGGCGCCGACCTCGACGCGATCGGCAGGCTCGGCGAAGGACTCGACCGGCTCGGCCTCGCCGGCGCGACACCGGTCTTCGCGCCCTTCTCCGGCCAGGCGAGGCAGCCGCTCGGCGAGGTGGCGAGGATCGCCCGCGGCATCGGACCCGTTTCCCGCGACGGCGAAGCGGCACTGGTGGCGCTGGCGATCGACTCCAGCGATCGCGGCGCGGTGGTCGACGGCGTCGGCAAGATCCGCGCCTACCTCGCGGCGCATCGCCATCCCGGCCTGCGCTCCTACGTCACCGGCCCGGGCGGCATCGCCGCCGATCTCGAGCAGGTCGCCGAAGACGCCGGCCAGACGCTCTTGATCGCGACGCTCGGGCTGGTCCTCGTGCTTCTGCTCCTCGTCTACCGCGCCCCGGTCCTGGCCCTGCTGCCGCTGCTCACGGTCGGCATCGCCTACCTGATCGCGATCGGCGCCACCTACCTGCTGATCGAGTCCGGCCTGATCACGGTCAACGTCGAGGGCACGTTCCTGCTGCTGGTGCTGATCTTCGGCGTGGGGACCGACTACTCGCTGCTGCTGATCCACCGCTACCGCGAGGAGCTCGACCGGGGGTTGGAGCCGGAGGCCGCGTTGCCGATGGCGCTGATCGCGAGCCTGCGGCCGATCGCCGCCTCGGCCGGGACGGTGATCGCGGCGATGCTGGTGCTGCTGCTCGCCGACCTGGAGTCGACCCGCTGGCTCGGGCCGGTTCTCGCGGTCGGCGGCGCGGTGATGCTCATCGCCGCGCTGACCTTGCTGCCCGCTGTGCTTTCCCTGCTCGGCAGGCGGGCGTTTTGGCCCGGGCGCAGCGCGGAGACGGGGGAGGGGCGCGGTCGCTGGGCCCGGGTCGCGGGCTTCGTCCGCCGCCGGCCGCGCTCGATCGTCGTGGTCGTCTTCACCACTCTCGCGGTGCTCTCGCTCGGCAACCTCGTCGACCACGGCACGATCGGCTTCGGCGAGGGCGAAACCCACCCGACCGAAGCGAGCCACGGCACCGAAGTCCTCGACGAACATTTCCCGCCGGGGCTGGGGTCGCCGCTGACCGCTGTCGTCGACCTCTCCGAAGCGGAGGCCGCGGTAAAAGGCCTGGAGGGTCTCCCCGCGGTCAAGCTCGCGGCTCCGATTCCGCCGTCGTCGATCTCGAGTGAGGCCGCGATCGCGATCGTCCTGCGCGGCAATCCCTACTCGGGAGAGGCGGCGGACCTGGTCAAGGGCGTCCGCGACGAGCTCCAGGAGGTCGCCCCCAGCGCGCTCGTCGGCGGCATCCCGGCCGAGAACTACGACGTCGAGCAGACCAACGCCCGCGACACGCGACTGATCGTGCCGCTGGTTCTGCTCGTGGTCGGCCTGATCCTGGCCCTCGTCCTGCGTGCCCTGGCCGCGCCCGGCTACCTGACCTTCACCGTGGTCGCGTCGTTCACGGCGACCCTCGGTCTCATCACCTTCCTCTTCGCCGACCTGCTCGGATCGAGCGGCCTCGCCTTCAACCTCGTCCTGCTCTCGTTCATCTTCTTGGTCGCCCTGGGGGTCGACTACAACATCTTCCTGATGACCCGGGCCCGCGAGGAGGCCGCCACGCTGGGAACTCGCGACGGAGTCTTGGCCGCGCTCGAAAACACCGGCGGCGTGGTTACCGGCGCCGGCCTGATCCTCGCCGGCACCTTCGCCACGCTGACCTTGCTGCCGCTCGAGGAGCTGGTCCAGATCGGCGCCACGGTCGCGATCGGGGTCCTCCTGGACACCTTCGTGGTTCGCGCCCTGCTGATCCCCGCGATCACCTACCTATGCGGCGAGCGGGCCTGGTGGCCTGGCCGAGCGCGAGTCCGCCCCGACCCGCCTATTTGACGGGCGAGCGCGAACTCGGTCGCTAGACGCGAGCGGCCCTGTCGAGCTGGGCTATTGGACCGAGCAAGGGGCGGGGAGCCCAGCTCGAAGCAACCCGCTGATTGGAAAGCCAAGCGGTCGCGGCGTTGGAAGGGCTCGCGGAGGGCGTCTCGGCAGCGTTCTCTTGGACCCGGCAGCGCGGGCACCTCTCTATGGAGATCCCGCGGATCCCGCCGTACTCGGTGTGGCAGTGGTTGCATTGGAACATGGCTCTCGCCTACCCGGTCGGCAGGCGAGAGGAACCGCTTTAGCCTTTTAGGGGCCGATTCCTACTTTTTTCATCCTCGGGGACGGCTCAGGCGACCGAAACGGCCAGTTCGCGGTCGATCTCGAGCAAATAGGGGGCAACGAGGCCCTCGTAGGCGGCCTTGCGCTCGTCCGGCAGGTCCTTCCAGCCGGTCACCGCGCCGCGGCAGATATCCGCGCCACAAAGACAGCCGCCGGGAAAGTGCTCAATCGAGTAGTTGCGCATCGCGTAGTCGAAGGTGATCTCCTCGCCTTTGGCGATCGGCTTGCGAGCGACGAAATCGCAGGCGCCGGTCTCGTTGAGTTCGACGCCGCAGTTGGGAGCGCAGGAGTGGTTGACCTTGGGGCCGAGACCGCCGTGGCGGGCCCACTTGGTGCGGCTGACCTGGGTTGCGTGGGAGTCGTTGCGGGCGACCTCGCCTTCCAGTACTCCGACCATCACCGTCTCTCCGGCATCGAAGCCCCGGGTCGCACGAACGCCACCGCCCTTGTCGCCTTCGGGAGTGCACATCTCATAGCCGACAGGATCCAAGGGACCGCCTCTCAATTTGGTTGAGCGCAGAAAATCGCGCTCGACGACAGTAGACCATCGCTGTTTTACGACTACGCGGGTGGCGCCCGGGGTTGCGCTACGGTGTCGCCGTGAAGCCGGAGCGCGCCAGAGAGCTGCTTGCCCGTGAGCGGGAGCAGATCGAGCAGCAGCTCGCCGCGGTCGAACGCGAGGGGCCCGAGGAGGGCGACGCGCGGATAGAGCCCGGCGAGGCGGACTCGGAGGGTCTCTATCAGGACGAGTTCGACGCGGGCCGGATACAGGATTTGAAGCGCCAGCTCGCCGCCGTCGACCGGGCCGAAGTACGGCTCGGCGCGGGCACCTACGGGATCTCGGTGCAGAGCGGCGCCCCGATCCCCGACGAGCGACTCGAGGCCTCCCCGACCGCGGAGCTCACGGTCGAGGAGCAAGAGCGCGGCGCCCGCTCTTCCTGAGCGGTCCCGCCTCCACGTCGCGCGTAGCTCGAGTTCAGTCAGCCGCCGGCTTGCAGCCGATGCCGCCGACCAGCATGCCGGAGCCGAGGTGCGCGCCCAGCACCGGCCCGACCTGGGTGCAGAAGAGCGGCTCTTTGCCGAAGATCTCGGTTCCGCCCGCGACCAGGGCCGCGGCGTCGTCAAACGACTGGGCGTGCTGGACGAACCAGTCCGTCGCCCCGCGGTCTCGGAGCTCGTGCTGGTAGGCGACCATCTGCTGCATCGCCCGCTTGCGGGTACGCACGCGCCCGACCGGGGTGATCTCGGTGCCGAAGGTGAGGATCGGCTTGATTTTCAGGGCTGAGCCGACCAGGGCCTGGGCCGCTCCGATGCGCCCACCCTTGCGCAGGTACTCGAGGGTGTCGAGGCAGAACCACATCTCCAGGCCCTCGCGGGTCTTGTCGACCGCGTCGACGACCGCTCCGACTGCCAGGCCCTGCTCTGCGGCCTCGGCCGCGGCGAGGACAAGGCAGCCGAGCCCGCCGGCGCCGGTCTGTCCGTCGACGACCTCGATCCGGCCCGGGAGGCCTTTGCCGGCGAGGACCCGCGCCGCCTCGACCGCGCTCTCGTAGGTGCCGGAGAGGCCGCTGGCGATGTGTATGGAGACGACGTCGCGTCCCTCGCCGGCCAGCGGTTCGAAGCAGGCGAGGAAATCGCCGACCGAGGGCTGCGAGGTCGAGGGGAGATCGGATGAGTCGCGCAGGCGGGCGTAGAAGTCGTCGAGCTCGTACTCCCGCTCGGGCAGCCGCTCCTCGCCCCAGCCGACGTAGAGGCTCACCGTCCCGACCCCCCAGCGCTCGATCAGGCTCGCGGGAAGGTATGTGGTGCTGTCGGTGACGACGGCGACGCTGCTGGCGCTCATGCGCGGCGCCCGCTCAGTAGCCGGTGCCGGTCTTGACCTGTTTGCGCTCGGAGGGGTGAGCGCCGCCCTTCTTCTCCAGGGTCGCGCAGGCGGTCGCGATGTCGTCGGCGAGGCGGTTGACCTGCTCGCGGCTCAGCGTCTCCTTGACC
>Ga0157374_10002372_pt1 | contig 15865 bp, 15 predicted proteins | sample M25metaG_FD_115308 | JGI IMG/M metagenome (GOLD analysis project Ga0157374, IMG submission 115308) | Miscanthus rhizosphere microbial communities from Kellogg Biological Station, Michigan, USA - M2-5 metaG | ecosystem: Host-associated > Plants > Roots > Rhizosphere > Soil | place: USA: Michigan...
AAAAGACCGAGTCATTCTGGGCTTCCGGTGAAGAACTCTTTTCCGGTACTTCCCGTGAAGCCAGTTCGGCTACCTCGCCTACCACACGGTTGTATAGCGCGTCGTTGGGTGTGCGCTCGGCAACGTCGCCGAGCACTTCGACCTCTCCACTGAGCCATGCATCGCTGCGGCGCTGGATGTCGCTGGCTACAAACCGGTCAAGAAAGACAAATACCACAATGGTGCCGCATGTAAATGCCAGAGTGGCCCATAGCGAGATCCGCCAAGCTGCGCTGTGAACCGGAGGCTTACCGGTCCTGGAGGACATAACCAACTCCTCGTAAAGTCCGAATCAGAGCCGCCTGGCCGTTGCCGTCCACCTTACCGCGAAGGCGGTAGATGTGTACATCAACCACGTTGGTGTCGGGCTGAATGCGCATGCCCCATACCTTATCAAGGATCATGGAACGCGTGACGACCCTGCCTGCGTTGCGGCACAAATATTCCAGAAGGACGAACTCCTGAGGCGTGAGTTGCAGGGTCTGGCCCGATCGAGTCGCTTCACGCCGTAGGAGATCGAGTTCGAGATCCTGTACGCGCAGTCGCGTCAACTCGCTGCCGGGAGGTGCATTGCGCTTCAGTAGATTGCGCAGGCGCGCCAGCAATTCGGCGAGCGCAAAGGGCTTTGTCAGGTAATCGTCCCCACCCTGTTCCAGGCCCCGAACGCGATCATCTACCGAGCGCCGCGCAGAAAGGATCAGAACCGGTGCGCTTACGCCGAGTTGACGAAGACGGGTGATGAGCGTGATGCCATCCTGGTCCGGAAGGCCAAGATCAACAATCAGGATGTCGTATTTGTTGTTTTTCGCGAGAGTCTCTGCAGACCTCCCGTCAGGGGCCACGTCCACGGCATATCCGGCCTCTGAAAGCGCTTGCTGCAAGAAGGCCTGGATATCGTGCTCGTCCTCAACCATCAAGAGCCGCATACACAAAATGTTAGCCGAAGCGACGCAGGCCTGCGCATCCTGCTGACCCTATTTGGGCTACATGAACAAATCGTCATGGCTGTGCCTCCATCGGTTAGGAGGATGCGGCAAAAGTGTTGATATAAAGTGGCTCAGAGTGAGCCAAACCCGTAGGAATGAACAAATTGTCATCGCATAAGGCGACCTGCATGGCTTCCAATTAGAAGAGTGCAGCGTCTCAGAATCACGTCCCGCAGAGATTCGGAGAAAAGCATGACATCGGGCAGCACTGCCGAAATTCGAGACCGGAGAAATTCGATTCATCAGGACCTGATTCCAGCGGGCAGACGAGACGCCACGACGAGGCGGCTGTTGAGTGCATTCAAAGAGGGCCTGGCGACTTCAGGGCAGGTGGAGCCCACGCTCGGCAATGCGGTGGAGCATCTGCTCAGCCACGCAGGAAGCATGGTGCGGCCGCGCATCGTCTACAAACTTGCATCGGCGTACGGCATCGAGGAACGAGCCGCCACCGATCTCGCCACAGCATTGGAATACTTTCATACGGCCTCCCTCGTTTTTGACGACCTGCCCTGCATGGACAATGCAACGATGCGGCGGGGCGCGGCGTGTGTCCATATCGAGTTTGGGGAATCGAGCGCCATTCTCGCTGCGCTGGCGCTTATCAATCGCGCCTACGCACTGGCCTGGCGCGCGCTTGCTTCCTGTCCAGCGGAGTATCAGCAATCCGCACAAGCGTACTTGGAACAGCACCTGGGAACGGAGGGTTTGCTGAACGGGCAGAGCCTTGACCTGAACTACTTCAGGCTTCCGCACACCCTCGATACCACTGAGCGGGTTGCCCAGGGCAAGACCGTATCGCTGATCTCTCTCACTCTTGTTCTTCCGGCCATTGCGGGCGGCGCTACCCCGCGGGAGCGGCAGTTGCTCGATCGCATCAGCACCTGCTAGGGCTTGAGCTACCAAATTGTCGACGATCTCAAGGATGTTATGGAGAGTTCGTCGACCTCCGGCAAGACGGCGGCGCGCGACGAATTCCTTGGCAGGCCGAACATCGTGCTCGCCATTGGCGCGGGCGGAGCGATGAACCGGCTGCTTCGCCTCTTGCATGTTGGCGACTGGAACCTGAAAATGCTCGTAAGGATTCGCCCCTCGCTGTCTTTTCTTGGGGAATTTCGCGCAACCCTGAAAGATGAGTTGGACCGCGTCATCGAAGGGGCCGGCGCAATCCCGATCGACAAGAAACGATGATTTTTCTCCGACTGATCCTGGTCAATCTTCTGCGGCACAAAATCCGCACATTTATCAGCATCGCAGGGATCGCCTTCAGTGTGGCGGCCATGTTGACGGTCGTCACGGTGCTTCAGGGAGCGGTTGGCATGTTCTCAAGCATCCTGTCCAGCGGGGCGGAGTTGATTGTCTTCGAACGCAATGTATCAGATCTGTTCTTCAGCGATGTACCGACGACTGCGAAGAATGACATCGCCGGATGGCCTATGGTGAGCCATGCCGATGCGGTTCTGTTCGGGGTGGTTTCAAGCGCTGATCATCCGATCATCACGTGTTTCGGGGTGACGGTCGGGGATGCGCGCATTCGGAACGCAACGTGGTTGTCGGGCAGCGCGGCGGACTTTGATAAGAGCAGGAATCCCGTGGTTCTGGGAGAGCGCGCGGCTGATTTTCTGGGCGCTTCAAGCGGCAAGGATGTGCCGATCGGGCACGGAATGTTTCACGTGATTGGAGTGATCCGTACGCGCAACGGCTTTGAAGACGGCGGCGTCTTCATGCCGCTTGAGACAGCTCAGAGGTTCTTTCATAAAGAGGGGTCGTCGGTCATCACAATCAAGTTGCGCAACAAGGAAGATTCTGCCGCCTTCAAGGCGCAGATACACCGACAATATCCGAACCTTATCGCGCTGGAGGATGCGGAGTTCTCGCGGTCCTATTCGCAGTTTAAGATCCTGAAAGCCACGGCCTGGGCGGTGGGTGGATGCGGCCTTGCGCTGGGAGGGCTGGGCGTGGCCAACACGATGATCATGTCTGTATTCACGCGCATCCGCGAGATCGCCATCCTGCGAGTAAACGGATTCGCCAATGGACAGATCGCGGGCATCGTCTTTGGCGAATCTGCTGTTGTCGCGCTTGCCGGCGCTATCGGTGGTATTGCGTTGGGAGCGATTGCTTTATATGCGCTGAAGGAGGTGCCGGCGCTTCACGGATATGTGGATGTCTCGATTCATCCTTTGCTGATGTTCATCGTCGTCGTGCTGGCCCTTTTAACAGGTATTGCCGGCGCACTCTATCCAGCTGCGTACGCGATGCGCATCAAGCCTGTGGAGGCGCTGCGATTCGAATGATGATGTCTGCTCAATTCGCAGAGACGCCCCTCGTTATCCAAGCGGCAGAAGTTTGGAAGAGCTACGAGCGAGGTGCGATTGCAGTGCTGAACGGTATCTACCTGGAAGCTCGCAAGGGCGAAGCCATCGCGCTGTGCGGACCTTCAGGGTGCGGAAAAAGCACGCTGCTACATCTGATCGGCGGCCTCGATCAGCCGACAAAAGGGACCGTGACGGTGAATGGAAAAGCGCTGGGACGCAGTCGCGATATGGTGCACTTTATGCGGCATGAGATTGGTTTCGTTTTTCAACTACACAACTTGATTCCCGATCTCACAATGGAGGAGAACTGCCTTCTGCCTGCAGTCGCGGCCGGCCGCGGCCGGAATGAAGCCATGAATCGCTTGCAGGATCTGGCTGAGCGAACTGGTCTCACGAATCGCCTCAAGCATCGAATTCAGAAGCTGTCGGGCGGTGAACGCCAGCGCACCGCGATCTGCCGCGCGCTCATGAACAGGCCGGGGATCCTGCTGGCCGATGAACCTACCGGATCGCTCGACGAGAAGACCAGCGCCGCGGTATTCAAGCTGCTACTCGACTTGGCGCACACAGAAGGCGTGACTTTGCTGATGGCCACGCACGATCGCAGCCTGGCTGCCGCATGTGATCGAGTGCTGGAGATGCACGATGGACGAATTCGGACAGACAGCTGAACCGGTTCGCTCCGCTGGCGTAACCTCTGCCGTCCAGCACGCGCTCGGGTGGCTTGTGTTTGGCAACGCGATCGGCGTAATGATCGCGACTCTTCTTTTGCTGCCGCAGTTGAACCTCTGGCTCGGCGAGTGGACGTATGGCCGATGGATGATAGTGCACATAAACACATCACTATTCGGCTGGTGCAGCCTGCCGATGCTGGCACTCTTGTTCAAAGCTTATGGGACGGATCGCGGGAGCCTCGCAGCGTGGTGCCGACCAGTCGTGTGGCTATGGTCTGCTGCGCTGCTTGCCGGCTCGTACTCGTGGCTGCAGGGCCACACCAGCGGTAAGCTTTTTCTCGATTGGTACGGCTACGCGCGAATTCTCTTTCCGCTGGCTCTGCTGGGACTTTGGATTCTGCTGGCACTTGGATTCGTGGGGAACCGCGGGTCTGGATTGGGACTCGTCGCACGTTTGGCGGGTCTGCTTGCCCTTCTGCCTGTGCCCCTGGCGATCTATGCTGCCTCGAGCCCGAACATCTACGGCGCGGTGAACCCTGCTACTGGCGGCCCAACTGGCGCCGGGCAACTTGAATCGACGCTCGGCATTGTGCTCATCCTGCTGGCGCTTCCTCTTGGAGTGGCGCATCGAAGGCCTGCGTATGGAAGGATCGCGTTTGCTGCATGGGGAATCTTCATTGCCGAATCCGCGCTTGCGGTATGGCTCGGCAGGGGCGACGCAAGCCATCGAGTTCCTGCGCAATACCTCAGTCTTGCAAGCGTGCTGGTGTGGATTCCAATGGTTCCGGCTTACTACGCACAATTCAACTGGACTCCGGCGACACGAAGATGGCGCACGGCGTTCTTGGCCTGGTGGGCCGGACTCGTAGTCACTGGCTGGGTCATGTTTCTGCCGGGCGTGCTCGATCGCGTGAAATTCACGGATGCGCTTGTTGGACACTCACTGCTTGCGGTCGCGGGTTTTCTGAGCGCTTATGTGGTTTTCATTCTGGTGCAGGTGCTGGGAGAACGTGATGCGTGGATTCTGAATCGCGCGTGGTCGTTTTACGCCTGGAACCTGGGCGTACTGGCTTACGTGATCGTCATCATGATCGCTGGATGGATGGAAGGAACTGACGCTGCTTTTACGATCGTGCCCGGAACGGCGCGCAACATTCTTTATGTCATCCGATTGCTGACGGGCATTTCGATGCTTGCCGCTTCCGTCGAGTGGTTCATCGCATCGCTTGCCCTGGCGGAGGAGACCTCTATGGCGAAGCCCATTGTGGTGCCGGGAGTGAAAGTGGCATGAAGCACTCTCTCTTGATGGCGTATCAACTGGCGACCGGGCTCTCCGACACAGCGACGGGAATCCTGCTCTGTGTTGCGCCTGCCTTCGCACTCCGAATGATGGGGGTGCACGCACCCGCAGATGCATTGCCTTACATCGGCTATATCGGAGCCTTTGTCTTGTCGGTCGGCCTGGCATGTCTATACGGCGCACGCATTGCGCGGATGCCCTCCTGCATCGAACGGCTAGAGACCGTGTGGCTCCTGACCGCACTTTCTCGAGCGGCTGTCGCTTTTTATCTGCTTCCGGAGATCTCGATCGGGAACTTCGGACATGCATGGTTGAGCGTTGTCTTCTTCGACGGCGCATGCGCGCTCATCCAAGTCATCGGGCTTCGCAGAGGCTGGTTGAGAAATGCGCGATAGAGGCACGGGGTCGGGATGGCGCGGCGTTGCCCTCATCGTGGTTGTGTATGTCTACTTCCTGATCTTCGCGGAGTTCGCATTTCTCACGCGTTTGTCAGAGCTTGGGATTGGCGGGAATGGGCTGAAGGTTGTGATGGCGGCGATGGCCGCAGGCGGTATTCTGCTAAGCCTTCTGACGCCTCGGGTTCGGATATTTCCGAATCCTGCGACGCGCTTGCGCGTGGGCCTGGCGATTTGTTCAACGGCCGCACTTCTCACGCTCCTGCCTCTAGGCATTACTGCAGGAGCAATCGTCGCGTTTCTTATTGGAACTGCACTGGGAATTACCACTGTCACGCTGGTTACGCATCTCCGTGGCTGGACGGGCGAGCGCTGGGGAATTGTTTATGCCGGTGTGGGAACTGGGCTGGCCTACTTGATCTGCAACGTGCCAGCCGTGTTCACTGCCACGCCTCAAGCACAGGCGATTTTCGCTGCGGGACTTTGCGGAATTGCTACCCTGTTTCCACTTGACTCCGAAGAGCCTTCGCCGGCAAGCGATGGTCCGCGCGCGCAAATGTCCTTCCCGGTAGCGCTGGCATCGTTCGCGGCGCTCATCTGGCTCGATTCGGCGGCGTTTTACATTATTCAGCACACAGCAACCCTCAAAGCTGGAACGTGGCTGGGGAGCGCGCATCTCTGGATTAACGGCGGACTGCACCTCTGCGCCGCGGTCATTGCGGCGCTGCTTCTGCGGCGCGGCCGTGCAGCCACATCCCTGGCACTCGCGTTCGGCGCGCTCGCTTTTGCGTGCGTACTTCTGCGGAGCCCGTCGCTCATCCTGAGCGCATCGCTTTTCTATCCCGCCGGGGTGTCAGTTTACTCAGTTGCGCTGGTGGCGTATCCGTCTTTTCTGGCAGGCTCTGAATCAGCGGCCGACCGTGGAAGAAAGGCAGGATGGATCTACGCGCTGGCAGGCTGGATAGGATCCGCCCTGGGTATCGGCATGGGCCAGAACCTTGGACACGTGCCGCTTGCGTTCGTCGCGATTGCGGGAGTCGTGGTGCTTTCGCCATCTGGTGTTGCCATTTGGAAATGCCGCACTCGCGAACTTGCCTTCGTGGCCGGTATCGGAGTGATAGCCTTCGCAGTTTACATGGTGCTGCCGAAGAAGCAATCGTTCGCCACACGCACCGACGTCGAGCGCGGCCGCCAGATCTACATCTCAGAAGGCTGCATCCACTGCCACTCGCAGTACGTACGCCCGGACAGCCCGGATGTGCTGATGTGGGGCCCGACCGAATCGATGGAGGAGATCCATGCACAGAGGCCGCCGCTCATCGGCAATCGCCGCCAGGGTCCGGACCTCTCGCAGGTTGGCTTCCGGCGTTCGCCGTTGTGGCTGAAGGCGCACCTTATCAATCCGTCTGAGATCAGCTACCGCTCACCGATGCCGTCTTTCGCATTTCTTTTCTCTGATGCGCGAGGCGGCGACCTCGTGGCGTACTTGTCGAGTCGTCGCGGCTCGGATGAGCAACAGCAGTTGCAGCGCGAAGCCGCATGGTCGCCCGCTCAGGCAGCGTTGACAGAGGCCAACGGCCGCAATGGTGGGCTTGACTACGAGCGGCACTGCGCAACCTGCCACGACTCGAGCGGCGCCACTCGTCTGCGGTGGCTGCGGTCGTGGCGAAACATCCCGCAGACCTTGACGGAGCTTCGCGAGTACGCAAACAGAGAACCCCAATCGAAACTGGCGCGGATTGCCAAGTTCGGAATGCCAGGCACAGACATGCCAGGCTTTGAATATCTCAGCGATCAGCAGATTGCATCCATTGTTTTCTGGCTCAGGTTCGCCCCGATGGAAGCTACGTCTCAACCCTCACCGCATTGACAGGAGACCACGAATGAAGATCACCGCAAGAACCGTTATGATGGCCCTCCCCTTCTTCCTCGGCGCGGGTGCATTTGCGCAGCAGCAGACATTTACAGTAAATCCGGGGACCAGCAGCGTCGGATTCGCACTAACAGGCACGGGACATGAAGTGCATGGGACATTTCACGTGAGCAGCGGCACCATTCAGTTTGATCGCAGCGCACCGAAGATGTCCGGCAGTATCGTCGTCTCGGCCAGCAGCGGCGAAAGCGGGGACAATGGACGTGACAAGAATATGCACCAGAAGGTTCTTGAAGCTGAACGGTTCGCGGACATTACCTTCCAGCCCCAGATCTATAGCGGTGCAATTGCGCCGACGGGTGACTCAACCATCCAGGTTTCCGGCACGTTCACGTTGCATGGCACTCCGCATGATCTCACTGTGCCGATGCAGGTTCACATCGACGGGCAGAACCTGGCAGCAAAAGGAAGTTTCCTTGTCCCGTATGTAAAGTGGGGCCTAAAAGACCCGAGCATCTTTATTCTCAAGGTCGCAAAAGAGGTTCATATCGATATAAACCTGGTGGGAACTGTCTCTCCCACGACGTAAGGCGAGGCCGCGTCTCGGAGTTGCCGGATATACTCCACGAAGCAGCATCTCGGCCCGCTCGATGTAAACGAGGATGGATTGGGCAAAGTGTCTCGCATCGTCCATCTGTCCTTTTGATTGGCCATCCAGTAGATAGGAGTTTTTGTATGCCTCGTCTCCGCAGCTTCTGTGCCCTGCCCTCCTTACTCTTGATGGGCTACTCATTGTGTAGTGCTCAGTCGACAATCGCACCCGGTATCAATCAAGACATTGCGACTAGAATCCCGGAGCGGATGCGGCACTTCGTAGATGAAAAAGCGGTTGCGGGAGTGGTGACCCTGGTCGCGCAAGGCAATGAGATCGTGGAGTTTGATGCTCAGGGGATGGCCGACACCGAATCTAACCGGCCGATGCGTAAGGACACAATATTCCAGATCATGTCGATGACCAAGCCCGTCACGGCAATCGGAATCATGATGTTGGCTGAGGAGGGTAAGCTTTCGCTGCGCGATCCCGTCGACCAGTACCTGCCGGAGTTCAAGAATCTCAAGGTCGCCACCACCACCGGGCCTGATGCAGGGCATCTGAGTGAACCCGGGCACGCCATCACGATTCGTGACTTGCTCACCCATACTGCGGGAATGACCGATGCCGCGCCGGCTGCAATCAGCGATTATCAGCATGCAATGAATGTTCCCCTTGATGAAGTGGTCCGTCAGCTCGCCAAAGAGCGCCTGCTCTTTCAGCCCGGAACCGCCTGGAGTTATTCCAGCGCTGGAATCGAGATCCTCGGTCGCATCATCGAGGTCACTTCCGGTCAGAAATACGAGGACTTCATCTCGGACCGAATCCTGCGTCCACTGGGAATGAAGGACTCCTTCTTCTTCCCACCGTCGGATAAGGTTGACCGCATCGCCATGGTCTACATCGGCAAGGATGGAAAGCTGGTGCGCGCACCTGGAACCATACTTGGCGGAGACCCCGCCAAACATCGCGCGGGATCAGTATTTCCCGCACCAGGGTGGGGGCTCTATTCCACTGCAGAAGACCTCCTGCACCTCTATCGGATGATGTTGAACGGGGGCGTTTACGAAAACCGTCGCTATCTTTCCCCCTTCTCGGTTCACTTGATGACGGAATCACACACCTCCGATATCCACCCGGTGGGCTGGATGCGGGGTTCGCATTATGGGCTCGCCTGGGAAGTTGTCGCCGACCCGATGGGAGAACTTGCCGGCCACAGTGTCGGCAGCTATGGGCACGGTGGAGCGTTCGGCACCCAGGGCTGGATCGATCCCACGAATCAGCTGATTTCTATCATGTTGATTCAGCGCGCAGATGATGGCGCGGAGACGATGACGCGCGTGTTCCTGAATATGGCGGAGTCGACTCTCGGCAAGTAGAGAGCGACTTCTCGGAGAACTACGTTCGTGACGGCTCTCCTTCGAGTGGTTCCAGCCAATGATGCTTTCTCAGGAAGGAATTGCGCAGCACCGGGTCACGAAATGCTTCAGTTCCACCGGACGCTTGCGTCGAGAGAGCGCCGGTAATATTGCCCAATCGTGCGCAGGCGAGGATGTCTCGACCCATGAGATAAGCGTATAGAAACCCTGCGTCGAAGCTATCGCCTGCTCCGATGGTGTCTTTAGGAACGACGGTGAGAGGCGCGACATCCGACGCGTGCCCACGCTGATAGACCCATGCTCCCTTGCTGCCACGTTTGACGACGATGACGCGTGGCTTTAAGGAGAGGGATTGAACAGCATCGTCGAGATTGGACGAGTGCGTCATACGACAGATCTCGTCTTCATTGGGCAGGAAGATATCGACGTAGGGCAACACCTCCAGCAGAGGCGCGCCCCAGCGACCACTCGGATCGTCGTTGGTGTCGAGTGAAATGGTGAGCCCTGCCTCCTTGAGACGCCGCAAGAGATCAGGCAGGCCAGCATGCAACCCCCGTTGCAGGTAAAGAGAAGACAGATGGAAGTGACGGGACTGTAGCAGGAAATCAACATCGAGATCCGCGATGGTCAGTTCCGCCATGGTTCCTGGAAAGGTCAGAATGTGACGTTGATTTCCGTGAGGAAGAAGGAGGGTGATACCTGTTGCAGTAGTTTTGTGACGGCCTGCGTGAGAGATATCAACCCCTGCCTCACGCAGCCGGTTAAGAGCTAAAAGTCCGAAATCGTCAGGACCGATGAGGGTGGTAAATGCAACGCGGGCACCGAGGGTTGCCGCATTGTGAGCAACGATTGCGGATGAACTGCCAAGTGTCGCCTGGAAATCAGTGCCGAGCAACTCCCTTTCAGTCGGCATTTCGGCGGGCAAACCATACAGAATCAGGTCGAGATTAAGTTCTCCGGCGATGGTTATGTCGAATTTTTTGGTCATCAAGATCCCGTGTGATTACTTTAGCCTTCGTTTTATGATCTCGTCTATGCCCGAAATGAATGCTTCTGGAACTCGTCTCGACAGTTCGACTTAATTTGAACATTTTCAGTAAATTGCAGGAATTACGAACAGAACTGGCTGTGCTTGTCATCTGTTTTTCAACTCTTTCTACTTGCAAAAATATGTTTCAATAGTTTACTTTAGCTTCTTATTCTTTCGTTTTGCTGCATTATGTGAGGAGTAATTTTGGTGAACCCACTCTCGCAACTCCTGTCTCTCTCGAACCACCAGAAGACCGAACTCGGACTCCTCCACACTCCTGCGGAGATTGCACAGCAGCCCGCGACTTGGCAGATCACCCATCGTCTCTTCAGTGAAAAGAAAACGGGGTTGATGGAGTATCTGCGGCAGGCGAAAGCAGAAAGATGGACCATCTACCTTGTGGGAGCAGGCTCTTCGGACTACATCGGCCATTCGATCGCGCATTTGTTGCGCAAGAGATGGAACTGCGAAGTGTGCGTTGTCGCTAGTACGGATTTGCTGACGAATCGCGAAGATCTGGTCATTCCGGATCAGAAGTATCTCTGGATTTCATTTTCACGTTCTGGGGATAGCCCCGAGGGAGTTTCCGTGCTGGAGCAGGCGCTTGCATCGAGTCCTCATGTGAAGCACTTGGTGGTCAGCTGCAATCGAAATGGACGCATGGTTGAGCTCGCACTGCAGAATGAGAGCTGCTTTGCGATGATCCTCGATGACGCTGTGAATGATCGCAGCCTGGCCATGACGAGTTCGTTCACGAACATGGTTTTGTTCGGTATGGAACTGGCGCACCTTTGGGACCAGGAGAGCCTTGATGGGACGCTGCAAACCATGATCGAGGCAGCCAACTACATGCTGGCAGATGGAGCTTCTCTTGCGCAGCAGCTTGCAAAGCAGGGCTATCGGAGAGCATGTTTCGTCGGCTCGGGCGCACTTGCTGGAACAACGCGGGAATCCGCATTGAAGATTCTGGAGCTGACTGCGGGCAATATCCAGACCATGAACGAAACGACGCTTGGATTGCGCCACGGCCCCATGTCATCGCTGAACACCGAAAGCCTTTTCGTGAGCTTTATCTCCAGGGACGATAGAAGGCGCAGGTACGACCTTGATCTATTGAATGAGATTCGCGCGAAAGGCGCAGTACGTACGATCGTGGCGATCGGGCATGCCGATTCGGCGAGCGACTCCAGCCTTTACTGTGAAGCGTTTGGAAGGCTGGATGACGCATACCGTCCAGCGGTGGACGTTATCTTCAGCCAGATGCTCGGCCTCTTCTCTTCAATCGAACTCGGGTTGCATCCAGACTCGCCCAGTCCGAACGGGCTTATCAGCCGGGTGGTCGAGAAATTCGCGATCTACGCCTGAGGGCGAATACGGCTCAACGAGAAGGGGTAACTCTTTGTCCCTGTATCTGAAGGATTTTCTACGCGCATCGAGAGGCCAGCGGGGAATCACCTCTGTGTGTTCTGCGCATCCCTGGGTAATCGAAGCCGCAATGATTCAGGCGCAAGAGGATGGGACCCACCTCTTGCTGGAGGCAACCTGTAACCAAGTAAACCAGGCAGGTGGATATACGGGTTTGACCCCGGCCATGTTCCGCGACTATGTCTACCGGATTGCCAGCGAATTGGGCTTTGACAGAAGACGCTTGATTCTGGGCGGAGACCATCTCGGACCGAATCCGTGGAGTCATCTGGATGGCAACACTGCAATGCAGCAGGCCGTGGAGATGGTGCGGCTGTATGTTGAGGCAGGATTTAGAAAGATTCATCTGGATGCGAGCATGCGCTGTGCTGACGATCCGGCTATCGTTCCTGACGAAGTGATGGCCGGCCGCGCGGCTACCTTGTGCAAGGCCGCAGAGGACGCGCATCAAGAGCCCGGTTCAGACCCGATCATTTATATAGTCGGAACGGAGGTTCCTACACCGGGTGGATCGACTCATTCCCTGGATCACCTTGAAGTAACCTCGTGCGATGCAGTGGAACAGACGGTTGGCGTACATCGGGGAGCGTTTCATCGCGCAGGACTAGATTCGGCATGGGAAGGCGTGGTCGGAGTGGTTGTGCAGCCCGGGGTGGAGTTCGATCACGATTCCGTTGTGAACTATGATGCGGCAAAGGCGAGTCACCTCCAGGGCTTCCTTCGCGCCCATCCGGAGCTGGTATTGGAAGCACATTCCAGTGACTACCAGGTGCCTCGCGCTTATCAAGAGCTAATCCGAGACGGATTCAGCATCCTGAAGGTTGGGCCGGCGCTGACTTTTGCGCTTCGAGAGGCTCTTTACTCGCTTGCGGCTCTTGAGCGTGAGATTGTGCCCGAAGCTGAGCGGTCAAAATTGATAGAGACCATGGAAGCAGTGATGCTGTCTCATCCGGCTGATTGGCAGAAGTACTATCACGGCAACGCCGACGAGCAGAGGCGGCTTCGCATCTACAGCTACAGCGATCGCATTCGCTATTACTGGGGACTTCGCGAACCTGAAGCCGCGGTCACGCGGCTGATGCAGAACTTGCGGCAGAGGGGGATACCTGAGACGCTCCTAAGCCAGTATTGTCCTCGGCAATACGATGGGATTCGTGCCGGAGAATTGCAGAATGATCCCAAGGCGATCGTGATTTCGAATGTTCGCGCGGTACTCACGGGTTATAGCCGGGCGTGCCTTGGTCCCGAACCGATTGGGAATTGACACAAAGCGTCGCAGGAAAGAGGGCTTCCGAAACTCAGCCATGAACTCACATTCTCGTCCACTCATTTTGCTCGATCCGCATCCTCGTCCCATTGACCTCATCTTTGACGCTCCGACGAAGGCACGGCTCGAGGGACTGGGTGAGGTGGTGTGGCATGATGGCTCACCGGCCGACGATTCGCACATCGATCGGTATCTGCCAGAAGCTGTCGCGCTGATTGGCCAGTCTGCGTTGCCCAAGGAGCGATTGGACCGTGCTCCAAACCTGAAGGTCGTGTTCAACGTCGAGAGCAATTTCCTCCCCAATGTCGACTACCTAGAATGCCATCATCGCGGAATTGCCGTGCTCTCAACCGGACCTGTGTTTGCAAAACCGGTGGCGGAGATGGCGTTGGGCATGGCGCTAGCCTCAGCGCGCCGAATTCACGAGGCGGATGCTGCGATCCGCGCGGGGAAAGAATCTCTGTATGGGGAGGCGGACAATCATGACTCGTTTCTGCTTTCAGGCAGAACAGTCAGTCTGATCGGCTTTGGCAATCTGGGCCGCGCTTTGCTGCCCCTGTTGAAGCCCTTTTGTGGAGATGTGCTCGTTCACGATCCCTGGATCCATCCATCGGTTCTGCGCGAGGCTGGGGTTACGCCGTCTCCACTCGATGAATGCTTCCGGCGGTCCTCCGTGGTCTTTCTGCTGGCTTCCACTACTACCGAGAATGCCGGGAAGATCGACCGATCCTTCTTCGAGCAGATGCAGGTGGGAAGCATTGTGGTGTTAGTGAGCCGGGCGGGAATCGTGAATTTCGATGACTTGCTGGACGCAGCCGCGTCGGGAAGGATTCGGGTCGCAATCGATGTGTGGCCGGAGGAACCAATCCCTGCCGGTCATCGTGCGCGCTCTACTCCCAACACTTTGCTACAGGCCCATCGGGCCGGCAACATTCCAGAGGTATGGCCGTGGATGGGTCAGATGGTGGTGGATGATCTGGAGCAGGTGTTGAAAGGACTGCCTCCTCAGCGCTGTCAGCGAGCACAGTGGGAGACTGTCGCAAAGCTCCGAAGCAAACCTGTCTCGTAGGCGTAGCGGCTTCGGAATATATGGCATTGATTACGATTGCAAAGCCGAGGCCTTGCTCTTTCGCATGTACCAGGCAAGGATCAGGCCGACGCAGATCCAGAGCACGCCGAGGATCTGAGCGTTGTGGCTCAGGTGGATCCAGATAAAGGCGCAGACCAGGATCCCCATCGCCGGAATGACCATGGGAAGGAAGACCTTTTCCTGCGAGCGAAATTTGTAGTGCACCAAGGCGGCCGCGTTGACGCCGATGAACGCGATGAATGCTCCAAAATTGAGCAATTCGGCTCCCTGCTCATATGTAAGAAGAAAGGCGCCCATCAGCGCGATGGCGCCGACGATCAGGACATTATTGAGCGGCACATGATGCCGCGGATTGATCAGGCCGAATGGCTTAGCCGGCAGCGAATTGTCTCTCCCCATGCTGTACATAAGGCGCGATGCGCCGAACTGCGCGGCGATGGCTGAACCCATATTCGCAACGAGCAGCGTTGCATTGAGCAAATGGAACAGGAAGGTTCCACCGACACGCGCGGCAACATGAACGAATGCCGTATCCACCATGGATGCAGAAAACGGTTCATCGGCCGGCCAGGCTAGCTGCGCCACGTACACCTGCACCATGGAAAGGATCCCAATGATGAGGCAGGTAAGGACGGTGGCCAGTAGGATGTTGCGTCGCGGGTTCTCAACCTCCTCAGCCATCGTGGAGATCCCGTCGAACCCGATGTATGTGAGAACTGCTACAGAGGTGCCTTTGAAAACGGCCGACGTCGAAAAGGTCGCTTGATCATAGAGCGGCCGAAGAAGGTCGTGCGCCGAGGGGTGAACCGTGGCAAGGATGTAGCGGAACCCTTCGCCGAGGAAAAGGATCACTACCAGGCTCATCACGATCGACAAGACGGCATTCACGCGTCCTGAGGTTTGAATCCCGCGCGTGTTGAGGTAAGTGGAGAGCAGAGCAAATGCAATTGCCCAGAACGCGAAGGGGACACCGGGGACGATGTTGCGCGCAGCCTGGCTGCACCAGATGACACAAATGATGGGATTGAGGAGGTAATCCATCAGCATCGCCCAGCCGACTACGTAGCCTAGCTTGGGATTGAGCTCCTCAGACACATAGCTGAATGCGGACCCGGCCCTCGGATAGACGCGAGCCATGCGGCCATAGCTGATCGCGGTGAACAGCATTGCCACCATAGCGATCATGATGGTGGTGACGACGTGTCCCCGCGCAATGTTGCTGACGACGCCGTAGATGCCCATCGGCGCCGTGGGCTGGATGATTATGATGCCGTAGACGATCAAATGCCAGAGCTTCAACGACCGCTGAAGCCTTGGCGCGTCCGATGAACCTGCAATCGTCTCTTCCACCAAACCAATCCTGGACTATTACCGTTTATTATCTCTTGTTTCGGTTTTATCTGAAAAAGATTGGATTGGCGACAACAATTTCGAATCAGGCGAAGAGATCTTCGATTTGATCGACGCTATCCGATGAGTACGGCCGGGCACTCTAAGCAT
>Ga0157374_10002374_pt1 | contig 15861 bp, 12 predicted proteins | sample M25metaG_FD_115308 | JGI IMG/M metagenome (GOLD analysis project Ga0157374, IMG submission 115308) | Miscanthus rhizosphere microbial communities from Kellogg Biological Station, Michigan, USA - M2-5 metaG | ecosystem: Host-associated > Plants > Roots > Rhizosphere > Soil | place: USA: Michigan...
CGCTCGCCTTGTCGGCAATGTCGCTACCTTGGACTTCATGCGTCGCTTCTATCATGTCCTTCCTCCTTTGTGTTTAGCTCATCGAAAGCAATGTGGCTGAATGCCAGCATCAGCCCATGGAGGCAATTGCTCCAAGGGCGTCGCAGGCAGTTTCGATTACGTTTGCAGGAGCCCTTCGCTTGTGCGAGAACTTCTGAGGGGAACGATCTCGCCAGGAAGAAAATCAAAGAACCTGCCGATCTCTTTGCTTGTCGGGGCCAGCGGCAGGGAACCTGATCGGCGTGCAGAAGAGGCCGAACGTGCCCAAGTATATACCGGCGATGAAGTGGAAATCTGCAAATGCATGATGAATTCAGCCGCGCGAAATCCGTGCATGTTCGACGTTCAGCAGGCTCTCCTGCTGCCGCTTTTGCGATAACGGTTGCAGGCATCCGGAGAACAGTTTTTGGGCAACAGGGATGGGATGGATGTCATCTGAAAATGAAAGCCAAAGCGTGGAGAATCAAGTACGCCATACGTGCAGGAGAGCTTGTTGTCCCGTGACGCGCAGCGTTTTGCGCCGTTGGACGGGCTGCGCGGCGTGGCTATCGCCGTTGTGTTCTGGTTTCATTATCGAGTCGATCCGCATTCTCCGGGGGAGTGGGGCTGGGTTGGCGTGGATCTGTTCTTTGCGCTGTCAGGGTTTCTAATCACGGGAATTCTGTTCGACAGCCTTGAGGAAGAACACTACTTCCGGAATTTCTACATCCGGCGATCGCTGCGGATTTTTCCTTTGTACTGGGGACTGTGGTGCGTACTGCTGGTGTTGATGCTGGCACAGGGAGAGTTTGAAACCGGCTTTCTAGCGTGGCCGGCGTACATGGGAAATTATCTGGGATCGTATGCGCTGTGGGCAGGCTGGAATCATGAGCACTTCAACCGGCTGCCGGCGGCGGTGCACGTTGCGCAGGAGAGGCTTCGGCTACAAGTTGGGCCGTATTGGTCACTGTGCGTTGAAGAGCAGTACTACCTGACGTGGCCGCTGGTGGTGTGGATGGTTCGGCGACGAGAGAGGCTGATGGCGCTCTGCATTGGCGCGATCGCGGGTGTGCTGTTGTTGCGCGTCGGGCTTCACCTCTGGTTGCCGGCCGAGTGGATAAAGCATAACGAGGTGTACTTCTGGACGCTAACGCGAGCGGATTCGCTATTGGCCGGTTCGGCCTTAGCGCTGTGGGTGCGCGGACCGGACGGGATGCAACGGCTGCACTCGCGGACAATTGCGGCTGGGGTTGCGCTGGCTGTGGGGGTGCTTGCCCTCGCGCAGTGGCGCTGGGGGCTTTTCCACGACGTCACGTTCGAGGCATGGATGCAGACCTGGGGCCTGACTGTGGTGGCGGTGGCGGCGTGCGGACTGGTTGCGCTGAGTTTGCGGGCGAGGTGGCTCGCGCCGATTCTCACCTGGCGGCCGCTGCTGCAGCTGGGCCGCGTGAGCTACGGGTTCTACGTGTTTCATCTGCTGTTCTGGGATTGCGACAGGATCGTGATTGATGCTACAAGGCCGCGAGTTCCGGCCTGGCTCATCCATGCGGCTGTGTTTGCATGGGTGTGGCTGCTGAGTTGGGCGAGCTTTCGATGGTTTGAAAGCCCGTTTCTACGGCTGAAGGACAGGTGGGGAGGTCGCGGAGAAGAAGACAAAGCGATGCGCGGCATTGGCACGGAAGACGAGTGCGTTGCGGAAGCTCGTGAGGATTTCTTCGATCACTCTCCGTAGGGAACCCAGATGTTTTTAACCTGAGTTGCGTGCTGAAGAAACCAGCGGCCTTCGGCCTGCGAGCGATTGAACCAGTCGTACCGGCGGCCATCGCTGGTCCAGACCTGCTTCATGTTTCCGATGGATGCTGCGCGCACTGTTGAGGCTTCTTCGTCGCTGCGGAAGCACCAGATGGCGTCGATGCCGTCGTGTTCGGCGAGAGTCTTGGCGAGTTCGGCAGGGCGGCCGGCGACAAGGTTCACTACACCGGCAGGCACGTCGCTTGTGTCGAGGAGTTGATAGAGATCGCCCTGAATGAGCGGGTGACGTTCAGAAGGAACTGCAACCACTGGGTTGCCCATTGCGATTGCCGGGAGGACCAGGGAGAGCAGGCCAAGCAATGGCGCTTCGTCCGAGGCAAGAATTCCGATGGCGCCGATTGGCTCTGGCATGGCGATGGTGATGTTGCGACCGGGGGGGTGGTGAACCACTCCTTCGTATTTATCTGTCCACGCGGCGTAAGAAAAGATGCGTTCGATCGAGAGATCCGCCTCGAGTTCTGCGTGCTCTTTATCGACGGAGCGCGCAAGGCGATTCACGATCTCGTCGCGGCGTTGAATCATGTTTTCTGCGAGGTAGTAGAGGACCTGCGCGCGGGCATGGGCAGTGGTTCGAGCCCATCCCGTCGCGGCACGTGCTGCTTCGACGGCATTGCGAATATCCTTGCGATTGCCGAGGGGCGCTTCGCCGAGAAGTTCGCCGTCTTTTCCGTACACGTTGAAGGAATAGCCGGAGTCGGGGCGAGCCTGTTTGCCTCCGATGTATTGCTTCACGGTGCGGTCGATTGAGGACGGAAGGTTGTTCTTGATATCGCCGGGTTCGTCATCTGCTTTGGCGGGCATCACTGTGGACGGCGACGATGCGACGCCGGCAGGCGGAAGGCTGTGCAGCCACCTTGGAGTCATGTACTCGAACATGCCTTCGCGACCGCCTTCGCGCCCGTAGCCCGATTCGCGATAACCGCCGAAGCCGCAGGCAGCGTCGAACTGGTTAGTGGAGTTCACCCAGACAACCCCGGCCTTTACCTGCGCGGCGAGATCGAGCGCAACGTTGATGTTCTCGCTCCAGATGCTTGCGGCGAGGCCGTACACGGTGTTGTTTGCGAGTTCAACGGCTTCGGCGGGAGTACGGAAGGTCATCGCGGTGAGGACGGGCCCGAAGATTTCCATTTGCGCCACAGTTGCGGTGGGATGAACTTCGGTCAGCAGAGTGGGCGGGAAGTAGGAACCCTTTGGAGGCAGCGGAATGTCGGGCTGCCAGCATCGCGCGCCTTCTGCGACGCCGGTATCTACCATGCGCCGGATGGTTTCGAGTTGGGACGGCGAGACAATTGCGCCGATATCGATGGCTTTGTCCAGGGGATGGCCGACCCGCAGGGTGTCCATGCGCGCGCGGATTTTTGCGTAGAGTGTCTCCGCGACGCGCTCCTGCACAAGCAGTCGTGAACCAGCACAGCAGACCTGCCCCTGGTTGAACCAGATGGCGTCGACCAGGCCCTCGACGGCGGAGTCGAGGTCGGCATCATCGAAGACGAGGAAGGGAGATTTGCCGCCGAGTTCGAGAGAGAGTTTTTTGTGTGATTTCGACGTGGCCTTACGGATGATGCGACCTACTTCTGTGGATCCGGTGAATGCAATCTTATCGATGCCGGGATGCTCGATCAGGAACTTGCCGGTTGCCGGGCCGCCATTGACGACGTTCAGCACACCTGCGGGCAGCCCTACTTCCATGGCCAGTTCGGCTAGTGCCAGGGCGGTAAGTGGCGTGTTCTCCGCGGGCTTGATGACAACGGTGTTGCCCGCAGCCAACGCAGGCGCAACCTTCCAGGCGAACATCAGCAGCGGGAAGTTCCAGGGAATGACCTGGCCGATGACGCCGCAAGCCGTGTAGTTCGGAAACTCGGACTCGAGCAATTGCGCCCAGCCGGCGTGGTGGTAGAAGTGGCGCGCGACCAGTGGAATGTCGATGTCGCGGCTCTCGCGGATCGGCTTGCCGTTGTCCATCGTTTCGAGAACGGCTAGCAGGCGCGAGTGCTTCTGTACCTGGCGGGCGATAGCGTAGAGATAACGGGCGCGCTGATGGCCGCCGAGGGATTGCCAGCCGGGTTGGGCTTTGCGTGCCGCGGCAACGGCATCATCAACGTCGGCGGCATTCGCAGCGGCGATTTCGGCAAGACGGTCGCCGCTCGACGGATCGCTGGTTTCGAAGTAGTCGCCGCTTGAGGGCTTGAGCCATGCTCCACCAATGAGCGCACTGAATCTGCGCTGATGGCGGTCGAGCCATTGCACGGCTTCTTTCGGATCTTCCGGCGCAGCGCCATATTCCATGCTGTAGAACTTGTCGATGATACTACTCATTTTGTTTCACTTTCCCGACGGAGTCTGCGGTCCCGTCGCCCTACGGGGCTCTTCATCGTGTGTTGACTGCTATCCCGGATTGCGTGCTCATTTCGTCTCGGAATTCATCCGGGCTATTTTTCCTGCACCCTGCCGGGATGCATCCTTGGGTTCGACAACTGCTTTCCAACAGCGGCAAGCGCTTCACAATCTGCTCCAACTGGTCGGTATTGTGCACCATTTCCTTGCGCTGCTCGATTAGCATGATCCGTTGCTCTTATGCGATTGGGTGGCGATAGGCCGCCGAATAGCGTCCAGTTGCGAAGTGTTCCAGCTGGCGCTCGATGTCGGCGAGCATGCCGCTGGCGCCGAATCGGAACAGGGACGGCTCCAGCCAGGGGCGCCCGAGTTCATCTTTCATCATGGAGAGCCAGTCGAGGGACTGCTTCGCGGTGCGGATGCCGCCCGCGGGCTTGAAGCCCACCATTGAACCTGTACGTTCGGCGTACTCGCGGATACAGCGCACCATGGTGAGCGAGACGGGCAACGTGGCGTTGACTGCTTCCTTGCCGGTGGATGTCTTGATGAAGTCAGCACCGGCCATCATGGCTACCCAGCTGGCCTTCGCCACGTTGCGCAGCGTCATGAGATCGCCGGTTCCCAGGATTGCTTTCATGTGCACGGGGCCGCAGGTTTCTTTGAACGCGGCAACCTCGTCATAGAGCGCCTGCCACTCGCCGTTGAATACGTGTGCGCGAGTAATGACGATGTCGATTTCAGAAGCGCCAGCTTCGATGGAGCGGCGAATCTCCTGCACGCGTTCTGCGAGGGGAGAGAGGCCGGCCGGGAATCCAGTGGAGACGGCGGCAACCGGAATGCCTGACCCCTCAAGCGCCTTGACCGCTGTTTCGACGAATGCGTGGTAGACGCAAACCGCGCCAACGGTGAGGTTCAGTTCTGCGATGCCGAGGCTCTCTACTAAGTGACGTTGCAGCGGATTGCGCGCCTTTGCGCAGAGCCTTCTCACGCGGTCGGCGGAGTCGTCGCCGCTGAGCGTGGTGAGATCCATGCAGGCAATGGCGCGTAGCAGCCATGCAGCCTGATGATCTTTTTTGACCGTCCGGCGCGCTGTATGCGTGGCTGCACGTCGCTCCACAGCGCTGGTGTTCACGCGAATCTCTTCCACCCAATCCAAATTGAGCGGAATGCGACGATTGGCATCGAGCTTGCGGCCATGGAGGGTAACGGCGACGGGATGGCGTGCGTGCGTGGATATTGCTGTTGGGGAAGCCATATCGTTTCCTATCTGTAAGGTGAATAGTTTAAACGCATTCCGATAACGTCGGCGCGCGAATCAGGGAGTGCGGGCAGAATCCCGCTGGGCTCGACCGCAAATGGCAAAACCCTTGTCCTGAACCCTGGCTCGCCTGAATGCGAGGACTGAAAATCATGCCAGAAGGCCGAGCTCTCGGACCGCAGAGCGCATCTTGCGCGAGTGCGCCGCAAATGCAATGATGTTCGCTACCCTGGAGAGCCGGGCGCGCGGCAGCTCGGCTTTTTACGCGGATTAATAGATTTCGGGAGGCGGGAAGTTATGGGGGTCGATCAGGCATGGGAAAAATTCTCGAGCGAAATCCGATTCGCACTCGTATCCAATGCTTCCCTGCAGGAACGATTGAGCGGGCTGGTTTCCGGCGTCAGCCATCTGCAACGCGACAGCTTTCCCGATGACCACGCGTGGGATGAGTTCAGAAAACTATTGAATGAGGTCACGAAACGCGGCTCCCGTCTCCAGGGAGGCGAGAGGATACAGGACGCCACATCGCAAATGTCCGACGAAAAGGCTGGAGAATACCTTCAGAGTGCGTTCGAAATTTATGCGCATCTTGCCAAGGCGTTCGGCAGGACCGAGTTCGTGATCTGAATTGGCGGCCAATTGTTCTGCAAATTTCAACGAAAACATTGAAGGCGACACCGGTTGGAAGCGATGTCGCCTGTTGTTACGCCTTGCACAGAGCGATCAGCGCATGGCGACGATTTCGACGTTTCCGTGGCGGCGCAGGATGTTCACGCTAACGGTGTCGGCGTAGCGTTCGCAGGCGATGTCGACGCTGCCGCTACCGATTCTAAGGTTGCGAATGCGAACGTGCTGGAGCTTCTCCGGCAAAGCTGAGTGATGCATGTAGAGACGCGACTCGTTTGCCTTGATCTCCAGGCCAAGACAAGCTTGCAGAACCATGAAGACCGATCCGGCTGCCCATGCCTGAGGAGAACAGGCGACCGGATAAAGCGTAGGGCCTTTGCCGGGTCGGCGGCCGAAGCCACAGATCAACTCGGGCAGTCGATGGAACATCACTTCAGAAGCAAGGTCAAGGAGGCCGGAAGTGATGCGCAACGCGAGGTCCTTCTCGGAGCGCCGCAATGCGCCGAGTGCTATGAGCGCGTTATCGTGCGGCCACATAGAACCGTTGTGGTAGGACATAGGGTTGTAGCGACGCTCGCCCGTAACGATGGTGCGAACTCCCCAGCCGGAGAAGAAAGCAGGAGAAAGCAGGTTCTCGCTGATGGAGCGGTATTGAGCGTCGCTGACGATGCCGGAGAAGAGGCACTGGCCGGCGTTAGAACTGCGCACACGGCACTGTTTCTTTTCGCCGTCGAGCGCAAGAGCGAACATGCCGAGCTCGTCGGACCAGAACTGCGACTGAAACTTTGAGCGGAGGTCGGTTGCCTGGGTGCGAAGTTTCTCGGCGAGATCCTTATGGCCGAGATCGGCAGCAACGGATGCTATGCCGTTTTTGGCTGCGTATACATATGCCTGGACCTCACAGAGCGCGATCGGCCCCTGGGCAAGACGTCCATCGCTGTAGAAGACGGAGTCGTTGGAATCTTTCCAGCCTTGCTGCACGAGGCCGTGATCGGTGGCACGAGCGTACTCGACGAAGCCGTCGTGGTCGGAGTCGCCGTAGACGTCGATCCACTCGAGTGCAGCGAGGATGTTGGGCCAGATCTCCTTCAGGAATTCGATGTCGGCTGTTCGCTCGTAATAAGCGGCAGCGAGGAGAACGAAAAGCGGAGTGCCGTCCACAGTTCCGTAGTAGCGGCCGAAGGGGACTTCGCGAAGGTGCGCCATCTCGCCTTTGCGCATCTCGTGCAGGATCTTGCCCGGGTCGGCATCGCGTTCTGCGTCGTGGCTGGTGGCCTGGGTTGAGGCGAGATAGGTAAGCACACCCCTGGCGACGGAGGGGGCGAGCCAGAGCAATTCGAGAGCCGTGATGATGCCGTCGCGACCGAAAACGGTGCTAAACCAAGGCACGCCAGCGTAGGGATAAAGGCCGTGCGAGGTGGGCGTGATCATCATGGCCAGATCGGCACGCGAGCGGCGGATCCACTCGTTGAATTGCTCGTTGGAAGTGTGGATGTCAACGTCAGCAAGCGGGCCCGAACTGCGCTCCTGATTCATGCGTTGCAGTTCCTCACTGCAGCTGGGCAAATGAAGTTGCTGACCGTCGCCGCCGTGAATGCAGGCCATGTTGATCGTAAAACTTGCCTCCCCGTGAGACTCGATATGAAGAGGTACAGTGATGCCGCCATCGTGAGTCTCGCAGGGATTGGAACATTCGACGAAGGTGGCGCGGTGAATGCGATCGAGACCGATGTAGGAGAGTTCGACTGAATTGCGCGTGACCTTGGCGGGGCGCTTTTCTCCGCGGCGTTTCCGCTTCTCGCCACGCACTTCGAATATGTCGGCAAAATCGGCATCGAACTCGAAGGAGAGTTCGACATCCAGCGGAGCCTCGCCGTAGTTGTTCAACGTGATCTGGTCGTAACAGACGGATTCGGTGAGAAATTTTGTTCGATAGATGTGAACGGTGCCACGAGGAAGAAGCGATCCGTTCTCGAGATCGAGATCGGGGTTAGTGGAGTCGGCAGCGAAGAGAATGTTGTCCTCGCGAACTGTTGAACTCAACAAAAGAGGACGGACGCCGCAGAAGCGCATTTCGAGACGGGAAAGGTGGCGAGTCTCATTGTGGAAGATGCCCTGCTGGCCAAAGCCAACGGGCTGCACGTCGCCGCTTCGATCGAAGACAGCGAAGGTGTCCCCATTCAGCAGGACTCGTGTGCGGTCGTCGGCGAGCGCCGAAGATGCACGGATGTAGAACTGGTGGCCGACTTCAATGACGTCCTGGTGATGCTCTTTTTGTACCGTTGGAAGCATCGAGAAAGAACTCCTCAGTTAGATTGCGAGTGAGAGCCCGCGTTTGCCGCGCGCAGCGCGTTTCTTTTCTGATATTCCGAGTTCGTACGCTTCGATATAGCGTTCGCACATGGTGCGTGCAGTAAACCGCTCGAGGAATCGCTGGTGAACTCCTTTGCGGTCGAGAGATGGGACTTTCTTCCAGGCCTCCACCGCTTCTTCGACGCTCTCGACGATGAAACCGGTGACTCCGTCGTCGATGATTTCGGCCACCGATCCGCCTCGGAAGGCGATAACCGGAGTTCCGCAGGACATGGCTTCAATCATGACGAGGCCGAAAGGCTCGGGCCAGTCGATCGGAAACAATAAAGCGGCCGCGTTGCCAAGGAATTCTGTTTTGTCGGTTTCGCCGATTTCGCCGACGAACTCCACATCGGAGTCTACAAGGAGGTCGCTGATTTCGGATTCGAAGTAGGCGCGATCGGCGTCGTCGATTTTAGCGGCGACACGGAGAGGCATTCCGACCTGTTTGGCAATTTCGATGGCACGATCGACCCGCTTTTCCGGCGAGATTCGTCCAAGAAACGCGAGGTAATCCCCTTTTTCGAAGGTAGGTTCGTGGAGATCGGCTGGCAGGCCGTGGTGCACGGTGGCGAGCCAACCTGCCCATGGCATGGGAGCGCGCTGAGCGTCAGAGATGGAGATGAGGCGCATGTCGTTGAACTCTCGAAAGAGCGGATAGAGATCGGGAATGTCGAGACGGCCGTGCAGCGTAGTGACGGCGGGGATCTCTAGTCGGCGGATTTGAGAGAAGGGCAGGTAGTCGAGGTGGAAGTGAACGAGATCGTATTCGTCCGCCTCTTGAGCGACGGTTTCAATCAGGTTGAGGTGGTGCGCGAGCGGAGAAAGCAGTTTGCCGCCTTCGAGCCTGAGGGACCGTTCACAAACGGATCGAAGGCGAGCGGCGGTTTGTGAATCTCCGCTTGCATACAGCGTGACATCATGGCCCAGTCGTACAAGTTCTTCTGTAAGGTATGAAACGACTCGCTCCGTTCCTCCATATAACTTAGGGGGCACACTCTCGTATAAAGGCGCAACCTGCGCGATTTTCATAAATTCACTCCCGAAGGCCGTAGCCTCCGGGTCCTGGCAGGTTGGATGCAGAAATGCCTTGAGGACGTGGCTTAATCGCGGCGGCAGTGTATCCGCCCAAAACATACAAACGTTTGTAGATGCTGCGCTGTGGGGCGGGAACAAGAGGGCTCTTGAGCGAGCCACGCTGGAAGCATAAAACCTGAGGGTCCCGGCGGCCTTGGCTCATTTGATTTGCATTTTTACCCACATCCTGCGAATATCGAAGTATGGACCTTCGGACCTGTTGTCGCCCCTGTATGCCGCTTCGCGCGCACAGGTGACCTTCGGACCGAAATAAGTTCATACACATTTCAAGGTTTCCTGAGAGCCCGCGATGCAGCCCTAGCTGACGCGGGCTTTCTGTTTCTGGCGAATTCCCTCAAAGAGGTCAAATGACTGAACCGGTACAACCGAACCAAGCGTCTGAATCGAACCAGCCGAAAGAGACGAAAGCCCAGCGAACTGAGCGCCTGAAGAAGGCCAAGAATCCCTGGGAGGCGTTTGACGAAGTACGCGCGTTTGCACGCGAGGGCCGCTCGAGCGTGGTGCCCGAGTGGGCCGGCATGTACTTCAAGTGGTGGGGGGTCTACACGCAGGGCGACGGAGTGGGCGCCACGGGCGGCAAGGGCGGCGAAGGGCTCGTCTCGGACTACTTCATGATGCGGATCGGGATTCCGAACGGAATCGTTTCATCTCATCAGCTGAGGACCATTGGCGGGTTGACGCGGAAGTATGCGCAGAATCTGGCCGACATTACGGTGCGGCAGAACATCCAGTTGCACTGGCTGACCATTGAATCTTTGCCCGAAGTCGTGGATGCCCTGGATGCGATCGGGCTTTCGCCCAAGGGTGCTTGCGGAGACGTGGTTCGCAATGTGACAGGATGCCCGCTGGCAGGCGTGGCACACGACGAGATATTCGATGCTTCGCCGATTGCGCTGGAAATTGCGCGCGAGCTTACGGCCAATCCCGAGTTCGTCAACCTTCCGCGCAAATTCAAGATCTCGGTGAGCGGATGCCGGACCTGGTGCAATTATCCGGAGATCAATGACATTGCACTGACGGGCGCAGAACGCGACGGGCAGGTTGGATTCTCGGTGCGGGTTGGCGGCGGACTTTCGAATGAGCCGCATCTGGCCGTCCGGCTGAATGCTTTCGTACTGCCGGAGCAGGCGCTTCCAGTGGTCAGAGTGATTACGGAGATTTTCCGCGATCAGCAGGTGCTGCGCGAGAGCCGCGACCGCGCCCGGCTGAAGTACTTGTTTATGCGCGAAGGATGGACCACGGAGCGGTTTCTGGAAGAGATCGAAACGCGGCTGGGGTACAAGCTGCTCCCGGGTGCGGACGAGAATGTGCCGGATGAAACACTTCGCGATCATGTGGGTATTCATCGCCAGCGGCAAGCTGGCTTGAGCTACGTGGGGGCATCGGTGCTGCGAGGGCGACTTACGGGCGAACAGCTTGAAGCAGCGGCTGACCTTGCGGATAAATATGGCAGCGGCGCACTGCGCGCGACTGTGGCGCAGAATTTGATCTTTATCGATGTGCCGAATGCAAAGGCGCCGGAGCTGGTTCGAGAACTGGGCGCCATCGGGCTACACGTCGAGGGCTCGCCTTTCTGGCGCGGGGCAGTTGCCTGCACGGGTACGGAGTTCTGCAAGCTGGCCATCACGGAGACGAAGGGATTCACACGCTGGCTGGTGGATGAACTGGAGGAGCGCATTCCGCAGTTTGATCAGCAGTTGCGGCTGCACGTGACGGGGTGCCCGAACGGTTGCGGCCAGCACTGGATCGCGGATATCGGTATCGAGGGCAAGAAGATCAAGCACGAAGGCAAGTTAGTGGATGCCTATTACTTCTGCCTCGGCGGATCGGTTGGAAAGGATTCGGGGATTGCGCGGCCGGTGGGGTATCGCGCACCGGCGACCCTGGTGCCGGAGGCCATCGCGAGGCTTCTGCGCAAGTACCTGATCACCCGCGAGACGGATGAGAATCTGCGGGTATGGTTCAGCCGGCATACGAACGATGAGCTGCGAGCATATCTTGCGGGAGAGGTTCTGGTGCCGGTCGAGCGCGATCTGCCGACGGGCCGCGTGCCGCACGCGGTGGGAGACTGATTGCGATGAATCTGCAGCCGGTTTTTCTGAAGCTGGATGGCCGTCCCGGATTGCTTGTGGGCGCGGGGAACGTGGCGCTCGAAAAACTGAACACGCTGCTCTCAAGCGGAGTGCGGCTTCGCGTGATTGCGCCTGAGGTGAAGGGGGAGATCCGCGCTCTGGCGAGCGAAGGCCGGGTCGAGCTTGTGGAGCGGAGATTCTCAACCGAAGATCTTGCCGGCAACTTCGTTGTGATCGCGGCGACGGATGATCCGGAGGTAAACGCGGCGGTTTACCGCGAGTCGGTTGCTCGCGGGATCCTCGTCAATAGCGTCGATGATCCGCCACATTGCGATTTTTACTTCGGGTCCGTGGTTCGGCGCGGCGATCTGCAGGTGGCGATCTCTACAGCGGGAGAGAGCCCGGCTGTAGCCCAGCAGCTTCGGCGAGAGATCGATGAAAAGCTGCCGGAAGATCTTGGACCATGGCTGGCGCAGGTCGGCGAGCTTCGGCGAGAGATTCTAGCGAAACATCCGGCGGGAGAGGAACGCAAGGCCCTGCTGCATCGAATTGCAAAGCGGAAGATGCTGCAGCCGACGCGGCAAAGTATTCCCTCGAGCGCTGGGGGCGTAAAGGTCTTTCTCGTTGGAGCGGGACCTGGCGATCCGGATCTGCTCACTGTGAAAGCACACCGGCTGATCCTGTCGGCGGACGTAATTCTGCATGACGACCTGGTGACGCCGGAGATTCTTGCGCTTGCGAACGCGGACGCAGAACTGGTGAACGTGGGCAAGCGTTGCGGCACGAAGAATATTACGCAGGACGAGATCAACTCCCTGATGGTCAGCTATTCGTCCGATCATCGAACCGTGGTGCGTTTGAAGAGCGGGGACCCGTTGATCTTTGGAAGAGCGGCGGAAGAAATGGCAGCGCTGAACGAGGCGGGCGTGCAATTTGAGGTTGTTCCGGGGATCACGGCTGCGTTTGCTGCGGCGGCGGCAATTCCCTGCTCGCTGACGGATCGGCATTCCGCCTCGAACGTGATCTTCTCTACGGGGCACCATGCGCAGTCCCACAATGAGGCTGCGATCCCGGAGCGCGAAGACGCGACACGAATCGTGTATATGCCGGGACGCGATCTGACGCTGCTGGCGCTTGAGTGGCTTCAGGAGGGGTTGCCGGCTGATCTGCCGTGTGCGATCGTTTCGCACGCAGGCCGCCCTGAACAGCATGTCACCCGCACGACCCTGGGGGCGCTGGGTAGCGCAGAATCTGTGAGCTCGCCGAGTGTTTTGCTGGCGGGCTGGGCGCTGAAGGAATCCCTGAATGTCGCTCTGCAGGCGCAACATTTCCGCACCGAAGCTCAGATCTGAAGACGGCCGTGCTCTCCCGCACAATATCAGTGCTATCGCGCCTGTATTATGGTCCACATTTACCGGGACCAGTTTTCTTTGCGGGAGTCCTTTTGCAAAGAAGATGAGCCCTGTTTCGGAGGCTTGGGGATGCGGGGCACGTCGCGCGGAACGGCCACCTGTTTTCTGGCAGTAATGAGCGTATTGGCAAGCGGTTGCGGGGGCGGGGGTAACAGTGGTGGAGGCGGCCGCCAGACTCCAGTAGCCCCGACGGTCACAGTGAGTCCGGCATCGTCGGCAATCTCGACAGTTCAATCGCTGAAGGTCACGGTGACGGTAAATGGCGGTGCGGGTACTGCGACAGGAAGCGTGGTGCTGGCGGCTGGCTCCTATGCCTCTTCGACCACTGCTCTGAGCGGCGGCAGCGCGACCATTGTGATTCTTCCGGGGTCGCTCGCAGCGGGAGGCGTGACGTTGAAGGCTTCCTTCACGCCGGATTCGACAAGTTCATCCGCATATATCGGTGCTTCAGGAAGTGCTTCGGTGACCGTGAGCCTGGCAACGCCGGTTGTGAGTGTTACATCCGCATCGCAGAACATAGTGATAGGCCAGACACTGCCAGTAACGGTGAATTTGAGTGGAGGGTCCGGTGCTCCTGCCGCGACGGGAACAATCGTGCTGAGCGGCGGAGGCTACAGTTCGGGGGCGTCGACGCTTTCCGGAGGCAGCACGAGCATCACGGTGCCTGCAAATACGTTTAGGGGCGGAAGCGTGACCCTCACAGCGGCGTATACGCCGGATAGTCCTGGCGCGTTGATTTACAAATCGGCGAGCGGACAGTCATCGGCGGTGACGGTATTCCAAGCCAATACGGTGATCGTTGATCAGTCAGGCACCAGTGTTCCGGTGAGTGACCAGCTGCTGGGAATGAACCTGGCTTCGTGGTACGACGTTTTCAGCAATGCAGCCGGAATCAATTCAGGATTCGCGCAGGCAGGGATCAAAGCGATCCGATGGCCGGGAGGCTCATGGTCGGACACGTATCACTGGGGACAGGCCGGCGGGTTGCCATTCATGTGCACCACAACCGGCAGCGGTACGGGATGGGCTGGTTACGGCACGTTCGCTCAGTTTGCTGCGTCGATCGTCCAGGCAGGAAACTACGACCTCGCACTCACGGCGAACTATGGGAGCAATGCGACTTGCAGTGGAGGCGGCGATCCTTTGGAGGCTGCTTCGTGGGTGTCTGAAGCGGTGAAGGACGGCGTTCACCCGAGCCACGTCACGGTTGGGAACGAGAACTATGGAAGCTGGGAGTACGACTTGCATGCGAAGCAACACGATCCCGCAACCTATGCGAGCACGGTGGTGGGAACGAGCGGGTACTATGCGCGAATTAAGGCAGCAGACAGCTCCGCTCAGGTGGGAGTCGTAGTCGACCCTGACTCTGCAAACAACTGGGACAAGATCGTGCTCGCTGACGCCAAGGGGGCTTATGACTTTGTTGAGTACCATTTCTACCCGCAGGCTCCCGGCAGCGAGAGTGACTCGTATCTCGTGCACCAGGCTGCGCGAGATCTCACGACGAGCCTGAATTCCTTGAAGGCTGAACTGGCGACCGCGGGTGTACCCAATACTCCTATTTATGTGGGGGAGATGGGATCCGTTTACTCGACTCCCGGAAAGCAAAGCTGGTCGATCACGCAAGGCTTATTCGCCGGCCAGACGCTGGGCGAGATGATGAACAGCGGTGTGGTGCGGGCCACCTGGTGGATCGGGTTCGGGAACTGCGATGAGAACGCGCAGGGGGTCGCGATGGGCAACATGAGCTCCTCGCTGTATGGATGGCAGGGATTCGGAGCTTACAACGTGTTTTCTGATGGGCCCGCCGACGGGCCATGCGGGGTTGGTTCAGGGGCGCTGGGGACCATGTCGCCGACAGCGCGGGCGTTTGAACTGTTCAGCCATGTTGCGGTCACCGGGGAGACAGTTCTGTCCGCAAACGTCGGCGGTGTGCCGGACATTCGTGCCTATGCGGCCACACACAGCGGAGGCACGGCGCTCGTGCTGTTCAATCTGAATCAGACGTTGAGCGAGCCGGTTACTGTAACGCTGTCGAATCAGATTGGGTCGACAGGGGTGACGGTGGTGACCTACGACAAGGCGATCTACGACCAAACGCACTCGGCAAACCCGGTGTGGGCCCCGGCTACGACCGTCGATATGGGAGCGCAGACGCTGCCAATCTCTCTGACGTTGACGCCGTGGAGCATGAATGTGGTAATCATCCGGTAGCGCTCCGCCCTTTATACTGAAGTGGTTGCATAAACCCATGCAGGAGTGCTGTTTGTCGCAGGCAGAGATTGGAATTATCGGCGGGAGCGGGCTTTACTCGATGCCCGGATTCACAAACGTCCACGAAGAGAGGGTGGAAACGCCTTTTGGCGACCCCTCCGATCCGTTCGTGCTCGGCGAACTTGAAGGGCGCAAGGTCGCTTTTCTTGCGCGCCATGGACGGGGACATCGCATTCTTCCGTCCGAGTTGAACTTTCGAGCAAATATCTACGCTTTCAAAAAGCTCGGGGTCGGGAGAATTATTTCGGTCTCCGCGGTGGGCTCGCTTAAGGAAGAACACAAGCCGACGGATTTTGTGATTCCTGACCAATTCATTGACCGAACCTTCCATCGTGTTTCGACGTTCTTTGGGGAAGGCATTGTGGGCCACGTTGCGTTCGGCGATCCGGTGTGTTCGGTTGTGGCGAACGCCGCTGCGAAGGGATGCAAGGATGCCGGCGTGGTGGGCAAGCTGGACGGAACGTACGTCTGCATGGAAGGACCGCAGTTCTCGACGAAGGCAGAATCGAATCTCTACCGCAGTTGGGGAGCCGACGTAATTGGCATGACGAATCTGCAGGAAGCGAAGCTGGCACGCGAAGCTGAGATTTGTTACGCGACAGTC
>Ga0157374_10002377_pt1 | contig 15856 bp, 12 predicted proteins | sample M25metaG_FD_115308 | JGI IMG/M metagenome (GOLD analysis project Ga0157374, IMG submission 115308) | Miscanthus rhizosphere microbial communities from Kellogg Biological Station, Michigan, USA - M2-5 metaG | ecosystem: Host-associated > Plants > Roots > Rhizosphere > Soil | place: USA: Michigan...
CCGCGGCGAGCTGATCGGTATCAACTCAGCTATCGCTTCGCAAACAGGTTCTTATGAAGGTTATGGCTTTGCCATCCCGATCAACCTGGCGCGCAAAGTTTTGAATGATATCCAGAAATATGGTACCGTAAAACGTGGTTACTTAGGCGTAAGCTTCCAGGAATTGAACGAGGACGCCGCGCAAAATTTGCATATCACCCAAACTACCGGTTTGTATATCAACACGGTAGCTGATGGCAGCGGCGCTGCGGCAGCAGGTTTGAAAGAAGGCGATATCATTACCAAGGTACATGGTAAAGTTATTTATGAATCGTCTGACCTGCAGGAAGCTGTGGCACGTTTGGCTCCGGGCGATAAGATAGATGTAACCGTTCTGCATGACGGCTCCGAAAGGAATGTTGCCGTATTGCTGAAATCAGATGCAGGTAACCTGATCGCCCGTAACAACATGAGCCAGGCAGCCACCGAGCTTTACAACAAGCTGGGTGCAAGCTTCAGGGGGCTTTCATCGGCCGACAAAGCTAAGCTGCATGTTGACCACGGCGTTGTGGTTGGCCAGGTTCGCGAAGGCGGTATGTTTGATGCTTATGGTATACCATCAGGAACCGTTATCACCAGCATCAACGGCCAGGCTGTGAACAACTCAAATGACGTAGGTAACGCAATAGGCGCTACCAAAAACGGCATGATGGTGATCAAAGGCATCGGTGCAGACGGCACCCGCTTTACAGATTCATTCAGCACAGGAGAATAAGTTTAATAGTTAATAATAAACAGGAAAGCCCGGCCATAATGACCGGGCTTTCCTGTTTTCATGCGATATCGTATCACATATCCATACCTTCCATTTTGTCGTGATGGCCATGGTGCCTCGTCATCATTAATGAGGGATTGACGCGGATATAAACTTCTGCTCCAATGGGTGCACTTCCGTAAAGTGTTTTCAATTGATTGGTGATACGTTCATGGTCGCCTGAATGCCGCCAGTCAAATTGGTCTTACCAATAGTAGTGAACCGGTGGTTCACGCCCAAAGTAAAGGCATTGATATAGAATGTTGGGTTGAATGGATAAGCACCGCTCAGCGCCAGTTCTTCCGCATCTTTTTGCACATATTCATACCGCCCATAAATTGCTGTTTTATGCATTTGCCAGCTGCTTTCGAGCAGTATAGCCGGAAGCGTTTTCTGATCGTCGGAAAAATGATCCTGACCGTAAACCAGCGTAGTTGCAAAATAGCTGTCGTCGCCTATCATTTTGGTATAAATGGCCGATGCTGTGAACCGATCCTGGTTTTGTTGTGGTTCAAGCGCTTCGGGGCTTTTTATCCAGCCATTGGAAACCTGCAGCGCCCATTGGGGTGAGGGATTATAAGACAGGCGTATGGAATAAGAATCGAACCGCAGTTTATCAAAACCATACCGGTATTCATCCGGCTCGCGGCCATTGAATATTGACCCTTCGACTTTCACATCGCTAAATCTAAACCCCAGCGTCGCTACACCAAATGTAATATGCGTAGCATCGGCATAGTGATGGCTCAAAGGCGCGTCAGGATCATTACTGGCTGAAAGCCGGTGCATAAATACAGGTGGCCCCAAAGCGGGCTCGCCGGGATAACCGACAGATAAAGAAACATCGCTGTTTTTTGCAATGCGCTGTGTGTAGCTCGGGCTGATCTCGGCAAACAGATCGTGCGGGTGCTGGATGTCTACCAAAGGTTTGCCTTTATACGATTCGCCTGTTTGGAACAAAAGCGGGTAACCGCCCGGCTCCACCAAAAACGGATCGAACGAAAACATGGTATTGATAGAAAATAAACCGTTGTTGCCGACTTTGCGCTGGGTCATCACCATAAACCAGCTGGGTGCATCGAATTGCTTACCGCCACGGCTGCCTTGACCGAAAACATCCTGGTCGGTATAGCGAACAAATAAACTGCCGTGGATCATGGTCATCCACTTTTTGCCGTGGAACATATAGCCGTACTCCGGCGTTTCGTCGGGCACCCATGAAGTGCCGGAGCCATCACGGCTCATGGGCACATCCAGCGAATATTGGCTGTTCATCATCATGGGCTTGTCCATTTTCATGCCGTCCATGTCCATGCCTTTCATGGAGGTGTCCTTTTGCGCGAAAACCGATGTCGCTATGAATACCATAATGCCAACTATTAATAACTTCATAAGCAGTGTCAAAAAACGTTAAACAAATTGTATTCCAGCCGTACCAGGTAAACATTGGCGCTCGTTCGCCTCATGTCATTGTACAGGGGTGCCCGGTATGAAAAATCGACCCTGAAAACGCTGTTGAATATCAATTGAACAGCGGGTGCCACATCGAGATAGCTTTGCCCGTAACCAGGGTTCGTTTTGCCTAACAGTTCGGCGTAAACATTTACGTTCACCTGGTTATAGTTCTCGTACTTTTTGGGCAATAGTAAATATCCGGCTGATAAGGTGTACCCGGCAGCGTTGCGCGCATTTGTTGATGGAATATCGTAGCCTCCCAAATTGTCAAAACCGTGTAAATAGCTTCCTGAGGCTGAAAGCGCCAGCTTATGGATCAGCTTAGTGAAAACAACGCCGGTTTGGAAGCCGCTATTGTCCCCTTCTAATCCTATTTCCTGGTTGGGCAAGGGGTTATTGATAGCCGACGCCTTAACGAAAACTGCACCCCTGAAATGCGATTGAACCGAATCGACAGATAAAAACCGATACTTAGCGTAGGCGCTGCCCCCTTCAAAATGCTGGGCGCTGTGATAATAATCAGATACATACAAAGTACCATGTACCATCAACCTTTTGCTGGCACCACCCATCACCTCCAAACTTGTGCGGGTTTTATATTCCGGGTTAAAATAGCCCTGGTTTTCGAGCCGTATCCCGATGGAATGCGTGGCCATATTGCTGGCCGGCTCGGTATTAACATATAACTCCTGCGAAAAGACAGGGCATGCCATACCCATCATGATTATAAAGAAGATAGCTTTCATAAACCGAAAACTATATCACGATATGATACACATGAGCAGCCGCATCGATCTTATATTTTTTAGAGACCGATGCGGGTGCGAACGCTTTATCAACAACGGTAAATGCAACAGGACCTGCAAGAGGCTTACTATCAGCATTTATAAGTCGGTAGGTATCGCCGCCATAGCTGAAGGCGTTGTTGCTCAGCTTAACGTTATCGAAATTGAAAGTCGCCTTGAAATTATTGACAAAGAACCCGGCGTCCTGTACCTTTTTGCTGATGAGATCGATGTTAACCGGAACATCCTTTTTGAAAGTGATAACAAAAACGTTGCGGTTCAAATCGGCTTTGATATCGCCGATGAAGTTAAGCGTATGTAATGATTTTTCCGTTGCCTTGGAGCACATGGAACAGGTAAGGCCGCTTACCTGTAGTTCCGCTTTGGTGAATTGGGCCTGGGCGCTTGCCGAAAGGATAATAAGCGCGATAAATATTTTAAGAGATTTCATGATGATCAAAAATTAATTAAATGATAATTCAAGCTTGCCGTTAGCGGCAAAACCAATGAGAAATGTTCGTCAACAAAAGCAAACGAACAACATTAATCTTTGATCAGATGCGGAAAATGCGATTGGTAAGATAGATCGGCGCTTTGCATAGCGCACCCGGCGGGCCACGATAGGTTACGGGTGCCGCATGGATAGGTGTAAAGCCAAAAATACCGCCGTCGACAAAAATGAAAAGCAGTCTTTCATTAAATATCTTCAGGATCGATGATTTGGTTGCCTGGTGCGAATCTTTAACCTTTACTTCGATGCGCTTATCGCTGCAACATTTCATTTTAGCCGTTGAAATACCTTTGGCACATGCTTTTGGCGGTGCGTCGATATTAACGGAGGAAAGATGATTGAAGCAGTAATGCAGGTTCAGCGCAAAGCCAGACACCGTACCGAGGTACAGGAATACAAGTACAAGCGCGGCTGACCTTTTGAGCATAAACAAAGCTACCTGTTTATAATTCCTTAACCAATAGTTTTTTATTTGAGAGATTAGAATGATGAGAATAGCACACATTTATAACCTATTGCAAATCACATATCTTTCTTAAATTCGGCTTGTAAAACCTGAAAACCAACAAAACATGAAAAGGATACTTTTTTACGCGGCCGCCATGCTATTGGCATGCACCACGATGAGCAGCTTTGCGCAAGAATCTATAAAGATTCCGCAGCTAAGCACCACGCAAACCATTGAACAGGAACTTGGCCTGGGCAAAATAACGCTGACCTATGCAAGGCCCAACATTCGCGGGCGCAAGGTATTCGGCAAGCTGGTTCCCTACGGAGAAGTATGGCGCCTCGGCGCCAATTCGGCAACCATTATCAAATTCAGCGATGAGGTGACTTTAGAAGGCAACAAAATACCCGCCGGTGAATACGGAATGTTCGCCATCCCAACCCAGGACGAGTGGACCATCATCCTGAACAAAAACGCACACCAATGGGGCGCTTATACTTATAAGGAAGCCGATGATTTCCTGCGTTTTAAAGTGAAGAACGTACATCATGATTCGCCGCTTGAAACCATGACCATGTGGTTTGGCAATGTGGATATGAACAAAGGCGAACTGGAAATGCGCTGGGCGAACGAAGGCTTTTTGCTGCACGTAAGCACGGATGTGGATGCTAAAGTGATGGCCAATATCGACCAGGTGATGAACAAGGACCAAAAGCCGTATTTCACTGCAGCACTATACTACTACCAAAACGGCAAGGACTTGAAACAAGCCCTGGAGTGGATCCGTACCGCTGAAAAATCGGAGCCAAAATCTCCCTTCTATAAAGTTTGGGAAGCGCGCATCCAATTGAAAATGGGCGATAAAGCCGGGGCATTGGCAACAGCCCAGGAAGGTGTTAAATACGCCCAGGAGCAAAAAGATACGGAATATGAAGGCTTGAATAAAGCGGTAGCCGACCTGGCGAAAAGCTAAAGCTAACGTATGAAAGATCGCAGGTCGTTTATTAAGCAGGCTGCACTGGCTGGTGCGGCCTATGTTTTATTGCCCCGCTTTGCCATAGCATCATCCGGAAAGGATAGTTGGGACGTGCCGAAAACTTTGCAGGATGAAATGTACCAGGCTGCGTTGCGGATAGCTAAGAAAAACGTTCGTGGCGGACCGGATAACCCTGTTTTCAAGAAACCCTACCTTGATGCAGCTTTCAATGGGCACATATTTTTATGGGACACCTGCTTTATGTCCTGCTATGCCAAATACCACCCCGATCAATTGCCCGTGGCCAATGCCCTTGATAATTTCTATAATCTACAGGAACCCGACGGCTTTATTTGCCGTGAATATACACCGGATGGCAAAGCTATGTGGCCAAAGGACCACCCGGTAAGCATCAATCCACCTTTACTGGCTTTTGCCGAGCTTCAGTTATATGGTCAGTCAAAAGATGCCGCAAGGTTGGGTAAAATTTATCCGCACTTGAAAAGATTTTTCGATTTCCTGGTGAAAACATGGCGAATGGACGACCACCTGTTTGTGAGTGATGCCATGGGATCGGGCATGGATAATATCCCGCGCTATCCTGAAGGATGGAAGGATGACGGAAAGGGCCTGAAGATAAAAAACAGCGCCGTGGCCGATCCTTACCTGAAAAACCTAAGTTCGGTTTGGAACAAACAAGGCCGATCAGTGGATATGACTGCCCAAATGGCACTGTTCGCGCTGAACCTAAGTGAGATCGCTGCGCTCACCGGTCAGCAAAAAGATATTGCAGCTTATAAGCAATTTCATGCTGAAACAAAGGATGCTTTGAACAAACATTGCTGGAACGAAGCAGATAGCTTTTATTATGACCTTGGCTATGGTAAGCAGATCAAGCGCATGCATATTGGCATGTTCTGGACGCTGATCGCAGGATTAGTCCCGGCCGACAAGGTTGATAAATTCGTAGGTGTGCTGACCGACCCGAAGAAATTCTGGCGCAAATTCCCGGTAGCAAGTTATGCCGCTGATCAAAAGGAATTTTTAAACGACGGCAAATACTGGCTGGGCAGCAACTGGCCGCCGATGAACTACATGGTGATTAAAGGCCTGCAACATGTGAATAAGCTTGAACTGGCTAAAAAGCTTGCGCGGCAATATTACTGGGGAGTTGCACAGGTATACTCAAAGACGAAAACATTTTGGGAAGATTACGCTCCGGATGCCATTAAACCGGGAACACCATCAGTACCGAATTTCTGCGGATGGACTGCGATTGTGCCGATTACGTTATATCACGAGTTTATAGCGAAGACTTGATAGACTTACGAAGTTTAACTCGGATTGTTTGTTTTTTAGCGGTCTCGTTGGGGGTTTCACCGTTTCGAAACTTCGTAAGTCTTTCCTTCCTTGATTATCGTATTCAATAGTAACGCGATAAGAATCACCAATATACACCCAATCGCGTTGAGCCACAGGTAAGCGATAAGGTTAAGAAAGCCTAATAAACAAATAACCCCTTCCGTTATCACTGCGGCGATAAATACCGATGTACCGCTGATTTTCTTTAAAAAGAAGGCGACAACGAAAACCCCAAGGATGGTGCCATAAATGTAAGAACCAAGCTCATTCACCGCTTCCAGCAGGTTGCCCATTTTCCCGGCAAACAACGCCATGCCGATGCAAATAATACCCCAAAAAACTGTCGCCCAGCGAGAAGCTTTCAGGTAGGTTTGGTCATCGGCGCCGGGTTTGATAATGCGTTTATAAATATCCACCACGCTGGTTGAGGCCAGCGAGTTGAGCGCGCTGGCTGTTGAACCCATCGACGCCAGGAAAACGATCGCGATCAATAAACCAATTAATCCTCTCGGCAAATAATGCGTCACAAAATTGAGGAAGACATAATTCGTATCGTTGGAAGCATCGCCTTTATTACCGTTGTTCTTTTTTATCAGGCCGACCGCATCTTTTCTAATTGCTAATTGGGCGCCCTCGGCTGCTTTTAAATTGCCCGCCGAGGCATCTATCCTGGTTTGATCTTTAGTTTCAAGAGCGGTAGCGTAATCTGCAGCCGCGACCTTTTTCTGTTGGAAGGCTTCTGTATATTGTTTTTCGAGGCCATTGTATTGGGCGCCGTACTGGCTCTTTTTGATCTGCTGAACCTCGTAGCGGTTAAAGAAAAGCGGCGGCTGGTTGAACTGGTAAAATGCGAATACCAACACACCGATCAGTAATATCAAAAACTGCATAGGTACTTTGATCAACCCATTCATGATCAATCCCATACGGCTTTGGCCAATGGAGCTACCTGTTAAATACCGGCCCACCTGGCTTTGGTCGGTGCCGAAGTAAGATAGCTGCAAAAAAAATCCGCCTAAAATGCCGGTCCAAACGGTGTAACGGTTATTCAGGTCGAACTTCCAGTCGATCACATTCATTCGCCCCAATTTGCCGGCCAGGTGTAATGCTTTCGTAAAACCAACACCCTGCGGCAGCATTTTCACGACGATAACCCCTGCCAAAAACATCCCGGCGAAAATGATGCTCATTTGCAGCAGCTGCGTGTAGGAAACAGCTTTGGTTCCCCCGTAAACAGTATAAAATATCACCACTCCGCCAATAAAAAGCGTCGTATAAACGGTATTGATATCCAATATTGTCGATAGTATGATCGACGGCGCATAAATAGTGATACCGGTGGATAACCCCCGCTGCACCAGGAACAGGAAAGCAGTCAGCGCGCGGGTTTTCAGGTCGAAACGCTGCTCCAGGAATTCATAAGCAGTGTATACTTTTAAGCGGCTGAACATTGGCACGAACGTGGTGCACAATACGATAGTCGCCAGCGGCAAGCCAAAATAGAATTGCACGAAACGCATCCCATCGGAATAAGCCTGGCCCGGTGCGGAAAGAAAGGTGATCGCGCTGGCCTGCGTGGCCATTACCGACAGGCCCACCGTGTACCAGGGCATGGAGCGCCCGGCCACCAGGTATTGTTCCATACTTTGGTGACGGCCGCTTTTCCATATGCCATAGCCCACGATACCCAGCAGGGTAACGGCCAGAACTATCCAGTCGGTTAAACTCATTTAGGAAAGTGGTTGTATCTGCCTGACGGCGGATCGGTTGAATATCAGCAGATTTTTTGTCAATCCGGCAGGAGAGCCCGAAAAACCTTATCTAAATGACAAAGTGATGAGCGAAAAGCCGAAAATTAAAAGAACCAGCCATACGATCACGATACCGTAAAACTGGTTCCAGCTTTTTATGAATGAGGGAAGTTCGGGATCAACGTTCTTCACGGCCACGTACGAATACGTTCAGGAACAGTCCTGTAAACATCAGGCCGGTAACACCAAGGCCAATCGTCAAGCCGATACCATTGTCAATAAAGACGCCTACAGCCAGCCAGCATACTAATCCAACGAGATAGTATAAGGTCTTTACATTAATTTCTTTTTTCTCTTCCTGGTGTTCCATGGTAACAATTATTACAACGCAGCAAAAGTAATTGTTTATGCAATGTTTAGCAAGGACAAAATATTTTCGCCTTTATTCCATTCTCAAATTCTTCACGGGGTTGGCAAATGCTGCTTTGATCGCCTGGAAACTCACCGTTACAAATACCACCAGCACAATAGCGCAGCCTGCCGCTGCAAACATCCACCATTGCATATCAATACGGTAGTTGAATCCCTGCAGCCATTTTTGCATGGCGTACCAAGTGACCGGCAGCGCAACCGCTATGGCGATCAACGAAAGCCTGATAAAACTCTTCGACAGCACAAAAGTGAGGTTGGATACCGAAGCGCCTAATATTTTGCGTATAGTTACTTCTTTCATGCGCTGCTGTATCGAGTAGGATGACAGGCCGAATAATCCGAGGCAAGCCAGCACGATGGCAATAGCGGAAAACGTATCCATTACTGTTCCCAGGCGTAGTTCGGAGTTGTAAAGCTTATCGTAATCATCATCCAAAAAGCGGTAAGTAAAAGGTATCGATGGCACCAGCGCGGCCCATTTGGATTGAATAAAAGCAATGGTTTTGGGCACGTCATTTCCATTTATTTTGACCAGTAAATTGCGGCCGAATGAATTTGGGAAGAAAACCAGTGGTTTAATGGCGTAGTGCATCGACTGAAAATTGAAGTCTTTGATAACCCCGCGCACATAACCAGGCCGCGATGCATCCAGGAACATCCTTTTTCCTATCGCATCCTGCGGGCTCTTCCATCCCAAGGCCTTCACTGCGGCTTCGTTTATAATAAAATGGTATACCTTATCTTTCTCAAGCGCAACGTCTTTCATATCCTGCTGTGTAATGTTGGCGCCGGCAACCAGGTCCATACCCATTGTCTGCAGAAAATCCACATCAATTCTTTCGGCGGTTACCGCCAGCTGCGAGTTTTCGGGCATTGTTCCGGAACGCATATTAAACCCGCTCTGGATGTTTACCGGTGTCCAGAAACAGTGCGAAATGCTTTGAACGGAAGCATCTCTTTTAAATTCCTGCTTGATAACGTCCAGCTTATTTGCCACAGCCTCGTTCATGGGCAGCACCAAAATATGCTCACGGTTGTATCCCAGGTTCTTGTGCTGAATGAAATACAACTGATTTTGCATAATGAAGGTCGACGCAATAAGGAACACCGAGATCACGAACTGGAACACGATAAGCGAGTTACGAAGCACCTTGCCCGAGCTGGTGTTTTTGAAGCTGCCCTTCAATCCCTTGATCGGGTCGAAACCTGCTATGATCAACGCCGGGTAACTTCCTGCTGCCAGGGTTACCAGCACGATAACCAGCAGTACGCTTCCGACGAATTGCGGTGAGAACATGGTCGAAATTTCCAATGTCCGCTGGGTAAGCTCATTGAAATAAGGCAATGAAATTGCGGCGATCAGGTAGCTCAGGACTACAGCGAGCAAACATAATAACGCCGATTCGCCAATGAATTGCCAAAACAGCTGGCCTTTACCCGCTCCCACAACTTTGCGAACGCTTACCTCTTTGGCCCGCTCTATCGAACGGGCGGTACTGAGGTTGATATAAGTGAAACAGGCGATCACCAATATCAGCACACCTACTATTGCTATGATATAGATATAGCTGATACTGTTATTGGGTTCGAAGCCATCGTATTCGGAATGAAGGTGTATCCATTTGAAAGGTTCGAGGTAATAGTTGATCGTGGCGCCCTTGCCGTCCATTTCCTTTTTCATAAAGGCCGGTAATTTGGCTTGCAGCGCCCTTATGTCATTTGCATCCTTTAACAATAGATAAGTAGTGTAATTGGCATCCCAGTAAGTATCTTCTTCGGCCCGAAGCGTTGAAAACGAGGCCAGGAAATTGAACTTGATCTGTGAATTGGACGGGCAATCGGCTATCACTCCGGTTACCCTATACAAACCTGAATCGCTGCCGACTTTGATCATCTTACCCACGGGGTTATCGTCGCCAAAGTATTTTTTGGCCGAAGTTTGTGTAAAAACGATCGTATTCGGTTCGGCAAGTGCCTTTTTCTGATCCCCTTGTATCCATTTAAAGCTGAATAGATCAAAGAACGACTGGTCAGCATACACGATCCCCTTCTCGTTGAAGAATTTATCCTTGTAAAGTATCGGCTGATTGGAAGGCTGCATCCTGATCATATTTTCCACTTCAGGGAATACGGATTTGAACCTTGGGCCAACCTTGGTACTGGTAAAATTCCCGGCTTTCGACTCGCCTGCGCCATCGAACTTGTATTCCATGATCACACGGGCGATACGGTCGCCTTTTTGCTGGAACTGGTCGTAACTCAGTTCATGTTTTATATAAAGGCCGATCAAAAGACAGCTGCTAAGGCCGATAGACAGCCCGAAAACGTTGATGATCGATGAAAACTTGTTTTTCCAGAGCCCGCGTAAGGCTACTTTGAGGTAATTCCTAAACATGGCTATATCTTGAAGATTTTAAAATCAGGTTGTATTATTCAAGACGCGGCTGTTGCTGCTTTAGTTGCAGCATATTTCGATTTTTGAACACGATTAAGCGATTGCATGGATTGACAGGATGAACAGCGCAATCCTGTCCATCTTAAAAATCCTTAAAATCGTGTTCAAAAACTTATGGATTCACCTTCGGCTTACTCAATAAATTGATGAACAAACGGTAAGCTCCCGGCACGCCAGCCGGTAACTGCCTGAAAAACGCCAGGGAGGTATAAGTGAACCTGCCTTTACCATATTGCATGGTGATCAGCGCGCCATCCTTCGGCGCCTCGCCCGGATCGCTCATTTGCAGTACTTTCTGGTATTGCGGGTCGGCGTCTTTGGCGTAATATAAACCGCGTTCCTGCACCCAGCCATCAAAATCAGATTGGCTGATCTTATTGGGATAATTCATCACCGGGTTGTTCGGGTCGATCACGGTGATCTTGGCGGTTTCGTCGGTAATGCGTTCGTTTACCACATTGAATGGGTACGGACCGATCTTTTTAGTCACCAAACCATTGCTATTATTATACTGTACGATCAGGTTACCGCCGTTATTGACATAATCCAGCAGTTTGGGTTGTTCGAGAGCCAACCGAGGGTCGACATTATAGGCTCGCACGCCCACTACAATAGCATCATAGCCTGAAAGGTCGCCGTTCATGACCTCGTTCTCGCTCAGTTGATGAACATCATAGCCAACCTGGCGCAATGCATCAGGCACTAAGTCGCCTGCGCCTTCAATATAGCCTATCTTTCTTCCTGCTATCTTCAGATCCAGCTGCAACAATTTAGCTTGTGCGGGTGGGAAGATGGTGATGTTAGGGATATGGTTATATCGGATAGCTAAAATCCCCCTGTTATAAACATCCTTATCACCATTAACCGTTATCTGCGCTTCCAGCGTGCCGGTTTGCGATCTGTTACCGGTTGGTGTCAATGTAAAATCCTGCTCCCATTCATCATTTTTGGATTTGTTGGTGAAAGGCACGCTTTCAGGGCTTACTTTCCAGCCATTGGGTACGTTCAGGCTGATATTGCCCGAAGCGCCGCTTTTGAAGGCTTTTAAATTTACCTGTACGGTTTGCGGTTGCTGGGAATTGAAGATGTAGACGGTATTGCGAATGTTTGCGGTGACGGGTGGGGTTATGGCTACCTGCTGATATATCTCTCCAATAGCAGGGTTAACATATTTGTATTGAATAGGCCTCTCAAATTGGATTTCCTTACCTAGAATATTGAAGGTAAGATGTATTGAATAGGGGACATTTTCGGGCAAAGACTTTTGATTAACACCAAACACAGTGTCTTTCTCGTCATTTAGCTCCTTGACTTCGCTTTTATCCAGGTAGTCAGTATTATATGATCCTATAGAATGAGAGTATAACAACCAATAGGGTTGATTCATCGCGGATGCTTTGAATTTACCGTCGAAATCCTGCGAAACGTTTTTCGGTAAGGGTTGTGCTGCTGTGAAAAGAGTGGTGGGTGAGGTGCTATTATATGCCGGATATGCAATCTGGTAAAGAGCAATATTTAGCCCATACCTGTTTATAACTTGTGTTTTTACCGGTACAGTGTCTCTCATCGAATAAGTAGCTTGCGGAGCATAACTCTCAAACCACAATCCAGCGCAAGCCGCGATCAAATCAGCCACACCTTTCATTTTCTGTTCCCGCCAATACGGGTCCTTAAGCTTTTCAACCTGTCCATAAACTTTGACCAGATCAGCCACAGATTTTTCCGGGTGATTAGGATCAAAACCCTTTTGAACGGCGTCAACTTCTTTGCCTATTTCATCACCGCCTTTCACACGGTCCCACGTCGTATTCACACCATCCATCAGATCATCCTTAGGCGCATCGCCCAAAATGGTTTTGAAATACTCATAAGCATCGCCGCGTTGCCTGGCTGAGCCGAAACCCTGGGTTTTATGGTTTGAACGGCTTTCTGCTGCCAGTTCGCCGTAGCCTTTACCCATGATCGGGTTGTAAACGCCTACGTTGATTTTGAACTGGTCGGGCGCAATGGTGTTTGTGTTACCGAAATTGAAAGTGTTCCATAGCAACCGTTTGGCCTGCCATACCTGCACATACTTCAATTGCTCAGGATATTTCGTCGGATCAGCCGCGGCTGCGAAAGCTTCCTGTGCGAGTATGGCCGAAGCTGTGTGGTTACCATGTCCGCCTTCGCCTGTTGTAGGGAAACGACAAATGATGACATCCGGCCTGAATTTGCGTATCACCCAAACTACATCGCCCAAAACCTTTTCCTTGTTCCAGAAATTCAACGTCTCTTCCGGCCCTTTTGAAAAGCCGAAGTCATTCGCTCTGGTAAAAAACTGCTCGGCGCCATCAACTTTGCGTGCAGCCAGCAATTCCTGCGTGCGGATAAGGCCCAGCAATTCCCCTTGCTCGTTCCCGATCAGGTTCTGGCCGCCGTCACCACGTGTCATCGAAAGATAGCCTGTGCGGTAATGTTTTTCCTGCGCCAGGTAGGCCAGCAGCCGGGTATTCTCATCATCCGGGTGGGCGGCTACGTAGAGCACGCTTCCCAAAACGTCAAGCTTTTTCAGGTTCTGTTCTATCGTCACCATATCCTGCGGAGGATTGGTTTGGGCAAACAAATTGAGGGTTGTAAAAAGGGTGGTTAAAAGTACCAGGATACGCTTCATAGTCAGGAAAATAGGCGGAAAGATAGGCAGCCGCTTTTAATACGGCAAATGTAAAACAAAAGTGTTACATCGGTAATTATACTGAAAACCAATCAATTGATCGGTTTTCACCGCATCGTGATCAAATGATTACAATAAATTAACAAAACCCGTATTGCACTAATCAATCGTTTGATTAACTTTGTGCCGGATTTAGAAATGGATAAAGACAAGATCGATAAGAAAGACCACATCCTGGATGTTGCCGAGAAAGTTTTCTCGGAACTCGGATTTGACGGCGCATCTACCCGTACCATATCGGGAGAGGCAGGTGTGAACATGGCCATGCTGAATTATTATTTCGGGTCGAAAGAAGGTTTGTTCCTGGCGGTTTTCAACCGGAAGATACTTTCGTTCAAAGACCTGCTGCAAAACATCGGCAGCGATGCCAGCATAGGCGCATGGAACAAAATGGAAAGATATATCGGGCTGTACACGCAGCGCGTGGTGACCAACAATTGCTTCCAGAAAATGCTGTACCAGGAGCTTTCCATGCAGCGCAGGGGCGAGCTTGGCGATAAGATCTCGGAGATATTGATGAACAACGTGAACGAGGTACGCAAAATATTACAGGAAGGCGTGGATACGGGCGAATTCAGGAAGGATATAGACTGTGAAATGGTAATAGCTACTATCTACGGCACCAAAAATTTCGTCGTCAATACGCCGCACCTCACCTCGAAAGTGTTGGGCTATGACATTCAAAACGACAAAAATCTCGAAGAAAAATTCAAGCCCCGCATCGAAGCTTATTTGAAAATGCTTTTACGAGCTTACTTACTGAATAAACATGATAACACAAAATAAACCCCGCAACAACCCACAACCATTTAAAACTATAGTTGGTTATGCCATTCGCCTGGCTGTCGCCGTCGGTATCGCCGCGATGATTGCCGTGCCTTCTTTCGCACAGGACAGGACGCTGACGCTGGACGAAGCTGTGAAGCTCGGCATCCAGAACAGCAAAACCCTGAAACTATCGCAATCGAAAATCGATCAGGCGGTATCACAGTACAACCAGGTTAAAGACAAGGTATTGCCTACCGGCAGCGCCAGTTTAACTTATGACCGCGCAGAAATACCGGCTAACTACCTGTCATTTGGTAATCAGGGCATTCACCTGCCCGGCAGCGCCAATGCTTACCTCGGTATCGTTTCGTTGAACGAGACCATCTTCGCCGGTGGCAAGTTGAGATATGCACAGCAATCGACCGAGCTGCTGACCAAAGTATCGCGCCTGGATGCTGATAAGGATAAGGACGAGATCGCTTACAGCGTTATCAACTCCTTCTATAACCTGTATAAGGTGCTGCAAAGTTTGAAAGTGGTTCAGCAAAACCTGACCACCATCGACGGCCAAATCAAACAGGCACAGCGCTTTTTCGACCAGGGCATTGTAACCAAGAACGATGTATTACGCTTCCAGTTACAACGCGCCAATGTGCAGCTGAACCAGATAGACCTGGAAAGCAACCGCAAGGTGATCAATTACGACCTGGATATCATGTTAGGCCTACCTGAGACAACTAATATCGCGATAGACCAGATCAAGGAAGCGGATCATTCGGTAGGTTCATTGAGCAGCTACATCGATACCGCTATGGCTAACCGCCAGGAAGTGCGTTCGCTGATGTTGCAAAAAGAATCGGCCGATCTGAATATCAAGAGCGTACGCGCTAATCAAATACCGACGCTTTCTGCGGCGGCAAGTGGTTACTACGTGGATGCCAACATTAACCCGATTCCAAAGTGGGGCAATTACATTACGCCGATCACTTTGGGCGTGACGTTCTCCTGGAACTTCTCGTCGCTGTGGACGAACAAGAATAAAATTTCCGAAGCGAGGATCCAGAGCGAACAGGTGGGCATTAACCAGGGCATCTTAGCTGATAACGTTCGTAACGATGTGAACCGCAGCTACCAAAGTTATGTGCAGGCACAGGACAAGATCAAACTGCTGCAAACATCCATTGACCAGGCTGGTGAGAACAACAAGATACTGGAATCAAAATATCAAAGCAGCGTGGCTTCGGCAACCGACAGGGCCGACGCTGAAACCCTGCTTTACCAGGCACAGATCAATCTCGAGCTGGCCAAAGCCGACGCAGGTCTTGCATACTATACACTATTAAAATCAACCGGAAAACTCAACAAATAATAAAATCCCTCAATAAAATGGCACAAGAACAAGAACCC
>Ga0157374_10002379_pt1 | contig 15853 bp, 10 predicted proteins | sample M25metaG_FD_115308 | JGI IMG/M metagenome (GOLD analysis project Ga0157374, IMG submission 115308) | Miscanthus rhizosphere microbial communities from Kellogg Biological Station, Michigan, USA - M2-5 metaG | ecosystem: Host-associated > Plants > Roots > Rhizosphere > Soil | place: USA: Michigan...
ACCATCTTCGGCTGCGACAGGAAGGGGCATGCCTGGGCGGCATAGCGGGCGCAGCTCTTATGCGATGGCGGCTCGGCAGAGATGCGATTGACCGAGCACATCGGCCCGATGACGAAGGTCTTGTAGACGCCGAGGCGCTTGCCACAGAGCCAGCAGACGTCGTCGCGGACGGCCTGCTGCACCTTGCCCGGCCCGATCGCCCGGAAGTCCCACTTGCGCGGCTCGACTTCGGCGACGAACCACGGGACGACATAGCCCTTTTCGTTGATCGGCCGGTCCCGCATCTTGGCCGGCACGTTGAACTTCCGCGTGGCGGAGTTCAGCTTCATCAGGTCCATCATTCTCTCCCGGCATAAGCGACGGTCGGCGCGTGGATGTTGAGGTGGTCCCAAACGTGCCAGACGAAGTTGGTCTTGGGGGTGGCGCCGCCGTCGAACCATTTCGGCCGGGCGGTGAGGACGATCCGCATGGCATAGTTGGCGCTGCGAAACAGCCCGGCGCGCGTGACGGCGTGGTCGAAGTCCGACGGCAGCAGCATCGCGACGCTGCCGTTGTGGACCTTGGTCAGCTCCAGCGCCTTCCAGATGAAAGCCTCGGCGGTCTTGCCGCGCGGCCCGAAGGGCGGATTGGTGACGATGGCGAAGCGGGTCTCCCACGGCGGCCTTCTCTCCGCCAGGAAGTCGCGGCCCTCCTCGCCGTGGATGTCGGTGCTCATGACGTCGTGGCGCAGATCCAGCAGCGCCCGCGCCATGTGACCGTCGCCGCAGGCGGGCTCCCATATCAGGCGCGGCAGACGGAAGCGGGACAGCAGCGCGTCCGTCACCCACGGCTCGATGGTCTGGTAGGCGTCGCGCTCGACGCGCTTGTAGCCCGAGACTCGGTGGACGTTCACGCTCCCGGCTCCATCGTCTCGATGACTTCGCGTGTCGACAGGCGGACCAGCCGCAGGGTCTGGTTGGTCCGATTGCAGATGCTGACCGCCATGTGGCGGATCGAGTCCAGGCGCTCCTTGTCGGCCGCCAGCAGCGGCATCCATTCGCCCTGCAGGTTGAGGAAGGCGCACATTCCCTCGATCTGATCGACTTCGTCGATCGCCGCCCAGCAGTAGATTTCGTCGATCAGCTTCATGTCAGGCTCCAGTTCTGACGTTCACCTTGAGGCATTGCCACTCCTTGAGGATGGCGAGCGCCCCGTCGAAGTTGTCGGTCCAGGCAAACGGCACGCCGATCGCCTGGCAGAAGTCGCGGAATTGCTGCTGATCCTCTGTCAGCTCCTCGCCCAGGCGCTTGAGCTCGAGGCAGTGCAGGCCAGGCGGACCGAGAAGCACCAGGTCGGGCCAGCCCTTCCTGACACCCATCCGCTGCAGCTTGGCCGCCGTGCCCTTGTCGCGCAGCTCGCCGGACGGAATATGCGTGAACCGCCAGCCCGGCTTGATCCAGCGATCGAGCAGATCGGCGATCGAGGCCTGGAATTTCCACTCCAGCACCCGAGGCGGCCGGACCTTCTTCCGCTTCGAGAAGAGATCCGGCTGCTCCATGTCAGGCCTTCAGGTCCCGCAGGATCGTCTCGAACATCGCCGTGAAGGCGTCCTTCTTCGGGCCGGGGGCCTTCTGGTATTCCGCCTTGATGCAGGCCTCCAGGATCTTGAGGATGATCCGCTCGCGCGGCGAGAGCTGGTCCAGCGGCTGCGACAGCGCGTTGAGGCAGTCGATCCAGGCGTGATGCTTCTTGGACTTCGTCGGCATGTCCATCAGGCCCTCCGGCATCACCTCGTCGATCGTATGGCCGAAGCGCGCGAGCACGGTGGCCGCTATCGCGGCGCCGAGCTTGAAGGCGTCATAGGGCTCGTCGACGAGATCGATCACGTCGCCGTAGACTTGGTCGACGCGCCTCGTCGTGTGCTTGACGAGATCGGCCAGCGCCTGCGGCGCCATCCCCGTCGGCATGCCGGCTGTGTCAGTCTTGGTGTTCATGGTTGCTCCAGGGTGTCAGTGGTTGATTGGCTCGCCGTGTCCGGGGTGCAGCCTTGTGCCGGTGTTGTAGCCGTCGAGACGCTGCTCCTCGGTGAGCGGCCCGTCCTCCTCGTCCTCGTCGACTTCGCTGAAATCGACCTCCTCCAGGTTCTCGTCCGGGTCCGGACCGTTGGCGAGGCGGTTGAGCTGGGCTGTCATCGCCAGGCGCTCGCGCGGCTCCAGCGTGTCAAGCCGGCCTGGCTCGTCGTCATCGCGGGGAATGGCGCGCTCCGAGGACAGGGGCAGCATCTTGGCGTGGCGCTTGGCGACCGTCTTCTTCGCCATCTCCTCGTACCATTGCCTCCAGGGGCCGGTGTCCTTGGTCCGGGAGACGTCACGCACCTTGTCGACGTCCTCGATGGTCATCACCTCGAAGCTCTTGTAGCCGCCGCGCATGATCGCGATCGAGTAGACCGCCACCGGCGCACCGCGCTCGCCCTTGAGGTAGGGGCGGTGGTCGATCGCGGCATCCGAGCCGAGCCGGACGTCGAAGATGTCGTTGTCGTAGACGACGTGCTGCTCGAACACGCTCACCTCGCCGGACTGCAGCACCATCTTCCTGACACCGCCGACCATGGCGAGATATTGGGCGACCTTGCCCTTCGACCTGTCGCGGAAGATCACCAGGGCGGCCTCGCGCCCATCCGGCACCAGCCCGTCCTGAGCCGCCTTCATGCAGGCCAGCAGCAGCGAGCCCCGGTGGCATTCGAGGAGCTGCGGGTTCTGCGTCACCGCCGTCAGAACGGTCCGGGTGAAACGCTCGGGCTTGATCGTCGACGGCAGCGCCGCCGCATACTGGTCGGCACGCTCCTCCAGTTGGGTCTTCAGCACCGTGAAGGGGGCGATCGCTCGGCTCTCTTCTGCCATGTCATAGCTCCTTGGTTCGCAGCACCCGGAAGCTGTTGGCCGCGACCTGATAGGCCTTCCGGGACTGCATCTTGTTGGTGACGATGTAAGAGGCGGTGGTGGCGATCGACGCCGGCCCCATCCGATCCTTGATCAGCGCCTCGTAGAACTTCAGATCCTCGTCCAGCTCCTTCATCCGCTCCTTCAGGGACGTGCGCATGGCGACCGCCTCGACGAACTCGTTGTCATGCGCGAGCGAGATCGAGGTGCCATCGTCCGGCCCGAGGAGCTGGGCCAGGAGCTTGCCGTCGCGGCGATAGTCCGGCTGCGGCGGGTTCATGTCGGCGACGCGCTGCCAGAACTCGGCCGCCTCGCGCACGATCCGGGCATAGACGTCCATGTCGATCGGGATCTCGATCAGGTCGACGTCGATCGAATGACCCACCCTGACCGGCACCACGGCCGCCCATGTCACGCCTGTCAGGACCGCCTCGACGATGACTTGCGCCATGATCCAGGCCGGCGGCATTGGCTCGTCGCCATCGCCGATCCAGGTCTTGCGGAAGATCGACGGCTCGACCGACTTGATCTGGATCAAGCCCGTGCCGCGCTCCGGGCAGTTGACCAGGGCGTCGGGTGTCGCGCCGATGTGGTGCTTGGTGTCGCGGAAGTATTTGCCGCCCTTGCCGACGATGTTGGGCTCGACCGTCCACTCCGGATGCCGGCGGTGGATCGCCTCGATGCCCACCGATTCGAGGAGCTGGCCGCGCAGCATGGCGCCGTTGTCAGCCGCCTCCTCGTCCGGTGGCAGGCGGCCCATCTTCTCCATGTAGAGCTCGTAGTAGGTCATGTACGGGTGGACGCCGAGCAGCGCGCCGGCCGCCGAGGCGGTGACGTCCAGCGTGCGCCACTTCAGCCACTCGTCGCGATTCTTGGGCTCCAGGACGTCGATGCTCATGCCCGCTTCTTGCTCCCTATCTTGGCGACCTGCTGCCGCAGCGCCTCGATCTCCGCCCGTTTGCGGGCGCGGATCTGCCGATCGGTGTCGAGATAGGCGAGGAATTGCTCGTCCGAGACGGCGTAATCGAGCAGGTTGATCTTGATTCGGCGATCCTCCGCGATCTTCAGGAGGAGCAGCAGGCGGGGCGTCGGGATCATGCCGCGCTGCCGCCAGCGCTGCGTCGCGACGGCTGACATCTTGTCGCCGCGCTTGGTGAACTCCTTGGCAATATCCCGCTGATACGCGCGGGATTCCTCGCGGTCGCCTTCCTTGTGGCTGATTCTTTTCAAAAGTCTCGGGACGTCGAGAGCAAGAGCCATTGCTAGCCTTCAGGTTGACCAGGTCAGTCCACCCTAGACTGATCCAGTCACATCGTCTAGGCTTGAACCTCTGGCAAGGTCGGGCATGGCTCGGTCAGGCAAGGCGAGCTGGGGCGAGGCGTGGTGTGGTGGGCCTAGAGCCCCTTTAACTTGCCCCCTGATGGCAGCGCCGGCAGACCCTGCAGGCCGCCCTTCTTCGCCGCCCGCTCGGCCTTCTTCTCGGCCTGCTGTTGCTTGTATTCCGGCGAGGCGTGGCGCTCCTTGGTGGCCTGCTTCTGCGCCGCCTTGGCCTCCTCCGTGTTGGGGATGGGCATGCCGGTGGTCTTCGAGATGACCGTGTCGCGGTTGGCGCCGGAGCGCAGCAGGACAGACGCCGCCCACCCGACCGCATGCAGCGGACCGCCGACAGGCAGCGAGCCGAGAAGCAGCGGCATGGCGAGCTGATTCGCCAGGGTGTAGACGCCGCGCGCCGCCTGGAACTCGGCCGTCGTGGTGTTGGCCGAGTTGCGGTTGCCGAAGACGGCCAGGATCTTTTGGGCCTGATCCACGATGTTGCCGATCGCCGGCCCCGCCATGAACTTGTAGATGGACGGGTCGTAGCGCCCGCCGGCCTGCGTGCCCCATGCCTTGTTGATGGCACCCACCACCGGCGCCTCGGCGAGGTGCAGGATGCCCATGCGGGCGAGCACGGTGCCGAAGAAGGCGCCGGCCTCGGGTGTGCTCCAGTGCCCCGTGATGATGTCGTGGAAGCCCTTGTAGGTGGTGGCCCGCCGCTCCGGCGTGTCGAGGGCCGTCGAGCGGAACATCGAGTAGAGGGCGTGCGTCACGAACATCCCCAGCAGGACGCCGGCGGCTGCGCCCAGCGCCCGCGCCTTGCGCGCCCCTGTCAGGCCCGACTTCGCCGACGACAGCTTGCGGAAGATCGGCATGATCAGGTTTTCGTGCATCGCATAGCCGAAGGACAGCAGGCCGTAGAGGTTTCGGATGATCGGCGTGCCGGCGTAATAGGGCTTGTTGACTGACTTCGGCTCCTGGATCGCCTGGTCGGTGAAGCGGTTCATGGCGATGCGCAGGATGTCGAGGTTCGGGTCGTCGCGCATGTCTGACAGCGGCGTCTGACCGCCACGGTCGGGGAAGTTGCGGAGCATCCAGCGGGCGAAGTCGGCCCGGCCCGGCTGATTGCCCTGCCCCGGACCTTCCGGAATGCCCATCTCCGAGAAGAACAGGTTCGCCATCTCGTCGTCGGGGTTCTCGAGCAGAGTCTCGCCCATCTCCCGCAGGTGACGCACACCGATGCGCGTCGCCATGGCGCGCTGCCAGCGTGTCAGGGCGCCGATGCCGATGATCTCGTACATCCGGGCGGTCTTCTTCGAGGCCCAGGACGCCGGCACGTCGGCATTGTGCATGCGGTCGGAAATCAGGTTCTCAGCCGCGACGTCGTGGATCGCCCCGAACATCTGCGCCATGCCGTCGTAATACTGCACCGTCGACAGGCCGGATCCGCCGAACCAGCGCATGATCCTGTCAGCCGCCGCCTGGGCGACGAAGTATTGGCCTTTCGCCACGTCCAGCCGCCGGCCGGTCCGCAGCGCGACCGACGAGGATTCTCCCAGGTTGTTGAAGGTGGTCACGGTCAGGAGGCCGGCCGTGCCGAGCATGTTGAGGACGTCGAGGCCTTGCTGGACCTTGTTGTCCCAGCCGACGCGCTTCTCCTGGCCTGACATGCGTTCGAAGTATTTGCGTAACTGCACCCGGTCCGGCTCGGTCAGACCATCGCTAGCCATCTGCTTGAACAGGGCATCGATGCGGCTGTTCTGCTCGCCGAAGTAACGCCGGGACTCGACCGCGTTGACGACCTGATGCGTGTAGCGCGCGATCAGGGTGATCGGGTCGGTCTCCATATAATCCTTGAGGAGCATGTCGGCTTCGGGCGGCAGCTTGCGTCCCTTGGTGAACTTCATCGGCGGCGCGGTGTGATCGAGCGCCGGTGTCAGGGACGGCGACAGGATCTGGTCGCTCCACATCCTGGCGTGGTTGTCGCTGAAGTGCTGCTTGACGTCGTCGAAGACGCGATCGACCGCCTCCTGGAGGAGCTGCCGCGTGGTCGCCGTCGAGCCGCCGGCGTCTGCCGTGCGGGCATCGCGCAGCGCATTGTAATCGCCCTTCGAGACAGTCTGCGGCACCAGGGAATTGTTCGAGCCCTTCGTCGCGGCGCGGGCCGCCTCCATGAAGCTGTCCCACTCCTCGCCGGTGGTCTTGAGCTGCATCAGCTCGGCGGAATCCTTGGCGATGTCGCGGGCGAAGACGTGCTCGTAGACCTTCGAGGCCTGGGTCTCGAAGCCGGCCCGGTTCGCCTCGATGGCGTCGTCGTTGTAGACGCGCGGCAGGTAGCCGTTGCGGGTGTAGTTGGTCGGCACGCCGCCCTCGTTGGCGTAATACCAGACCTTGTCGAGGAGCTGACGCATCTGCACCGCAGCCGCGCGCTGCGTGGCATTCGACGGCACCAGCTTGAACTCGTTGCCGCCGGTGGCAGAGCCGCCGGTCACCAGCAGATCGTGGATCACGTCGGCGTCCTGCGGCGTGTAGGTCCGCTCGTCCAGGTACTTGTGGCTCGATAGGATGCGGGACAGCTCGTTCTTGAAGTGCTTGTTCTTCGAATCGCGGGCTTCGAGGAAGGTCTCGCCGGTGACGTGCCTCGATCCGGCCGTCGCCGCGAAGATGTCGATGAACTCCCGCATCGCCTTGGACGGTGGCAGGCCGCGCTCCTTCAGGTCGGCGTTGATGCGCGAGTTGATCGCCTCCATCTGCGACTTCATCGAGTGCAGGGCATTCTCCCGGATCGCCCCGCCGATGAGCTTGCCGGTCGCCAGCACGGTCGCGCCCGGATGCCTCGCCGCCTCCATCAGCCCCATGGTGGCACTGCCAACGGCGCGCGCGGCCTTGCCGACGGCGGCGGAGTCGTTCTTCAAAGCCGAGCGCATGGTCGGCGTGTGCGACGGGCCATAGGACGAATCCCAGGCGTCGGGGCTCGCCGTCGCCTCGCCCATCGGCACCGTCTTGCCCTTGCCGGCGATCTCCGGGACCGTCGACACCGCGCCCATCAGCGCGTCCATCGCGGCGAAGACTCGCAGGCGGTCCTCGTTCTTCGGGAAGGTCTTGAGGAAGCGCTCGTCGGCGTCGCTGCCATAGAGCCGCGAATCCTTGGTCAGGGCCTCGAGCCCGCCGCCGTTCTGCGCCACCTTCTCTGCCAGCCAGGCCTCGAAGGACCGGGCCAGCATCTCGCGCGCCGAGCCGTAATAGGCGGCGCCCTTCTTGCCGCCGGTCGCCTGGCCGTAGTCGAGGGACTCGATGGCGAACTGCGTCGGCTTGCCGTCGGCGCCGATGGTCATCGCCTCGTAGACCTGCCCCATGGCGCGGGCCACGTCGGTCAGCTCCGGCGTGAACAACGAGTTCTGCTTGAAGGTGCGGTCCTTCAGCTTCTTGACGTGCTCTGACAGCATGCCCGGCATGTCGCCGAGCCCGAGCTTCGCGTTGACATAATGGTCGAGCGCGTGCGCCCATTCGTGACCGAACGAGTTGGTGCGCTCCGGCAGGACGATCTGCGGAGCGCCCTTGCCCGGCAGGCCCTCCATCGGCGGTGTGCCCTTGCGGTAGAAGGCGCCGTAATAGGCTTCCTCGCCGCGCCCTAGCTTGCGCAGCACGATGCCGAAATGCCCATCGAGGCCGATCGCCGTCGGGTTGAAGCCGATGACTTCGGCCATGTGGCCCATCGAGCGATAGGCGTCCTTGAGCTGGTCGATGGCGTGGCGGGTCTGCGCCTTGGGCGTCTTCTCGATCTTGGCGATGCCGAAGGCGCTCTCGGTCTGCCGGGCGGCGATGTTGAACTGCCGCTCCGGCGGATAGAGCGAGACGTGAGCCGCCTCCTCGCTGCCGACCGCCGCGACGAAGACGTCCTCGTAGCGCGATAGCCGGTTGGTCCAGGCCGCCTTGTCATAGGCGTCGACCTTGGGCTTGGCCTTCCACTTCTTCTTCGCCAGGTCGGGCGGCGCGTCGGCCTCGAAGTCGCCGGTGTCAGCGTCCACCGGCTCCGGCGCGGGCGCGCGCTCGAGGATCTTGTCGCGGACGCTCGGTTGGGTCTGGTGCGTGCGCTCGGGACCGGACGCCACCCACTCGCCGCCCTTCTTGACGACGTCCTGCGCCGTGACGCTGACAAGACGGCCCTGCTCGTCGAACTCGCTATCGACGATCCGCTCGATCCCGTAGGTCCCCTTGACGATATTGCCGGGCGTGTAGATGTCCCTGACACGAGCCCTGAACTTCTCGTCCCTGGCGCGAATCTGCGCCGCCTTGGAGAGAGGCTTGCCCGCTACTGCTTGAGGGGCACTGTCGGCTTTTGCTTGCCGAGGCTCCCCAGGTCCGGCTTTGGCGGGGGTTTGATCAGGTCCATTCCCCACTTGCGCAGGCTGCTGTTGCCCGTCGCTCGGCCGGCTCTCACCGCCGCCCGCTTCATTGCCCCCAGCTTGGGGTCCTGGCCCGCCTGGCTCAAGTCCTCCGAGCTGGCCTTGATCGGCACCGCCTTGTCGTTCGACACGTACTTTCTCCCTGGCTCCAGACAGGATCTGACGAGGTGTCACTGCCGGCCCGCCGAGGTCAAGGCCTTGCGCCGGCTGCTTCATCGCCTCTTCGACGTAGAAGCGCATGAAAGTGGACACATCCTTACCGGAAGCGGCCCTCGTCCCGGCCTCGTTGTAGAAGGCGCGCATCCACCCTTCGACGGCGTCCGGGATCGGATTGAAGGCGTCGACCTGCGACAGGTAGGAGTCGAGCGACTGGCCTGCCTCGCGCATCCGCGAGATGTGGTTGACCGCCGCCGTGATGTCCTCGCGCGGGTCCATCTGCTTCGAGACTTGGCCGGATTCGATCGCCGCCTGGAGCTGCAGCATCGCCGGCCCGGCCTCGCGCATCGCTCCTGACAGCGCCTTGGTGTTGTCGTCGGCGGACTCCGACATCCGCTCGAGCACGGGACTGTCGCCATAGGCCTTGGCGAACACGGCGTTCTGGATGCGCTGGATGCCCTGCGATGTCAGCTTGCCGTCGGACGCCAGCATGGCGCCGCGCTCGTTGGGCGGGACCTTCGCCATGAAGCCGGCAAGGAAGGTCTTGTTGGAGATCGGACTCGGATTGCTGGCGAGCGAAGCCGCCATGTCCTGGGTGATGTGACGGGTGTCGCTTCGCGCCGTTTCGGCCGCCGACATGGCGAGGGTGGTCTGCGCATTGGTGCCGTGGACGATCGCGTCGTGCTGCTGCGGTGTCAGGCTCGCGACCTGATGCACCAGCATCGGCCGCGCCATGCCGCTGACATTGAAGCCCATCGACTGGAGCTGCTGCTTGTAGGCCGCCGCCACCTCCGGCCGCCCCTCGTAGATCTGCTGAAGCACCTTGTCGCGGCCGTGACCGGCAAGCAGGTGGCCTTCCTCATTGACGATCGGCGGCCCGCGCTCCGGTGTCAGCGCCATTTCGGTCGCCTGGCGCGGATCGAACGTCGATTTGATGTGCTGGACCTGCTGCTCCGAGCCGACCTTGTCCCGGTTGCGCGGCTGGTTCTCGGGCCGGAAGGCTTCGTCGCCGGCGCGCGTGATGGCGCCCATGTCGAGAACGATCGGCTTGGTGCGGATGTCGCCGGCAGCGGTTGCCAGGGTGTGCTCGGGGATCTGCTCCGAGGTGACGGCGCCCGGCAGGGGTGCAGGCTCGGCCGTCGTTGCTGGAGCGTCAACCGCCGAACCTGCGGAGGCTGCGGGACCTGGCTGGACTGCAGTCTCTGCAGGAGGAATAGGTTCTGCCGGCTCCGACGGCAAGGGCTCGTTCGCGCTCGCGGGCGCGCCCGAGGTGACAGCGGTGCCAGTGTCGCCGCCGCCGGCCCATTCGAAGTGCATCGGGTCCTTGCGGCCGTGGAAGTCGCCGCCCCACACCAGGCCGTGCCGCGCCGCGATCTCGCGGATGTCAGGCGGCAGGTTGTTCATCGACGAGCCGAGCGGATTGTCCTCGGGATTGATGTCGATGGCGTTGCCGAAGGCGTGCTGCGACAGCTCTTTGCCGCCCCGGATGTTGCGATAGTTGAAGCCGCCGCCCGACTTGAGCTTGTAGCCACGCGCCGCCAGCTCGTCGATCAGGCCCTGGAAGCCTTGCGCCGCCTTCTTGTTGACCTGCCAGGTTTGGCCGCCGGCCTGGATCTGCGTGAGGTTCTGCTGCTCCCATCCCGGCGACTTCGGATCGCCCATGTTCGCGACGGTGCCGTAGTTGGGGCGTCCGACACCCTGCCCCGCCGGCGGCGCCCCTGACACGGGCGGAGCTCCAGCGGTGCCGGGAGCCACAGGGGATCCGTCCGTCGACACCGCCGGCAGCTCGGCGCCGGCGATCTTCGCGATCAGGTCATCGCCGTAGAGCGCGCCCTTCTCCGGCCCCTGCTCCTGGGTGATGATGCCGCGCATGACTTTCGCCAGGATGGCGGGATCGCGCATGTTGATCGGCTCGTCGGGATCGATGCCGGCGAAGCGCGCGACGGCCTCGGCGCCGCCGGTTGAGCCCGGCGTCCACCCCATTTCGCCCGCGATCAGGTCGCGCACCGTGCGCTTGCCACTGTCAAACTTGCGCAGGACCAGGTCGCGCATGCCGGTCATGCCGTCCTCGACGGTCGCGTAATGCGCCTGCGGATCGCCCTGATCGAGATCGCTCGATCGCGTCGTGCCCGGCTGGCCCTTCCACTTGATGTTGCCGGGGTTGTTGTTGCGCATGCCTTTCGGCAGCGCGTTCACATCGGTGCCCGCCGGGAACTGGAACGTCGGCGCCGGTAGCGCAGCGGGCTGCGTTGCCGCAGGGGCTGCAGCCGGCGCCCCAGCCGGCGGTTCCTTGGGAAGAAATGGCGCGCCCGTAGTCTGGACAGGAGCCGCAGGCGCGCCACCCGGAGCCGGCAGTGCGGCCGGCGGCCCCGTAGACGCCGGCTGGGCGGGAGGCTGGCCGGCCGGCGTGGTTCCGGGTTGTTGCGATTGGCGCGGGGACGTCGGCTCCATCGCCAGCCCGGACGGCTGGGCTTGGGTGCTCTCCCATTCCCGCAGCTTCTGGAAGAACTCCTCCGCCACCGGCCCCGCATAGCGGACCTTGCCGTCGGGACCGAGGGGCATGGTCTCGTGCGTCTGCCGCAGGAACTCCTGCATCTGCTCCGGCGACGAGATTCGGCTGTTCGGGTTGCGCGCGCGGAAGGCGGTGACCGCCTCGAGGAGCGTGCCAGGCAGCGCTGCCACGCCGGCGCCGGCAATGGTGCCGGGTTGGAGCTCCTGCCCGGTGGCATATTCCGCTCCGGCTTCGCCGCCCGCGCCGCCCGCAACGTTGACGCCAAGGCCGCCGGTGAGGCGCATCAGCTTCTCGGAGAGGGAGGAGTTGATCATCCCCTTGCCGAGCAATCCCGTGACCATTGCGGCTGCGGCATCGGCGCCGCCGACGATGAGCGCCCGCTTGGTCATGTTCGAAGCGATCTCGTCGGCGTGCGCGGCAAAGACCTTCTTGACCGATTCCGGATCCTTGAGATCGGCGCCATAGCTGCGGAGCTGGGTCAGCGCTTCGCCACCGATCGACATCGCCGCGCCCGATATGCCGGAGGCGGCGGCCATGCCAAGCGGGCCGGCGACAGCGCCGCCGACGGCCGCCACGCCAAGCCCCGGTGCAGCCGCCGGCAGACCGCGCACGATCTTGGTCCGCGCCACGCCAAGCGGATCGTCGAGCAAGGCGTCGAAGGCATCGCCCCAGGTCGTCGCCTTGTCGAGGCGTTCGGCCGCCGGGTTGGTCGGGATCTGCTCGAGCTTGCCGCCGCGCGTGGCAATGCCGCCAAGCGCCGTGCTGAGGGTGGCGTTCATGTCGTCGAGAAGGCGCTGCGTGTGCGCGATCTGCGGCTGGAAATTGTGGCCGAGCGGGTAGCCCTGTGCCTTCGCCTCCGCTTCCTTCTGTTGGAAGGTCTGGAGGGCGCCCATCAGACGCTGGCGGTTCTGCAGCGTGCCGGCGACGCGCTGCGCATCCCAGCCGGTGGCGGCCATCAGCAGACCGGCCTGCCAGTCCTGGCCCGTCGACGATTTGTCAGGGGTGCCTGGCGGCGGACCGGCCGGGACGTGGGGCGGCGCGGGCGGCACCCATCCCGACTTGGTGAGCGGCGGCAGGACGTGGCTGACCGGGTTCTCGTAGAGCGCTTCGGGCGGCCTGAAGGACGGAGCCCGGCCGCGCTCGATCGCCTCGGGCAGGACCGACGGCACCGGCGCCGGCGGCTTGAAGCCATCGCCGGGGACCGGCGGCAGGACGTTTGACACCGGATCGCGGTAGAGCGCCTGCGGCGCCGGCGGCGCGAAGACCTGGCGTGTCATCGTCGACGGCAGCACCGACGGCTTGCTGACCTCGTCCGCCCACGCACCGACGGCCTCGCGCCCTTTCGCCGCGATCTCCGGCGGGACCGGCACCCTGACACCGTCGATGGTGACCGACTGCGGCGCCCCGGTTGCGGCCGGCAGCGGCTCGGTGGTGACGGGAGAGACCGGCGCGGTGAGCGGTGCCGGCAGCGGCGCCGAGGTAACGGCACCGACGGGTGCCACGCCGGGAAGGCCCGGCGCCATTGTACCGACCGGAGCCGGCCCCGTCCGGGACAAGATAGGCGGTTGTTGTCCCGCCGCCGTGAAGATGTCGCCGATGCCACCCTGCGCGTCGGGCAGAATCCAGCTCGATTGCGAGCCTTGGGCGCTTGGCGCATGGGACGAAGGGGGAACGGGAGCGGTACGAATCGGATCGATGCCGGCGGGACGCGGCGGCGGAAGAGGGACGGATTCGGCCGTGTTGATCGGCGGCGCATGCCCCGAATGCGCGTCGGCATAGTTGCCGATCGCGTCGGCGCCCTGGGCCACGACGTCGTCGGGGATCTCGATATAGGTGCCGTCGGATTTAACCCGCATCAGTCGAACTCGAGAGTGTGGCCGCCCTTCGTGATCATCCTCTTCGGCAATGGCGTGGCCGCCGCCGGTGCTGGGTTCGGCTGTGGCTGCGGCGCTGTTCCCGGCACCGTCGGCACGCCGGGCTGCGGCTGCGGGGGCGGGGTGGTGGCACCGCCCGGATAGACCGGCGGGCGCCAGGCCTCGTATGCCGCGCGGCGCTTCTCGTAGTCGGCCATCTGCTGGTCATAGTCTTTCATGCGCTGGGTGCGCTGCGCCTGCCAGCCGTGACTGACGTCGATCGGCTGCGACGCCGTCGGCGGGATGGTCGCCGTGTCAGGCTGGATGCCGGCCGGGACCGCCGGGTGAGCGCCGGCGCCCCAATCAAACGGATTCCACGAGCCGGCATCGGCCGGCGTGCCGGGCGCATAGGTCGGGTGTGCGCCGAGGAGATCGCCCCGCGCGCGATCCACCGCCTCCGGCAGCGGCAGGCCCGACTGGCGATATTGGATCACGCGGTCCTGGATCTGGCGCACCGTGTCAGCCGGCAGGCTGAAGTCGGCCGGAATGGTCTGGCCGGCCGGCGCCGCGAGGAGCGGCCGGACCTGCTGGTTGATCAGCGAGCCGAGCTTGGCGACCTCGTCCGGCGTGTCGAAGGACTGCATCGGATCGGTGCCGAGATCGTCGTAGTGCGGCGGCTGCGGCCTCTCCGGCGGGATCGGCGCCGTCGCCGGGTTCTTGCGCTGCCATTCCTGATAGCGCTGATCCTCCAGCGCCCGCTGCTCGGCCGCCGCCTGCCGCGCTGCCGCCTCCTGGGCGCGGGCCTCGTTCTGCTGCTTGAACTGGAGCTCGACGCCCTGCTGCTGGATCTTGGCGTCGTTCTGCTGCTTCTGCAGGTCGAGGCGCTGCTTGTTGATGTCAATGTTGGCCCTGTCACGCTCCTCCTGCAGATCGACGCGCCGGCGATCCATCGCGCCCTTGGTGTAGGGATCGGTGCCGGTGAAGCCCTGGACCCAGGGCGTGAAGGCCGACGGGTCGACGGTGGATCCCTTTTGGGGCATCAGCCATATCCTCCCTGCCCGATCTTCGTGATCGCGGGACCGGCGCCGGCCAGCGCCGAGCCGAGCGCCGTGCCCCACTTGTTGGCCGAGATCGAATTGGCGAAGTCCTGCCCGAGATAGCCCGTCTCGATGCCGGACGTGCGCAAGGAGCCTTCGCGCTTCTTGTTGATGAAGTTGATGTTCTCGTTGGTCTGTCCGAGCTGCCGCGCCCGATCGGTGAACAGTTGGTCATAGGCGCCGACGTCAGACTTCGCCTGCAGGTAGCCGCGCGTCTTGCCGGCCGCCTGCGCCAGGCGGGCGCCGAGATCCGAGTTGACCACCTGCACATCGCCGCCGGTGCCGGGCCGCGCCGCGATAGCGACCTCGTCCGGTGACATGGCAGCGACGTCGGCGGCGAGCTGCGTTGGCTGGGCCGAGCGGTCGGCCTGGACCTGTTCGAGCTGGTTGGTGACGCTGTCGACGTCCTGCGTCGACAGGCTCTGCTGCATCTCGCCGGCCTGCTGCCGGCGCATCTCCTCCTGCCGCGCATATTCGGCTTGCGTGGCTGCACGCTGGCGCGCCATGGCCGCCTGCTGCGCCCGGTTCTGCGCATCGACCGCCGCCGATTGTGCGTTCGACTGGATCAGCGATCCGCCGACCGAGGCGGCAAGACCGATCACCGCCGGAATGACTGCCGCGCCCATGTCAGCCTCCCGCCCCGCGCGCCTGCGGCGACTTGTTGCCCGCAAAATAGCCCGATCCGGCGGACCTGGCTGCGTTGTAGACGTTGCCGAAGCCTTGGATCACCGATCCGAAGATGTCACCGAGGCCGGAATAGGCCGGCTGGTCGGCGCGGATGTTGGTCGCCTTGCCGAGCGCCGTGTTGGCTGACAGGGACGGATCCTCGGTGGCGTAGAGCTGCGCCAGTGCCGCCTGCTTCTCCTGGTCGACCTGGGCGCGGACCTGGTTGGCGGCGTCGGTGGCCTGCAGCGAGAGATCGCCTTGCGCCTTGGCCTTGGCCGCCTCCGTGTCAGCGACGCCCTGGTTGGCCGCGCTCGAGCTCGAGAGCCCCTGCCGGGCCAGCGCATACTGCAGGTTCTCGCGCGCCTTGTTGTACTGGTCGGTGATGTCGACGTTGCCGAGATCCATCACCTTCTTCGAGATGCCCGAATAGAAGTCGTCGCCGAAGCCGCCGGAGCGTTGGCCGGTGTCGTATTGGCTGTCGACGTTGAAGCCCTGCCCCTGGTAGTGGAGCTGGCCGTCCGGTCCTCGGATCGCCCATACCTTGCCGGGGCCTTGCGCTGCGGTGCTGCCACCGCCGGCCGCGCCGCCATATCCGGCCATCACCGTCTCATCCCGGCCATTGTTGGTGCCGGCCGAGATGTAGGGCTGACCGGGGATCTGCGGCGTGCCGCCATAGTTGGGACCGGACGCGGCGGCGCCCGTGGTCGTCTTGCCGCCGAGCGAGCCAGGGACGGCGCGCGCGCGTTGGGTGAGGCCCGCCGCGTTGACCGCCGAGCCGAGGGGCGCCGCCGCTGCCGCGCCTGCCGGCTTCCAGTTGGGATCGTCGACCTGGATCGCGGTGTAGCCGGCCGGGACGCCGGACGCGGCCGGGACGCCCGTCGGCCACTTGCCCGAGGCATCCTGCGTCGCCATCGCGGTAGCCGCCGGCGGG
>Ga0157374_10002381_pt1 | contig 15849 bp, 13 predicted proteins | sample M25metaG_FD_115308 | JGI IMG/M metagenome (GOLD analysis project Ga0157374, IMG submission 115308) | Miscanthus rhizosphere microbial communities from Kellogg Biological Station, Michigan, USA - M2-5 metaG | ecosystem: Host-associated > Plants > Roots > Rhizosphere > Soil | place: USA: Michigan...
GCCAGTAACTGCCTTCGTTGCCCAACGGGCAGAACAAGTTTGGCTGCGGGAGGAAGCGGCATACATATTCAGCATGCCTCGACCTCCCCAATTAGTAAAGCTAATTAAGATACCGAAGACTAGGTGATGCCGCAGCCGTGTATTTCCGCTTCCGGCCAAGGGCAAGCTCAAGGGTCGCGAGGGGTCGCATGAGCCGGTCGGTCGCGTCACGATGATTGCCAAACGAACGCCGAACGGCTGGCGGACGATTCACTATCACGAATCGGCGCTCGCCGCCCATGCCTTGCAGAAATCGTAAGTCAATCGGCCGTCTCGGAAACGTTCGCCGCCGATAATCTAGTTGATGGCGAAACAAGCGAACATTGACAACGGAATCGAGCGAGAAATCGGCCGCATTCACGGAAATGCCGGCGTGACCACCGAGCCTTTGGAGCAAAAGCTGAATCGGCTGGCCGAAGTTGCCGTTCGCGTGGGACTCAACCTCGCGCGCGGCCAGGAGTTGATCATCACCGCCCCGCTCGATACTCTCCAGCTCACGCGTTGCATCACCGAATGCGCGTACAAAGCCGGTGCCTCACTGGTGACCACCTTGTTTACCGACGAGCAGGCCACCCTTAGCCGTTTTCAGTACGCTGCCGAAGAGAGTTTTGATACGGCCGCGCAATGGCTCCAGGATGGGTTGGCCACCGGCTTCCGCACGGGTGCCGCCAGGCTGGCGATCGCTGGCGCCGATCCAGCTTTGCTTGCCGGCCAGGATCCAGCAAAAGTCTCACGGGCTAACATTGCTGCCTCTAAGGCAGGCCGCGCGGCGCTCGAGCTGATCACCCGTCACGAGATCAACTGGACCATTGTTCCGTCGGCCACGCCCGCCTGGGCGCGCCTGGTATTTCCTGACGATCGGGAAGAAGTGGCGTTAGCCCGTCTATGGGACGCCATCTTCTCGGCCACCCGAGTTGACATGGACAATCCCATTGCGGTTTGGGAGGCACATGCGACCGAACTCCAGCGGCGCGTCGAACTGCTCAACGAGAGACGCTTTTCCGCGCTTCTTTTTCGTCGGCCGGGCACCGATCTTCGCGTCGGACTTGCCGATGATCACACGTGGCTTGGCGGTGCAACCATAGCGAAAAATGGCATCCGCTGCATCCCGAACCTGCCCACGGAAGAAGTCTTCACCATGCCTCACAAAGACCGCGTCGATGGTGTGGCCGCCAGCACGAAGCCGCTTTCGTACCAGGGCACCCTCATCAAGAATATCCGCGTTCAATTTGAGAATGGCCGTATTACTAGAGTTTCCGCGGACGAAGGAGAGACCGTTCTACAAAAAATGATCGGCACGGATGACGGTGCCTGTCGCCTTGGCGAGGTCGCGTTGGTGCCCCACTCCTCGCCTATCGCGCATAGTAATATTCTGTTCTGGAACACGCTGTTCGACGAAAATGCCGCCAGCCACATCGCTCTTGGACAGGCATACAGCAGTTGTATCCGCAACGGCGATGCGCTCAATCCAGCCGAACTCGCCGCCAAGGGGGCAAACGAAAGCCTGATTCATGTCGATTGGATGATTGGCGGCGGCGACATGGATGTAGACGGGATCGCCCCCGCCGGCGATATCGTTCCCCTGATGCGCGCTGGCGAATGGGTCAGCCGCTAGCGGCCTGAACGGCCGCCGGCTCCGGCCGGCATCTTGCCGCTTATCGAAGACCGGCGACGCGATTTAGAGCGTAGTCGACGACAGTGAGCAGAATTGAGCCGAGAACGGCCGGCAGACATCCAACGACCCGAAAACCAGGCACCAATTCGGAAGCGAGCTTCAGCATGAGCCCGTTCACCAATAAGTAGACGATGCCCACACTGATGATGATGAACGGCAGCAATATGATCTTTAGGACCAATCCAATTGTCGCGCTTACGAGGCCGATGACTAGTGCTGCGATGAGAGCGGCTCTAAAACTATCGACCTGAATACCGGGGAGAATCTTGGCCACGATGAGGAGAGCAATGGCACTAAGTAGCCAGTGCGCGATCCAGTAGAGCATTGTTTGATAATACCTGCGTTCCAGCGGCCGGGACTATTCGTCGAGACATCCTAAAGAGGCGACTGGATTTTGAGTCTCCTCGTTTACTTGGACTGAATTCATGGCATTCAATATTCCACGTCGGCTCGCAGAGAGCTGTCGGAAGACACCGAAACGCATGGCTTGGTTAGCCCAATTGCCGAGTTTAATCGCCGATCTTCAAAAGCGATGGTCTCTTACTATCGGCAGTCCTTTCGATGGAGAGGATGGGAGCTGCGCGTGGGTGGCAGCGGCGACGCTTCCCGATAGAACGTCCGCGGTATTGAAACTTGGTATGCCGCACATGGAGGGTGAGGAGGAGATCGCCGGTTTGCGTTTCTGGAATGGCAATCCGACCGTGCGGCTCTTTGAAGCTGACAATCGTCTGGGTGCCATGCTCCTTGAGCGCTGCGAGCCCGGGACCACATTGCGCAGTCTATCGGAGGCTGAGCAAGACCCCATAGTCGCTCGACTGCTCAATCGGTTGTGGCGGCCTCCAGGATCTGGGCACAGATTCCGCACGCTATCAGCACTGACGGCATATTGGAGCGAGGAGACGTTGGCTTCCGCCGATCGCTGGACCGATCCAGGCCTCGTCCAGGAAGGTCTGGAACTATTCAAAGAACTGCTCCGCACGTCGCCGAAGGAGGTGCTGCTGGCAACTGATCTGCACGCCGGGAATGTCCTTCAAGCAAGACGGGAACCCTGGCTCGTTATCGATCCGAAGCCATTCGTTGGCGATCCTGCGTTCGATGCGACGCAGCATCTGTTCAACTGCGAAGCGCGACTCAGGTCGAACCCCGATGAATTCATCCGCCGTTTCGGGGATCTGCTAGGCGTCGATGCGGAACGCATCAGGTCGTGGATGTTTGCCCGTTGTGCGGCAGAACCGCGCGACGACTGGGAAGACACCCGATTGACGGCGCTGGCTCGAATACTGGCCCCATAGAAATTGCCTAATCGGGACGCGTTCACTTCTTCTTCTTTTTAAATTGGTCGAAAATAGAGTCGAGCGGGTTTTGCTGCTGCTGCTGCGGTTGCTGCTTTCCTTGCTGGGGCTTTTGACCGCCGCCCAGCACGCCGTTTATGATGTCCGTCGCAGACCCGCCCTTGCTTCCCATGACGCTGTTGAGCAGACTGCTGGTGGCTTTCGATGGATCGCCGGAAGTTGGGAGCAGATTGGTCAACTTCATCTTGGCCATAGCTTGCACGTCGGGAGCAAAGAGCGGATGCGCCATATTGCCGGTGACTATGACCGGAAGTACCAACTCCCCATTTTTATTGGAGAGTGCCGTATTCAGGTATCCGCCGACGTTCGATCCACCGACGGTCTGACTGATGGTGCTTGCCAGTACTGCGGTCATATGCATGTTGACATCCTGGCTGACAAGGTTTAATGTTCCGTTTGCTGAAAGCGAGCCGCTATCGAGAGTCGCAGTGAGGTTATTGGTATTTGCAACACCATTGACAATGTTGAGTGTGCCGGCAAGTTTTCGTAGCTCTGTGGAGCCGGCAGCCTGGGCGGGAGCGCTGTTGATGAATTTCCCCACCTTCCCAACTTCGTTCAGGATATTGACATTCTTGAGCTGGCCATTGGTCGCGTCAAAATTCAGCGTTCCATTCAGGGTTCGCGTCAGGTCGGCGCTGGAGGCCAGCGCGAAATGCAGATCGGAGTCGGCCGCCAGACTTCCGTAGAGCGTATTCTTCACGGAGCTGAAAGTGGAAAGCAGGCCGTTCGTATCGACTCCGGCCAATTTCATCTTGATTCCGCATTGCGGCGTGGCCGGCCGCATGTCGGCCGTGATAGTGCCGTTCGCGCTGCCGCCGAAAACGTTCGCGCTTAGAGGGGACAGCGTGATAACTCCGCCGTTGAGCTGCGCTTTCGTGTTGACGTTGGTCAGCGCGATGGTCTGCCCCTTGACGAGCGAGGAGCTGGTAATAGAGGCGTTCGCAAGGCTGCCAGTGCCCGAGTAGAGAAGTTTGGAGGAATCGGCGAGTGGGCCTTTCACATGCGCGTTTAGCGATACCGCTCCGGTCCCTGAAACGCCATCGAGGGAGTTAACGCCGTAGGCCTTGGCGATGTTCAATACTTCAGCCAGGTTCGCACCGTCGGTTTTCACCGTCGCATCCACGTTCATGTTTTTCGTGGTGTATTGCGACAGCGCGAAGGCTGCGGATAACGCCGTAGAACCGCTCCTGGCGGTGAACGTGTTCGACAGAATGGTGTCGGGTGAGAGAGTCAGATCGATCTCGGGAACTGACACTGCCTGCTTGATTTCGCCGCCGCTCGCTTCGAGTTGCTTCCCGGTGATCGAGCCACTCAATTGCGGCTGGCTGACCGGCCCTTTAGCCGTGATATCCATGCTGACTTTCCCCGTTACCTGGTAAGCCGGATTGAAAGCCAGGCCCAGTGCGCCCGCCAGTTTTGCGATCTCGGTAATCGAAGAATCTTTGGTAGCGAGCTTCAAATTCAGATTGACGGGCTTTGCGCCGGCGTCTACATCGCCCGATGCGTTGAGCGTGGTCGGACCTAGCTTCAAAACCGCCTTTTGGATCTGGATCTTTTCTTGCTTGCGGTCTTCGCTCAAATCGTAGTTCGCTTCGATCGGATAGCCGATCTTCGATCCGTGAATGACCGTGTTCTCAAGCTTCAAATCACCCTTACAGGCGAGCGTGTTGCCGCTCGACTTTATATCTGCTTCGCCCGAGGCCAAAGTATCTGTCTGAGGCGGAAGGGCCCCGGCTGAGAAGCGATTCACCGCCGAAAGCGTTACCTGGCCTAACCGAACCTGGCCGCTGATGGGCGGCAGACCGGAGTTTGGTCCCTGCTCCAGAGGGCCGACCTTACCTTCAAATGCGAACGTCTGTTTTCCTTCGCCGGGGAAGTGCACTCCCAAGTCCAGGCCAAACGCTTTATGGGGTGCAAAGTCTGTCAGCTTCAGATCGATGTGATCGTATACAGCGCGCGCCTGCTTGGTCATTTGATCCGTATAGCCTACTTGGCCGTCATTGATCTGCAGCTTGGCAAGCGAAAAGCTGGATTGGTTTCCACTCGAGTCGCTGCTCGAAGATCCGAGAGTGGAATAGTTCCAAACTCCGGCCGCATTGCGGACGAGCTCAATCTGTGGTTTATCGAGGACTAAATCTTTGACTTCCGGATTGCCGCGGATCAGCGACAGAATGCCCGCGCTGACAAAGACCTCGTTTGCGGTAGCAAAGGATCGCCCGGTGGAAAATGCGGGTGATTCGCCGATGTTCAATCCTTCCACGCGAATCGAAAGGGGAAATAACTTTAGACCGAGCCGGCCGATCGTCACCGGACGGTTCAACTTGCTCTGCAACTCGGCTTGCACGCGCGGCCGATAGCGATCCACATTGCCTGCTACCACAAAGCCGACAATGGCGACGACTACGATCAGGGCGAGAAGCGTGATAATGACAATTCGCTTTCTCATGTCGCCTGTTAGACCCACAAGATTGTCAGTCGATTCCAAATTATTCCCCCAAAGGCGCGATGCTGACCAATCTTGGAACGGCGAGTACTGCGGACTCTACGAGGCTTTCTCAACAAGGACTTAGAGCCGGGTGTCCCAGACCGAGGCAGGCCGCGAGGAAGGAAGTGACTGCGGCGACAGCCTGGTAATCATATTTGCGCCAGCACGAACTCCGCTCTCGCTTGGGGATCAATTTTGGGAAGTTCAATAGGAAAGTAGCCGTAGTCTTGATAGACCTCAATCATCTTTTCATAAGTAGTGACCGCTTCGACATACGTTTGTTTGCGTTCCGTGTCCATCGCGTATATTTCTGGCCAGGGCGGAGCCAGGAAGACGCTCCGGTTATAGCGATATGCGGCGCAGGCCGCTTCAAGGTCGTCGAAGAGCGGCAGGCCGATGAGGCGAGCATAGCAGGCGCAATCAGGGATGCCTCGATCCATGAAAACGATCTCCGGCGACGCACTATTCTCGCGGTAGGCCACTATGGACTTCGCCAGCATCAGCTCGGTGTAGCGCAGCCTGTTTGCCCATGGCAATGCATCGCCGTTGGTTGCAACTTGCTCCTGAATGATTTTTCTCGCGACTTCGTGGGAGCAGCGAAAACCTCTCCGCTCCAGCTCCAGGAGAAGTGTCGTTTTGCGGGATCCGGGACCGCCCGTAATGACGAAGAGTTTGTCATTCGCCATCATTTGACAAAATTCAGGAATGGCGCGACGACGATCGATGCCAGATCGAATTTTCCGCGCAGCAGATCATGGCCCGCGCGATCAAGAATCGTCAGAGTCGTGGCTGCCGGCGGAAGCAGCAGCGCAGTGCGCATTTCATCCGGCGATCCAAAGGCGTCTCTGGCGCCGTGGACGAACATCGCCCGGGTTCGGAGCTGCGGAAAATGAGCAGTCCTTTTTTTGTCCGGCTGGGTGGGTGGATGTAGAGGATAGGAGAACAGGAGCAACGCATCCGCCGCGTGCGGGTCCTCCGCGGCAAGCATCGTGGCCTGGCGGCCGCCGTACGAATGGCCGCCGAGGAAGATTCGACCCTTCGCGAGAGCGCGTAGTTCGTCGGCCGCCTCGCGCAGGTTGACGCGGTCCGTAACGGCATCGGCAGGAGCGGGCGGACCGTACGGCCTGCGTTGGCGGAACGGCAAGTTGCAGCGCATCACCCACAGCCCGGCAGAGGCAAAGGCCATGGCTGCGGCTACCAGTAGCGGCGCTTGTGCGTTGCCGCCGGCGCCGTGCGCCAGCACGAGCCCGTGCTCACCGTTCGCCGCGGGTCGATGCAGGAATCCATGTACGTTACCTGATGTATACGGGACGCCTCCGCCTTTCGAATCATTGTGCATTTTTCAGTTCGTTACACTAGGAAATTTGGGTTTGAGCTTCGGGCCGCTAACCTTAGCTTTATTCCTCCGCTGAAACCAGCATGGGCCGTATGACGTCAGGGGTGTGTTCGTCCCCGTGGAACCAGAAAGGATCTCTAGTATTGCCGGCATGGAAAGGATTTGCTCTCAGAAATGATTTACCACAGGCTTAGACGCCTGCGCATGCCATTGTTGACCGCACCCGTAGCAGCATTGGCGAGTATCTGTTTCTGGATTCCTTTCACCGGGCCGGCCTTGTCCGCCGAACCCATTCCCCAGCAACAAACGCCTGCGGCCGGCCAAAATCCGCCGCCTGCGCAGAATCCGCCGCCCAAGCAGAATCCACCGCCCAAGCAGAATCCACCGCCCAAGCAGAACAATCCGTTCGAGAACGTTCCGGAAGCCCCGCAAAAACCGAATCCGCCCGCGCCTACGCCAGCACCGAACGTCACACCGGGCATTCAGGAAGCGAAGCCGGCTCCGATAGGGGCGAACATCGTAGAACAGGTGAATTTCCGCGGCCAGCGTAAAGTACCTCAGGACACGCTCCGGGCTCTCATCTTTACAAAGAAAGGGGACGTATACGATCCCGCCGATGTCTCTCGCGATTTCATGGCGTTATGGAATGCCGGCTACTTCGATGATCTGGTGGTGCAAAAAGAAACCGGTCCGCAAGGCGGCGTGGTGCTTACGTTCGTGGTGACGGAACGCCGTACGGTACACACAATCGACTATACGGGTAACAAATCAATCAGCAAATCGGAAATACTCGATCGTTTTAAAGAGCGCCACGTGAACCTGACGCCGGAATCCCGTTACGATCCCGGAAGGGTGCAGCACGCCAAGAACGTGTTGCAGGATTACGAAGCCGAACGCGGCCACCAGTACGCAACCGTTACGCCGCAGCTTCGCCAGGTGCCGCCGGGTGGCGTGGATGTCACATTTGCCATCGATGAAGGTCCGAAAGTGAAAGTGGGCAACATTATTATTCAGGGCAATAAGGCAATTTCGCGGCGCGATGTGGTTCGCGCCATGAAGAACCTGAAACCGATCGGCATCCCGCACTCCCTGATTTTCGAGGACCTGTTCCCTCGCACTTACGATTCCACAAAGCTGGAAGAGGATTCCGAACGCATCCGGCAGTTCTATCAGTCGAAGGGCTATTTCACCGCGCGCGTCATTAATCACTCGGAAAAGGTCTATGACGTGTACGGCAAGGGAATCAAGATACCGCTACTCAATCCAAAAAAGCCAGGCAAGCACGTGGACGTGACGATGGTGGTAGCGGAGGGCGATCAGTATTTCCTGCGCAACTTCAACTTTGTCGGGATGAAGCTGTTTCGCACGCCGGATTTAATCGCGCGGCAGGTGTTTCACATGGCGCCGGGTGATCCTTTTTCGACGGAGAAGCTGCAAAAGGGCATGGACGAGCTGCGGAAGCTCTACGGCAACTTTGGCTACATCGATTTTGTGGGCTCACCCGATCCGGAGGTGGTGCCGAACGGCAAGGACCAGATCGATCTCACCATGGATGTGGATGAGGGGCATCAGTTCTTTGTGCGCCGTATCGATTTTCAGGGCAATACGACTACGCGCGATAAAGTGATTCGCCGCGAGATGTTGATTGACGAGGGAGATTTATATAGCCAGCAACTTTGGGACACCAGTATTCTGCGTTTGAACCAGCTCGGCTATTTCGACCCATTGAAGCCCGAGGATGCGGCAACTGTTACTCGCGACACCAGGACGAATACGGTCGATCTGCTGCTGAAGGTAAAGGAGCGCGGCAGGAATTCGATTCAATTGAACGGCGGCGTTTCCGGTATCTCGGGAAGTTTCATCGGCTTCTCATACTCGACCAATAACTTCCTGGGACTCGGCGAGACGTTGAGCCTGGGCGCGCAGATCGGGACGCTGCAGAATAACGTCACGTTCGGCTTTACCGAGCCGTATCTGTTCGACAAGCCAGTTCAGGCCGGCTTTACTGTCTTCTATACGCGATTCAGCTACGACCAGGGACGGCAGGAGTCGATTCTGTTGGGCCAGAACGTGATCCCGTATTTTAATTCGCTGCCTTCTTCGAGCCTGCTGAATTACACCTCAAATGGGGCCGGGTTCACCACGTTTGCCAGCTATCAGTTGCGGCGGAGCTTTGCACGGGTAGGAATCAGTTACTCCTATAGCGGGCAGACGCTGACGCCCATTTCAGAGGGAGCGACTGACTACTTCAAGTACCTCAATTTCCAAGGCGTCGGCGGTCCAAACAGTTTAAGTGGAATTCGGACCAGCACGATTACGCCGACCTATGCGTATAACACAGTGAACCATCCGATCATTCCGACGCACGGTTTGCGTGTCAATGCCAGTTTTGGCTTTACCGGCGGCGTGATCGGCGGTAACGTCAACACGATCACGCCGTCGCTGGACATGGCCTACTTCCGCAAAGGAATCTTCCGGAACAACGTGATGGGCTTCCACGTGAATGCGCGCTTTATTTCTGGCTATGGCGGCAAGGTGGCACCGCCGTACAGCCGCTTCTACATGGGCGGTGAGGACGACATTCGCGGCTTCGACCTTTGGACAATCAGCCCGATTGCATTCCTTCCGACCAGTACCAGCATTAGTGTTCTGAACACCGATGGAACGCAGCGTGTCCAGAGGATAAGAAACGCCGATGGGTCGATAGGGACCGTGGCGGTCCAGCAGACGGTGCCCGTTTACCAGTTGATTCTGCCAGGCGGTGATACGGCAGTAGTTTTCAACTATGAGTACCGTATCCCGATCGTGGGTCCCGTCACACTGGCTCCGTTTCTGGATGCCGGCATCGACAAGCTGGTATTACCCAGCCAATTGGGCCTGAATGCCGATCGGGTTACGGACTTGAACAACCTGTTCCCGCAGGCGGACTTTGGGCAGCGCGCCTATGTTGCGCCCGGCACCCAGATTCCGCGTGTATCCACCGGTATCGAGCTACAGGTGCTAATGCCCGTGGTCAATGCGCCGTTCCGCGTGTACTGGGCGTATAATTTGAGTAAAGTCGACACAACCTTGCAGCCGCCAGTGGCAGCAGACCGCTCCTTCTTCCCGAACAATGCTACGTACCAAAGTTTCGTCCGATCCTCCTTTGGCCAGTCGTTCGGGTACCATGAGCGGTCGTCTATATTCCGATTTTCCATTGGGCGGACGTTTTAGCCTGCTGCCATTCTGGCCTGCACGGTTTGTGTGACCATAGAGGAATTACCGAAAGGAATCGATTTAAGTAGATGGTGAAGAGAAGCAGCTTTATTTCCGCGGTGGCGTTATTCTGCCTCGCGCTAGGCGCACAAGCGCAGCAACCGCCGACCAAAGTGGGGGTGATCAGCATTCAGGGGGCGATCGTCGGCACCAAGGACGGACAGAAGGCTTCGCAGGAACTCGATACCAAGTTTGTTCCGAAGAAGAAGGAATTCGATACTCGCCAGAGCGAGGTCGCGCAGCTCCAGGATCAGTTAAACAAGGGCGGCACGGTGATGGCGGAGGACAAGCGTAACCAGCTCGCCCGCGACATCGACGAAAAGAAGAAGCGGCTCGAGCGCGATATGCAGGATGCCGAGGAAGATCGGAAGGCCGAACAGCAAAAGGTGCTGCAGGGACAGGGCCAGCGCATGATGGCGGTGATCGAGAAATATGCCAAAGACAACGGCTACTCGATGATTCTGGATGTCAGCAACCCGAACACGCCGGTGCTGTACGCTTCGAGCGGGATCGATATTACGCAGGACATCGTTTCGCTCTATGACAAGACGTCGACCGGCGGTGGCCCCGCGCCCACTGGAGCGACGACGCCCACACCGGGTACTCCGGCTCCCCGCACAACTACGGGTCCGGCGACGCGCACAACACCGCCCCCGACGGGCGGGACTAAGGCGCCCGGAACCGTCCGCTAGCCTCGCTCAATTTCCTTTTCCGTCCTCAAAAAGGTGCGCGTCAACGCGCACCGTCGAAGTGTTCGCGCCGCAGGCTAGCATGGGTTTGTGTTCACCGTTCGGATTGGAACTGCACTCTTGATTTTTGCTTCGGCGGCGGCCGCCGAAGTGCATTCGTTGACATTGGTGGAAACGCTCCAAGTTGCGGCACGGCAAAATCCGGAAGTCGCCTTGGCCCGGCTGGATGCGCAACGCGCGGAACAGGGCGTCAAAGTAGCGGCCGATCCATTCCGGCCAAAGGTTTATGCCGGTAGCGGGCTTGCCTACACCTATGGTTACCCGAACAGCATCGACGGGAATGCGCCGAGCCTGATACAGGTTAAGACCGATATGGCGCTTTTCGATCGGCCAAAAAGTTACCAATTGGCGGCGGCGCGGGAGACGGCCCGCGGGTCCCAATTCGGCGCGCAGGCGAAAGTCGACGATGTAGCCTACCAGGCGGCCGATCTGTTTCTCTCCGCCTTGCAGGTGCGCCATCAGGATGAAACCATAACGGCCCAACTCCCCGGGTTGCAAAAGGTGGTTGACGCGAAGAGCGCGGGGGTGAGCGAAGGCAGCGAGCTGCCACTCGAACTGAAGCGCGCGCGTGTGAATATGGCCATTTCGGAAACGCGCCTCAGCTCGCTTCGTCTCGATCAGGATTACTACGAAATGATGCTGGCGGTGGTGCTCGGTTACCCGGCGACCGATCGCGTGAAACCAGTGGAGTCGGACCTCTCGCTGACTCCTACGCCGCCTTCGGAAGAAGAAGCCGCCGAAATCGCTTTGCGCAACAATCGCCAGCTGCGGCAGATGCAGTCGAATGTGCTCGCCAAGGAACTGGATGTGCGGTCTTTCAAAGCGGCGCGGCTGCCGCAGGTAGATTTGGTGGCACAATATGCGCTGTTCGCGAAATACAACTACGTAAACTACTTTCAGAAATTCCAGCACAACAATTTTCAGATTGGAGCATCAATCGTGTTTCCGCTGCTGGTCGGCTCCGCTTCAGAGGGTCTGGCGCTGCAGTCTTATACCGATATGCAAAAGATCCGGATTCAGATGGATCAGCTTCACAACCGCATCCTGGCCGATACGCGGCGCAGTTACGAGCAATGGCAGAAGGCCGAAAAAATGCGGGACCTTTCTCGCATGCAACTGGATCTCGCGCGCGAGGAAGTGAACGTGCTCCTGGTGCAGAATGGCGAGGGGCGTGTTCCTATGGCGCGCGTTGAGCAGGCGCGGCTCGAGGAGGGTGACCGCTGGATCGACTTTTACGATTCAGAGGCGCAGGTGGTGCGTACGAAATTCGCGATTTTGCGGCAAACCGGAACGTTGCTGGCGACAATTCGGGGTACTCAGGTAATAACGCCCTAGGCGGTATGGCCACCGTTCCTGAACCCGTGCCGGCGATCGAAATTCACGATCTCCAAAAGAGCTACAACGGATTTCATGCGGTCGATGGCCTTTCCGTGACGGTTCCGCAGCGCTGTTTCTTCGGTTTCCTTGGGCCGAATGGCGCCGGGAAGACGACCACCATCAAAATGCTTATGGGGTTGGCGCAGCCGGATGCGGGCTCCATCCAGGTGCTTGGTTTCCCGTTGCCTGAAAAATCGCTCGAGGTGCGCCGCGAGATCGGCCTCGTACCGGATGATTCTCTGCTTTTCGATTATCTGACCGGTCTCGAATATCTCGAATTCGTCGGGCGGCTCTATGGCATCCCGCGTCCGCAGGCAAAAGAGCGCGGCAGCGAATTGCTGGAGCTTTTTGAGCTGGATGAGAACCGGCGAAAGCTCATCGGCGAATATTCGAAGGGAATGCGCAAGCGCGTCGCCATGGCGGCAGCGCTGATTCACCGGCCGAATCTCTTTTTGATGGACGAGCCGTTTGAAGGGGTGGACGCGGTGGGCGCGCGCCTGATGAAGGATATTCTGCTCGAGCAGGTGCGCCATGGAGCTACCGTGTTCCTGACTTCGCACGTGCTCGAAGTTGTGGAGCGGTTATGCGACCGGGTCGCGATCATCAATCGCGGCAAAATCGTCGTCGAAGGGACCATGGCCGAATTGCGCCAGCAATCGGAAGGCGGCGGCAATACGCTCGAGGACATTTTCGTGAATATTGTCGGAGCGCAGCGTTACTCGGAAACGCTCGATTGGCTATAGTCCATGTGGCGGGCGATAGTTTGGGCACAGTTTCGGATCTTGCGCAATCGTTTTCCGCGTAGCGGCTTCGGCAGCATCCTCATGGCCGGGGTATCTCTGTTATGGCAGGGCGCCTTTGCCACATTCGGTGTGTTTCTGGCGCTTACTATCCCCGGACTTTCGCGAGCGTTTTTGGAACTGTGGCTTCCGGCCGGTCTGTTGCTCGCGTTTCTTTACTGGCAGACGATTCCACTACTTACGCTCAGCGCCGGCTGGTCTCTGCAACTCGGCAAACTGCAGATCTATCCGGTCAGCCACGACGCTCTGTTTGGAATTGAAGTTCTTTTGCGAGTGTCGAGCTCTCCCGAAGTGATCTGGGTGCTGCTGGGAGCGCTCGCCGGTCTGGCGCGGCATCCGGCTATCCCGGCATGGGCGCCTCTCTGTCTGCTGTTGTTCGTCCCGTTCAATCTACTACTCCAATTGGCAGTGCGCGATTTCGTGGGGTACGCATTCGACCGAAGCCGCTTTCGCGAGCTGTTCAGCGTGCTGGCGATTGCCATCGGCGTGGTGCCGCAATTGCTTCTACGGACCGGCGTTGCCTATAAGTTGAAGCCGCATTTTCTGTTTTTGTCGCATGGTGCCGTGGCTCCGTGGCGTGAAGTGGCCGCTCTCAGTCTGGGAGATTTTTCGTGGGCTTCCGCCGGATTGCTCACATTCTGGACATTGGTCTCGTATGTCCTGGCTAGAGCGCAGTTCCGGCGCGGGCTGCTCAGAGAGGACCGCTTTCGGTCAGGTTCGGCTGCGAGCGGCCAGCGGGCGCGTTCCAGCCTGCTGCCGGAGATGGTGGCGCGCTTGTTCCGCGACCCCATGGCGGCGCTCGTGCAGAGAGAGCTGCAATCGCTCGCGCGGATGCCCCGCTTTCGCGTGGTCTTCGGAATGGCTTGCATCTTCGGAGTACTTGTTTTCATCCCTATGTCTCTTCGCGAGGGAGCGCGAGGCCACAGCTTCATGAGCGATAACTTTCTGCCGATCGTGAACCTCTACGGCTTATTGCTGTTGAGCGATGTGCTGCTGCTGAATGTATTCGGGTTAGACCGTCAGGCCTCGCAGTTGTTCTTCGCTGCGCCAGTGCGGCTCGAAACCGTGCTCCGCGCGAAAAATATCGCGGCGCTTTGCTTTGTGGCGCTCGAAACAGTGGCTGTTCTGATTTTTGTCGTGCTACTCCGCATTCATCTGAGCCCGTTCAGCGTAGCGGCAGGGATGGCCGTTTCCGTGGTTGTGTCGGTCTTTCTTGTCTCGGCCGGAAATATAGTCTCGGTGTCGCTGCCACGGCCGGTGGATCCATCATCGACGTTCCGCAAACAGGCCGGGGCCAGGATGCAAGTATGGCTGCTGTTCTCGAGCCTGGGAATGCTGGTACTGGTGGCATTCCCGTTTCTCGCGCGCTGGGCGTTACAGAAGGATTGGCCTTTTTTTGCGGTGCTGCTAATCGAACTGGCGATCGGCGCGATCTTCTACAAAATCGCCCTCGACTCCGCGGTGGAACGTGGACTTCGCGATACGGAGCGCATCGCCCAGGCGCTTTCTAAAGGAGCGTCGGTGATGGATCTGGGGACGAACTAACCTGTTAGGCCTGGAGTTTTCTGACTTCCCGCTCGATCGCATCGCGCACGGCTTCGCGCGCCGCCTCGTCGCGGTATGGCTGACGCGGCCAGAAGAAGCCTTTAAGGCCATCCCGGCGCCGGCGGGGCACAACGTGAATGTGTAGGTGTGGAACGGTCTGGCTCACACGGTTGTTGATGGCGATGAAGGTGCCCTCGGCATCCAGGGCGCCTTCGACGGCTTTCGCCAGTAGCTGGGTCTGTGCCATGAGCGGCCCGGTGAGTTCCGGCGGAACGTCGAGCAGGGTCACGTGATGCTCCCGGGGGCAGAGTAGAACGTGGCCCGGGAACAAAGGATGTGCGTCCAGGAAGCCGATAGTCTGGTCATCGCGATACACAATATGCGCCGGAATCTCGCCGGCTATGATCTTGCAAAATAAACAATCTGGCGCTCGCATGTGACTTGTTAGCTGACGGTGACCTTCGGCAGTTCGGCTGGCTCAGTAGCACTCACCTTGTCTACTTCGATCCGCAGTTCACCGTCATCGTCCACCTCGAACGCCGTGGCGAATTTCGCGCCCCAGAGGATTTCGTCGTAGCGGTACGAATAGCGCGCATGCACGGTCTGGCCGAATGTGTCGTCGAAGCCTTTCATGACGATCAGGACCTCGGCCTGCATGCCCTCAAGGTCGGCGCAGCGGTTTTGCCGAAGAACGGACTGCCCGGCGCAATGGGATGCACCACCGTCCAGGTGAGCGGCAAGAAGAGAACGGAGGGTCGCTCCAGGGCCAGTGGCACATATTTGCGGCGCGCCGTGTTGTGTTTCTCTTCGACCAGCATCAGCAGCATGCGCGCTTCGAGATCGATAATATTATTCGTTCTGCGGTTCACGACGCGGAACTGCAGGCTCGTCCCTCCCACGTATGGCGCGACGACCATGTTGTCGCTGAAGCCGAAGCGCGCCGAAGGACGCGAAAATCGTCCAAAGAGAAGGCCCGTTGCAATGGCAAAGCCCAGAACGCCGCACAGCGACTCGGCCGCCGCGACAGTGTTGGCGGCGGGTCCGACCGGCCACATGTTGTCATAGCCGACCGTGGTGAGCGTGTGTGCGCTGAAGAAGAAGGCATTCAGAAATCGCAAGGCGGCCGTAGGCGCGTCCGCATTCTTTAAATGGTCGAGTCCGATGGTCCAGTACAAGCCTGCGAAGAGTGTGTTGACGATAGCAAAGGCCATCACTACCAAGCTGAAGAATAGCGGC
>Ga0157374_10002382_pt1 | contig 15846 bp, 18 predicted proteins | sample M25metaG_FD_115308 | JGI IMG/M metagenome (GOLD analysis project Ga0157374, IMG submission 115308) | Miscanthus rhizosphere microbial communities from Kellogg Biological Station, Michigan, USA - M2-5 metaG | ecosystem: Host-associated > Plants > Roots > Rhizosphere > Soil | place: USA: Michigan...
AGGTGGGAAGTGAGTCTGCACAGGGAGCCCAATCAGCATTCACCGGTAAGCTAAATTGCATCATATATTCTCTAAACTATTCTCTAAAAATAATCTACAGAATGGCTTCTTCGTCGCCTTGCCTGCAATGCCAAGGAGCAGGACGGTACTGCGTTTGAGAGGTAAGCAACAAGAATGGTAAAATGCTCTCACCATGTGCCAATGAGAGTTTTAGAGCGATTGGAAAATCCTACATGATCAGCGCAGACCAAGCCCATGCTTGTCACCCTAACTATAGCAGCTGTCATGAAGTGAGTGCAATACCTAAGTGTAGACAACTCCTTCTTGATATATACCCTGCAGGACAATCATCGCCCCCGCTTTCACGGAGGAGTGGTAGTCAAAGTCAACTTTAATCAGCGCTACGCAACCACTGCTGTGACCCATGCAATACTGAAGACCATTGCTGATAGGACAAAGATTCCGCTACAGGTACATAAATTTAAGACATTAACCCATTCTTTCTTCTTAGATATCTCCCTTTCCAGAAAGTCTTGATGCGTAACGACTCTCCTTGTGGGTCAACCGTTGGTCCGATACTTTCTGCTAAGCTGGGGCTTCAAACTATCGACATTGGAAGTGTGCAATTGGCTATGCACAGCATTCGCGAGTTTGCCGACACCAGCTCCGTATGGCAACAAACCACTCTCTTTACGGTTAGACGGAATAGGACCTTTGGGATATCCGAGATTATGGCTCATCGTATAATTCAGGGCTTTTTCCAACATCTTCCGTATGTACTCGAGAGTATCCAAAAATGTCCGTCGTAGTACGAGTCTGCGGGGGAGGCGGCAGTCTGAAGGATGGATGGGTGGGAAAATTTTCAAAGGAGCTGGCCACTAACTCATTTATTTATTCATTCATCTTCTTCGTCTCTTTTTCAAGTCAAGACTCGACTGACCAAGGCCTGTCTTATGCACGCGTATGTCGGCCAATTTTAGCCTATCCCATCCAATATTGTTGCCTTACTGACCGCTGTTGTTCTTATTACACTAGCATTAAATGGATTGGTTTGTCTAGTGTGAATGGCCCTAGTATTTGCAGCGTGGATTTTTCCGGCACGTGAATGGTCATTCCATATTGGGGATAGGCAGTGAAAAGCTCCCCTCTTCCTTTTCAAACGTGCCTTTTAAATCATTCCGGCCTTCCCCTCAAGCCATTAGTGCCACTCGAGCCGGAGGGAGACACCACTGGCACCAGTCGGGCGTTACTGGTCCAGTGGACGGGCGGGTGGTACTTCCGTCGTTGCACTGCAGTCTTTCCCTGGAGATTTGGCCAAACTTTACTTGATTTCGTACTCTTGTACTCTCAGCTACGTTTTGCTCGGTAGTAGTTTACGGCGGTCCAAGTGACCTAGACGGGTAATGGGAGAGTGGACGACCAAAGTTTAACTTGACTTTATCGTCTCGGAGTATGAAACGGGGAGGAAACATTAATTCCTTTCTCTTAAGCAGACCTCGGTGAACCAGTCCACTGCGTCCGAACCGAGTAATTTATTAGCCCCCTCTATTCATTATTCCATTGCACCAATTGACACGAGCTATCTGGTGTGGCACGGGGAGCTCAATCCGACACGGGGATTTCGAGGGAGCATGAAAGGAATAAAAGACACCATCGGTGTCAATTACTTCCGTATTCCCTCGATTGACTCGAGACTTAATGAACGGGTAGACGTCATGAGGTCACCACTGGTGTGATTGTGACTGGTAGACATGCTATTACACCAACATGTTGTCTACTACATATTAATGTTACGCCATTAGATCGCAATAAATTGAGCCTAACCCAAGGATCAAACTCTATTCGCTGGCGAGGAGTCAACTAGCCCGTGTATTCCTTTTTCCTACCTCGTTTCCCACGCTCATCTCCCTAACTCTTCTGCTCGATGTCTTTCAACTATCCGTTAGTACCAAAGGTAACTGCGAGAATGGATTATCAAGTAGAAGCTGCACTCCAAATCTACACTTCCAGCTCATACCCTACGAGGACATTATCGCAGAAGTCAAAAGTTACAACAAGCTCCTATCCCTCTACGAGCGCATGTGCACGTCCGTTAACGAATGGAAATCCGACCTAGAGCAGGTAACGATTCGGATTTATGTATGATACTTGTAAAATGTGTAAAATGACCAATCTCAGAACACATCCCAGTTGGAAATCTTGAATGAGACGGCGAATGTCCTCCGGAGGCGACAGGCACTCATCGCCGACTTGGCTTCACTTGATCAAAGTAAGTTAAAGCATTTTTCAACAAAAGAGAGGAGCGGCACAATTTAGCTGTCCAAATTCTAGAGAATCACCAAACCCTCTGTTATCTCCACCACGAGCTCGTCTTGCTCAGGCGCCAAATCAGTATATGGGTGAAGGAACTGGCGGCCGTAGATGATGATCGAAGAGCATTGCGGTTTAAGCATGCAGTGAGTTCTCCTTTAGCCCTCCTTACTTAACTTATGTTATCTTTTGCAATTGTAGGGGAAGTTGGACCATCTGAAGAGGAGCATAACAAACATTGAACTGGCACACAACGACTTCGATCGGCTAGACAATTCTTCTCGAAGAAATTGGAGTTCTTTCCTAACCGACTCGACTATTCGACTCTGCCCCATACTCGTAGCGGGGCCGGATGGGGATATTGTGGAAACTTAAGTGGTTTACTGTTTATTGACATACTATAAACTGCATACATCATCGCCATTTGTGGCATTATGGAGTAGGTAGGGTATGCACATAGAATTGTACTTCTGACACAGAAGCGTTATCACAGAGATGGAGTTTAATAAGAGATCACACAAATGACAATTGGAAAGCTTGGTGGAATAAGTTATGCGCTAGTGGAGTGCTGATGAGAATTATCGACTGTATTCAGCACCGCGATTCTTAAAAGGCGAGTAGCTTGGTCGCTTCGCGTCGGCTATGATCTGAAAAGTGTGGGTTAACTAAGTGGAAACTCCCCATAACTTGTACTTACTTGTGCGGTCGAGTTATACATGCCCAATGTGAAGGGCTCAACGTCGCCGTGAAGGCACTGATGTAGAAATTCCTCCACGAGTCCAGCCATCGCCAGCATATTATGGGGTTTTCGCATACCATGACCTTCATCCGGATAGACCACATATGTGACAGGTATTCGATTCTTCTTCAGCGCAGCAACAAACTGATCGGACTCGGCTTGCTAAATTATATAAATGCAGAGATCAGTATCAAATACGCTTCGCTGAAAGTATACCTTGACTCGAGGATCATTTGATCCATGGATGATTAGCAGAGGATTCTTCACCCTATTCGCAAAGTAAAGGGGCGAGCGACTTTTCAGAAATCTTCTTCCCTCTTCCGTACCCTTATCGGCCCCAAGCATCATCACCTGGTGTTCATAGTTGAGCACGTGTTAATCATGCAACACAAAACACGGATGCCAACCATATCGTTGTAGAATCCCAGCCAATAGGGAGGGATCGTCTCGAGCAACGTTATCAAATTTGAAGGGCCTACAATATCTACCCCACACGCGAACACGTCAGGCGTGAAGGTCATCCCCACTAGTGTGGCGTAGCCTCCATAGCTGCCGCCTAAAAATACTCCCAATTGATCTTCTGCTTGTAGCACCCCTGTGTTATGACACTTACCCATTATAGCTACTTGTTTCCTATCAATGATATTTCTAGTGGCCAGAAAGTCAATGCCATCCAAGAGGTCCTGGTGCATTTTTCTTCCCCATTCGCCATTTCCTGCATTTGTTAGGTTCTTCCCAAAGCCGACGCTCCCTCGGAAATTAACCTGAAATTGATTGACGACGAAAAGATAAGTTGTATGCGTGTGAATGCACAAAATTCACGTACCTGGAGAACCGCGTATCCACGACTAGTTAACCATGCGTTTGTGGCTGCAAATCCGAAGAAGTCTCGAGCCTTCGGTCCACCATGGACGAAGACGATAAGTTTCTGCGGTCTACTTGGCAAGAGGCCAATTTTGGCAAGCTCGGTCATCTCTCGCCCTCTCACGTCGGTTGGGGTTAACAATTCCACCTGAGTATCTCGCTGCTACTAATTGAATGAATTGAAACTAGGCTACCTGTGGCAGGCTCAAATATGCTTGTATCCGCAGGCCGTCACGTGCAACATAGTCAAATCCTACCATCTTGCTGAGGGGCTTACCAACGAGCTCTGGCCTCGTTGTGAATCTGATGGCCATTGCAGTTATAGAAGCAATTACACCTCTAACTGTGCCATGACTCACAGGTAATCAGCCCTCTTCTGGTAGCGTTTGTAAATGAAGTATTCAAAGGGCATATCATCAGATATGTAGCTGACAAGCCAAGTCTCGAAGTCTAAATATCGCACGAGTATTCCACATATAATTCATGATAAGCTCATGGCTTACCCAAGCTCATGCTTTCGATGACCGGAGTTCCAGCTGGCCTCAGATTAACCAGGTATTGCATGTCGTCCAGGACGGTTGTATTTGCGACGTAGATATCCGGCTTGTGGTAAATCTCCGTCACACTGAGAACAGTCCTCTCAGTCGGGTGAAAGCTATAATCAGTGGATCATCAATTGAATGCAAGGCTGAGGCCGTATGTTATACGTACATAACACCGCCTATCTGTGCCCGTTGCGCAGTGTAGAGGACTTCATTCCTGTCGGGGTGGCCAAAGTCGTGAACAACTAAATGTAGTCACTTGGAGAAGTCCAGAAACAATCCCCAATGTCACTCAAACCTAATTGTCCCAAGTCGGTGCCAGCTCCCCATTGCCAATAGATTCGCTTATTGTCGGCGGTGAAGGAGATGGGGCTAAATAGGAGGGATTGAAAACTGATTCAGACTGAGAATTAAGAAGCCATACATAGTCAAAGCACGATCATCGGGGGGCACTCGAAGATATTCTGTCTAAAGTCTGGCTCTTAGGTAAGGTCTAAAATAGCAATCTCTAGCTGTTAAAATACTGACCCAATCCGAAGGGTTGGACGTCAACTTTTGTATGTTGGCAGTGTCCGAGACGCGATAGAAAACCAGGTGGCCGTCATTGGCCTCTTCCACTACCATTTTGATCTTCATGTTGTTGTCCACCACTTAATCCACTGGCCCGTTTAAGCATCCTAACGAAGACACTTACCTATTTTGGCTGGGAAGCGAGTGTTGTGGAATATCAGTCGCATCTGGTTGGTGTGGAGGTCGAGTTCGTAGACATTGTGAAAGGCCGGATTTACGTCATTGAGGCCAATCAAAACGCGTTTGTCTCGTAGATTGTTTCCAATGACGAGAGCCTTGACGCCCGGCTTATCATTAATGGAATAAACTTGGTTGAACGGAGACGGCTGAAATTGGAAACTGTGGAACCAACTCAGAACGTTCTAAAGACATTATAACAAGCTAACGTTTGTGATGTTGATCTTGAAGAGACGGTAGTTCTCATCTCCGTCATTGTCCTGTAAGCAGCTTTTATATGATCTACCAGATTATATTATGTAAGACGGGCCTTGCCTGGTGATAGAGGAGGACGTTCGGAACACCGGTCCACTGATATCCTGAACAGAGTTTATATTACTCCAGAAATTACGAAGCCCCGCCAGTTTGTACCGCTAATGTGCCTCCTATTTTCGAAAGTGACCTAAATGGCAGGATGTACGGTTCCACACATCTGCTTCTATGCCAGCTACTGAGCAGGTACTCACCGGGGTGGTGTATTTACAGGTGGAGCACTTGGTGAAGATATTACTTATCCCGAATTCGTTAGGCGCCAGAAAAGCGACATTATGGCCATCGGGGCTAAAAGAGCGTTATTGGTCGAGCCTGGGTAATGTGTGGGGGATCACCTAATGGAGACGGCGGAGTATCTAAAATTTCCTCGTGAGCATAACAAATTAGATGCATAGATGATATAGTACTTTGGGTCGTTGAAGAGGAGGACCCTAGGAATGAGCTCTGCAAAGGCAAATACTAGCCATAGCTGCTGTAGCAAGAGTAGAAAAAGGGTTCTCATATTCGACGCCACAATGTGAGGCACCGTGTGGCAATAGTTGAGCTCTGAAAACACGAAAATTTCATCCTCTCCGTAAATGAGATAGAAGAAGATGGAGGTCACTGCTGCGGACAAATCATCCAGTCCGAATGACGAGAAGCAAGACATCTGTATTCCTTTTTATTGGCCAGCAGCCGGGATGAAGGAAGAGGGGTGAACTTCGGGATCAAATAAAACCTAACCGTTCATCCGTGCAGGCGGTTGTACCTTCGTGTGGGCTCGTGTACCTCACCATCGCATCGACCGACTGATGGCTACTAGGTTGCTAGAGTGTACACAAAGAGCGAAGAGTGTCCCTAAGTTCATTTTTAGGCGGTAGACTTAAGTGCAACAAAACCAACGTGAATCGTGATTTCGCCGTCTGGGGAAGGAAAGAAGATGTGCAATCCACCACCACCTAGAGATCTAGCACACACTGATACCCATACTTAAGCCGCAAAGGCTCAACTACGCAAACACTGACCACTCTGGCACGAGGTCGGAATATAGGTTGTAAGGGGTGGCGAAATGAATACGAAGCCAACCAGTAGTCTATAAATCAACAATACAGAGTGATAAAACACAACTTACCACAATTATTATTGGGCCTATGGGTAAACCAAGCTGGTGGCCTGGCATATGGCATTTATGCATTTGTGTTGTGTGCTATGGCAGGATCTATCGGTCTCATGTAAGTTCCTAGACCGATCATTGGTTCCTGGCCAGTCAACTACCCTTCACTCCAAAATTTAGACAGGCACACAGCTAAACGAGAGATGTTGCTCATTCGCGAGAATTCTAGCCCCCAAGGGTCAAAACAATACACAAAGCACGCGTGTATGCATAATATTGATATATGCTGGCCTGAGGAGTCTTTGCCCCTTTTCTATAAGAGACAAGCAGTCAATGAATAAAACGCATGTATTTGCTTGCTATTTTGTACTTCTGAAATTATATATACCGTTCCAGAGTTGATCAGAGATCTTGACCAGTTCGTTCAGCGCAGAGAGGTATTAACTACCTTGCTAGTTCTCAATTCTCGCAACTCCTTTGTATTCTTTGAAATCGCGCGTTGCTTGTCATTATTGGTCGTGTCCAATGCTGGGAATAGATATGCCAGAGGCGCCTCTCTGGCAAATTGTGACCGCCCCTCAATCAATGTTAGGAGTTCACTGGCATTGATCCTGCAAGGGGATTAGTCAGCCGGTTCATGGCAGAGAGGTCTTCTGGGTGCTCACGATTCGAGCAGCCTTCCACGTCGACTGCAGGTCTGGGTGCCTTAGTAGATGGCACAGGCGGAAGTTTGCCGAACCATGTCCTACCTCGAGAGCCGAAAAAGCAGGGCAGTGGGGAGTTAAAGAAAGATTGGAAGTTGATCTACCCGCCAGCTATTGATGGCGATGTGAAGACTCCAAAGGTCTTCAGGGTAAATGGCAGCTGCTCGGAAAAGACTAAGGTTGGTTCCTACAGCTTGCCATAAATCCAGTATCAATGCAGCTCAATGCTAAGTGTTTAGCACAACATACAGTCAGTGAGTGATCCAAGAAGACAGAACAGGCCAAAGATAAACCAAAGTGGACAAGGGACGACCCTCCTCCAGACGAGCTTTGTCGTAAGTGGGCTTGTAAGTAAGTTCGTAAAGTGCTGTGCTACATGCGGCCAATGCAGATTGACGACGATTACACTGCCATTCCCAGCAAGCGTGAAGTGGCAATAACTGGACTGAACGACAATGTGGACGAGAAGTTCCTACGAGGCCTTTTTAAGTAATCTTACGCGTCTGCGGGATAGGCTACTCAAACGTGCCCATTTAGAAAAGCCGAAGAGCCCACAGAGCTGGTAGTATATTACCATCCGACTGGGAGGCAACACCTTGGGTATGACATTTTTCAGCCCTCTCACAAAAGATTCAGACTTAATCGCAGCATATTCAGAATGGCCTACATCGACTTTCGGACGAAGCCAGAAGCCGATGCCTTTATTTCCAAATACGATGGCAAACCGCTAATGGGTAGCCACGTGCGTTGCTTTTTCGACCCGCTGTGCTACCAGATCTCTAAGCTGTACGAGAAAAAAACCAATCAGGTTCCGCCTATGCCACGCAGATATGACTCGTGCGTTAATATGAAGTTGATCATTCCTGCCTGAACAAGAGCCGTTCTTTCAGGCTAAAAAGCAGCCGCGCCATACACAGGCTAAGGGAAATGTGTAGACGGCTATACGAGAAGCCTCGTTTCTCCGCTTCGCCGAAAGGTTTCCAGCAACGAACGTGCCTTGGTCTGATTACTAACAACAGGCTTTACAGGCGTTTCGCCTCCTCCGACTCGGTCAAATGCAGAATGTTCCGGTTACGAAAATGGGGCTGTCCCGGAGATGACCTCCCGAGAATCTTCGCCTCAGAAGCTAGCCAATGTAAAATTTCTCTCAAAGGGTACATCTGCACACAATGGAGCTAACGACTCGCCGAAATACGATCTGAAATGGAGGAACTCTGGCAACTCATTGAGGAATGGGCACAACAGACACCTCAAGACAGAGCATAGGGAGAATGGAAAGTCGAGCACCGGCATGCATTGGTCCTCAAATTCGAGCTCGTCGGAAGATGACTGTAAAGTAACAATGGACACCCGCAGGGAGAAGAGGAGAAGCAAACTCACTAAAGGCAGCAGTCACATGAGAAAGGTTCGATTGACATATAGTAGTCATAGCATTAGTGGAATTGCATATTATTTTCTAGTCAAACTCAACCTTCCACGATCGTCCTGCATCTTCGATGTCAATCGAGTGCATTGAACTACCTCCCTCCCCACCATATATCACACTAGAAAACTCACCTCCACCACAACTGACCGCAATTATCCCCGGTGCTCCACTGCCACCTCCCGGTCTAATCAACCCTCCAAAACCAGTGGGACTACAAAGCCCCACAGAAGAGATCTCATCATCCAGCGACTTGGACAAGAAGCTAGCTATGTTATTCGGCTCCACTCCTCAGAAGCAACCAAATGAAGCGAGTGCCAAAGAGAAGCAATTAGCGGAGAAGATGCTATCTTCAGACAACAGCAGTACAGATCGTAAACACACCGCCCTACCTATCAAGCCGACCCCATTGTGCGACATCAGAGTATCAGGGAGAGGTAAGTCGCGTTCTGGGACTGCGTTAGGTTGCAAGGCTGCTTAATTCAGACTTTAACTACAAAGCTAATCGCCCTGATCGCCACAATGGGAGACATAAAGAGGCCGTAACCGACAATACGTTACCTGTCGTGGAGACTAAGGTTGAAGAATTGTCAAAACTGGAAAAGGTCGGTAGATGGTGCTCTGTGCACTAGGTGCTGATTAATCATTTTTCGTTTAGACGCTCAAGTTACAAGATATTCGGTCCAGGGTTAGAAACACTATAAGTGTTGAGTTGCGTTCTCTACTGAAGAGGGATCTCATGAGGCAGTTGGAAGTGAAGGCCTTCGGAATGCTCAATGATAAATATAAGAAGCTAAGGGTTAGTGATAGCTCAATTCTTATTAAATGACTGTAGCTGATGACAGTGCGCTTTAGGAAAAGCCCAACAATGATAGATTACCGACGAAGATGGTGATTAGTGAGAAAAAAGCCTTTGTCGAGAACCTACCTTCCAGCTCACCTGACTCCGGTCTTCCACAAATCGACGACGGCAACCTTACCTCGATATTCGGATGGCATTCGCATAGAGAGAAAATGGCCTCCCTACCTAGCTTCAAGAGGGTATTTATGCACACTTCTTATTCTGCACACAGCTAAAGGGAACTTTTCAGAAGCCCGAGGTGAAACGAACGCACAAGTTGCCAAAAGGAGAGCATGAGGAAGAACGTGGAAAGTAAGTACGACGGTGCGTCAAGAGCATAAGGAGCAAAGGGCGAATTATAGGGCGAAGGGAGCTAGATCACCCTCATCTGAACGTGCTTTGGATGATGACGAGGAAAGAGGCACTACTCTGCGGCCCTCCGAGTCCGTCTCCTCGCTCAACGCCTCCTACATAACCAGCGACGAGTCGGAGAGTGAAGCGAGAATCGACGAAGATGCAACAGTGCGCCGAATAGAGGAGGAAAAATATTCCCTAACTTCACGCCCACTCAAGGAAGAGCCAACCCCTGTAGAATCAGACGCAAATCACTGTGCGCCATTGCCAAAAATACCCCGGCTATCTAAGAGAGGCGAAGATAGCGATTATCTCGCAAAGTTATCTCCTTCGACTCCACCAATCCCACCAGAAGAGCGCAGAATATGGCCGCAGAGGGACGATGTGGAGGAGGTGAGAGTATTGCGCACCCTTATCACTGATGAAGCAATCAGCCAAGAAGACGCCATGTATATTCGAGCAGCTAGCAAGAGTGAAGATATCCAGAACTTCCCCGGCCTTCCTTCTGGGCGGATGCTCTGCTTAGTCGAGACCAGCATTCCTGTCAGGGCGCCAAAAGAGCTTGTAAGAACAGCAACTGTCCATCTACAGAGAGTTGTAGAGGGACAATGAATTCAACAAATTTTTAGAGCAAACTGATAGCCAATGGGGGCGTGGAGCAACACTTTGACGATCCCGAGCTTGAGGGTATTGTGGCCCACAAAACTGGGTGTGCTCGCACGGAGGGCTACTATAAGATCAGCAAGCTGAGGAAGCGTCTGGTGAGAAGACACGAGGAGTCTTCTGGGAGGACCATCATCAGCGACGAAGATCTAACTGCGATACGTCATATGCAGCTGGCCTCAAAGGACGAAAGAGCCACGTACAGGCGACTATTGACCTCAATTGGCGCCGACTCAATTCTCCTCCGGGTGAATCAACTAAAATATCGGAAGAAGGTATGCTCCACTAACCGTCAGCTAAATCAGCACACGATACGCTTAATCTATTCAGATGATCAAATTCGCTCGGAGTCGTATTCACGGCTGGGGACTGTACGCGCTGGAGAACATACAGCAGGAGGAGATGATAATCGAATATGTGGGAGAAGTAGTGAGGCCAACTGTTGCTGATGAGCGAGAAAAGAAGTACGAAAGGCGAGGGATGGGCTCCAGCTACATGTTCCGCATAGACGACGACGCCGTGATTGACGCCACCGTTATGGTTCGTTTGGCGAGCAGGCTTGGATAATACGAAAACCAAAATAAATTCCAGGGGAATTTTGGTCGATTTATCAATCATTCGTGCTCCCCGAACTGCACTGTGAGTTGTAGACGCTAATATAGTGCACTACAATCGTTATTCGGTCAATTGTTCAGGCTCGGGTCGTTACGGTGGAAGGCGACAAGCGCATTGTCATCTACTCCAAGCGGCTGATCGAGAAAGGGGAGGAGATCACCTATGACTATAAGTTCAACAGAGAGGACGAGGCGAGCAAAATTGAATGTCTGTGCGGTGCACGGAATTGCCAAAAGTTCCTGAACTAGCTGATATCATACTCAATTTGTCAATAGACGAAGATTCGCTAGGCTCTTTCATCTACACATATTGGTAAATCTTCACCAACTGTTTTTAGTGTGTACAGTGTGTTTGTATGCCCGATCACCTCAAGGCTCATAATCCGTAAATCACGGACAGTGATTCTAACTCGATGCAGAATTCTCATAATAAAACATCCTAACTAGGGCATAGATATTGGACCAAGCAGTGGACATGAAGACAAGGAGGCGGCCAGCTGGAGCCCCACTCAACCATTATCTGTATCTCGCCAGAAAGCGAGAGTCGAATTCGCGCTCAAGAGCATGATCGCATCCGGCTCGCCTTTCAAAATGACGAAATGTTTCACCTTCAGCGCGATAATGATGGGAGGAAGTTGAGTAAGGAGACGGTGCTGATAACGGGCAGCTGCCGATGGACGACTACAAATATCTGTTCAAAGGTGGGCTTCTGGCGAATGAGGGTAACGCTCTTCATGGCATACTCACTTAAGTGGTGCTCGTGGGAAATGCAGGAGTGGGGAAGACATGCTTAGTCCGGAAATTCACTCAGGTGACCAGGGATTAATGGAATGTTGGATAAGCTTGGTAGATCTAGCTTCAATTTGAATACATATTGCAGGGAATATTTCCACCTGGACAGTCGGCCACTATCGGTGTCGACTTTATGATGTAAGACCTAACGCCAAGATCGACTTTCTATAAGCTATATGATCCGCTTAGAAAAACAGTGAAAGTGGGCGATGACAAGATCAAGTTGCAAATATGGGACACAGCCGGCCAGGAGAGATTTCGCTCTATCACGTAATGCTAACATGGCCCCTCAGATATTAGTCTGCTAAATCACCAATGTTTAAGCCAATCTTACTACCGATCCGCCCATGCTATTGTTCTAGTCTACGACGTCTCCTGTCAGCCAAGTTTTGACTGTCTTCCGGAATGGTTAAGCGAGATTGAGCAGTATGCCAACCGGAAGGTGCTAAAGTGCCTAGTTGGTACGTGCCAATCGCTCTTGAGGATCTTTGAGCTTTATCATGCCTTCAGGAAACAAGGTCGACAAAGACGATGAGAGAGAGGTGCCCGAAAGGGTAGGTCGGAGCTTCGCCGGTATGCGGAATTTCAACTGTAATTGATGTTTTATCTGCCTATTTGCAGACGCTAACGGCTTCGATTACTCTCTCGAGACCAGTGCATTAGACGCCACGAATGTAGATCTTCTTTTCCAAGGTGAGCTAACCAGTCGATTTTCTTCTTTCGCACACGTACGAAATGGAATTATAGAAGTTGCAACTCGCCTTACAAACGAAATGAGGATCAATGATGACAGGTTGGGGACAGTGGGCTTAAAGCGGCATTGTATAAGCCTATTTCTCTTACACTTGTAGGTATCAGCCAACCAAAATGAAGGGCAGGGACAGAAATCCGCCTATAAATCTTATTGGAAGAGCCCAGCACCAAGTTAGTAACTGCTGTAGCAAGCGTTGAAGGAAAAGAACAGCACACAGCTACCAAGCTTAATGGTATTACGCCTCTTCACTTCGCTCATTATGCTTCCTACCCTCTGCCGCATCTGTGATATTGTGTGAGGCCTCACCGACCTTGATTCTCATTCCACCTCGCCTGAGCCAAATGTACCTAGCATTATAGGATTGTGATTCACTTTTATCGATGATAAGAGCATAAAATACTAAAAACAATCATTCCTCTGTGGAGTGGTTTGGTCTGTGGCGAGTTTACATCCAGTGCATACCGACGAATAAGTGAAATTTGTGTACAGGTCCATAAAGATCTTTGCATATAGCATCGACTGAGCGAGGACACGATGTCAACGAGGAGCTCGTCGGCTAGAAAGCGCACCGCACCAATCGCCTCGATACCTAAGGATGAGCAGGAGATAGAGGACAACAGCCATCTCGACCCTTCATTGCACGGGGACGGGAGTCAGATGGACGAGGAGTATATAATGAAGCGACAACGGAACAACGCTGCTGTCAATAAGACAAGGTGAGAGAGAATGCAGACTAAAACTCCGAGACTAAAACTACTGAATTTTTTGTTACAGACAAAAGAAAAGAGTAGAGGAGCAAGAGACTTCGAAGCGAGTCAATGAGCTCCGGGAAGAAAACGCAAGACTAGAGAGGAAACTGGAATCTATGAAGAGGGAGTTGGACTTACTAAAAGAGATGGTCGTTGCCTGCGCAGCCGGGAAAAAGCCGGCGAGGAGTAAATAGGCCGAGCTGTGGTATGGTGCGTAAAACAAGTGAAGACTATCTTTACTATTGGCACTTCTGACATGACGTATCCGATGCCCGATGTTAAGCATGTGCTTACCGACTGTCGAGTAAGCTTCACGAATAAAGTAAGCCGTGAACAATGGATCAATGCTTTTGCTGGAGAGTGTGCCAACTGACGACAGGCCGTCTCGTAAGCATCATTTCGCCCCACTGTTGCTGGCTAGTTAGGCTGATCGAACTGAGGCTAAGATGTTTTGAGCCGAGCAACACTTCTCCGATAAAATCGTTCTTGCTCATCTTATCATAGTCCCATACACTCACGACCAGATAGACACGCTGAAAATAATTGAGGTAGAGGCGTTGCCAACCATACCAACATTCACACATCCTCAATACTCACATCCATCTTTTCCGGAGTGATTCGGAAGTTGAAGCTTTCGTTCCAATACGGGTTAAGGGTCCGATACTTGATACTCGTTTTCTTCTTGATGACCATCTTCTTCCCCTAAAACTCCTCGCCAATAAGCACAGAGCACTGAAGCAAGGACTTGTAGAAATACCTCGTATAAATAGATCTTCACGTAAGGATCGGAAGATCCGCCCACGTCCATTTTCTTTAGATTCCTCGCCTCCATGACCGTTAATGATAGTGTTCCCGTCGCAGGTCTGTATCGAATTGAGAAGCATACGTCACCAAGTCTCGAATCCTGCAACATTGATCATCATTTTTGTTCAATTATTCCAACCCACCTCTCCTATAATTCCTACCGTTTCATTAACGTCCTCAGGCGGTTCAAACGGCATCCACTTATCAGTCACTGCGCCGAGATCTTAAGTACATAATATACGTAGTATGTTGCATAACGAATTATAAGCACTTGCCTACTGTGTTCAACGGAATTGCCACCTGCCCAATTCGATCATCTTTGGACAACCGATCAAAGTCGTAGGCCACCTAGTTACCTTTACCTTATTACCGACATAGTGAATCTAGAAAACAACTCACAATGAGCACCGATTTGCCGCTGAGCTCAGAGAAGGGAATCTAAGCGCGTGGCAATGTTGGCCATCTTTATTGAGAAGACAAGTGAATTACCTGGAATTGGAAAGCTTCGTTGTAGACGGGGGATAACTCGTTCCTCTTCACTTTTGTTTCGTATTTCGGCTTCCTCTCTGAATTATTATTGCCCTCAGGCTTTAACCATGCTACTAGCCAATTTACCTGGCAGAATGGTCACTTTCAGATATGGATCTGCCTTGCCGTTCCTGTCCATAGGCGGTATATCCTTACACTCGATAATTTCGACCATCAACTAAATCACAACAATCTCAATTTATGACTCGCACGAACATAACTATCACGATTATCAGACCTTGTTGGTGGAGAAGTCATAGTCGAGTTTGAAGTGAATTTGACCAAGATACGGCGCATCAGTCGTCTCATTCAGCGTCGACCTCTGTGTTGAGAGCTGAGCAGTGATTGTGTGGGCGGAAGAGTATTTCGTCGATTGTCTATCCAGTGACCTCTGGTAGGAGGCTTTGGAGTGTGGAGGAAACTGAAACATCCTCACTACATTGCTCATAGGCAATTGTAGCCTTCGGTTTTTATAGCAATTGGTAGAACGGATTAGCTGACCTGAACTGACCCTATACACCTTATACCTTATTAACACCCCCGCAACTTCCCCAAACGGTGTGGTTCTGTCAGGAACAGGGATGCACCGCTACTATCATTGTTGGTATTAATCTTTCACAAAAGTACGCATTCGAGCTATCTTGGGTTTTGGGTTATCACCATGACTCACATCATCTTTGCTCGGAGATGGGTAATTTCCGTAGTCGGCTGCTTGATTATACCGACGCCATGGTATGCAGAAGCCAAGAACTCGTAGCAGAGGATTGCACGTAAGAAGAACAGATTCCATCCCTGAATTTGTCACTTTTCGACTTTGTTGAATGTAAGGTACTCATGACGCCTACGGAATATGGTTTATCAACGTTTAAGCAAACGTGGTTGTGAGGCTAGCTAGCTGGCGGTAATGTTTGTTATTAGAGGCACTTTATCACTCAAAGTGATATATTTGATACGGGCTAGCCATTAAAGGAGAGTATTAAGAGAGGGTGTGTCCTGGTGGGGAGGAAAACGAT
>Ga0157374_10002383_pt1 | contig 15843 bp, 13 predicted proteins | sample M25metaG_FD_115308 | JGI IMG/M metagenome (GOLD analysis project Ga0157374, IMG submission 115308) | Miscanthus rhizosphere microbial communities from Kellogg Biological Station, Michigan, USA - M2-5 metaG | ecosystem: Host-associated > Plants > Roots > Rhizosphere > Soil | place: USA: Michigan...
CGGGAATTCTATTCGAGCAAATACCCATCCAGCAAGTGTTTCCAGAAGTAAATTACATTTACTCAAATCACGAACCCGCTAAACAGTTGTCTCTATTGGGTTTTTAACCGGACGCTAGTGACTAATGCAGAGGAATGGCCACTTGACTGCTCTGCCAAGACGAATTCCTCATTTTGTGCTACTGTCATTCCAGGCGTCTATTCTGCATCCGTTTAAGATTGGCGTCTTAAACGCGTCTTGCCTCATTGAGCATCTTGAGAGCGAAAAACGCCTGACTCGTCCGTCCTGTAAGTTGGAAAGACTTTGTTATGAGCGAAATTGCCTATTTTGAAGGTCAGTTTGTTCCGATTGAACAAGCCAATCTCAGTATTAAGAATCATTCCTTCCTCTACGGAACTTCCCTGTTCGAAGGTATTCGCGGGTACTGGCTGCCCGAACAAGGCGCCGCATCCATTTTTCGGTTAAGAGAGCACTACGAGCGGATCCTGAGCAATAGCCGAATTTTCTACATGGCCCCCGAGCAATCCCTGGATGAGCTGGTGGAGATGACCAAGGAATTGGTTCGCCGGAATGCCCACAAAACCGATTTCTATATTCGTTTTACCTTGTTCAAGAATGGCATCAGTATTGGGCCTTACCTGGATAAGGTGAAAACGGACATTTGCGCCTGGACGCATCCGTTGGGAGATTATGTCAATATCAACGATGGGTTGCATGTGATGATTTCCGCATGGCGCCGTGTGGATGATAACGCCATTCCGCCTTGCGCCAAGGCTGCCGGTGCTTACATGAACACCGCCATTATGATCACTGACGCCAAGCGCAAGGGCTTCGATGAGGTCATCGTGTTGACCAACGAGGGCACCGTATCCGAAGGCAGCGCCATGAACTTTTTCATGGTGCGCAAGGGTAAGTTAGTGACCCCGCCGATTACCGAAAACATTTTGGAAGGCGTCACGCGGGACAGCATTATTACCCTGGCCAAGGAAGAATTGGGCTTGACCGTGGAAGAGCGCACCATTGATCGCACCGAGTTGTACCGTTGCGAAGAGGCATTCTTTACCGGCACCGCCGCGCAAGTCGCACCCATCACTAAAATCGAGCACCGTCCGGTCGGAGACGGCAAGATTGGGGAAGTGACTCAACGGATTCAGCAACTGTACTTTGACGTGGTCAAGAATAAAAATCCAAAGTACAGTCATTGGTGCACCCTAGTGCAGTAATAGTTGATCAGTACTAAGCTAATTTAGAACTGATTGATTTGAATCAAGTTACTTTGTTTGAATACCCAGCGTTCATGGCTGGGTATTCTTTTATTTCTAGTATGATTAGATTATCAATCCGAAGCCTGCAATCATCTATGAGGCCGTTCCCCGCAATGTCTACCCCTGAATCTGTCCAGTCCGGCCTGAGCCGTTCCTGGTTGAATTCCAAAACTTTACTTTGGATTATCTTATTTTTTGCCTTTGTCGTCAGAGTGCTCAGTTATACTTCCGGACGGGCATTGTGGATTGATGAGGCGATGCTTTCGTTGAACATTATCCACGCCAGCCTGCCACAACTCCTGTTCAAGCCGATGCTGTACTATCAGGTAGCGCCGCTGGGCTTTTTAACTGTGGAAAAAGGGCTGGTCACGCTGCTGGGTTCCGATGAATTGGTTTTACGGCTTTTTCCGATTATTTGCAGTTTGCTTGGCTTGGGTTTATTTTATCGTCTCAGCAAGCAGACCCAACTCGGCAAGTTGGCTTTTCTGGTAGCCGTGGCCGGCTTTGCGGTTTCTCGCGGTATTGTTTACTATGCGGGTGAAGTCAAGCAGTACGCCTCGGATGTCCTGGTGATGCTCAGCCTGTTACTGTTGGCGTATCGGGTATTTGCCCAATCTCAAAACAGGAAAACGATTGTTTGGCTGGGTTTGGCTGGTTTTATCGCAATTTGGTTTGCCTATCCGGCTTATTTTGCCTTGTTGGGGCTGGGTTTGGCGCTTTTGGTCCTGCTGTATCGCCAAGGGGATCGCAAAGGCATGCTTGGGATCGGGCTTTGTCTGTTGGCTTGGTCGGTGAGTATAGGAATCTACTTTGCCGTCGGGCTGGAAAGTATTCGGGCCAGCAGCGCGCATCAGGCCATTTGGCGCGATGTATGGGATCAGCAGTTGGCCGCGTTCATGCCGCCGCTTTACACGCTAAAAGGCTGGCAATGGCTATTCAGCCGTACCATAGAGGTGTTTAAATACCCCGTGGGCAGTCAGGTGCAGGGCTTGTCCGCACTCGTCTTCCTGGTTGGCATAGTGAGGCTGGTCATTCAGCGAAAGGCGAATAATCGCGCCCAGCTCTGGTTACTGGCCGCTCCTATTTTGACTACGTTGCTGGCTTCGGCGTTGCATTTATACCCCTATATGGGCCGATTGGTTCTCTTTCTGGTGCCGAACTATCTGTTGCTGATGGCATCGGGTTTGGATGTCATTCAAGAACGGGTGAAACTGCCCGCAGTGGTGTTACCCATACTGGGACTGGCGTTAATTGTACCTTCCCTGTTTTGCTCCAAGCTTTATTGTGTCCAAAGTGAGGAGATTAAGCCTGTTTTATCCTATATCCAGGCGCACAAACAGGCGGATGACGTTGTATTGGTTTACTACGGCGCACAACCGGCTTTGGCCTACTATGCGTCCCGGTATCAGTTGCCGCCGGTGCTTAGCGGGGAGTATGACGCCTATGTGACCGGAATGGATCGGCGAAATCGGCCGGAAGAAAGACACGAATTTGTGACCCGCCTATTAAATACCGCCGGTCAGCATTATCGGCGGCTCTGGCTATTAACGACGCATTTGCATGGGAATGAAGGCAGAGAATACATTCAGCAATTGAACACCAGCGCCCACCTGCTGACTTCTTATCGTTACAAGGGTGGCGGAACTTATCTTTATCAAATCAATTCAGCGCATTAAGCCATCAGTAGTCAAAACAACTGCACTTACACTGATCTTTCCTTTTGGATTTTTCAGAGTTTTTACTGCTAATTGCTGACTATTGAGAGCGTATGGTCATATTCATTACTCAAAACAAAACCGCCACGGATCGATCAGAATATCCGTGACGGTTTTAACTAGGAATAGTTTGAAAGCGATTTAAGAAGATTGCAGCGAGGGAACGTGCTGGTCGGCCATGGCGTAATTCAAGCCATTCGGCTCCAGGAAACCTAGCGCATGGCAATTTTTGATCACATGAACGCCAGCGGTTTTTTGTTCGTCCTGAATCTGCTGATGCAGGTTGGGATACTGTAGCCAATGGGTGCGAGGACGGTAGTGGTGCTCGGCATGGTAGCCGTTGTTAAACCAGATCCAGTTGTACAGCTTGCCATAGCAGCTTACCCCCCAGGCGATCGGGACTTCCGTGTTACCCCCAAAATGTTCGTAAAAACCGTTGAGAGAAGAAAGGCAGTTTCCCAGGTAATTGAACGGAATCAGGAAGAGCATGAATTTCCAACTCAACACAAAGCCCAGAATAATAAAAGCCACATAGCAGACCACCTCGAATTTGGCCCAACCGGCCTCCTCGGGGAAGTACTGCTTGATGTCCTGCATGGTGGCTTTCGGGTCATCGCGAAAATAGCTCAAAAAGGTGAACGCCCAAACATTTTCCGGTTGGCCGTTTTTGCCGTACCGGTAGTAGGACAACCAATCCACGGTATCGCCACGTTCATCCTGGCGATCGTTATTTCCCCGGTGGTGACGCATGTGAATGGCGTGGTAATAAGTTTGGGAAAAGCCAATGGCCAGGGATTCCACCAGGCTGAACAGCCTGTTCATCCAGCGCCGGGTAAAATAGGGGCAGTGGATGAAATTGTGCGAAACCCCGTTGATATTCCAAGAAATACTGATGGCGTAAAGGCAGCCCAGAATACCGAGTAACCACCAGGGCGCATGGGGAAAGATTAAAAACATGCCGATAACGTAGAGTAAGTGTCCAATCCCGCACAGGACCGGAATAATATCCCAGTTCGTATGCGCGAAAATAGCATTAGAACTGCGATGTCTGCCCGCCATAACGTACTCCTCAACTTTCACGATTGCAAAAATTTTACAACAACCAAAATTAGCCGCAACGTTAACAACAGAAGAATTTATAAAGGCAAATGCCAGCGCATTGAACTTAATCTCGGATTTTTTCACTGATTCCACCAGCCATCTCGCCAGAACCTCGGGTATTGAAATCTTCAATACCAGCCCGTATGTTTACGTTAAAATATAAAATAGAGTTGCCTCATTCGTGGAAAGTCAATGTCTTCCCAATCCCCCAAAAAACAGCAATTCCTGCCTTCCCTCACACCATCCCCGGTGGAAGAGAAGCATGCTGCTCCATTAAGCCTGCAGATCCACTCGCGGCTGGATTCAATTCCCGCTGAGGACTGGCTTCGGCTGTTCCCCAATCTGCCGGACAGTTACAGCATGGTCAGGCAGACCCAGCGTTGTGGGGTCCAAGGCTTCGACTTTTACAGTCTGGTGATTTGCGCGGGAAACCACCCCATTCTGCTTCTACCGCTGTTCTGCACCCGATACGATATCCTGCAGGATTACCAGGGTTTCGGTGCCGGACTATTGCATTTTCTGAACCGCCAATGGCCTGATCGCTTCAAACCCCAAGTGCTCGGAGTCGGTTTTGTGGAAGGGGAGTGGGGCGATGTGGGCTTTGACGCCAGTATTCCCGAACCGCTTATGGAGCAGGCTTGGCAAATGGCGCGCCAAGGGCTGCAAAACTTGTCCCGAATGCTTAAAGCCGACGTGGTCGCCTTCGTGGACTTCACCCCGGAGAGCATGCAGTCCGTCCCTGCCCATATTCTGGCGCAATACACATCAATCGCCAGTTACCCATATGGGGTTTTGTCGTTGAATTACGCCAATCTGGACGATTATCTGGCCAGCCTCTCCAAGGCGACGCGTAAAGACATTCGACGCAAGCTCAAAAAAGCGGAAAATTTAGATATTAGCCGGACCACGACACCGTCCGAAGCACAGTTGGAACGAATCTTTAAGCTGTACCAAGCCACTGTGGCCCGGAGCAGCACCAGTTTTGGCGTGCAGGATTTTCATTTTTTCCAGACGGTTTGCCAGGCGGTGCCGGAGGCGGCGTACACGCTCTACTATCATCACGATGAACTGATTGGCTTCAACCTGCTGACCCGGACCCGGCAGTCCGTGGTGGATAAGTACTTCGGCATGGAGCAGGAAACCGGTAAGGCCATGAACCTGTACTTCCTATCCTGGCTGGAAAACGTTCGTTACTGCCTGGAGCATGGGTTCGAACACTATCTGGCCGGTCCTGCCGCGGAAGCGGTGAAATGCCGACTGGGTACCCGTATGGTTCCCACTTGGGTTTATGTTCGCCACCAAAATCCGTGGTTGCACCGCTTGCTTCAGTTATGCGCAGACAAATTCGCTTATCAATCGCCAGTCGATTTGTCGGTGGAAGCGGAGCAAGCCGATTCTCCCCCAGAGACGGGTGAGTCTCTTCAATAGAAAGCGTTTTCCCTATGCCTCAGTTTACCGGATTAACCATCGTTGCCTTAATCACCTGTATTTTCATGGAAACATTTGAGCAGGTCTGTTTCAAATTTGCGGCCAAACGACCGGAACAGTCCAGACGTTGGTATGCTGTCGGTATTTTAGGGTATATCTTCCACATGGTGGTCTGGTTTTGGCTGCTGAGCGTACTGCCCTTGGGATATGCCCTTCCCTTGATGGGCGTTACATATATTACCGTGGCTTTGGCCAGCCGATTTCTCTTTGGCGAAACCATCAGTATGAGGCGTTGGAAGGGTGTGGCCCTGATCGTGATTGGATTCGCCCTGGTCTGGAGCGAGCTATGAGTGCGGGAAACCGGCTGGATCGTGTGACCATTCTGCTCTTTGGGTTGCTGTTAGTGATCGATGTCTCGGCTTTGGTGGTGGAAAAACTGGCCAGCACCCATGCGGTAGCGGCGGACGCGCCGTTTTACGTTAGCTTGATTAAGCAACCCGGCACCTGGATTGGCGTGGGACTTGGCCCTGTGCAGCTCTGGTTGTGGAGCAAGATTATTAAGCGGGTGGATTTGAGCCTGGCCTTCCCGGTTTCCAGTTTCAGTTTCCCGGTGACGGTGCTGAGTTCCCAGGTGCTGCTCGGAGAGCATATCGGCTGGAAAGTCTGGCTGGCAGTGGCAATTATTACTACGGGTGTAATTTTAATCGGAGGCGAAAAAGACACCGAACGCGTTTCACCACCCAATACCGGCGTTTAGGCGATTCAGTAAGCTTGAGTCAACTGGCAAAAACAGTTCGCAGAAAACAGATCCGGCTATAGAACCTTAATTTCAAGCCAAGCCAATAAAAAACTTATCCCATCAATTACAAAAATGTCAGGTAAAGTCATAAGGCATACTATCGCATTCGATATTGTGCATTAATAACTTAGAATGATTAGTTCGGAAAGTGACCATTTTTCCGAACTGATTTTGGGAACTGAATGATGCCGCAATTGAATCTCAATGCGCCACGAATGATCATCTTGTAGTACAGTAAAAACAGTTATTTACTGGTACCGATCAAGTTAGTCTCTTTTATTGCTTAGCTTTTTAATAAAATTTCAACCATCTCCAAAGAAAGATATTCATGCTGGCCAAAGCCAAAACTGTTTTGCAGCACAATTGCAAGATTCCTTTTAACCGGCCCGCGCAGGTTGGAAACGAACTGACCTATATGCAAGACTGCATTGGGCGTGGCCATATCTCCGGCAACGGATATTACACCAAGCAATGTGAACAATTCTTCGAGCGGCGCTTCGGTTTCCGGAAAACGCTCTTGACCACCTCCTGTACGGATGCGCTGGAAATGGCCGCCATCCTCATCGATATTCAGCCGGGTGATGAGGTCATTGTTCCGGCTTATACGTTTGTTTCCACCGCAAACGCCTTTATACTGCGGGGCGCAAAAATCGTCTTTGCCGACAGTGAAGACCGAACGCCCAATATGGATGTCGCCCGGCTGGAGGCATTAATCACCCCGAAAACCAAGGCCATCGTGATTGTCCATTACGCGGGCATGGCGTGTGATATGGAAGCTTTGGCCGAACTGACGCAGCGACATGATCTATTCCTGATTGAGGATGCCGCCCATGCCATTGACGCGACCTACAAAGGTAAACCCCTGGGCAGTTTCGGACAGCTGGCCACGTTTTCATTCCACGAAACCAAGAACGTGGTGTGTGGCGAGGGCGGGTTACTGGTGATCAATGATCCTGGCATGATTCGTCGGGCTGAGATTATTCGGGACAAGGGCACCGATCGGCTGGCGTTTTTTCGGGGAGAGGTGGACAAGTATACCTGGCAGGATGTCGGCTCATCCTTTCTCCCGGCGGACTATGTGGCGGCCTATCTTTGGGCGCAACTGGAAAATCTGGATCGTATCCAGGCCAAACGCCTCGCCATCTGGCAAACCTACCATGAGAAATTGCAGCTCCTAGCCGAAGCCGGTTTGGTAAAGCTACCCCGATTGCCCCGTTACGCTTCCAATAATGCGCACATGTATTATCTGGTCTGCCGGAATTTGGAAGAGCGGACTTTTCTGATCAATTACCTGAAACAGGCGAATATTCAGGCGGTTTTTCATTATCTGCCCCTGCATGAGAGTCCTTTTTTCCAGCCTCATCATGATGGCCGGATTTTATCCAACACGCTACGATATGCGGATTGTCTGGTTCGCCTGCCGCTCTTTTATGACCTGGAACTGGAGCAGGCCCGGCGAGTCGCTGATGTCGTAATTGAGGCTTGTCGGCAATTCCAATCCGGAAGCATTCCGGCGTAAGATTATGGCGATACTTAATTCACCCAACAAACCGTTTATCTCCATCGTTACACCGCTTTACCGGGGTGAGGCGACGATCGACGCGCTTTATCAGCGGGTTCGCAATGTGCTGGAAGCCCAGTTAACCCAGGATTTTGAACTAATCATCGTGGATGACGCCAGCCCGGATCAGGGTTGGGCAGTGGTTGAGCGGATCGTGAACGAAGATCCTCGGGTCAAAGGCATTCAGCTTTCCAGAAACTTTGGGCAGTACATGGCTCTGACCGCCGGACTGGATCAGGCGCAAGGCGAGTGGGTGGTGATTATGGATTGCGACCTCCAGGATGTGCCGGAGGAGATTCCCAACTTGTACCAAAAAGCCCTGGAAGGTTTTGACGTGGTCCTGGCTCAACGCGTGGAACGTCAGGATAAACTCCTGAAGCGTCTAAGCTCTCGCGCTTTTTATGCGCTGTTCAGTTACCTGACTGATACGCACCAGGATCCGACCACGTCGCAATTCGGCATCTATCACCGGCGGGTGATTGAAACCCTGCTCAGCATGCGTGAACGGCTCCGGTTCATCCCCGCTTTTTTAGGATGGATCGGCTTTCGACAAACCGCCATCCCGGTTCGACATGCCGAAGCCGAGCGTGAAAACGGGAAATCGAGTTACTCCTTCAATCGCTTGTTTAACCTCGCTTTTGATACCATTGTTGCCTTCTCGGATAAGCCCTTACGCCTGGTGGTGAAGCTGGGCATGCTGATTTCCCTGTTCTCACTCTTCTATACGGCTTACATTATTATCAACGCGTTATCCGGCGTACCGGAACCTCTGGGCTGGAGCAGCCTGATGGCTTGCGTCGCGTTCTTTTCCGGCTTGATCATTTTTCTGTTGGGCATTAACGGGCTTTATCTGATTCGGGTTTTTGACGAAGTAAAAGGTCGTCCCTTGTATATTGTGCGGCGTGTCATGACTCATTCGACTCAGCCACCGGCCTCCCTTGTTTCACACAGGCTATCCCATGAATATCCCTCTGCCCATCCGGCGCCCCGGTGAATTCAAACCGTTTGATTGTAAATCCAGTTGAGGTTTTACTGGCTCCGCAGTTGATACAGGTGGCTCTTATGGGAAACAGTGGCAGGTAGCAGATGTTCTACCGGCGTAAAGCGAACGGTCTGTCGATAGTGCTGGGCGATAAAAGTTTCCAGGCTGGGTAGGTCTTTATCTTTGAAAAAGTAGAGAATTTTGGAGTTGTTGACTGAGGCTGGAATGAGCGCCGCACCGTTTGGAAGCCCGAAGGCATGCAGCCGTTGATAATACGGGGGCGATTGGATCAACCAGCCGGGACCGATGTCCGGGGCTTTTAAGGGCGTAGGATTCAAAGGATCCGAAGCGCTGATTGGAATGACGGCAGCTTCTCGCAGCAGGTAATGGTCAACCATCAACCGATTTAACGCGTCCAGCTTCGTGCGGGTTTGACTCAGGGGTAATAAAGCGGTTCGCACGATTCGAACCGGCCCGTTAAAAATGAACAGCCATAAAGCACAAAAGGTGAGCAGGAGAGCGGATGCGCGCTTCAGTTTACCTGGGGCATTATAAAGCCTGTTCACCTCAAAGCCCGGCATGGCCAATAAGCTGAGCGTAACCAGAATAATGGTAGGGCAGGCCACGCGATAGGGAAAACGCATGACATACTGCATCAGCATGCTTCCAGTAAAAACAAAACCCAAGAACAAAGGGGGGAAAACACGACTTAACCGACTAGTTCCCATCCATGAGAATAAAATGAGCAGCCCCACACAGTAGAGTGTAAACGTGTAATTCGATAACCAGGTTTTAATCAAGGTTTTATATAACCGGGCAAAGAGAATGCCTGGATTGAGAAGATTCTTTAGTCTGCCAACGGCTGCCTCAGGTGTCCGATGCGCCAGTTGGTTGATTTTATCCTGAGAAAAAACAGATTCATCCCAGTAAAGAAAACGTTCCAGCATCGTGTAATCATTACGGCTCCAACCGAGTGGACGCAGCCATTCCGGGTGGTTTTTGAATTGTTCCGTACTACCAAAGCCAAACACATTATTACTGCTGACCACATAAGTCAAATAAGGTACTTGATTGGTTGGGTAGCGCATCAAATGGTTGTCCAGTATCAGGCTCCCCAGAAAAGGTATTAGAAACACAAGGCCAATGAGGGCTCCTTGCCGGGAAAGTATCCATTGCCTGGCGCCATAAGCGGCATACAACATGGCCGGTAGTAAAAAAATCATGGCCCCAATTCCTTCGGGCCTGACGAAATAACACAGGGCGAATACGCTTCCAAAACCAAAGACGGACCATAAATAGCGACTTTTGGGGCCGGATGGCTGTCCTTGCCGGAAGGAGGCCAGCAATAGCAGAATGCCTATTCCGCCGCTTAAGATGCTGACACAGGTAAAGGTGATCCTGAGTATAAAGGGATAGAACAACAGCAGGATGGCGCCCGTTAACCAGCGTCGCACTATCGGGGAACGCTGCTGATCCACGGCCCAATCGTCGGTCAGCTTCAGTAATAACCCCAGTAGCAAGGCGAGAATGAGATATTGCAGAATCCCGTACCAGGCTACATCCGGCAATGCGGCGTACAGGTGAATCAAGAGCCAGCAAAACGGCTTGGAAACCCAGGGGGCGTAGAATCCGTGGCTCAGCAGATAAATAAAGCCTAAATCATCGTTTTCCAGAAAAACACGCGGAAAAATGAGCAGGATGATGCCAGTAAATACCAAGGCCAAGCATTGCCAAGCCCAACAAGGCGCCTTTTTTTCGGAAGCAAAAAACATAACACAACTCTGGGTACTATTGTTGATCAACAGTCTAAAGCAAAATGACGCCTCTGATCCAGAGAACGGTGATTTTCGGATTGGGGCAAGCCAGGCTAAGAGGATTGTCCGGAGAAGAAGAAGTTGATATGCCCCAGAATCATGAGAAACCAGTCATTCATCAGTTGCGGCGCTAATAAATACGCCATGCCGAGAAGCAGCAGGGTTCCTGTAATGGGAAGGAGGTAGTCCGTTAAATTTGGGTGGGTGAGAGTGCGTGATAAGAATGACATAATCAAATCTTTAGGCTGGGTTCAGAATGTGTGGCCCAAGTAAGCTCAAGCCTGGGTCTTTTTAAGTTAAGTTCAAACAAAAATCAAATTGCCTGCCCACCAAAGAACCATTCATTAACTTGTATTGTTAAGATATGTTAACTCACCATCCATTCTTTTTGTATTTTATTACTTTTAAGACAGAAAAGACGATGTCGAAAAATTTATTTTCTCTGGGCAGGTGTTTATCCCCTTGAAGGCAAAATCCATGTTGAAGGAAAATCCAGATCATCGAAATTGATGAGTCAGCATTCTTAAAATTGTAGAAAAAATTACAAAATGAGCCTGATTTATCAGCACACTGCTAAACATAGAAGTCGGTAAAAATAAATCCATCCCTTTCAACGGTTTCGCCCGGTTGGACCCTAATGGGTTTGTCAAATAGCGGCATATCCCACACAAAGCTATGAAACTCGCCATTTTCCCCACAGGGATCAACCGTATCGGGCAGTTTCATCAAGAGGTCCTGATTAAAGTCATGACCAGCTAATTCAACTGGAATTTTTCTCGGATCAATGCAGGTTAAATTGGCTTTTAATCCACCTTGAATCATTTCTCTGGCCAACGCGGATGTCTCACTATGCCAAAGTGGAAAAACGGCCTGCATACCAATGGTCGCCAACTTCCGTTCTCGAGATTCTTTCAATTCCTGCAGAAACAAGTCTCCGAATACTATATGCGTTACGCCTTGCGCTGAAGCGATTTCAAGTGTATTGCGCATGCAGGCGTCATAGTCATCCATTGAGCAAGGCGTGGGGATATCCACACTAACGAGCGGTATGCCCAAAGCTTCAGCTTGTGCTTCCAGCAGGGATCTTCGGACACCATGCATGGTAATGCGATCATAAAGCGCCGTTATCGTGGTCATTAGACCCACAATTTCCACTTCATTCTGGTAGCGGGCGGTATGCAACGCCCAAGCACTGTCTTTGCCGCTGCTCCAAGCCATCCACGCTTTAGGTTTTTGCTGAGTCTGATATCCCAATGAGGTAAACCTTTTACTTGTAAGTGTATGCCAAATTACGAATAAATAGTAGCTGCTATTCTGAATTATAATCTGCTTCATTTATGTGTCAAAGTAAAAATGATTACCATTATTTCTTTCATCAAACCTGGACTGGTCTAAATTATTATCAAGAGTAGGTTTCGGGAAAGTCGTATCCAGCAGAGGGTCACCTGTGCTTTTTTATATAAATCAATAGCAAATAACCATTTTAATGGCTACTTTTAATGAAGTTTTTTATTTTTTGTCATGGCTAAGTATATAGCTGCTTATCTAAGCCCTATAGTCTGTAGAGCATAAGTGATGAATAATATAATGGCTGGCGCAGTTGCTCTATGGTGCAGTATTGTCAATAAAAAATGGAAACTTTGTCAATATTTTAGAGAACTAGAATTTAGTCATGAGGTTTTCAAAGCGGTTGCTTTTAACGTTCGGTAAAGTTTCATGAGTAAAAGCGGCAATAGGATACCGGGTACCAGATAGCTAAGCATGGCCAGTAACGGATGAGCATGTGGATTAATACGACTTAAGCGTTCATACGTAAGAGTCAAAGGAAAATGAAGTAGTTTGGTGAAAATAACCGTGATGGTTAAATATATCAGCATATGCAAACCTAAAATGCCAATGCTGTTCTTACCCACGTAAGCCAGTAACGGAAAACTTAAAATTCTTTTGGCGACGTTAACCGTGACAATGGTCCCACTGATAGCAGCGATAACGAATAAAAAATAATTATTAAAAATACCGTTATTAATATCGATCATATGGATGGGATTTAACATGCCCGAATTGAACCAGGCCGCCAACAGCCAAATCGTCATGAATCCGCTGGTGGCCAGCCAGGAGAGTGGTGGCGAGTTAAGCCAGTAATTGCGGAAATAATAACCGGCTGCGGTAAAAATCATACAGAGCATGGCAAGGTCAATGGATAAAGGGAGCCGAAAATAAAGCCACTGGGGCAGATTATAGCCAATCACGGAGCAGATTAAAATGGTTATGAATGCCAATTTTTTAGGCAAATGAACGAGTAAATATAAAAGACAGACTGTACTGAACATACAAGGGAGAAACCAGAGTGGCGTATTTTCCGGCATCCAGTTGCCGCTGCCAATGCCGTAAAAAATGCCGAGCAAAGGCATTTCAGCCGGTATGCCGCTTGCAATGGCGGAATAATTACGAATGCTTAGCCATATTAAATAGGATGCAATGGCAAAAATAAGATAGGGCAGGAGCAAGCGACGAACTTTATCTTTTAAAAATACGTCAGGCGACTTTTTCACATTGAGAAAAAGCCCTCCAATAAAGAAAAACAGAGGCATATGGAAAGCATAGATGAACAATTTATACGCCACTGGAATGGGTGTATGTCCTAATAGAACCAGGATAATACCAATTCCTTTGGCATTATCAACCCAGCCTAAACGGCCGTCCGCCTTAACAGGCTCCGACGCAACAATTTGCATCCCAGCTCATCCTATCAATCTAATGGCATAAAATCTATTTAACCTAGCCAACGATATTGTGATCGTTGCCAGGAAAAATGTATATTAACTGATCATCCTAATCGCACTGTGAACCATTAGGTAATTTATTGGAAAATTTTTAGATCTTTAAACCTGTAATGCACGATTGGCCGTACTAAAGCTCTATCTGATAAATTAAGTTTACAGCAGAATGATCCGGATTTTATATCAATTTAACCTCTACGGTAATTTTTGAGTGAAGCATTGGATATTATTCCGGATGACCTGTTTATCCGGAATGGTTGAGTATGCTTTCAGCCCCATCTCGATCGCCGTGGAGAAATCACCAACGCCTTCGTAGCATAGGCTTAAATAATGGTAGGGTTTCCAGGAATAATATTCTTCCAAAATGGTGCCGCAATTGGGCTTAAAACAATAAGTTGCGCCTCGAAACATCGGAATGGCCTGGGTATATTGTCCTTGCCGAAAATAAGCCACGCCCAGATCCACCAGGGCTTCCGCACGGGAGCCATCCGCCCTCAAAGCGCGGAGTCCCCATTCAATGGTCTCGTCATAGCGTTCCAGTTGCAGCAGGCAATCCATCGCCATATGCATGGCCTGATATTTGCTGAACGTGTCGTTGTGGTTTAGCGCCACATGGCGAGCAGCGGCGCTGACCGCCTCTTCCAGCCGACCGTGATGATGCAGTTCCTTGGCGTAATAGTACCAAATGCGAGGGGATTCATTGCCTTGCTCGACCAGACGCGTGAGCATGATCAGGTTGCGATCCACCGAACGTTCCACATACACGCTTGGCTTATCATGTTTGATGATAATGTCCAGGCGCTCCAGCATGGTATAGGGCTCATTAAGCACATACGCCTCATGGATGGGAAACTGCCACGAGCCGCCGCAATCTCGCCGAATCAATCGCTCACGCGGCATGGAAATCAGGCATTCTCCATTACCGTCGAACGCAATTTGATAGCTGCAAATAATCGCATCCAGCGTGTCATTTAAGGTCTCGGCTTTGAGTGTCAAAATGTTTTGCTGCTGGGTTTCCGTAATAATGTCATCCGCGTCCAGCCACATAATCCAGTCACTGGTGCACTGGGCGAAGGCATAGTTGCGGGCGGCCGAAAAATCATCAATCCATTCGAAATGATAAAGCTTGGCCCCGAACGACTTTGCCAGCTCCACCGTGTTGTCCGTAGAGCCGGTATCCACGATGATCAGTTCATCGCAAAATGATTGAACCTGCCCTAAAATTCGGCCAAGTACCTGATCCTCGTTTTTGACGATCATGGCGACCGATAGTGTAGCAGGCATGCACTAGCCCTCAGTTATTGGAACCCCTTTTATTCTAGAGATTCGGAAAGGCTGGCATAACCTGCAGATGGATGATCCCTCCAGATCTGTCCAGGAAAGACTTTCTCCCAATGAGAGCGCATCATCCTGAAGCCGTATGACAAAGAAATACCCTGGTGTGAATAAAATCAGTGAAGCGAAGTGGAAATTTTATTCAGCTCTCAGTTTTTTAAAGAGCCACGTTATCCGTTGTATTGAATCTGCTTTTTATTTATAAAACTCATCAGTTGCAGGAATACATATTGACTTATAATAGTCAGAAGCTCATCTTTTTTGAATCAAAGTAATTCGTTAGTAGGTGTAGGTAAAGCGTTTTCCAGAGGAGCATGCATGAAATTTTTTAATGCGATTTGTCGGAAATTAAGTTTGGCGTTACTGCTCTGTTTAGGGTTTAGCGGGTATGAAACTGCGGCAATGGCTGTGACGACACCCGTCCAGGTCACGGTGAATTTTGCCTTGAATACGCCCCAAAAGAACATGTCCGGTTTTATGAGCGGCGTCAATAGCACCAATCCGCCGGATTCCCTGTTGCAGCCACTAAAACCCGCTTTTTGGCGTATCCGGGCCGGAGATGTCATGAACTATAACCGGGCCGTTAAACTTGGGGCGAAAGTGGAGGTTTCCCTGAGTGGGGGCTACGGCTACCCACAGAATAACTGGAATGGGCATGGCGCCCCCTGGGAAAACAATTGGACTCATTGGGAAGCCTATGTCAAGCAAATAGCCCAACTCTATAAAAATACGTCGGTCTATTGGGATGTTTGGAATGAGCCGGATTCCACCAGCTGGAACCAGTTCCAATTTTGGAACGGCACGCCAGCCCAATTCTTTGAAACTTATAAGCGGGCTTATCTCATTCTCCGGCAGGAACTTGGCCCGAACGCAATCATTGGCGGCCCCAGTTATGCCAACTACGAACCGGATGGCCTCAGCACCTTTTTAAACTACTGCAACCCACTAGCGTCCGGTTAAAAACCCAATAGAGACAACTGTTTAGCGGGTTCGTGATTTGAGTAAATGTAATTTACTTCTGGAAACACTTGCTGGATGGGTATTTGCTCGAATAGAATTCCCG